>Ga0070698_100000363_pt1 | contig 46987 bp, 41 predicted proteins | sample KBSK1502metaG_FD_65477 | JGI IMG/M metagenome (GOLD analysis project Ga0070698, IMG submission 65477) | Corn, switchgrass and miscanthus rhizosphere microbial communities from Kellogg Biological Station, Michigan, USA - KBS K1-50-2 metaG | ecosystem: Host-associated > Plants > Roots >...
AGCTCGCGCGCGAAGTCCTCGGCGACGTCACGTCGTACAGCAGCGACATCAGGCCGTACGTCGGATCGTCCGGCGCCGCCGACGGTGACATCGGCGGCCTCGGCTTCACCGACCCGCCCGACCACACCCGGCTGCGCAAGCTGATCACCCCCGACTTCACGATGCGCCGCCTCGAACGGCTCAAGCCGATGGTCGACCGGATCATCGACGGCCAGCTCGACGAGATCGCTGCCCTGTCAGCGTCCGGCGAACCGGTCGACCTGGTGCCGACCTTCGCGTTCGCGGTGCCGTTCCTGGTGATCTGTGAGTTCCTCGGCCTGCCCGACGAGAGGCGCGAGATCTTCCGCTCGCTCGGCGCCGCGCGCTTCGACGTGAGCTCGGGTGGCATGGGCGCGCTGGGAGCGATCAGCGGGTCGCGTGAGTTCCTGCTCGCCGAGGCGGCCCGGCAGCGCCTCGATCCCGGTCCCGGCCTGATCGGCGAGATCGTGCGCGACCACGGCCACGAGATCAACGACTACGACCTCGGCGGCCTGGCGGACGGTGTCTTCACCGGCGGCATGGAGACCTCGGCGGGCATGCTCGCGCTGGGCACCTCGGTGCTGCTCGAGCACCGCTCCGCCTGGGAGGCGCTCCAGCACGATCCGTCCTCCGTCGAGCCGACCGTCGAGGAGCTGCTGCGCTATCTCGCCGTGGTCCAGGTGGCCTTCCCGCGCTTCGCGAAGACCCCGGTGCGCGTCGGCAGCGTCGACGTCCGCAAGGGCGACGTGGTCCTGGTGTCCTTGCCCGCGGCGAGCCGTGACGACGTGTACGGCGACGACGCCGAGTCGTTCAACCCCTCGCGTCCGCCGAAGCAGCACCTGGCCTTCGGGCACGGGCTGCACCGCTGCGTCGGCGCGGAGCTCGCCCGGATGGAGCTGCGGGCCGCCTACCCCAAGCTGGCGAAGCGGTTCCCCGACATGTTGCTGGCAGAGGGTGACATCCCGTTCACCGCGCAGTCGATCGTCTACGGCGTCGAGCACCTGATGGTCCTGCCCGGGCGGGACGCGCTGGTCACTGCGCCGTAGCTCTTCTGGCCGCGACGTCAGCGGGCTGCAGGCTCGCCGTACGTCGTGGTGCGCTGGCGCAGCGGGCGGCCGATGCCCTCGGCGATCTCGGTGAGCTCCTCGACCGTCTTGGCCGAGCCGTGCTCGGAGCCGGCCATCCGGCTGATGGTCTCCTCCATCAGGGTGCCGCCGAGGTCGTTGCAGCCCGCGCGGAGCATGGCTCGGGTGCCCTCGACGCCGAGCTTGACCCAGCTGGTCTGGATGTTGTCGATCCGGCCGTGCAGCATGATCCGGGCCATCGCGTGCACGGCGAGGTTGTCGCGCAGGGTCGGGCCGGGGCGGGCCACACCGGCAAGGTAGATCGGCGAGCTGTGGTGCACGAACGGCAGCGGCACGAATTCGGTGAACCCGCCGGTGTCGTCCTGGATCCGCGCCAGGGTGCGCAGGTGGGCGACCCAGTGGCGGGGGTGGTCGACGTGGCCGTACATCATCGTCGAGCTGCTCCGCAGGCCCACGCGATGGGCGGTGGAGACGATCTCGATCCAGGTGCGGGTGGGCAGCTTGCCCTTGGTGAGCACCCAGCGGACCTCGTCATCGAGGATCTCCGCGGCGGTGCCGGGGATGGTGTCGAGGCCGGACTCGCGAGCCTTGATCAGGAAGTCCTCGAACGACAGCCCGGTGCGGTTGGCGCCGTTGACGATCTCCATCGGGCTGAACGCGTGCACGTGCATGCCGGGGACGCGGCGCTTCACGGCCGCGGCCAGGTCGAAGTACGCCGTGCCCGGCAGCTGCGGGTCGATCCCGCCCTGCATGCAGACCTCGGTGGCACCCAGCCCCCAGGCTTCCTCGGCGCGGTCGGCGACCTGGTCCAGGGACAGCGAGTAGGCGTCCTGATCGGTCCGGCGCTGGGCGAACGCGCAGAACCGGCAGCCCACGTAGCAGACGTTGGTGAAGTTGATGTTGCGGTTGACGACGTAGGTGACCTCGTCGCCGACCGTGTCCCTGCGGAGGTCATCGGCGAGCCTGATCACCTGCTGGAGCAGGTCGCCCTCAGCGGTCATCAGGGTGAGCGCGTGCTCGTCGCTGAGGTTGCCGGGATCGCGTTCGGCTGCCTTGAGAGCCTGACGGCCTTCCCGGTTGGTCGAGTAGGGCCGAGGAACGAGGCCCGTATCGAGACCAAGTGCCGCAGGGGTCTCGATACGCTCGCTGGCGCTCGCTACTCGACCAGCCGACTCGTTGATCTCGTCCCAGTCTCCGTAGACGTCGTCGAAGTCGGAGCGGCGGTCGGCCGTGCGGCCTTCGGTGTCGACGGTGCGGTGCAGGTCGGTGCGCCCGGACTCGTGCAGAGCGGGGTCGGGCTCCTGCCACGGGTGGCCGACCGGGCGGATGCCGTCGATCGCCAGCCCGTCGGGGGCCGCGAGCGCGGAGACGTGGGTGCTGATGCGCGGGTCGAGCCAGGGCTCGCCGGCCACGACGTACGACGGGTGCACCGTGAGCCGGGCCTTCAGGGTGAAGCCCGCCTCCTCGGTGATCGACCGGAGCCGCTCGAGGGAGGGCCAGGGGCGCTCGGGGTTGACGTGGTCGGGCGTGAGCGGCGAGACCCCGCCCCAGTCGTCGACACCGGCATCGAGCAGCGCGCGGCACTCGGTGAGATCCACGAGGTTAGGCGGCGCCTGCACCCGAGCCTTGGGGCCGAGCACGATCCGGGTGACCGCGATCGCCGCGCGGTACTCGTCGAGGCCGAGGTCGTCGACGTGCCGCATCGCGGTGTCGGGCTTGGCCCGGAAGTTCTGGACGATGACTTCCTGGACGTTGCCGTAGGTGCGCGAGATCCGGCGCAGAGCGAAGATCGTCTCCGCCCGCTCCTCCAGCGTCTCGCCGATGCCGACCAGGAGACCCGTGGTGAACGGGATGTTGAGACGGCCGGCGTCCTCGAGCACCCGGAGCCGGATCGCTGGGTCCTTGTCGGGCGAGCCGAAGTGGGCCTCGCCCTTGGTCTCGAACAGCCGGGTCGAGGTGGTCTCGAGCATCATGCCCATCGACGGCGAGACCGGCTTGAGGCGGTTCAGCTCCTCCCACGACATCACGCCGGGGTTGAGGTGCGGCAGCAGGCCGGTCTCCTCCAGCACCCTGATCGCCATGGCCCGCACGTAGGCCAGCGTCGAGTCATAGCCCTGCTCGTCGAGCCAGGCCCGGGCCTCGGGCCACCGGTCCTCGGGCCGGTCTCCGAGCGTGAACAGCGCCTCGAGGCAACCCAGCGTCGCGCCCTCGCGGGCGATGTCGAGGATCTCGTCGGGGGAGAGGTACGGCGACTCGAGCTTGCCCGGCACCGTGACGAAGGTGCAGTAGTGGCAGCGGTCCCGGCACAGCCGGGTCACCGGGATGAACACCTTGGGAGAGAACGTCACGACCCGGTCCGGGTGGCCCGCGTCGCGCACCCGCGCCGCGATCGCGCACAACCGGTCGAGGTCCGGGCCGGTGGCACCGAGCAGCGTCGTGACCTCGGCCAGGTCGAGGCTGACGCCCCGCTCGGCGCGGGCGAGTGGACGACGTACGGGAGAAGAAGGCGTCACTCGACCGGGAGCTCCCTGGGCTTGGTCATCCGGCCGGCGGTCTTGAGGGTCCCCTTGACCGTGTCGGTGACCAGGCCGACGCCGGGGATCGCCTCCATCACGCCGAGGGTCGCCACGACCTGGGACAGCATCGCCTCGGCCGTCTCCCGCGCGACCCGGATGTCCTCCTGCGTCTGCTGCAGGGTCTGCAGCGTCGGCATGGCGGCGTCGTACGCCGAGCCGACGACGTCGAGGGTGGCGTCGAGCTTGGTGATCAGCGGCCGGATCGCCCGCATCATCTCGAGGGTCTCGTCGAGCAGCTCCTCGGACTTCGAGGCGAGCCGGGTCGCCAGAGCGGCGCCGGCCAGCAGCTGTCCGAACGAGACGACGACGCCGGTGACGACCGCGTCGCCGACGCGCACGGGTAGGGAGGCATTCTCGGGCACCTGCCCAGCGTAGGGCCTGCCAAATTGCTGAGCCATCTCAGATTCCGAGGCTCCGACCGATGATCTCCTTCTGGATCTCCGTGGTGCCGCCGTAGATCGTGGAGATGCGGCTGTCGATGAACGCCCGGGCGATGGGGTACTCGAGCATGTAGCCGTAGCCGCCGTGCAGCTGCACGCCCTGGCCCGCGAGCTTGTTCTGCAGCTCGGTGGTCCACCACTTGGCCATCGAGGCGCCGGAGGCGTCGAGCTGGCCGTCGATGTGCTTCATCACGCAGTCGTTGACGAACGTGCGCGCGATCCGCACCTCGGTGGCCATCTCGGCCAGCAGGAAGCGGTTGTGCTGGAACTTGCCGATCGGCTTCCCGAAGGCCTGCCGGTTCTTGGCGTAGTCCAGGCACAGCTCGAAGATCATCTCGCAGGCCGCGACGGCCTGGGCAGCGATGATCAGCCGCTCCTGGGGCAGGTTCATCATCAGGTAGATGAAGCCCTGGCCCTCCTCGCCGAGGAGGTTCGCCTTGGGCACCCGGACGTCGGTGAACGACAGCTCGGCGGTGTCCTGGCCGTGCAGGCCGATCTTGTCCAGGTTGCGGCCGCGCTCGAAGCCCTCCATGCCGCGCTCGACCACCAGCAGGCTGTAGCCCAGGTGCCCGGCCTCGGGGTTGGTCCTGGCCACCACGATGACCAGGTCGGCGTTGATGCCGTTGCTGATGAACGTCTTCGAGCCGTTGAGCACGTAGTGGTCACCCGCGTCGATGGCCGAGGTCCGCACGCCCTGCAGGTCGCTGCCCGCGCCGGGCTCGGTCATCGCGATCGCGGTGATGAGCTCGCCCGAGACGCAGCCGGGCAGCCAGCGCTGCTTCTGCTCGTCGTTGGCCAGCTTGACCAGGTAGGGAACGATGATGTCGCTGTGCACCGAGAAGCCGGGGCCGGCAGAGCCGGCGCGGGCCTGCTCCTCGGAGACGATCATGTTGAACCGGAAGTCGTCGATGCCGGGGCCGCCGTACTCCTCCGGTACGTCGAAGCAGAGCAGCCCCGCCTCGCCGGCCTTGAGCCACAGCTCGCGGGGGACGATGCCGTCCTTGTCCCACTGCTCGTTGTACGGCGAGACCTCGCGCTCGTAGAAGGCCCGGCAGGTCTTGCGGAAGTCCTCGTGCTCGGCGTCGAAGATGCTGGTGCTCATGAGATCCATTCCTTGATCGTGCTGATGGTGGCGGCGGGGTCGGCCGTGACGGGCGTGATCTGCAGGTTGGTGACGCCGGACTCCTTGAAGGCGGCGATGCGTTCCTTGACGTAGGACTCGGGGCCGACCAGGTTGGCGGCCTCGAGCCACTCCAGCGGCACCAGTGCTTCGGCTTCCTTCTTCTTGCCATCCAGGTAGAGGTCCTGGATCTCCTTGGCTTCCTTCTCGAAGCCGAGCTCGCAGGCCAGGTCGTTGTAGAAGTTCTTGCCGCGAGCGCCCATGCCGCCGACGTAGAGGGCGTAGAGCGGTCGGGCGAAGTCGAGCAGGCCCTTGACGTCCTCGCCGATGGCGACCATGCCGCCGGTGACGACCTCCAGCGGACCGAGCTCGGCCGGGCGCTTGGCCGCGCCCGCGGCGAGTGCGGCGCCCCAGACCTGCTGCGCCTTCTCGGGGTAGTAGAGGAACGGCAGCCAGCCGTCGGCGTACTCGGCGGTGCCCTCGACGCTCTTGCCGCCCAGGGAAGCGATGTAGATCGGGACCGTGTCGCGCTCGGGCTGGGTCAGGATCTTCAGCGGCTTGCCCAGCCCGCTGCCACCACGCTCCTTGCTCAGCGGCAGGGAGAAGATGCCGTCACTCTGCAGCCGTTCCCGCTTCATGCCGCTGCGGATCAGGTCGATGACCTCCTTGGTGCGGGCCATCGGCTTGTCGTACGGCAGGCCGTGGAAGCCCTCGATCACCTGCGGCCCGCTGGCGCCGAGGCCGAGGATCGCGCGCCCGCCGCTCACGTTGTCCAGGCCGGCGGCGGTCTGCAGGAGGGCACCCGGCGTGCGCGAGTAGACGTTGAGGATCGCGGAGCCGATCTCGATGGTCTCGGTCCGGGCGGCCAGGTAGCCCATCAGCGTGGGGCTGTCGAAGCCGTACGCCTCGGCGACCCAGATCGTGTCGAGCCCGGCCTTCTCCCAGGAGGTGACCTGGTCGGCGGCTTCGCGTGGGTTGCCGGAGTACATCAGAGCGGAGGAGAGCTTCATGGCGCGACTGTGACACAATCACTGTCACAATCGCAATGGCATGTCCGTGTGTCGGTCAGCACGTGTCCCAATCAACCGCTGCCGGTCCGTGACGGTGACGGCCCTGGAGAAGCCAGGACTTGCCGGGTCCGGTCGGGTGGCGATGGTCGCGGAAGGTGTCGAACCACGCACCGGCTGGGTCAAGCTTGAAAACCGTCTGCGCCTCGGCATGACTGTCGGCGGCGTGGACGGCGGTGATGTCGGCTCCCCGTGCCACAAATCCACCGACCGTCACCACGAGGGGCACCGGCCCGTGCTGGACGAGGCAGACCCTGAGGTAGAGCCTGGTCAGGGGCGACATCGACCAGCGCGAGGCGTCGACGAGTGCGGCGGGACCGCGGGCGACGAACAGGCCGTGTGGGCAGGCGGCCGCGGCGTCGGAGTCGCTGACAACGGGGCGAGTTGACAGCCGTTCGACCTCTTGGAATTCGTAGAGCCATGAGGCGCTCGACGGCGCTGGCGCCCCGGCCAGGCCGGCATCGAGGACCTGCTCCGCGTGACGTCGGCTGAGCCCGAGAGGGCGGAGCATCCCGGCGGCCTCGCGCTTGCTGATCAACATGGCGTGGACCGTAGGCGCTGAAACCGGATTGTCGGAGGCTCCTCCGTCGTGTTGTGGAGGGACGACCGTCCGGCTGTCGTCAGTCCCGGGGCAACTTCTTCGTCGCTCTGTTGAGGGGGCCAGGTGGCCCCCTCAACAGAGCGGTCGGACTATTGCTCCCTGTCGGTCAGTTGCCATCGGAGTACGACAGGATCCGCCAGGGTTCGTCGCTGCTGTTGCGGACCAGGGTGAACGCGCGTTCGCGATAGTCCGCATCGGCAGGCACCTCGAGGTAGAGGGCGGTCACCGACATGACGTTCTTGTACGCCGACGCAGCGGTGCCCGGCGCCGGGTCCACGGTGCTGACCCCGTCGACCTTGAGCTCGATCCGGTCCACGCCGACCAGGCTCGGCTCGTCGCCGACCCAGAGCTGGCTCGCGCGCTCGGGGCGGTCGTTGTCGAAGAGATCGACCCAGGCGTTGACGACCTCGTCGGGAGCGGTGTCGGCACTGGGCAGCGGGATCTCCAGCGGGTTGCTCGAGATGACTCGATCCAGGATCGCCTGGCTCTGCTGGTCGGGCTTCCACCAGCGGGACTTCTCGCCGTCGTAGATGTAGAAGTACCCGCACGAGGAATCCATCCTCAGCTCGTCGTTCCACGGGGTGATGCCGTCGATCGCGACCGTGACGACCTGGGTGCAGGACTGGTTGGGCGGGTTGCCGTCGGAGGCGTGAGCGTTGAAGTCCTCGACGAGGATGTCCAGGTCGTCGCGACTCAGCTCGGAGCTGTTCATGGGCTGCTGGGAATGGGTGGCATAGCGCCAGCAGACCGCACCCCGCGAGAGCTGGAGAGGGCTGGGCCAGGTCATCATCGTGAGCCCGGGGCCGTCTTCGAAGAACGCGTGATCGCAGGCCGGTGCCTTGACGGGGATCTGCGGTGCCCGGCTAAGGATGCGTTGCTCCCACAACAGATCCTGGAACATGCGCAACGGATCGTCTCCGGTCTCCCGGTCGCCGCGCGTGACACCACCGACGTCGACGCCACCGCAGCCGTAGCTGCGCCCGCGGACGAGCTGGGTGCCGCCCCCGGGGTACTTGAAGAGCAGTGCCCACGTCGGCCCCAGGTCGGCAGGGCACCCGCCCGGCGGGGGCTGGACTGGCAGGTGGTTGATCAGGTCGACGATCTGCTGGAGGCCAGTGCTCAGGCTGTCCTCCGGCGCCTGCCACGGCAGGCCGCCTTCGAAGCAGAGCCCCGCTGCGATTGCTCCGTCTGGCAGCGTGTCCGGTCCTGCGAGCGGTCCGCCCACCGCCTGGTCTGCGGGCGGGGGCGGGCAGACAAAGGCTCCCGCAGCGGGGGTCGGGGTGCTCGTCGTCACGGGAAGCGGCGACTGGTCCGCTCGATCGGCGCCTCCGGTGAGCGCGAAGGGTACGACGATCGCGGCAGCCACCGCTGCAGTCGCGACGCCGGCGGCGATCCGGCCACGACGGCCGCTAGCCGCACGGGCGCGGGCGCCGGCGGCCCGCTCGGGCGTTGCCGGCGGCTCGGGGACCAGCCCCGAGAGTGCGTCGCGCAGACGGTCGTCACTCATGACTCCTCCTCGAACCAGACGGGCGCTGAGGCGCGAAGGGCCGCGAGAGCGCGGGCAGTCTGGCTCTTGACCGTGCCGACGCTGATGCCGAGAACCTGGGCGGTCCGATTCGGCGGCGACCGTCTCCGGCAGCACCTCGGTCGGTCGCTCGCCGTTCCAGCGGCGTCGCCACCAGGCGACGTACGTCGTGAACAGGACCCGCCGGACGTAGGCCTCGAATGACCCGTCACGGCTGACCCGGTCGTACGCCGTGAAGCTCTTGCCCAGTGCGGTCTGGACGAGATCCTCGGCCAGGTGCGCGTCACCAGTGAGCAGCCAGGCGCTGCGCCAGAGCGCGTCGCCGCGGCTGGCCACGAACTCGTCGAAGCCGGCCGCGTCCCGCGCCGCCCCAGTCGCCACCGCCACCCCGCTCATCCGGCCTCCACACCCACTGGAAGCGGATGGGACTGCCAGAAGGTTGTCACGGAACGGAGTGGTCACTCCGCGTTACAGCTGCGCGCGGCCGTTCCAGCTGTCCCAGAGCGCGGCATAGGAGCCGCCGGCCTCGACCAGCTCGTCGTGCGAGCCGAACTCCGCGATCCTTCCGTCCTCGACCACGGCCACGCGGTCGGCGTCGTGGGCGGAGAAGAGGCGGTGGGCGATCGCGATGACGGTGCGGCCGTGGAGTACGGCGGCCAGGGACCGCTCGAGGTGGCGCGCGGCCCGGGGGTCGATCAGCGAGGTGGCCTCATCGAGCACCAGGGTGTGTGGATCGGCCAGCACCAGCCGGGCCAGCGCCACCTGTTGCGACTGGGCGGCGGTCAGGGCTCGGCCGCCCGACCCGACCTCGGTGTCGAGACCGTCGGGCAAGGAGCGCACCCAGTCGGCCGCGTCGACGGCCTCGAGCGCGTCCCAGATCGCGAGGTCGGCAGCATTCTCGCTGGTCGAGCCTGTCGAGACCATCGCGAGCGCGAGGTTCTCCCGCACGGTCCCCACGAACACGTGGTGCTCCTGGGTGACCAGCGCGACGTGCCCGCGCAGGTCGCCCAGCGGCAGCTCGGTCAGACCGACCCCGCCAACAGTCACCGAGCCGGTGCGGGGCGGATGGATCCCGGCCAGCAACCGGCCGAGCGTCGACTTCCCGGCCCCGGACGGGCCGACCATCGCGATCCGCTCGCCGACGCCGACGGACAGCGAGATGCCGTGGAGCACGTCGCGGCCCTCGACGTACGAGAACCGGACGTCGGCGGCGGCGAGCTGCTCACCGAGCGGCTGGGCGCCGGTCGCGGTGCGGTCGTCGGGCACCTGGGCGACGCCGAGCAACCGAGCCAGCGACGCGGCGCCGACCTGGAGCTCGTCGAGGATCGAGACGATCCGGTCGACGGGGTCGATGAGCATCTGCACATAGAGGGTCGCCGCGGTGACCTCACCCAGTGACACCGAGCCCTGCGTGTAGAGCCACCCGCCGAACAGCAGCGTGCCTACCGTCGGCACCAGGTAGGAGATCTCCATGGCCGGGAAGAACACCGTGCGCAGGAAGAGGGTGTACTTCTCGGCCGCGTAGGAGTTCGCGCAGTCGGAGTCGACCCGGGCGATCCGTTCCTGTTCGAGCCCGAGCGCCTCGACGGTGCGCGCGCCCTCGACGGTCTCGGAGAGCGTGGCGTTGATCTGGGAGTACGACGCGTTCTCGCGCAGGTAGCCGTCCTTGGCGCGGGCGAGGTACCACCGCAGCCCGACCACCAGCGGTGGCAGTCCGAGCACGCACGGGATCGCCACCCACCAGCCGACGAGCAGGGCTGCGCCGAAGGTCAGGATGGCGGTGACCACGGCGATCACCCACTCGGGCACGGCCAGCCGGACCGACCAGCCGAGCTGGTCGACGTCACGGCTGGTGCGGGTGAGCAGGTCGCCGGAGCCGGCCGACTCCACCACGCTGACCGGCAGGGCCAGTGTGTTCGCGACGAAGTCCTCGCGCAGGTCCGCGAGGACCTTCTCGGCGAGGACTCCCGAGACCAGTCGCGCATAGCGGGTGAGCACGGTCTGCAGCAGCAGGAATCCCGCGAGCAGGGCGGCGATCCGGTCGACGTGTCCGGTCGTCGTACCGTCCTCGACCGACTGGACGAGGCCGCCCAGCAGAGCCGGGACGGTGAGGGCTGCCAGGGCGGCGCCGATGTGCAGGGCCAGCGCGAGCAGCAGCGTGCGCGGGTGCTGGCGCGCCAGCGCCCGCGCGTAGCGACGCACCTCCGGGGTGTCGGCGATCGGCAGGGCGGTGCTCATCAGACCCCCTCGAGCTCGGTCTCGCGGGTGACCACCCGGCGATAGTCGGGGTTGGCGGCCAGCAGGTCGCGGTGCCGTCCGGTGGCCACGATCCGGCCGTCGGCGAGATGGGCGACCTCGTCGCAGGCATCGAGCATCAACGGGCTCGAGCTGGTCACCACCGTGGTCCGGCCCTGGCGGGCGGCCCGGAGGCGACCGGCGATCCGCGATTCGGTGTGCGCGTCGACGGCGCTGGTCGGCTCGACCAGGACCAGGATCTCGGGGTCCACGACCAACGCCCTGACCAGCACCAGTCGCTGGCGCTGGCCGCCGGAGAAGGTCCGGCCGCGCTCGGCCACCTCGGCGTCGAGCCCACCGGGCAGGGCGTCGAGGATGTCGGCGGCGCTGGCCACCGCGAGGGCGCGGTCCAGCGCGTCCGGGCCGGCCCGGAGGACGTCGAGGGTGTCCGCGAGGCGACCAGCGAACAGCATTGCGTTGGTGTCCGAGACCACGATCCGGCGGCGCACCTCGGCGCGGGTGAGCGCGGTCAGTGGCACGTCGCCCAGGTGTACGGCGTCATCGGGCTCCGGCGCGCAGAGCCCGAGCCGGTCCACGAGCGCGGCCGAGTCGTCGGGCTGGTCGCTCACGATCGCGACCAGGGTGCCCGCGTGGACGTGCAGCCCGGTGCGGTCGTCGTACAGATCGGAGCCGAGGGGCGGAGAGGCGGCGGGCGAGACCGGGTCGACCAGGTCAGGGGTCAGCGCCATCACCCGGCAGACCCGACGGGCGGAGACGAGGGCGCGGATGACCTTGTTGGCGTACTCGGTGGCGGTGCGCAGCGGCAGCATCAGGAAGGCGGCGTACCCGTAGAACGCGACCAGCTCGCCGGGGGTGATCCGGCCGACCGCGGCGTAGCGGGCGCCCAGCCACACCACGACCACGACGAAGAAGCCCGGAAGGAACACCTGCAGCGCGTCGAGCACCGACTGCAGCTTCGCCACCTGGACGCCGGCCGCTCGGGTCTGCTGCGACTGGCGCCGGTAGCGGCCCAGGAACACGTGCTCGCCGCCGATGCCGCGCAGCACCCGCAAGCCGCCGACGATGTCGGTCGCGGTGTTGGACAGCTCGCCCATCAGGTGGCGCTGGTGCGCTGAACGCTTCTGAAGCGGCGTGAGCAGTGGGCCGATCGCCAGCATCAGCAGGGGTACGCCGAGCAGCACCAGGAGGCCGAGGGTCACCGAGGTCTGCAGCAGGATCACCGCGACCAGGATGAAGCTGACGATGGCGCCGGAGAACCGCGCCGTCACGTCCATCACCTGACCCAGGTGGGACAGGTCGCTGGTGCCGATCGCGATCACCTCGCCGGTGCTGACCTTGCGGGGCAGCGTGCCACCCAGGTGGACCGCCTGGCGGCCGACCAGCTGCACGGTGCGATAGGCGGCGGTGAGCCAGTTGGTCACGGCGAACCGGTGCCGCATGATCCCGCTGAACGCCTGGACCAGCCCGATCGCGAGCATCAGCCCGGTCCAGAGGAGCAGGGCGCCGAAGTCCTGAGCGGCCACACCGTGGTCGATGGCGAGCCCGATGACGGCCGGCATCACGGCCTGGCTGCTCATCCAGATGATCCCGAAGACCATGCCCAGGACGAGCGTGTGCCACTGCCCCTTCGCCATCCACCACAGGAACCGCGCCGGAGACCGATGGTCTGCGGTCCCGGGGTCGGCCAGGGGGAGTTTGCGCACCCGATCAACGGTACGTTTTTCAACCGTCCGCGGCGACCGGTTATCGGGCCAGGCCCTCGACCACCTCGGCGCCGGGGAGCTCCGCCAGCAGCGTGCCGGGCAGGAACAGCTTGGACCGGCGGACGCCCGACCCGATGCAGGCCAGGTCGATGTCGACCACCCGCGAGTCGACGAGCAGACGCCACGAGGGCGGCAGGCCGACGGGAGTGATCCCGCCGTACTCCATCCCGGACTCCGCGACGGCGCGCTCCATCGGGTGGAACGACGCCTTGCGGACGTCGAGCAGCCGCCGCACCACGTTGTTGACGTCGGCCCTGGTGTCGGCCCGCACCATGCAGGCGGCGATCCGCTCGTCGCCGGCCCGGGTGCCCGAGACCACGACGCAGTTGGCGCCGGCCGACATCGGGAAGTCGTAGGCCTCCGACATCGCCGCCGTGTCGGCCAGGTCCGGGTCGATCTCGGCGACCTGGACGCCGTCGGCGCGCGGCCAGCCGGTCAGCGCGGTGAGCACCGGGCCGCCGAGCAGCTCGGGCCGGGTCAGGGCGGTCTCGAAGGTCAGCTGCATGCGGCCATCATGCGACATTCACCTGCGGGTCACCCGACCTCTACCGGCAAGGGGGCTCGCGGTCGGGTCACTCGCGCAACATCACGCGCGTGACGTCGCAGACGCTGGAGTCCGCCCGCGAGCTCGTCGTACCCCGCCCGCTTCGGACGCTGCGTCCGCAGCCCTCGCTGGTGGTGACGCCGGCGGTGGTCGGACACCGCGGGGCGAGCGGGTCGCGGCCCGAGCACACCATCGAGGCCTACCGGCTGGCGATCGCTCAGGGCGTCGACGACATCGAGCTGGACCTGGTCCCGACCAGGGACGGCGTGCTGGTCGCCCGGCACGAGAGCGAGATCAGCGGTACGACGGACGTGGCCACGCGCCCCGAGTTCGCGGACCGTCGTACCACCAGGGTGATCGACGGCGAGGAGCTCGCCGGCTGGTTCGTGGAGGACTTCACGCTCGCGGAGATCAAGGCCCTCACCGCCCGCGAGCGCCTCCCCGAGCTGCGGCCGCAGAACACCGAGCACGACGGCCGCTCCGGGATCCCCACCTTCAACGAGGTGCTGGCGATGGTGCATGCCGAGTCGATCCGCCGGGGGCGGTCGATCGGCGTGATGGCGGAGCTGAAGCACGCGTCGTACTTCGACTCCATCGGTCTGCCCCTCGAGGTGCCCCTCCTCGCCGACCTGCGCCGCCACGGCGTCGACCACGCCCGGTCGCGGGTCACGGTGATGGCTTTCGAGTCCACGGTGCTGCGGCGGCTGTCCGGTCGCACCAGGGTGCCGGTGATCCAGCTGCTGGAGGAGCCCGAGCGCCGACCCGCCGATCGGCCCGACCTCACCTATGCGGAGCTGGCCACGCCTGACGGCCTGGAGTTCATCGACTCCTACGCCGACGGCATCGGTGCCCACAAGGGCCTGGTGCTCCCACGCGACGAGGAGGGCGCCATCGGGACGCCCTCCTCGTTGGTGCGAGACGCCCATCGCCGATGGCTCACCGTGCACGTGTGGACCCTGCGGGCCGAGGCCAGGTTCCTGCCCAGCGGGCTCGACCTGGCGGACGAGGCCCGGGCGTTCCTGGCCGCCGGCGTCGACGGGCTGATCACCGACAACCCGGACGTGGTGCTCGCCGTCCGCGACGGCTGAGCTCACTCGTTCGGGATCAGCAGCCACCCGATGAGGTAGGCCACGAAGAACGAGCCCAGGCCGAAGATGGTGCCGAGCACCACGATGAGGCGGACGAGGGTGACGTCGAGCCCGGTGTAGTCCGCGACGCCGGAGCAGACGCCCCCGACCATCCGGTCGTGCGAGCGGGTCAGTTGCCTGGTCATGACGGGTACTCCTCGGTGGTGTCGATCTCGGTCTTGCGGGTGCCCCGCAGGGTGAAGGCGAGCAGCCCGATCAGGCCGGCGCCGATGAGCAGGCTCGGGACCAGGTAGGCGCTGTCGGCGAAGTCGGTCCAGCCGGCCGCGTCGGCGCCCCAGAGGGCGGACAGGCCGAGCAGGATCAGGCCGATGGTCAGGTGGGTGACGTTGAGCGGGTGCGTCTTCATCGCGTTTCCTCGGTGATGTAGATGTTGCCGAAGTCGAGATCGGTGTTGATCGTGAGGTGAGCTGCGCCGGGCTCGGCCAGCCGACCCACGTGGTTGAGGGTCAGGTGCGGGTTGTCGCCGTCGTCGGCCTGCCCGAACATCTCGATCCGGCCGCCGCCACTGATGTCAGCGCTCGCCGTGACGTTGACGTCGTCGGGCACGATGACCCGCAGCTGGCCGATGTTGCCGTCCAGGGTGATGGTGCGGCCTTCGAGCGTGGCCGGGTCGGCGACGTCGCTGAGGTCGAGGACGAGCCGGCCGATGCCGAGGTCGTAGGACGAGTGCACGGCCTCAGCCGTCAACGGACGCTCGACGGTCGACCCCACGTCGTCAGCGACGTTGGTGCCGGCCAGTGCGATTCCCGCGAACGCGGCCAGCCAGAGCACCGAGCCGGCGCGGCCCACCCAGGCACCGAACACCATGGCGGCGCCGGTGATGGCCAGGGCCAGTGCCGGGTAGGCGCCGTCCACGACGTGGTGATCGGCGAGCTCCCACACCCGCAGGACGCCGAGGGCGACCGCGATCAGCGCCAGGGTGGGCAGGAACAGGCTGGGGCCGTACCTCTCGCGCCTGCTCACCTTCCGCGGCGGGGGAGCGTACGTCGTACCTGCGGCGGGCTCGTAGCCGGTCGCGTAGACAGTCGTCTCGTCCGTCCCGGCCATCGGGTACGTCGTGCCCTGCGGCGCCGCGGCGGTCGCGGCGGTCGCGGCCGGGGCGACGTAGCCAGGTCCCTCGCCGTTCCGCCTGTCACGGTTGGCGAGGACCAGCGCCACCAGCCCGCCGATCACGATGACCGGCCAGGGGAAGCCGTAGCCGCCCCACGAGTCGCCCACCAGGGCGAGCGCGGCGAGCACACCGGCGATCAGCAGGGCGGCCGTGCGGGTGCGGGGGTCGAGGTGGATCTTGGCGTTCTCCTCGCCGTCCTCGGGCACGAGCAGCCACATGGCGCCGTACAGGAGCAGGCCGGCGCCGCCGAAGAAGACGAGGACGACGAAGGCGACCCGGAGGATGACCGGGTCGACGTCGAGGTGGCGGCCGAGTCCGCCCGCGACGCCCGCGATCTTGCGGTCGGTGCGGCTGCGGCGGAGTCGGCCCAGGTCACGGAGTTCGTCCGCGCTGACCCGGGGGCCGGTGGGCCCTTCGGTGGAGGGAGGTGTCGTGGTCATGGCTCAAGCCTGAGGTGTCGCGGGCCTCGCGACCATCGGGGACGACCCTGATTCGCGCCGGATCCGGCCGGGCGGTCTCAGGGTCGACTCAGGGTCGATCCTCATGGTTGGGCGCGCTCGTGGGTGCGAGCATGGGGCCACGATGACGAATGCCGCGCCGCTGACCCCCCGCAAGGCCACCCGGGACACCGAGGACGTGTGGCTGGGCGGAGTCGCGTCCGGGCTGGCCCGGCATCTCGGGTTGCCGACGCTGTGGGTGCGGGTCGGATTCATCGGCCTGGCCGCGCTCGGCGGTGCCGGGGTGGCTTTCTACGCGGGCCTGTGGATGATGCTGCCGTCGGATGCGCGGTTCGAGCAGCAGGCCCCCGGCCTGGCCAGTGCCACCCGCGGTGGCCGCCGGCCTCGCAAGACCCGCAGGCTGGCCGATGTCGGGCCGGTCGTGGCGGTCGGCGCGCTCGCGCTGGGTCTGGTGATCCTGGCGCAGAACGTCCTCGGCCCCGGCTTCCTGTTCTGGCCGATCCTGCTCGGCGTGGTCGGCGTGGCGCTGCTGTGGCGGCAGGCCGACGAGGCGCAGCGCGAGCGCTGGGTCGACACCTCCGGGAGGATCAACCCGGTCCAGGCCGTGATCGGGCTGGGCGGTCTCGCCGCCTGGCTGCGCCTGCTCGCCGGCGTGGGCCTGATCGCCGGCGGACTGACCCTGTTCGCGTTGCGGTCGGGGTCGGTGGGAGCTGCTCGCGACGTGCTCATCGCCAGTTCCCTCGCCATCGCCGGGATCGCCCTCACCCTGGGCCCGTGGATCGTCCGGCTCGCCTCCGACCTGACCGCCGAGCGTGCCGAACGCCTGCGCACCCAGGACCGCGCCGACCTGGCCGCCCACCTGCACGACTCGGTGCTGCAGACGCTCGCGCTGATCCAGAAGAACTCCGCCGACTCGGCGACCGTCGCTCGGCTGGCCCGGGCCCAGGAACGCGACCTCCGGTCCTGGCTGTACGACGACCGCTCGCCGTCGGCAGCCACGCTCACCGTCGCCTTGCGCGAGGTGGCGGCGGAGGTCGAGGACGCCCACGGAGTGCCTGTCGAGGTGGTGACTGTCGGCGAGGCCCCCATGTCCACCCACCTCGAGCCGCTCGTCCTGGCCACGCGCGAGGCCGTCGCCAACGCCGCCAAGCACAGCGGCGCCGCCCGGATCGACGTGTTCGCCGAGGCCGGCGTGACCCAGGCCGAGGTGTTCGTCCGCGACCGCGGTGTCGGGTTCGACCCGGCGTCGATCGCCTCCGACCGCCAGGGCGTCCGCGGTTCGATCGTCGACCGGATGACCCGGCACGGTGGGCGGGCCGACGTACGGTCCTCCTCCGCCGGCACCGAGATCCGGCTCACCATGCCCCTGCCGAAGGAATCCGAATGATCCGCGTCCTGATCGTCGACGACCATGCGATGTTCCGGTCCGGCGTCCGTGCCGAGATCGGCTCCGCTGTCGAGGTGGTGGCCGAGGCCGCCGACGTCGACACCGCCGTCGCGGCGGTCCAGCAGCACGAGCCGGACGTCGTACTCCTCGACGTGCACCTGCCCGGCGGCGGTGGGGTCGAGGTGATGCGCAGGGCGCAGCGGCCCGACGTCCGCTATCTGGCCCTCTCGGTGTCCGACGCCGCCGAGGACGTCATCGGCACCATCCGCGGGGGAGCCCGGGGCTATGTCACCAAGACCATCACCGGCGAGGAGCTGGTCGCTGCGATCGGCAGGGTCGCCGAGGGCGATGCGGTGTTCTCGCCTCGGCTGGCGGGCTTCGTCCTCGACGCGTTCGCAGGGCAGATCGAGGTCAGCGCCGTCGACGAGGACCTCGACCGGCTCACCGAGCGCGAGCGCGACGTGATGAGGCTGATCGCCCGCGGCTACGCCTACAAGGAGGTCGCCTCCGAGTTGTTCATCTCGATCAAGACCGTGGAGACGCACATGTCGAGCGTGCTCCGGAAGCTCCAGCTCTCCTCGCGGCACGAGCTGACCAAGTGGGCCAACGCGCGAGGCTTTTGACAGAGTTGTGAGTGTCAGCGCGGCCTATGGCCCTCGCTCGCACTCACAACTCGGGGCGCAGTCGAGCGCTCCAGCGCTCGTCGATGCGGCCGACCTTCCACACCGTCAGCGACACGAGCCAGGTCACCACGAAGAGCAGCACGATGCCGTAGCCGACGTAGGCGACGTCGATCTCCACCCCGGTCAGCAGGCCGACGATCTCGAGGCCGCCGACGATCAGCGCGACCGCGACCGAGAGCGCCGTGACGGTGATGTTGTAGTAGATCTTGCGGACCGGGCGGGCGAAGGCCCAGCCGTAGGCGACGTTCATGAACGCGCCGTCGAGGGTGTCGAGCAACGACATGCCGGCCGCGAACAGGATCGGCAGCGTGAGCACCGCCCACCACGGCAGGTTGGCCGCGACTGCCCCTCCGGCGATCACGAGCAGGCCGATCTCGGAGACCGTGTCGAAGCCGAGACCGAACAGGAAGCCGGTGGGGAACATGTGCCAGGGCTTGCGGACGGCCCGGGTCACCGGGCCGAGGATCCGGTTGAGGAAGCCGCGCTTGTCGAGCTGACGCTCGAGCTCGGCCTCGTCGTAGTGGCCGTGCCGCATCCGGCGGAAGACGTGCACGATCCCGACGAGGGCGGCCAGGTTGATCAGGCCGATGAGCAGCAGGAACACGCCGCTGATCGTCGTACCCCAGACGCCGGTGACGGCCGCGAGCGACGAGCCGTCGTCGGCGATGCCCTGCGAGAGGGCTCGGACGCCCAGCGCGGTCAGCAGCACCATCACGAAGACGACCGAGGAGTGGCCCAGGCTGAACCAGAAGCCGACGCTCATCGGGTTGCGGCCGTCGGCGCGCAGCTTGCGGGTGACGTTGTCGATCGCGGCGATGTGGTCGGCATCGAAGGCGTGCCGCATGCCCAGGGTGTACGCCGTGAGCCCGAGGCCGACCCCGAGCACCTTGCCGCCCACCTCGTAGCCGTGCGGAGCGACCACGCCGACGAGCAGCCCCCACCCGAGCACGTGCAGGAACACCACGAAGCCGAGGGTGCGGACCAGCGAGACCTTCTCCCCGCGATCGAGGCGCCGGCGGGCGGGCCGATCGATCGTCGTGGGTGCCATGTTGCCCACTTTAGCCTGTTGCAAACAATGTGCAATAAGCCCTCCCGGAAGTCGGGCGCGGGCGGCGGTGGCCTAGCGTGTGCCGCCATGGAGACCCTGCGCCTGATCCTGTTGTTCGTGCACCTCGTCGGCTTCGCTGCCCTGCTCGGTGGGCTGCTGGTGCAGGCGCGCGACTCCGAGCACTCGGTCAACGCGCTGATGCGCGACGGTGCCGGCACCGCGTTCCTGGCCGGGCTGGCCCTGGTCGGGGTCCTCGAGGCGGACGACGCAAGCCCGAACCACGCCAAGATCGCCGTCAAGTTCACCATCGGCCTGGTCATCCTGGTGCTGGTGATGGCGAACGTCCGCAAGGCGCGGATCCCCAACGGTCTGTATTACGGACTGCTCTTGCTGACCCTGGCCAACGTCGCGGTCGCCGTGTTCTGGTCCCCGGCCCACCGCTGAGCGGCCATGTAACGCGGAGTTAGGTACGCCTCCACCCAGTTGTGACTGGGTCGAAGGGTGGCCAACTCCGCGTTACATGTCCTGCCGGGTCGAGCGCGCGGTCACCGGGCACCAGCGTCGGTGCGGACCCGTAGGGTTGGACCGACATGAGCACCCCTTTCACCCTGCCCGGCCTGGAGTCCCTGACGCCTGCCGAGGAGCAACGTACGACCCGCAGCGGACCGACCCGTGACGAGCTGCTCGAGGGGTTGAACGAGCCACAGCGCGCGGCCGTGGTCCACGCCGGTGCGCCCCTGCTCGTCGTGGCCGGAGCCGGCTCGGGCAAGACGCGCGTGCTGACCCGTCGGATCGCTTGGTTGATCTCCGAGCGCAAGGCACATCCCGGGTCGATCCTGGCGATCACCTTCACCAACAAGGCCGCGGCCGAGATGAAGGAGCGGGTCGAGGAGCTGGTCGGCAAGCGTGCCCGGATCATGTGGGTCTCGACCTTCCACTCCGCCTGCGTGCGCATCCTGCGCAAGGAGATCGACACGCTGCAGTTCGAGGGGCGAGGCTTCAAGTCCAACTTCTCGATCTATGACAGTGCCGACTCCAAGCGGCTGATGACCATCGTGCTGGGCGAGCTCGAGCTCGACCCCAGGCGCTACCAGCCGCGTGCGGTCCTGCACTGGGTCTCCAACGCGAAGAACGAGCTGAAGGACCCCGACGAGGCCGCCAAGGATGCCCGCAACAGCTTCGAGGAGGCCTACGCCGCGGCCTACACCCTCTATCAGCGCAAGTTGCGCGACGCCAACGCGCTCGACTTCGACGACCTGATCATGACCACCGTGCACCTGTTCCAGGCGTTCCCCGAGGTCCGCGAGACCTACCGGCGCCGGTTCCGGCACGTGCTCGTCGACGAATACCAGGACACCAACCACGCTCAATACGCCCTGATCCACCAGCTCTGCGCCGACCCGATGGAGGACCCATTGGATCCGCTGGTCGATGAGGTTGCGCAGCAACCGTCTCGAAACCACTCCGGCGGCGAGCGGGTGGAGCCGAGCGAGCTGATGGTGGTCGGTGACGCCGACCAGTCGATCTACGCCTTCCGGGGTGCCAACATCCGCAACATCCTCGACTTCGAGCAGGACTTCCCCAACGCGACCACCGTGATGCTCGAGCAGAACTACCGATCCACGCAGATCATCCTGACCGCGGCCAACTCCGTGATCGGCCACAACAAGGGCCGCAAGGACAAGCGGCTGTGGTCCGACGCCGGCGAGGGCGACCGGATCATCGGCTACGTCGCCGACGACGAGCGCGACGAGGCGCGCTTCGTCACCGAGCAGATCGACGAGCTCACCGATGCCGGCCGCAAGGCTGCCGACATGGCCGTTTTCTACCGCACCAATGCGCAGTCCCGGGTGTTCGAAGAGGTCTTCATCCGGATGGGGCTCCCCTACAAGGTGGTCGGCGGCGTCCGGTTCTACGAGCGGCGCGAGGTCCGCGACGCCCTGGCCTACCTCCGGATGCTGGCCAACCCGGCCGACGAGATCTCGCTGCGCCGGGTGCTCAACACTCCCAAGCGGGGGATCGGCGAGCGGGCCGAGGCCTGCGTCGCCTCACTAGCGTCCCGCGACGGCATCACCTTCTGGGAGGCGCTGACCCGCGCCGAGGACGCTCCCGGCGTCGCGACGCGCTCGCTCAACGCGATCAAGGGCTTCGTCGACATGATCGAGGAGCTCCAGTCGATGGTCGACGCGGGCGAGCGCCCCGACGTCATCCTCGAGACCGTCCTGGAGCGGTCGGGTTACCTCGCCGAGCTCGAGGCCTCCGACGACCCTCAGGACGAAACCCGCGTCGAGAACCTCGCCGAGCTCGTCGCCGTCGCCCGCGAGTTCTCCGACGATCCGGTCGCTGGACCCTCGGCCGACCCCGCCGACGTCGAGGCCGGCATCGTCGCGCCGGGCCTGGGCGACTTCCTCGAGCGGGTTGCCCTGGTGGCCGATGCCGACCAGATCCCCGACTCGCCTGACGGCGAGGACGTCGGCGTGGTCACCCTGATGACGCTGCACACCGCCAAGGGGCTGGAGTTCCCGGTGGTGTTCCTGACCGGCCTCGAGGACGGCATCTTCCCGCACGCCCGAGCGCTCGGCGACCAGCCGGAGCTCGAGGAGGAGCGCCGGCTGGCCTACGTCGGCGTCACCCGCGCCCGCGAGAAGCTCTACCTCACCCGGGCTGTGGTCCGCTCGGCGTGGGGCGCCCCGTCGCACAATCCGGCGTCCCGCTTCCTCGACGAGATGCCGATCGACCTAGTCGACTGGCGCCGCACCGAGGCCGCGCAGACCCAATGGGGTCGCCCCGACCACTCCCAGTCCTGGTCCGGAGGCCTTGCGTCACCCACCCAGGCCGGCCGCCGCAACTTCGGCACTGCCGCCCTGCGCATGGACGCAGCCGCCAAGGCCAAGCCGGCCCGCAACATCCCGTCCCTGGAGCCCGGCGACCGCGTCCTGCACGACTCGTTCGGCATGGGCACCGTCGTCTCCGTCGAGGGCGTGGCCGACAAGTCCGTCGCCTCCATCGACTTCGGTTCCGAAGGCGTCAAGCGGCTGCTGCTGCGCTACGCGCCCGTCGAGAAGCTGTGACATTGGCTCACTACGTTCGCGTGTTCGCGCCCTTGTAACCCGCGCCCTTCGTCGCTGCGCTCGGTCGTTCCTCCCTCGTCTCCACTCCTGCAGGACACGGGCGGGCGCTCACGGCCGGCGGCGGTCCTCGGGCCGGGCCGCCAGTTGCTGCAGGCCGGTCAGCAGCCCCGGGAGTGCCGTACCGGCACCTGCGAAGAACTCCTCGTCGACCCGCTCCACGACCCGGACGGCGGTGTTGGCCAGCTCGGCTCCGGCTGTCGTGACGAGCAGCTCCCGGGCCCGCCCGTCCGCGGGGTGCGGGCGGCGCTCGACGTACGCCTTGGACTCGAGCGTGCGCAGCACCTGCGAGGTCATCATCACGTCTGTGCCGGCGAAGTCGGCGAGCTCGCGCTGGGTCACCGGCTCGCCGCGGCCGCGGCGCAGCCAGAGGAGTGAGGCGAGCAGCACGAACTGGGTGTGCGTCAGGTCGTACGGCGCCAACGCCTCCCGCTGCGCCGCCGCCCACCGGGTGCTCGCCCGCCAGAGCAGCAGTCCGGGGCTGTCCGACGCGTCAGCGTGGCTGGTGCCCAGCTCGGCGCTCATGAGGTGGGCTGGAGCAGCGCGACCAGCGCCCTGAGGTCCTTCTCGATGTCCGCCTGCAGCGCCGTCGGCCCACCCAGGACCCGGGTCCACAGCCATGACATGCGGCCGCTCAGGTCCACCGACACCTGCACCTCGGTGCCACCCTCGACCGGCTCCGCCGCGTGCCGGAAGGTGAGCCGGGCGCCGGGCAGGTACGTCGTGTCCGCGAAGACCCGGTCCGCCACCAGCTCGGTCACCTCGAACCGCCATGACGGACCGCCCGCCGGCTTGAGACGGCCGCGCGCCCCGAGCTCGACCGGTCCGTCCAGGCGGGTCCAGTCCAGCCCCTTGCTCCACTCGGGGTGGGTGTCGACATCGGCCCACCGTGCGAAGAGGGCGTCAGCGGGCACGGGAACGGTGCGCGTGTGCGAAGCGAGGATGGTCATGGCAAGATAATAAGCACGCTTACTAAATGGAGGCAAGCCGGAGAAGGAAGTGAACGAGGGTCGAGGGAGTGAGGGCCAGGGACGGGAGCGAAGCGACCCGTTCGCGCCCGCCCGCGACCGGCAGGAGTGGAGACGAGGGAGGAACGACCGTTCGGCGCGCGTCACGCCTGGACTGACGAGCGACAGCGAGCGCCAGCGAGGAGGGAAGGCGTGACATCAGCGCGCGCCGAACACGCGCCAAAGCGAAGCGGAGGCGCCAGAGATTACGGCGTGACGCCGTGCGCCACCAGTGCGGCGTACGGGTCGACCGGGTCGCCGGCGCCGGGGCGGACCTCGAGGTGCAGGTGCGGGCCGGTGACGTGGCCGGTGGAGCCGATGTAGCCGATCAGGTCACCCGCGTGCACGACGGTGCCGGGGGAGACGTTGAAGGCGTTCTGGTGGCAGTACCAGAGCTCGGTGCCGTCCTCGAGGGTCTCGACGGTTTTGTTGCCGTAGGCGCCGTCGTAGGCGGTCGAGGTGATGACGCCGTTGGACACGGCGTAGATCGGGGTGCCGGTGCCGGCGGCGAAGTCGAGGCCGGTGTGGTAGCTCGACCAGAGGCCGTACTCGCCGAAGCGGGCGGTGAGGTGGTAGCCGATGACCGGGAGCACCCACTGGTTCTTCTCGATCTTGCGGGCCTGCTGCTGGGCGGCGGCGGCGAGCTCACTGAGAGCCGCGTCGCGCTCCTGGGCCTGGGCCTCGACGGCCTCCTGGAGCTGTGCGTCCGCGGCCTCGGTCTGCGCGTCACGGGCGGAGTCGCGGCTGATCTCGGTGATCGAGCGGCGGCCGGCGGTGACCTGGCCGATGTCGCTGGCGCCGCTGAAGGCGCTGACCTGGGAGGCGTAGGTGAACTCTCCGGCGGCGTCGAGGACGGTGCCTCCGCCTCCGGCGGTGAGGGCGCCACCGGCCGAGAGGGCCAGGGCGGTGATGCCCATCAGGACGGGGCTGCTCGGCAGCTTGGGGCCGAATCCGGTGGATCGACCGGGCTTGCCGGCGCGGCGCTTGCCGACGGACGAGCCGTGACGACCGGCAGTGGAGATCGGGGCGACGGGGGTCGTCGAGGCGACGCGGCGAGGCGCGCGTCGTTCAGCTCGATGGTTGCCCATGTCGGGGATGTCCTTTGCGGGGGTCTCGGGACAGCGAGTCACGACCATAACGGATGAAAGGCGACCCTGCCGAATCTCCCAGACCATGGTGTGGAAACGGACAAGTCGGGCAGCCATGGCGCCACCCCGGCTGGCAACGCCCGGTGACGGGTCTCACACCGGGTCCACTAGCCTGCCGACATGGCCTCGAGCAGCTCCTCTGTGCGGGTGCGGATCGTCGTCGGCATGCCCGGTCCTGAGGGGCAGGACGGCGACGCCGGGACGGTCGCGCGAGCCCTGCGCGACGCGGGTCACGAAGTCATCTACACCGGCCCGCACCCGACACCGGAGCAGATCGTCGCGACCGCGATCCAGGAGGACGCCGACCTGATCGGGGTCACCACTGGCGGTGCCTCGCTGGCCGCCGAGCTGTCGGGTCTGCTTGGCCAGCGGGACGCCTCCGACATCGCCGTCGTCGCCGGGAGCGCGGCGGAGATCAGGCGCTGGGTGGCGGAGAACTTCGCGGACTGACGTCGAGGACCATCCGCACCGACTGTCCGGCGCGCCGCACCTCGCGGAACGACAGCCGCTCGGAAGTGATCCGGCGAGGGAGCAGCGGCGCCCCGGCCCCCAGGGTCACGGGCCGCATGCCCAACTGGATCTCGTCGAGGAGACCGGCATCGTCGAACTGGCCGACGAGGTCGCCGCCGCCGACCAGCCAGACGTCTCCCGGTCGGGCCGCGACCATCTCGTCGTACACCGGACGGACGGCGCCGGACACGAAGCGGAGGTCGGCCCCGGGGATGGCCGGCAGGTCGCGATGGGTGAACACCCAGGTCGGCCGGTCGCCGTAGTAGCCCCGCCACTTCTCGGGGTGGTTCAGCAGGTCGTCGTGGTCGAGGCACCACTGGTACGTCGTCGCGCCCATCGCCATCGGGCCGATCCGCGAGATGAAGACGTCCCAGCCGCCGTCGTCGGACTCGTCGTGCGGGGTGTCGAACAGCCACTGCAGCGAGTTGTCGGCGTCCGCGATGAAGCCGTCGAGGGTGCAGGCGGTGAAGTAGACGACACGAACCATGCCCTCGACGGTACGACGATCCCGGGGCTCGCGGAGTGGGGTCCGTCACGTCTGCCGGACGGGCCTCGCTGCCAGCCTCCGGACAGGACTAGGGTGCCCGGTGGAATCCCCGGACTGTCGATCATGAAAAAGGACTGGGTGGATCAGTGGACTTGATGGAGTTTCAGGCGAAGCAGCTCTTCGCCAAGCACGGTGTAGCCGTGACCGAAGGCATCGTCGCCGACACCCCTGAGGAAGCGAAGGCCGCGGCCGAGCAGCTCGGGGTCGTCGTCGTCAAGGCGCAGGTGAAGGCTGGGGGTCGCGGCAAGGCCGGCGGCGTCAAGCTCGCCAAGACGCCCGACGAGGCCTTCGAGCACGCCAGCAACATCCTCGGCATGGAGATCAAGGGCCTCACGGTCAACAAGGTCCTCATCGCCCCGGCCGCGAGCATCGAGGAGGAGTACTACTTCTCCTTCCTGCTCGACCGCTCCAACCGCCAGTACCTCTGCATCGCCTCCGTCGAGGGTGGGGTCGAGATCGAAGAGGTCGCCAAGACCAACCCCGACGCGGTCAAGCAGATCGCGATCGACCCGGGTGCCGGCGTCGACGCCGCGAAGGCCCGCGCCATCGCGACCGAGGCTGCCTTCCCGGAGCCGGTCTTCGAGCAGGCCGTCGAGATGATCCTGGCCCTGTGGAAGGTCTTCGTCGAGGAGGACGCCACGCTCGTCGAGGTCAACCCGCTGGCCCGCCTGGCCGGTGACAAGCTCGAGGCGCTCGACGGCAAGGTCTCGCTCGACGAGAACGCCTCCGAGGTCCGTCACCCCGACCACGAGCAGTTCGAGGACAAGGCCGCGGCCGACCCGCTGGAGGCCAAGGCCAAGGCACTCGGCCTCAACTACGTCAAGCTCGACGGTGCCGTGGGCATCATCGGCAACGGCGCCGGCCTGGTCATGTCGACGCTCGACGTCGTCGCGTACGCCGGTGAGCATCACGGCGGCGTGAAGCCGGCGAACTTCCTCGACATCGGCGGCGGCGCCAACGCGACGGTGATGGCCAACGGCCTCGACGTGATCCTTCACGACGCGCAGGTCAAGTCGGTCTTCGTGAACGTCTTCGGTGGCATCACCGCGTGCGACGAGGTCGCCAACGGCATCGTGGGCGCACTGGACATCCTCGGTGACGAGGCGACCAAGCCGCTCGTCGTACGCCTCGACGGCAACAACGTCGAGGAGGGTCGTCGCATCCTCAACGAGCGCAACCACCCGCTGGTGACGCTGGTCGACACGATGGACGGAGCGGCCGACAAGGCCGCCGAGCTGGCGAACGCCTGAGGACTGAGGAAACAGAAATGTCGATCTACCTGAACAAGGACTCCAAGATCATCGTCCAGGGCATCACGGGCGGGATGGGTGCCAAGCACACCGCGCTGATGCTCGACTCGGGCGCCTCCATCGTGGGTGGCGTGAACGCCCGCAAGGCCGGCACCACGGTGACCCACAAGGACCACGACGGCAACGACGTCGAGCTGCCCGTCTTCGGCACGGTCGCCGAGGCGATGGCCGCCACCGGCGCCAACGTGTCGGTGCTCTTCGTCCCGCCGGCGTTCACCAAGGACGCGGCGATCGAGGCCATCGACGCCGAGCTCCCGCTGATCGTCGTGATCACCGAGGGCGTCCCGGTGCAGGACACGGCCGAGGTCTGGTCCTACCTGCAGGGCAAGTCCACCCGGATGATCGGGCCCAACTGCCCGGGCATCATCACCCCGGGCGAGTCGCTGGCCGGCATCACGCCGCACACCATCGCGGGCAAGGGCCCGGTCGGCCTGGTGTCGAAGTCGGGCACGCTGACCTACCAGATGATGTACGAGCTGCGTGACTTCGGCTTCTCCACCGCCATCGGCATCGGCGGCGACCCGATCGTCGGCACCACCCACATCGACGCGCTCCAGGCCTTCGAGGAGGACCCGGAGACCACGCTGATCGTGATGATCGGCGAGATCGGTGGCGATGCCGAGGAGCGGGCTGCGGCCTACATCAAGGACAACATCACCAAGCCGGTCGTCGGCTACGTCGCGGGCTTCACCGCCCCGGAGGGCAAGACCATGGGCCACGCCGGCGCCATCGTGTCGGGTTCCTCGGGCACCGCCGCGGCGAAGAAGGAAGCGCTGGAGGCCGTCGGCGTCAAGGTCGGCAAGACGCCGTCCGAGACCGCCGCGCTCGCTCGCGAGATCCTGCAGAGCCTCTGATCTCTTTGCAGTGAAGGGCCCCCGGCTTCGGCCGGGGGCCCTTCTGCGTGCTGGCGAAAACTGTTTGCCGAACTGTCGGAGACGTCCGCTACCGTGCTGGAGACATCGAGCGGGACATTCGCGGGGACGATTCGAGGAGTGGTCGGGATGCGTCGTTGGGCTGAGTTCGTTCTGAAGAATCGCTGGTGGGTCATCGGCGTCTGGGTGATCATCGCGGTCGCGGGCGGGATGTCCGCGGCCAAGGTCTCGGACCGCCTCACGATCGACTTCTCGCTGCCTGGCGAGCCAGGCACGGTGGCCGCCCAGCAGATCAAGGAGACCTTCGGCAACGGCGGCGACACCACTCCCTACCTGCTCTCGGTGACCCTTCCCGACGGAGTGGCTGGTCACGAGGCCGACGTGGCCAAGACCTTCGAGACGGTGGCGGCCGAGGCCCAGACCGCCGGCTACCACCTGCGCGTCGTCGACGAGGCGACCACCGGCGACCAGCAGGCGTTCCTCACCAGTGACGGCAAGACGGCTTACGCGCTGGCGTTCTACTTCTTCAACCCCGATCCGTTCGCCACGCCCCCGACCGAGACCCTGCAGAAGTCCATCGAAGGGGCCGTCCCGGCTGGCGCGACCGGCGAGGTGACCGGCGAGGACATGCTGGCCACGGGCGGTGACACCAGCGGCCCCGGAGTGTTGGTCGAGACGTTGATCGGCGCGGTGGGCGCCCTGGCCGTGCTGGCTTTCGTGTTCGCCTCCTTGCTCGCGTTCCTGCCGCTGATCGTGGCGCTCTTCTCGATCTTGACGACGTTCCTGCTGTTGCTGCCGCTGACCTACATCGGCGACTACTCCTTCATCGTGCAGTTCCTGATCGCCTTGATCGGCCTCGGTGTCGCCATCGACTACTCGCTGCTCTTCGTGACCCGATGGCGCGAGGAACGCGACCACGGCAAGGACAACCGCGAGGCCGTGGCGATCGCGATGGAGACCGCCGGGCACGCCGTGGCCTTCTCAGGGATCACGGTCGCGATCGGCCTGATCGCGCTGGTCATGCTCCCGGTGCCGTTCATGAAGAGCGTCGGCGTCGGCGGGGCCCTGATCCCGCTGGCGAGCGTGGCCACCACTCTGTCGTTGACGCCGGCGATCCTCGGCAGCATCGGCCCCAAGATCGACTGGCCCAAGATCCGCCACGAGAACGTCGCCAGCAAGGGCTGGACCCGCTGGGCCACCGGCATCGTGAAGCACCGGGTGATCGCGCTGACCGCGGCGGTGGCCGTGCTCGCCGCGCTGATCGCTGTCTTCTTCAGCATCAAGATCGGCCAGTCGTCGGTGGAGTCCCTGGCCAGCTCCGGCCCGGCCTACGAGTCCCTGCAGACGCTGCGTGACGGTGGCGTCGCCGAGGGTGCGCTGACCCCCATCGAGGTGCTCGCCACCACGGCCGACGCCCCGGCGATCGCCGAGGCCCTCGGCCAGGTCGACGGCATCAGCGACGCCTTCGTGTCGAGCGCTCCCGACAGCAACGTGAACGGGCAGACGGTGGTCGTGCTGCTGCCCGACCAGGAGACCGTCAACTCCACCAGCGTCGAGGTCGTCAAGCGGGTCAAGGACGCGGCGGCCGGTCTGCCGGGCGTCATCGGCGTGACCGGCTTGGGCGCGGCCCAGATCGACTTCCTGCACGCGGTCTACGGCAACTTCCCGCTGATGCTGACCATCATCGGGTTGCTGACCTTCGTGCTGCTGGTGCGGGCGTTCCGCTCGGTCCTGCTGCCGCTCAAGGCGGTGCTGCTCAACCTGCTCTCGCTGGCCGCGACGTACGGCCTGCTCGTGATCTTCTGGCAGAACGGCCACGGGTCCGACCTGGTCTTCGGCATCTCGGCCACCGGGGCGGTGACGTTCTGGATCCCGATGATGGTCTTCGCGTTCCTGTTCGGGCTCTCGATGGACTACGAGGTGTTCATCCTGTCCAGGATGCGCGAGGAGTACGACCAGAACGGCGACACCGATCGCGCCGTCATCGTCGGGATCGGCCGCACCGGTCGCCTGGTCACGAGTGCCGCGCTGATCCTCTTCTTCGCGTTCGCCGCGCTGGCCTCGGGGCCGGGCACCGACCTGAAGGTGATGGCCACCGGCCTGGCCTTCGGCATCGTGCTGGACGCCACCATCGTCCGGTCGCTGCTGGTGCCCTCGCTGGTCTCGCTGTTCGGCGACTGGAACTGGTACCTCCCCGACTGGCTCGCGAAGGTGCTGTTCATCAAGCCGTCGCACGCGATCCACGTCTCGCCCGAGGACCCGCAGCCCGAGCTCGTCGGAGTCGACTGACCCACCCGGACGTCATCCGGAGGGGGTGAACTTTGACCCCCTCCGGATGACGTTGCCGGTCAGTGGACGCAGTCCTGGTCGGCCAGCTCGATCTGGAAGGCAGTCACCTTCTCGTCCAGGTCGGTGAAGAGGAAGTAGCTGATGCCGTTGACTGCCGGGGTGTTGTACGCGTCGCTCCCCGTCAGCTCCCCGTAGGCGGCTCGGATCTCCGCGACGGTGGATCCGACGCCGATGCCCTCCGGAGTCCGCATGCCGGGTTGAGCGAAGATGATCGCCAGGCCGTGCTTCTTGCTGACGAACCCGTGCACCTGCCCGCTGATGTTGGGGTGCACCGTGTCGCGCCAACCGTCGATGGTGAGTGTCGTGCAGGCCGCTCCCTCAGCGAAGGGAAGCACGGTGGCCAGACCGGTGGCCTCGATGTCGGCGGCCGTCATGCCCATCCGGAGCTCGCCGTACCCGTCGGGACCCAGCACCTCGGTCGATCCACCACCGCAGCCGGCTTCGGTGAAGGCACACATGGACGGCGTGATCTTCCCGGCAAGCGTGGTCAGCACGTCGGCCTGCAGCGGCAGCGAGTCGCGATTGCCCTCGCCGTACGTCGACAGGAGCAGCAGGCTCCGGCCCACGCGGGTGGCCTGCCAGACGCTGCTGCCCAGTCCGTCGGTGTAGCTGACCCCGAAGGTGAACGAGTCGTACCCGGTGTCGCGCGGCAGCGCCTCGAACAGGCTGTTCCCGCCGGTGGGGCAGCGGTCGAAGGCGGACCGGATCGCCTCGAGCGTGCTCACCGACTGGTCTGCGTCCTCGAAGGTGAGCAAGGAGCGGTCGTCGCCGTACTCGGGTCCCTGGACGTTGAATGCCAGGCGGTCGGTGACGCGCGAGATCTCGTCGAAGGGACACTGGTCGGGCAGCGCGACGCCCGACGCCCTGGCGGAGGGTCCCTCCCAGCGGAAGTCGCCGCCGTCCGGTTCGGCGCTCACGGTGATCGGGAAGCCCGGGGGGATGTCGTCGGACGTTGGGACCGCCGGTGTCGACGACGGGTCGGCGGGGGTCGGCGAGCCGCAGCCGCCCGCGGCGAAGACGCACAACTTGCCGACGACTGGCGCGGTGGCGTCCACGAACGGCTGCGCGTTGTCAGCCGGCGCGGTGCCCGGGCTGTTGCCCTCGCCGTAGCCCGAGGTGAACAGGACGGCGTTGCCGACGCGGACCACCTCGATCACCTCGAGACCGAGATTCGGGCCATCGCCGGGTCCTTCGTAGGTGTGCGTCATCGCGACAGAGTCCTCGCCCGCGGCCACCGGGACCTCGGTGTAGACCTGGCGAGTGCCGCCGATCGTCTCGTCGGGGCACGCTTCGACGGTCGCTCGGAACTGGTCGACCACGCCCTGGGCCTCGGCGTCGGTGGCGTAGACGGCGAGCGCCCGGGAGCGGTAGTCCTCGGCGCCGGTGTAGGTCACCGACGCGAGGTCCCGCCGGGGGGTGGCGGGGAACGCCTTGACCCCGCAGTAGGTGATGTCGGCGAGCAGGTCGGCAGTGCCGACCCGCACCGGGGTGAGGTCCTCGTTCGTGTCGGGGTAACCAAGGGCCAGCGGGAAGTCGCCGGGAATGGCGGTCACCGACGGGGTCACAGCCGGCGGGATCGCATGCTGGCCGTTGCCGGAGGCGAGGACCGCGATCGGGGTGGCGATCAGGGCGATGACGGCCACACCGCCGACGGCGGCGAGAGCATGGGTGCGCCGGCGCCGGACATCGCCGCGACGGCGGACCTCGGCAGGCGGGAGCGGGGTCACGTCGCCTCCCAGGTGGCGCAGGTTCCGGAGTTCGTCGAGGGGATCAGACATGGCTCGCTCCTTCCTCGGGCGAGAGCAGGGCGGCCAGGGCGACCCGGCCTCGGGACAGACGAGCCTTGACGGTGCCCTCGGGTACGCCGACCTCGCGGGCCACGTCGACGACGGGCAGATCGCACACGTGGTGCAGCACCAGGGCCTGACGCTGGGTCTCCGGAAGCTGGCGCAGGGCCGAGACCAGGGCGACGTACGACTCGTCGGGTGGCGCCGTCGTCACCGCCGGCGCGAGCGCCCGGTCGGCGGGGCGGCGGCTTCGCGTCGTACGCCGCCAGCGGCTGACGGCCAGGCGGTACGCCGTGGTGCGCACCCACGCCTCGGGATGCGCCGCGCGATCCAGCTTGCGGCGGTGTGCCCAGGCCCGGACGAACGCCTCCTGGACGCAGTCCTGAGCTTCGTCGCGGTCACCGATCATGGCGTACAGCTGCCCCACGAGACGCTGGAACGACGCCGTGTAGAAGTCGTCGAACGACTGCTCGTCCACCAGGTCCCCCTTCCTGCCGCCCGATCGGCGGGTATCTGCCTGTGATACGCCCTGGAAGGCGGGCCGGTTGCGTCAGGCCCGGGCTATTTCGGGGCGGGCAGGTAGCCGAGGCGTTCGATGGCGCGCTCGGCGAGCGCCAGGAAGGTGTGCCGGTCGTAGCTCGCGTTGCGCGCCGTGACGAAGCCGATCTGTCCGACCTGGGGACCGCGACGGACGATCGCCATCAGCACCTCGACCGCGCCCTGGTCGCTGACCTCCGTGGTGATGTGCCACGCGGCGAGCTCGGTCTCCTTGCCGGAGCGGTCCGCGAGGCGGATGACCTTGCTGGCCAGGAAGTTGTCCTCGCACTTGGCCATCCGGTTGCGCACGCCCTGCACGAACCGCCGGGCGTCCCTGGCCGAAGGCAGGGTGCCGACTGTCTCGGTGATCCCGAACCGGGCGACGAGACCCGCATGCAGGATGAGGTAGCTACGGGTCTGGTCCCGGGTGACCGGTGACGTGTGGAACGTGGTGCCGTCGCAGGCCACGGTGGCCAGGTTGACGATGGCCCGCTTGGCCTCGGTGCCGGTCCAGGGCCTGGTGACCCGGCCGGGGGGCGCCAGGTCGATGACCTCGAGCATGCCCGGGGTCTCGCCGATCGGGGGCGGCGTCGACCGATGGGCCTCGGGCATCCCGGCGCAGGTGCCGGCACCCGGGTGTCCGCACAGCCGGTTCACGGCGGCGGAGAGCAGAGAGGTCAGCGGTCGAACCGGGGGCGTGCCCTTGTCGGCGAGCCCGGCGAACACGGTGGTGGTCAGGTGGCCGGTGCGGGCCATTGCGACGGTGTAGGTGCTGGTGCTGGAGGCACCGGTCTTGCGCAGCACCAGCAGGTTCGCGCGGTCACCGACACCCGACACGTCGTACGACGAGATCAGCTGGACGCCGGGCGTCGCGCAGCCGGCGTACCAGCCGAGAGTGGTGGCGTACGTCGAGGCCGCGGTGCGGGGGGTCCGGGACAGCTCGGTCGACTGGACCGCGTTCATCGCGGGCTGCTTCCCGGTGGCGGTGCGGTCGAAGCGGCGGACCAGGGAGCCGAGGCCGGCCGGGTCGGCGAAGCGATCACCCTGGCAGGGGGTGTTCAGGCCGTTGCCGGCGGTGTTGGGCGCCCCGGGGGTGGCCGTCCAGTCGCCCTTGGCGAGCCGACTGACCTGCTCGCTGGTGAGCAGCTGCTCGGTGTCGAGGCTCAGCGTGGTCGAGGGACGGTCGGGCGGCGGCGCGACGACCTGGTCCTCGGTGAGGCTGGGCGCGACCCCGGAGTCGTCGGTGACGAAGGTGCCCGCGCCGAGCAGGCTGAGCACCGAGGTGGCGATGCCGGCGCCGGTGAAGGCGCGGCGACGGGCGGCACCAGCGCGCCGTACGATCGGCGCCCGCGGAAGCCGGGCCGCGTCGGTGACCGAGGCCAGCGAGCGCAGCTCGGCCCGGATCTGCGTGGATGCGGTGCCGCGCTGGAGGGCGTACGACGAGGTCGCCCCTTGGAGCATCCGCTCGGCGTCGTCGATGGTGACCCCGACCTCGCGGGCGATGTCGGGCATCGCGGTGGTGCTGAGCTGGGTGAGGACCAGGATCCGCCGCTGCTGCGCAGGCAGCTTGCCCAGCGCGTCGAGGATCTCCCTGGTCTCGGGGTCGAGCGTGCGGTCGCGGTGCCAGATGCGGGCGCTGTGGCGGCGGCGAGCGTCGATCCAGGCGTGGGGACGTAGCCAGGCCTCGCGGTCGGGCTGGCGGTTGACCTTGCGCCAGTGGTGCCAGGCGAGCACGAACGCGTCGCGCACGGCGCTGCGCGAGGCGCGCAGGTCTCCGGTGAGGGCATAGGTCTGCAGCAGCAGCCGGTCACGACTGTTCTTGTAGAACTCGTCGAAGTCGTCGGGGTTGCGCATGACCGCTCCACGGTACGGGAGAACCCGTGGTGTGCGCGAAGTGACCTGGCCCGGCGTGGCAGGCCGCGGCGGATCGGCCCGTCGGGTGACACTGGGACGGCCATGACTTCGCTCCTCAACCCGCCCAGGACCGCTGCCACCGACGTCGCGTCTCGTCGTCCGCTCGCGCTGGTCACGAGTCTGGGCGGCGCCACGGCTGCCGGCTCCACGCTGCTGGTCTGCCTCGCTGTCGGGGTCGTGGGCTGGTTCGCGAGCGATGCCGGCGCCCACGGCACGCCCAGGGACGGGCTGCGCACCGGCGCGCTGGCCTGGCTGATGGGGCACGGCTCCGGGATCTCGATCCACGGCGTGGGGGTGACGGTCATGCCGTGGGGCATCACCCTGATCTGCGCGTGGGTGACCTGGCGCCTGGCGTTGAGGGTCGGGGAGTCGGTGTCCGGACACGGTCCCGACTCCGATGCGATCGCCGACGGTGAACGGGACGTCACCGTGCCCGTGGCCGTCGGCCTGTTCGCGGCTGGCTACGTCGTGGTCGCCGTCCTCGCCGGAGTGCTCGCGGCGACCGCCACGACGACACCGTCACTCGGACACGTGGTGCTCTGGTCCTTGCTCCTGACGACCCTGGTCGGCGGACCCGCGATCGCGATCGGCTCGGGCCGGGCGGCGATCTGGACGGCCCTGCTCCCGGTCTCGGTGCGCGCCACGGTGTCCACCGCTGCCCGGATCCTGCTGGGCTTCCTTCTCGTCTCGACCCTGACGGTCGTGGTGAGCCTGGTCCTGCACTTCGGCGCGGCCGCCAACGTGCTGTCCCGGATGCACCTCGGCGCGGGCGATGCCCTGATGTTCCTGCTGGTCAATGCAATGCTGCTGCCCAACGCCGTGGCCTTCGGTGGCTCCTACCTGCTCGGTCCGGGCTTTGCGGTCGGCACCTCCACGCTGGTCTCGCCCACCGTGGTGTCGATCGGCCCGCTGCCGTCGTTCCCGCTGCTCGCGGCGCTGCCCGACAACGGACCGGCTCCCTGGTGGACGGTCATGCTGATGGGACTGCCGTTCCTCGCGGCGGCCGCAGGCGCGACGTACGCCCATCGGCGGCAGCCGACCACCCGCTGGGAAGAAGGCGCGCTGCGCGGTTGTGCCGGCGGAGTGCTGGCCGGCGTGGTCTTCGCCGTCCTCGCCGCGCTGGCCGGAGGAGTCGTCGGCCCCGGCCGGATGCGCGAGGTCGGGCCGTTCGCGTTCGACGTCCTGGTGCACGCGATCATGGTGTTCGGGATCGGTGGACTGCTCGGCGCGGTGTTCATGGTGTGGCGCGAGCGCCGGGCCAATTCACCGGCTGACCGGTGAATTGCACTCCGGTCAGCGGTTGTAACCCCTGACTGGAGCGCATTTCACCGGCTGACCGGTGAATTGGCCCGGGCCCACCACTCGCTAAACTCCGCCCGTGCCCCCGACTCCCGCGCGCCTCGTCGTGCTCGTTTCTGGTGCCGGCACCAATCTGCAGGCACTGCTGGACGCGAGCGCGGACCCGGCGTACGGCGCAGTGGTGGTCGCCGTGGGTGCCGACCGTGAGGACATCGAGGGGCTGGCCCGCGCCGAGCGCGCCGGCATCCCGACGTTCGTCAAGCGCCTCGACCACTTCACCTCCCGCCCCTACTGGGACCGCGCGATGGCCGACACCGTCGCTGCCTTCGATCCCGACCTCGTCGTCAGCGCAGGGTTCATGAAGCTGGCCGGCGATCATTTCCTGGGCAGGTTCCCGGGGCGCTACATCAACACCCACCCGGCCCTGCTGCCTTCGTTCCCGGGGATGCACGGCGCCGCCGACGCCCTCGCGTACGGCGTGAAGGTCACGGGCGCCACGTTGTTCGTCGTGGACGCCGGGGTGGACACGGGACCGATCATCGACCAGGTCGTCGTACCCATCGAGGACGACGACACGGTGGAGTCCCTCCACGAACGCATCAAGGTCGCCGAGCGCCAGATGCTCGTCGACGCCGTCGGCAGGATCGCTCGCGACGGCATCACCATCACCGACAGGAAGGTGCGGTTCGGCACCCCATGACTTACCGGATCCCGCTCAAGCGCGCCCTGATCTCCGTCTACGACAAGACCGGCCTCGACGACCTCGTCCGTGGTCTGCACGACGCCGGCGTCGAGCTCGTCTCCACTGGTGGCTCGGCCGCCCTGATCGAGAAGCTCGGGCTCCCGGTCACCAAGGTCGAGGAGCTCACCGGCTTCCCCGAGTGCCTCGACGGCCGCGTGAAGACGCTGCACCCGCGCGTGCACGCCGGGATCCTGGCCGACCGTCGCCTCGACACCCACGTCGCGCAGCTCAGGGAACTGGAGATCGAGCCGTTCGACCTGGTCGTCTCCAACCTCTATCCGTTCACGCAGACGGTGGCCTCGGGCGCCAGCGAGGACGAGTGCGTCGAGCAGATCGACATCGGCGGGCCGTCGATGGTGCGTGCCGCCGCCAAGAACCACCCGAGTGTGGCGATCGTGACGTCGCCCTCTCGCTATGCCGACGTACTCTCCGCCCTCGCCGAGGGCGGCTTCACCTACGAGGCGCGCAAGCGGCTCGCGGCCGAGGCGTTCGCCCACACGGCGGCGTACGACGTGGCTGTCGCGAGCTGGATGCACCGGGTGCTGGCCCCGCCGACGGATGGCTCCTGCTTCCCCGACTTCGCTGGCGCGACGTTCACCAAGGGCGACGTCCTGCGGTACGGCGAGAACCCCCACCAGGTGGCTGCGCTCTACACCGACGGGCGGGGTGGGCTGGCCGGTGCCGAGCAGTTGCACGGCAAGGAGATGTCCTACAACAACTACGTCGACACCGACGCTGCCCGCCGCGCGGCCAACGGCTTCGCCGAGCCCGCCGTGGCGATCATCAAGCACGCCAACCCGTGCGGCATCGCGGTCGGCGCCGACGTGGCCGATGCGCATCGCAAGGCGCACGCCTGCGACCCGGTCTCGGCGTTCGGCGGCGTGATCGCCGTCAACCGGCCGGTGTCGGTCGAGATGGCCCAGCAGGTCGCCGAGGTCTTCACCGAGGTGATCGTGGCTCCGGCGTACGACGACGGCGCCGTGGAGATCCTCCAGGGCAAGAAGAACATCCGGATCCTGGTCTGCCCCGTCGACGACGGCAGTGAGACCGGCTTCGAGGTGCGGGCGATCTCGGGCGGCATCCTGCAGCAGCAGGTCGACAACGTCGACGCCGAGGGCGACGACCCGAACACCTGGACCCTGACCACGGGTGAGCCGGCGTCTGCCGAGGTGCTGGCCGATCTCGCGTTCGCCTGGCGAGCCTGTCGCAGCGTGAAGTCCAACGCGATCCTGCTCGCCTCGGGCGGCGCCAGCGTCGGCATCGGCATGGGCCAGGTCAACCGGGTCGACTCGTGCAAGCTCGCCGTCGAGCGCGCGGGTGATCGTGCGGCGGGTTCGGTGGCCGCGTCCGACGCGTTCTTCCCGTTCGAGGACGGACCGCAGATCCTCATCGACGCCGGCATCACCGCGATCGTCCAGCCGGGTGGTTCGATGCGCGACTCCCTGACCATCGAGGCGGCAAAGGCGGCCGGCGTGACCATGTATTTCACTGGCACCCGGCACTTCGCCCATTAGAGACTGGCTCAGTGCGTCTCCCCACAGGACTGATCCCGCCCACCAAGCTCGAGCGTGATCTGGCCCTCCAGTGCGTGCTCTCGGCCTTCGCGACGGGGTCCTTCCTCACTGGCACGGCCGTGTTCTTCACCCAGATCGTGGGGTTGACCGGAGCCCAGGTGGGTCTGGGCATGTCGGTGGCGGCGGTCGTCACGCTGGTGCTGACCGTGCCGCTGAGCCGGCTGAGCGACCGGGTCGGGGCCAAGCCGCTGTGGGTGGTCAGTGCGCTGGTCGAGGCCCTGCTCTACTTCGCCTGGCCGCTGGTCGGCGGGTTCGTGGCCTTCGTCGTACTCCTCTCGGTGCTGGCTTCGATCGAGACCGCCGGCCGGTCGGCCCGCAACGTCTACCGGATCGCGGTGTTCCCGCGCGAGACGCGGGTGCGGGCGCTGGCCTACATGCGGGCGGCCCGCAACGTCGGGTACACCCTCGGTGCCGCGGCCGGTGGTTTCGCGCTGGCGATCGGGAGTCGCGAGGCGATCATGGCGGTGCCGCTGCTGACGGGCGTACTGCTGCTGGTCAACGCCGGGATGATCCTGTTCCTGCCACCGATCCAGCGCGAGCTGCCCACGAAGGCCGACGGCGAGCACCACGCCTCGCCGGGAGCGTTGCGCAACCCCGGGTTCGTCGCCCTCGCCGCGTGCAACGGCGTGCTCTCCTCGCACCAGGTGCTGCTGAACGTCGTGGTCCCCTTGTGGCTGGTCGAGCGCACCGACGCCCCGCACACCCTGCTGGCCTGGCTGTTCGGCACCAACACCGTGATGGCGGTGTTCCTGCAGGTGCGTGCCTCGCGCGGGTCGGAGACCGTCAACGGGTCGCTGCGGGCGGTACGACTGGCCGGCTGGTCGTTCGTGCTTTCGTGCCTGCTGATCAGCCTCACCCACGAGACCGTCGGCTGGGTGTCGATCCTGCTGGTCTGGATCGGCCACGTGACGATCACCGGTGCGGAGCTGTGGCAGTCCGCCTCCGACTGGGGCTTCAGCTCCGAGCTCTCCGACCACCGGCGGCTCGGGGACTATCAGGGCGTCTGGGGACTGGGCTACCAGATCGAGCCGGTGATCTTCCCCGCGCTCTACACCTTCCTGGCCCTGCAGTGGGGAGCCCCGGGCTGGGCTGTGATCGCCGCCATCGGCGTCGCCGCGGCCGTCCTCGCTCACCCTGCCGCGCGCGCCGCCCAGCGACACCTCGAGCGGATCGGCGCCCCGGTCGGCGCCTGATCCTCTCGAGTCGTGTGTCTGGACCACGCCCGCTTGGGGTCACCACAGGCACACGACTCGGCGGTACCTAGGATGGGCGCGTGACTGCACAGAAGCTCGACGGCACCGCCACGGCGGCGGCGATCAAGGACGAACTCAAGAGCCGGATCGCCGCGTTGCGCGAGCAGGGCATCGTGCCCGGTCTCGGCACGCTGCTCGTGGGTGACGACCCGGGCAGCCGGTGGTACGTCAACGGCAAGCACAAGGACTGCGCCGAGGTCGGCATCGAGTCGATCCGGGTCGACCTGCCCGAGGTGGCGACCCAGGACGAGATCGAACAGGCCGTCCGCGGCCTCAACGAGGACCCGGGCTGCACCGGCTACATCGTCCAGCTGCCGTTGCCGCGTGGTCGCGACGAGAACCGCGTCCTCGGCCTGATCGACCCCGCCAAGGACGCCGACGGCCTGCACCCGACCAACCTGGGCTGGCTGGTGCTCGGCCACCCCGCGCCACTGCCGTGCACCCCGGCCGGCATCGTCGAGCTGCTGCGCCGCCACGACGTCCCGATCGCCGGTGCCCAGGTGGTGGTCGTCGGCCGCGGGGTCACCGTTGGCCGGCCCCTCGGCCTGTTGCTGACCCGCCGGTCCGAGAACGCCACTGTCACGCTCTGCCACACCGGCACCGTCGACCTGGCCGCCCACGTGCGCCGGGCCGACATCGTGGTGGCAGCAGCGGGAGTCCCCGGCATCATCACCGCCGACATGGTCAAGCCCGGAGCCGCCGTCCTCGACGTCGGCGTGAGCCGGGTCGACGGCAAGATCGCCGGCGACGTGGCCGACGGTGTCTGGGAGGTCGCCGACTGGGTCTCGCCCAACCCCGGCGGGGTTGGTCCGATGACGCGGGCGATGCTGCTCAGCAACATCGTGGAGATCGCCGAGAAGTCGGCAGCCCGGTCCTGACCGTGACCGACGACTCCGGCGTTCCTGATGGTCCCGACCTTCCGGACCCGCCCGAGCACGAGCTCTCGGAGTACGCCGACGCTTCGCTCGAGGTACCTCCCGTGCTGGCGGAGGCCCGCCGCTATCCCTCGACGCTGGGCGGTGCCATCTATCTGGTTGCCTTGACCGCGTCGATCGCCGGGACGGTCATCGTCACGCGCGGGCACTGGCGCACCGGCATCACCTGGATCGCGTGCGCGCTGCTGGGCGCAGCGTTGGGGCGGCTGGTGCTGCCCCGCAGCCAGGCCGGGATGCTCGAGGTGCGTCGCAAGTCGCTCGACGTGGTGATCCTCGCTGGGTTCGGCGTGACCCTGCTGGCTCTGGTCGCGAGCATCAAGGCCCGTTGAGTCGTGTGCTCAGGCGGCGCTCTTGCGCCACCGCATGACCGCAGTCGCGAGGCCGGCGACCACGGCGACGAGCAGCAGGTAGAAGCCGAAGCCGCGTCCGAAGTCGAACACGTCCTCCATGCCGGGCAGGTTCACCGAGCCGCCGGGCCAGACGAACCAGGCCAGCACTGCGAACAGGGTGGCCACCCCGAACGCGCCCATGCTGGCCAGTGTCGCCGGGACCGGGAGCTTGATCTGGGGGGCGAAGAGCTCGATCGCCAGCACTGCTGAGCCGGCGAGGGCCAGCAGCGCGGCCGCCCAGCCGAAGAACCCGTGCCAGGCGCCGGAGCTCGCCGATGTCGAGAAGCCCATGGTGTGCACCGAGACGGTGTAGAAGGGCAGCATCGAGGCGATGAACGTCACCGGTCCCGCGAGGAGCTGAGTCCAGCCGGCGGGGCTGAGGTCCGGCATGGAGGGCGCAGCGGCTGACGATGGAGTGGTGGCGGGCGGCGGAACGCTCGGCTGCTCGTGCTCTGACTCGTGCCCTGACTCTTGCTCTGACATGTGGATCCCCCTCGAGAAGACGTGTGAGGTCGCCATCATGTCGGCGCCGGCTCCGCCCGGCAACCACTGCCTCTGCGTGCCGTGGACGACGAGGCTCGGTCCCATGAAGGACGACCCGGCCCGATCCTCGTCGGATCGGGCCGGGCCGGCAGGCTCATTGAGCCACGATGCGTGCGGTCAGATCAGGCCGAGCTCGGTGACCGCCGCGCGCTCGTCGGCGAGCTCGGCGGTGGAGGCGTCGATCCGGCCACGCGAGAAGTCGTCGATCTCGAGGCCCTGGACGATCGACCAGTCGCCGCCCGACGTGGTGACGGGGAACGACGAGATCAGGCCCTCGGGCACGCCGTACGAGCCGTCGGAGACGACCGCCATCGAGACCCAGTCGTCGGCCGGAGTGCCGAGCAGCCAGTCGCGGGCGGCGTCGACGGTGGCCGAGGCGGCCGAGGCGGCCGAGGACGAGCCACGGGCCTCGATGATCGCTGCGCCGCGCTTGGCGACGGTCGGGATGAAGTAGTCCTCGACCCACGCCTGGTCGTTGACGACCTCGGCGGCGTTCTTGCCGCCGATCTCGGCGTGGAACAGGTCGGGGTACTGGGTCGCCGAGTGGTTGCCCCAGATGGTGACCTTCTTGATGTCGGTCACGGCGGCGCCGGTCTTGGCGGCCAGCTGCGAGATCGCCCGGTTGTGGTCGAGGCGGGTCAGGGCCGAGAACCGCTCGCGGGGGATGTCGGGGGCGTTGGTCATGGCGATCAGCGCGTTGGTGTTGGCCGGGTTGCCGGTGACGCCGATGCGGATGTCGTCGGCAGCGACCTCGTTGAGGGCCTTGCCCTGAGCGGTGAAGATCGCGCCGTTGGCCGACAGCAGGTCGCCGCGCTCCATGCCCGGACCACGCGGGCGGGCGCCGACGAGGAGGGCGAGGTTCACGCCGTCGAAGATCTTGCTGGCGTCAGCGCCGATCTCGACCCCGGCCAGGGTCGGGAACGCGCAGTCGTCGAGCTCCATCACGACACCCTCGAGTGCCTTCAGTGCGGGCTCGATCTCGAGCAGCTGCAGCTGGATCGGGCGGTCGGCGCCGAGCAGCGAACCGCTCGCAAGACGGAACAGCAGGCTGTAGCCGATCTGACCGGCTGCACCGGTGACGGCCACCTTCAGAGGGGTGTTGCTCACGACGTTCTCCTTGAGCTCGGGGGGTCGAGGCGACGCTAGCAGCCGTCCGCGCGCCGCTCGCCCGCTGGTCGGACCCCGGGATCGAGGTCCGACCAAGCAACGGGAAGCCGTGGGTCAGGGGCCGGTGGCGAGGAAGAAGTCGTCGCAGAAGTCGCGACCGTCGGTGTCGTTGGTGCCCGTGCTCGGCTTGACGACGCCGAGGTCCTCGAGGAACACGTCGTCATCGGGGTTGGCGGGCGTGCCGTTGTGGTCGAGCAGCACGGCAAAGCGCACCGTGCCGGTGTCGTGGAGCGCGAGGGAGCCGTTCGAGGCATACCACTTGTCGCCACCGGCGCCCATGCTGACGACCGTCAGCGTGCCGTCGCCGTTGTCGGTGACCTTCCAGTCGTGGATCACGACATTGAACACGTGCACGTAGGCGTCGCCGGTGTCCGGGTTGGTGAACGACTCCCAGCCGTGGAAGTTGTCCATGAAGTAGGCCAGCTGGGCTGTGCCATGGCCCTCGGCATGGGAGATGCCCTGGACGTCGAAGTCGTGGACGACCCCGTCCATGCCGCAGAAGTCGTCGAAGACCTCCGAGCCGGCGTCGTGCCATCTGTCGTGGAAGAGCTGCCCGGCGTTGGCCGGCGCGGCCATCAGCACGAGCGCGGCGGCTGAGACGGAAGCGGCCAGCGGAATGGATCGGAACATCACGGAACCTCCTTGGGGCGTGGTCTCCCTCCCCTCCTCGATGGTCGACGCCCGATCGCCACCGGGGAATGCCCCGTCCGACCCCCGGGCCACCAGTGGCCCGGTCTGGCTGGGGTCCGCAGACCCAACCGGCATGCTGGGCGCATGCGAAGAACAGCGTTCTCGGTGGCACTGCTCGTCGTCCTCAGCGCCTGCGGCTCGGCCCCGCCGAAGAGCCCGCCCGCCGGTGTCGACGGCCTCACCATCCCCACCCCGAGCCCTGACCCGGCCGACTTCGTGGCCACCATCGACAACCCGTGGCTGCCGTTCACGCCGGGCAGCACCTGGGTCTACCGGACCACGAGCGCCGACGGGGTGCAGACCGACACCGTCACGGTGCTCGATCAGACGAAGGTCGTCGCCGGCGTGACGGCCACGGTCGTCCACGACCTCGCCGTCGACGAGGACGGCGCGACCGTCGAGGACACCTACGACTGGTACGCCCAGGACAGCGCAGGCAACGTCTGGTACCTCGGCGAGGACACCACGGCCTACGAGGACGGCAAGGCGAGCAAGGAGGGCTCCTGGGAGGCCGGCGTCGACGGCGCCCAGGCCGGCATCGTCATGCTCGCGACCCCGCGAGTCGGCGACGGCTACCGCCAGGAGTTCCTCGCCGGCACCGCCGAGGACCAGGCCCGGATCCTGTCCCTGACCGCCACCGCGACCTCTCCCGCGGGTGACTTCACCGACGTCGTGCAGACCGAGGACACCACGCCGCTGGAGCCCGATCTGGTCGAGCGCAAGTACTACGCCAAGGGAGTGGGCACGGTCCGCGAGGAGGACGTCACCGGCGGTGACGAGGTCGTCGTACTGCTGAGCCACACGGCCGGCTGACCGAGGATCGAGGCCCCTCGCGCGGTCCTGCGGAGTCCGGCAGGATGGGCGGAGCCAGGGTCACCCCGGATGGGGTATCTTGACATCAAGACATCTCACGAGGAAACGGAGAGCCCCCGGTGACGGACTCGAAGATCATCTACACGCACACCGACGAGGCGCCGCTGCTGGCGACGTACTCCTTCCTCCCGATCGTCCAGGCGTACGCCGGCAAGGCCGGTGTGCGGATCGAGACGCGCGACATCTCCGTGGCCGCGCGGATCCTGGGGCAGTTCGGCCTGGCCGACGACGCCCTGACCGAGCTCGGCAAGCTGGCCAAGACGCCCGCGGCGAACATCATCAAGCTGCCCAACGTCTCCGCTTCGGTGCCGCAGCTCAAGGCCGCGGTCGAGGAGCTCCAGGCGCAGGGCTTCGCCGTGCCCGACTACCCCGAGGCTCCGGCGACCGACGAGGAGCGGGAGATCCGCGCCAAGTACGACAAGATCAAGGGCTCTGCGGTCAACCCGGTGCTGCGCGAGGGCAACTCCGACCGTCGCGCGCCGCTGTCGGTGAAGAACTACGCCAAGACGCACCCGCACACCAACAAGCCCTTCACCGAGGGCTCGAAGACCAACGTCGCCACCATGGGGGAGCACGATTTCGCCTCCAACGAGAAGTCGGTGACCCTCCCGGCTGACGACATCCTCTCGATCGTGCTCGAGACCGAGGGCGGCGAGACGATCGTGCTCAAGGAGGACCTGAAGGTCCTCGCCGGCGAGATCATCGACGCCACGAAGCTCGACGTCGCCCACCTCGACGCCTTCCTGCGCAATGCGCTCGCTCGAGCCAAGGCCGAGGATGTGCTGTTCTCGGTGCACCTCAAGGCCACGATGATGAAGGTCTCCGACCCGATCATCTTCGGCCACGTCGTGAAGGCCTACTTCGCCGACGTCTTCGCCCGGTACGGCGAGGACCTCAAGGCCGCCGGCCTCTCGGCCAACGACGGCCTCGGCGCGATCCTCGCGGGTCTGGACGCCCTCCCGAACGGAGCCGAGATCAAGGCGGCGTTCGACGCCGGACTGGCCGCGGGTCCGCGGCTGTCCTACACCAACTCCGACCGTGGGATCACCAACCTGCACGTCCCCTCCGACGTCATCGTCGACGCGTCGATGCCGGCCCTGGTCCGCAACGGTGGCCGCCTGTGGGGCATCGACGGCGGCGAGGACGACACCCTCGCGGTGATCCCGGACTCGTCGTACGCCGGCGTCTACCAGGCCGTCCTCGACGACTGCAAGGCGCACGGGCCGCTCGACCCGGCGACCATCGGCACCGTGCCCAACGTCGGCCTGATGGCCCAGGCGGCTGAGGAGTACGGCTCGCACGACAAGACCTTCGAGATCGGCGCCAACGGCACGATCCGCGTGCTCAACTCCGCGGGCGAGGCGCTGCTCGAGCACGACGTCGAGGTCGGCGACATCTGGCGGGCCTGCCAGACCAAGGACATCCCCGTCCAGGACTGGGTCAAGCTCGCGGTGTCGCGGGCCCGCGCAAGCGGGATGCCCGCGATCTTCTGGCTCAACGAGTCGCGCGCGCACGACGCGGAGCTGATCAAGAAGGTGCGCGCGTACCTGCCCCAGCACGACACGTCCGGCCTCGAGATCGAGATCCTCAGCCCGGACCTGGCCACGTCGTACACCCTGGAGCGGATGCGCAAGGGCGAGGACACCATCTCGGTGACCGGCAACGTGCTGCGTGACTACAACACCGACCTGTTCCCGATCCTCGAGCTCGGCACCTCGGCCAAGATGCTCTCGGTCGTCCCGCTGATCGCGGGCGGCGGACTCTTCGAGACCGGCGCGGGTGGCTCGGCGCCCAAGCACGTCGAGCAGCTGGTCAAGGAGAACTACCTGCGCTGGGACAGCCTGGGCGAGTTCTTCGCACTCGTCCCGTCGCTCGAGAAGTACGCCGAGCAGGCGGGCGCCCCGGCTGCCCAGGTCCTGGCCGACACCCTCGACCGCGCCACCGGCACCTTCCTCAACGAAGACCGGTCGCCGGGTCGCAAGCTCGGCACGACCGACAATCGCGGGTCGCACTTCTACCTCGCCCTCTACTGGGCCGAGGAGCTCGCGAAGCAGACCGACGACGCCGAGCTGGCGGCCACGTTCGCCGGCCTGGCGAAGACGCTCCGCGAGAACGAGGCGACGATCGCAGAGGAGCTGATCGCGGTGCAGGGTTCGCCGGCCGACATCGGCGGCTACTACCACCCTGACGCGGCCAAGACCGACGCGGTGATGCGTCCTTCGAAGACGCTCAACGAGGCGCTGGCCTCCCTCTGACTCCTGCGCAACGTCATGCGGGCGGAGCCATCTTTGACTCCGCCCGTATGACGTCCGCGAGGGTCAGGCGGCTGCGAAGTGCTTGGCCAGGTTGTCGGAGGAGTGCTTGATGATCAGTGCGATAAGCGGCTCGATGACCTTGCCCATCGCGCGGCCCGCGACGCCACCGGGCAGCTCGTAGGTGATCTCGGCGACGATCCGGGTGCGGTCAGCCCCCTCGGCGTTGAAGCTCCAGCGGCTCTGGTTCTTGAAGCCCTTGATCGAGTCCAGCTCCATCGACTTCCCCTCGGCGAAGTCGATCACCTTGACGGTCGAGTGCAGGGTGGTCACGCCCACGCTCAAGGCGGCGTCGAAGACCGAGTGCAGGCCGTAGTCGAGGTCGCCGACCGGCGTGAATGACTTCACCCCGCTCAGCCAGTGGCCCGCGTTGCGGTAGTCGGCGACGTACGCGAAGACCTGGTCGACCGGGGATTCGGCCACCGTTTCATGCGTGATGTGGATCGGCATGCGGGCACCGTAGCCGCGCGGGCGGAACGCTCGGGGGACGTCTCGTGGAATAGGGATTCGGCTGCCTTTTGTTGGAGACTGAACCGACTCGCTGCGTACGCCGTCAGCGCACCCACTCTTCGACCCACGGGAGATGCCGTGACGACGCTGACGACCAGCCACACCACCCGGGCTCCGCGCGCTTCGCACTTCGGGCTTGCCGTGCTGGCCCTGGCCACCGGCGGCTTCGCCATCGGCACGACCGAGTTCGTGACGATGGGGTTGCTCCCCCAGATCGCCGCGGGCATCGACGTCAGCATCCCTCGGGCCGGCCACGTGATCTCGGCGTACGCCGTGGGGGTCGTGGTCGGCGCTCCGGTGCTGGCGTACCTCGGGGCCCGGCTGCCTCGGCGCGGGCTGCTGATCTCGCTGATGGCGGCGTTCGTGATCGGCAACGCGCTGAGTGCGCTGGCCGGCAACTACGAGCTGCTGGTCGCCGCCCGGTTCCTCTCCGGTCTGCCGCACGGCGCCTTCTTCGGGGTCGCGGCGCTGGTCGCGGCCGATCTCGCTGCTCCCGACCGCCGCGGGCGGGCGGTCGCGCTGACCATGCTCGGACTCTCCGTGGCCAACGTGGTCGGCGTGCCGGCCGCGACCTGGCTGGGCCAGCACGCCGGATGGCGCTCGGCGTACTGGCTGGTCGCCGGGCTCGCCCTGCTCACCGTGGCGATGGTCCGGTCGTTCGTGCCGCACTTCGACGCCAACCCGCACGCGACGGGGCGCCGGGAGCTGAGCCTGTTCGGCAAGCCACAGGTCTGGCTGACGCTGCTGGCGGGGGCGATCGG
>Ga0070698_100000364_pt1 | contig 46980 bp, 56 predicted proteins | sample KBSK1502metaG_FD_65477 | JGI IMG/M metagenome (GOLD analysis project Ga0070698, IMG submission 65477) | Corn, switchgrass and miscanthus rhizosphere microbial communities from Kellogg Biological Station, Michigan, USA - KBS K1-50-2 metaG | ecosystem: Host-associated > Plants > Roots >...
ACGAGGGCAGGATCGAGATTGGCCTTCGCCGCATCGAGCGCAGCCGGTGCGTGCGCGAGGCGCTCGGCGAGCGTCGCGACGCGCTCGGCGAGCGGCGCGTGCTCGCGCATGAACGCGTAGTACGCGCCGCGCGTGATGGGGTCGGAGTAGAGGGTCGGCTGCCTCCGCCACCGCGCGAACGGCCGAACGGCGCGTTCGCCATGGAGGTCCGCGACGATCAGCGCGCGGTCGACGCGCTCCGCGGGAAAGAGCTCGTTCTCGGTGAACGCTTCAAAGCGCCCGAGCCACTCGTCGTTGAAACGGTCGCGCGCCGCGAATCCGTCGGCGCCGAAGTCACCGAGGCGGTCGTCGTGTGCATGGATTCCGGCGATCGATGCGCTGACCGGATCGAGCGCGTAGCGCCCGTGTACGAAGTCGTAGGCGTCCTGGCCGAAGCCCGTGGGTTAGAGCGCTTGCCCGCAGTTGGTGCAGAACTTCGAGTCGCTGGCGTTCGGCCGTCCGCAGTTGCGGCAGTAGATCGTCGTCCCGGGCGCCGCCGGCGCCGCCGTCGTCGTCGATCCAGCCGCGACCGAGGCGGGCTTGTCGTTCGTCGACTCATCACGGAAGGAGCGCACGCCCTTGCCAAGCTGGCCGAGGACGTCGGGCAGCTTCCCCGCTCCGAAGACGATCAGTACGACCGCCAGGATGAGGAGAAGCTCTGGGCCACCGATACTCGGCATCGTTCACTCCCTCGCGAGGCGCGTTCGATCCTACCTCGCTGTTGTCAGTGTAGACATCTTCTCTAGGCGAATAGGCCGTCCAGAAGACCGAGGAACAGCGGGATGACGACGAGCAGCATCAGCGCCGGGAGGTAACAGAGCACCAGCACGAGCATGAGCCGTCCTTCGACCCGGCCGGCTGCGTCGAGGCTCTTCGCGCGCTCCGAGGCGCGGAGCCGATCTCGATGATCGCGCAGGACCACGAGCGCTCCCCGCCCCAGGTCGCGGGCTCGCTCGAGATCGGTCGCGATCGACGCTAGGCTCGACAGGCGGGCGCCCGCCGCCTCACGCGCGAGCGCTGGAAAGAGCGGCGCTCCGAGCGCGTAGGACCGGGCCGCGGCGGCGATCGCGCGGTCCACCAACCCGCCGCCCACACCTCGCTCGGCGATCGCGACGAAGGCGGCCTCGATAGGACGTCCGCTCGCGACGAGCGCCTCAGTCCACTCGACGAGCGCTACGAGCGCGCCGTCCGCTTCCGCCCGCCGAGCGGCGGCCGCGCGATCCGCACGGAGCGTCGGTGCGATGAAGCCGGCGTAGCCGGCTCCCACGACCACGAGGGGACCGATGGGCACCATGAGGCCGACGGCCGCGACGACCGCCGCGCCGACAAGACCGAGAACGATCTTCGCCCGCACGAGCTCAGGCTCGGTCCAACCGAGCCCGCTCTCCTCCAGATCCGTCGTGATGAGTAGGGACCGCACGCGGTCCGGCAACTGCGTCCGCGGCGCGAGTCGCGCCAGGCGCTCTCCCACAGCGGACCGCGGTCGGCTCGCGAGGACCGCCGCAACCAACGAGACCGCGATGAGGACGGCGCCGACGACCGTCACCGCCGGGTCCCGGCTATCGCCCGACGGCTCGCGATCACCCCGACAACCTCGAGCACTGCCGCCGCGGGGATGAGGACGAACCGTCCGATCGGTTGTGCGAGCGTGGCCGCGAGCGATGGAACGGTGAGCGAGAGATACGCTGCGATCGCGGGGACGACGAGCGCGAGGAGGATGACCTGCGCGCGGAGGCCACCGGTTCGTGCGCGCACCTCCTCATCGAGGCGCTCCTCGAACGCCAAACGGTCGGCGAGGGCCGCGACCAGGATCGCGGCGCGCTCGTACGGGAGCCGCGATTCGATCCCGATGGCGAGCGTTTCGAACGCGATCCGGGACCGCGCGCCGTTCTGCGAACGGCCCGCAGCGGCGCGGAGCGACCGATCGAGTGGAGCGCCAAGGTCGAATGCACGGAGCGCCTCGACGAAGGGGCGACGTGCCAGCCGATCTTCACTCGCCTGGGTCGCGCGGCGAAGCGCTTCCGGCAGCGACGCGCCTGATCGGAGCGCCGCTTCGGTCGCACGCAGGAGACGGGTGGTCGCGAGTCGTGCCCGCCAGCGGGCGGCCGCTGCTCGCGAGCGAACGACGACCGACGGAGCGAGGGCGCACACCGCGAAACTTCCGATCAGCGGCAGCGAGGTCGCGAAGGCGAGCAGCGCGCCCGCAAGGACACACCCCGCCCGGAGCGCTTCCCACTGCCACAGTGGCCGGCGCCAGTCGGCGTCCTCGAGGTCGCCGCGATCCGGATGCGCGGCACGTAGGAAACCCGAAGGTCGTCCGCGGGCGAAGGGCGCGAAGATCGCGCTGCTGATCGCGAGAGCTGCGGCGAGCGCCCCGGCGGCCTCGACGCTCACGCGAGCTTCTGTCGCAGGCGTGCCGGCATCCGCACGGCGACGTCGCCGGTGCGCCAGAGATCGACGACGGCGCCGTCCTCGATCGCGGCGATCTCACGCACGGCTCTCGTCCCCGCCCGATCGCGGATGACGTGCACCAGGATGTCGATCCCCTGCGCGACGTGACGCGCGATCGCCGCCTCCCCGAGCTCTCCCGCACGCGCCAGCAGCAGCGCCAGCCTGTCGATCGCACCCGCCGCCGACCCCGCGTGAATGGTCGTGAGCGAGCCTTCGTGTCCGGTGCTGAGCGCCTCGATGAGCGCTGAAGCCTCACGCGGGGTGCGGACCTCGCCCACGAGGATCCGGTCGGGACGCATGCGCAGCGCGTTCGCGACCAGATCGGCGATGCCGATGCCGGACCCCTCCCGCACCGGCACGCACTCGAGATGCACGACGTGCGAATGCGGCAGAACAAGCTCGTTCGTGTCTTCGATCACGACGAGGCGCTCGTCGTCGGGTATCGCCCCCGCGAGCGAGCGCAGCAACGTGCTCTTGCCCGATCCGGTCGCCCCACTCACCAGGATGCTCGCGCGCTCGCGCACGCATGCTTCGAGGAGAGCCGCCGCGTCGTCGAGCAGGCCGCTCGCGACCCACGACGGCGCGAGACCGCGCAGCGGTACCGAGAGCCGGTTGAACTTCCGGATGGACAGGGTCGGTCCCCCGATCGGCGCGATGACCGCGTTCGCCCGGCTTCCATCGCGCATGCGCGCGTCAACGAATGGCCGTTCGAGTGTGAGCTCTCGCCCGACGCTTCCAGCGATCCGGTGGGCCAGCTCCGCAACGTCTTCGGGCACGCGAAATGCCACATTGGCGCGCTCGAGCCGACCCGACCGCTCGCAGAAGACGTCCCGAGGACCGTTGACGAGGACGTCGGTGACGAGAGGATCGTCGAGGAGCTGCTGCAAGGGTCCGAAGCCGAAGAGCTCCGCGCATATAGCGTCGAGCTCGTCCTCGGCAACGGGCACGCGGGCCGCCGCGCGGACTCGCTCGCGGAGGAGCGCACGCCGCGCAGGCTCGGCGTAGACGGCGAGGAGGCCGGCGGGATCGATTCCCGACGCGACCTCGGCACGCACTCTCGCGACGAGCGCGGGATCGATCATGCGAGCGCGCGGAGCAGGGTGTCGACCGCGCGCAGAGTCGGTGCGCGCGCCGCGAACGCATCGTCCGCGAGGTAGGTGTCGTGGGGGATGACGGCGAGGAGCGGAAACCCGGCGCGCTCCGCGACGCGCGCGCCGTCATCCTCGCTCGAGCCGACGACGACCAACCCGACCGCGCACGGCGCGCGCCCCAGAAGGGGCGCCGCGCAGAAGAGAGCTTGCAGCTGTGCGGACCGCGTTCCTGCGACGAGGCACAGCCGATCGAGCGACGACAGGATCGCCGGATCGAGCGCCTCGGCCCCGCTGCCGAGGTCGAGCACCGCAGCGCGGCCCGACGCGCAGGAATTGACGAGGCTGACGAGGCGGTCGCCGTCGAACGTGGCGTGCAGTGACGGAGCGCCTGGAAGGAATGGGATCGCCGACCACCGCGAGACGAGCTCGGTCTCGCGCCCCGGTTGCAGCAAGGCGTCGGCGACATTCGCCGCCGTCAGACCGGCCCGGAGCGCGAGCGACGGGACCCACCGGTCGAGATCGACGAGCAGGGGCGCCTCGCCACCCGCCGCGGAGCGATGAGCGAGGAGCGCGGCGACGGTGCTCGACCCCGTCCCGGCCGCGAGCGACCAGAACCCGATCCGTCTTCCCTTCCTTAATGCCGCGGGCCGGCTCGGCGCGATGGCGGCGAGCGGCTCCGTCCGACCGGTGGCCTCGCGCATCAGGGCGAGGGCGATCTGCGAGACCGGCGACGCGTCGAGGAAGGCGCGCAGCCTGCTCATGCGAACAGCCAGCGCGCGATGCTGCCGTTCCGTGCGAGCGCCCATCGCTCGGGTGGCGCGCTGATCGCCGCGATATCGAACACCACCGGGCGGAAAACGCGACGGACCTCTCCGGTGCGGAGCACGTCGCGCGTCGTCCACGCGCGGCGCCGCCACCCGAACGATGCCTCGGCACCGGACAGGAGATCGCGGACCAGCGCACGCCGGGCGGCGCTCGGCCGGCGGAGCGGACCGGCACGCAGGAGGCGGGCCGTCTCGGGGCCAAGCGGGAGGGACCGGAGGTGAACGAGATCGAGCGCCAGCGATGGAAGAGGCAAGGGCGTCAGGTCTCTGCCGATCGCCGCTCGCGTGCCCGGACGGGGCGCGAGCGTCTCGAGGGACACGGTGGCTCGCACGCCGGCGAACGCGAGAAGGCGACGCGCGCGCTCGACGAGATGACCATCGACCTCGACGAACGCGCCGACGGGGGTCCGGGCGAGAATGGCCGCGCCGAGCGACGCGACGGCAGCGTCGACGTCGCCGCTCGCGAGACGCTCGCAGTGCAGCACCGTCACTCAGCGCGATCCGGCGAGCGCCAGGACGAAGGTGCTGGTGGCGATGCGGTCCGCGATTCGGATCTCGTCCTGCGAGTCGATCGCGACGATGACGCTGCCGATCCGTTCGCCGAGACTAGAGACGGTCCCCTTCGACATCCCGGGACCGAACGGGCCGCCCGTTTCCGATCGCACGTCGAGCACCATCGCGGCCTGCAGAAGCAGCTCGGTGGTCCGCCCGCCGGGCGCGCGTCCCGCGACCGGTACGGCGAGAACGTCGACGCGCGCACCGGGGACGATCGCTCCGCCCACCGCCTGTGCCGCGTTTGCGACGGGCAGCGCGACGGCTCGCATCCCGGTGGGGAGCGCGAGACCCGTGTGGAAGGAAGCGGCCTCGTCCGAGAGCGCCGATCCAAGGAGGATTTGGCCGCGCCAGAGTGGTGCTCGCGGGAGCTTCCCCACCGCACCGGCTGTCTCGCCGAGTGCGCCCTGCGGCACCGCGTCCGCGGCCATCGAGACGATCGTGAGGTCGTCGGCTACGAGCGGATGGCTCGCGTCGACATCGTGCGCCGCGACGACGACCGGGGTCCGCTGCGCGCCGACGTAATAGAGGATTCCCGCGAGCGCCCCCGCCGCAAGGGCGAGCGCGACGAGCGCACGCTGGCCGATCAATTCTCGAGGGCAGGCGAGCGAACGGTCACGGTGATCCTCGCGTCGGCGGTCCGGCGTCCCGTCTCGGGAGTGTCGACCTCGATCCGGAACACGAGCTCAAACGCTGCACCGGGCGGAGCCAGGTGAGGCCACGAGGTCCGGAACGGAACGCCGGCCGAGCCCGCGGTCGCGAGCGCGGCGCCCGCTTCGCCTGCAATGAGCGTCCACGAGGACACCGGGACTTCGCGATCGTCCGCAAATGCGCGTGGCCAGAGGGCGACGGCACGTCCGCGGAGCACCTCCAGGCTTGCGAGCGGCGCGCTCACCGAAAGGAGCGAGATGCCAGGCCGGAGCGGCCTGGCCGGGGCCGGCGTGGGCATCGGAGTCGGGACCGGCCGCACGGCTGTGCAACAGCCGGGGGCCTTCGGGCGCGCGGTCGGTGACGCCGACGCGGGCGGTCGAGTGGTGACGATCGGTGGGGTGATGACGGCCGGCGACGGTGTGGCAATGGCACGCAGACGCGCGAGCTCCGCGTCATCCTGAAAGAACACGACGCTGACCGGCACGAATTGTCCGTCGATCAGCGCGTAGTTCTCGTAGTACGTGCCGGCGACCGGTCGACCGTCGCCGAGCGTGCGCCGGCCGTTGAACGCGCTTCCGTCGAACGCGCTCGAGGCACCCGTCCCGATGGTGTCCAGCACGCGCGCGTAGCTACCCGTCGATTCGTGGATCGTGGCTGTCGAGTACGTCGTGAGCGGTCCGCTCGAGGTGACGACGTCCGCGACGTACGTATCGGTCACGTAATAGATGCCCGGTGGCGGCGCGACGAACGGCGCCGGATCCGGCTCGAGCGTGGGCAGCGGCGGCAGAGGGCGCTCGCGGAAGGGATCCCAGGCGAGAGCCGGCGAGGATGAGAAGAGAAAAAGCGCCAGGGTGACCGCGGCGCTCTGGCGCTTCATCGCGGCGAGCTCACGGCGACGACGTGCAGCATCGTCACCGGACGCAGGACGAGCGCACCAAAGATCGGCGTCCGCATCGGCACGTCCGCGGCGATGCGCACGGTCGGGCGGTCGTATCGCGCCCCGGTCCGCGCGTCGTATGCGGGGGCCGACCGGTACGCAACCACGTCCGCGGCCGCGGCGATGTCGTTCGCCGTTCCATCCAGGAGCGGGGCGGAGAGCTCGAGCTCGCGGGCGAAGTATTCGCGCGCGACGTCCGCCGCGTCCGCGGCCAAACGCAAAGAGCCGGATCGCGCGAGCTCGACGTCGTCCTGGTCGTTGACGGCGACGAGCGTGGCGAGGTCCGCGGCGGCGCGGACGCGTGCGGCTGCCACGCGCAACGAGCCGAGCTGCAGTACTCCGGCGAGGGCGACGAGCAGGACCGGAGCGAGCACGATGGCGAGGACGAGTGCGCTTCCGCGATCGTCGTGTATCCAGCTCATCGGTTCACTTCGCCGCGCGAGATCGCGCTCGAACGGAGCGGAACCGTCGTCGAGAAAAGGAACGGGATGTTCACGGGATGGCTCGATGACAGCGACACGCGCACCGGGTCCCGCCAGCCGACGCGCGAGGGAGCGACCTCGACGCTCACGCGAGCCGGATCGATCCCGGCGGAGCGCAGCTGGTCGGCGACGAAGCGGCGCAGCTCGGGTGCGTCGCCGCCGAGCTCGCCTGCGTAACGCGCGGCCTGAACGGTCGCGGCGTCCTGTGCCAGCCAGCGTTCGAGGGCCGATCCAAACTCGAGGATCGCGAAGAGAAGCGGCACGAGGATCGTGATGGCGAACGTCGTCTCGAGGGTGGCGAGACCTCGGTCGTCACGTGCGGCGAGCGTCAGCGCACCGCCTGCATCTGACTGACGAGAGCCTGGAGACGGGCGACCAGCCCGTTGTTCCACGCTGTCACGCCGATCACAAGCGTTCCGAGCACGACCGCGGCCCCGATGATGTACTCGATCGTGGCGAGTCCCTCGCCTGCTGAGCAGAAACGACGAAGCACCGATCTCGAACCTCCCTCGTGGATGTGGGCGAGGCTCGCTTCAGTGCTCCGTCTAAGCGATGGTCTGTTCGGCCGGTACTGGAGTACCGGTCGCGACGATCAGCGGCGGCCGAGGGCCTTGTTCGCGGCGCGTGCGTCCTTGACGCCGAGCCCGAGCGTCGTGCTCTTCTTCGACGAGCCGAGCATGTACGCGGACTCGATGTTCACCTTGTTCTTCCCCAGGCGGCTCGCGGCGCGCGCAAGCGTTCCGGGCTTGTTCGCGAGACGGACCTCGACGACCTTGCGGTCGCCGGAGATGCGGTACTTCTTCGCCTTGATGGCGCGGCGCGCCTTCGCCGCGTCCTTGTCGTCGACGACGACGTAGACCGTCCCGGCTCCGCCGCCGGTCGACGCCGCGATGCTCTTGATGCTGATCCCGGCGTCGCCAAGGGCGCCTGCGAGCGCTCCGAGCTGACCGGCGCGGTTGGGCAGCTTGATCGTTAGCTCTACCGACATGTTGTTCCCTCCCCGATCGTTTTCGGCGAGGGCGATTCTAAGAGTTGGGATCTAGAGCGCGACGTTGCCGCGGCGCGCGGGAATGCGCTTTCCGTCGACGCGCTCGGCCCAGTGCTGCGAGCCGAACACGCTGAGGAAATAGCGCATCCGGTTGCTGCGCCGGCGCTGGTCTGCGCTGTCTGTGTGAGATCTCTTTCGCAGGCGGAGAAGCTGACGGAGATGTTCCACGAGCGTGTCCTCCTCCCAGGTCATGGGCGGAGCGTGCTCCTGCGTGATGAGTGGGACGATCAAGCACGACATGAACGGTCTGTGCCGCTCATGACACTCAGCGCGCTTTCTGGATTCCGGTCCGGATCTGCGCCTCCGTCACCGTGCTCAGCTCGAGATGACGGATGACACCGCTCTCGTCGACGAAGAATGTGCTCGGCAGGCCGAGCACGCCGAAACGCCGGGTCGTCGCGCCGTCGGTGTCGAGGACGAGCTGTAGACGATCGAGCTCGAGCGAATCCAAGAATGAACGAGCCTTCTCGGCCGGCTCCATGAGATCGACCTCGAGCACGACGACATCCGGCTCGCTGGCGGCGACGCGCTGCAGCGCCGGCAGCTCCTCGCGGCAGGGCGGGCACCACGTGGCCCAGAAGTTCACGACGACGACCTTGCCGCGGTATGACGAGAGCCGAAGGGTCCGGCCGGCGAGGTCCGTCCACTCGAAGTCGGGCGCGGTCGCGCCGATCCGACCGGCGGCGCCATCGGCTTCGATCTGGGTGCGGATCACGCCCGCATCCGCCGGGTTCGCGGGCCTGTTCAGAACTGGCCAGAGGAGCGCGGCGAGGGAGGCCAGGGCGATCGCCCCGATGATGATCGCGGCGATCCATCGCGGAAGCGCCGTCGGTTCGCGCTCGGTTCCGGGAGCGGTCGTCACGCTCATCCGACCAGGGGCAGGAAGTTGAAGAGCTGCGGCAGCCGCGCGAACTGCCCCGACACGAGGATCAGGCCCATCGCGATCACGAGCGTACCGCCGGCCAGATTCACCACACGGATGTGCACGGCAAGCCAACGCGCGACGCGCTGAGCGCCGCCGAGCCCGCCGGCCAGCAGCAGGAAGGGAACGCCGAGCCCGAGCGCGTACGCGAGGAGCAGGACGGCCCCGGACCCCAGGTCCTCGCCAAGAAGCAGGGTGAGGATGGCGCCGAGATACGGCCCGACGCACGGCGTGAAGCCGACGCCGAAGGCGAGACCGATGAGGAAGCTCCGCGGCAGTCCGGTGGTCGTGCCCTCGAGCCGCAGGTCGAGCTCTCGGGCGAGGAGCGGGATCCGGATGAGACCGAGCATCTGCATCCCGAGGACGACGAGCAGGAGGCCGCCGACCCTCTGCAGCCACGACACGAGCTCCCCGGCGAGGGAACCGACGAGCGCCACCCCGATCCAAAGGAGCGTGAACACGGTCGTGAACCCGAGCACGAACGCGAGGGCGTGGACGAGGGTGCGCGCGCGCTGCGTGCCGGCGAGCGCCGCCTCACCCGCCATATCGACGAGAAACGCGGGGACAAGAGGCAACACGCAGGGCGAGAGAAACGACAGGATGCCGGCGCCGAACGCGATCGCGAGGTTCATGCGAACTAGCCTAGGGTGCCTCCCAGGCGTGCACGGCGCTTAGCCGATCGCCTGCCCGAGATCTCCGATGAGATCGTCCACCGACTCGATGCCCACGGACAACCGCACGAGCCCAGCCGGCGGCGCCAGCTTCGTGCCACGAACCGACCCGTGGGTCATGGCGAGGGGGATCTCGATGAGCGATTCGACGCCGCCAAGCGACTCCGCGAGCGCGAAGAACTTCGTGCGCGAAGCCATCCGCTTCGCCGCGAGCTCACCGCCGCGCAGCTCGAACGAGAGCATCCCGCCGAAGGCGCGCATCTGCCGGCGCGCGAGCGCGTGCTGCGGGTGGGTCGCGAGGCCGGGGTAGTTGACGGTCGTGACCTTCGGGTTCTCAGTGAGCCACTCCGCGATCGCCTGCGCGTTCGCCGAGTGCCGTTCCATCCGGACGGCCAGGGTCTTCGCTCCGCGCAAGACGAGCCACGCGTCGAACGGGCCGGGCACACCGCCGGCCGCGTTCTGGATGAACGCAATGCGCTCGCGCAGCTCCTCGTCCTTCCCGGCGAGGGCCCCGCCGACCACGTCGGAGTGGCCGCCGAGATATTTGGTCGTCGAATGGAGAACGAGGTCGGCGCCGAGATGGAGCGGCTGCTGCAGATACGGGCTCGCGAAGGTGTTGTCGACCACGGCGAGGGCCTTGCCGCGGTGCGCGATCTCGGAGAGCGCGGCGATGTCGAGCACCTTCAAGAGAGGGTTCGACGGAGTCTCGATCCACACGATCTTCGTTCGCGGCCGCATCGCGCGCCGCGCCGCGTCCGGCTTGCGCATGTCGACCGCGGTCAAGGACACGCCCAACCGGTCGAACACCTTTGCGAACAGCCGGTAAGTCCCGCCATAGACGTCATCCGTCATGACGACGTGATCGCCTCGAGAAAGAAGGTGAGCGACCGCGTCGGTCGCGGCCATCCCCGAGGCGAACGCGAGACCCCACCGCCCGGCCTCAAGCGCGGCGAGGCATGTTTCGAGCGCCGTGCGCGTGGGGTTGCCCGTGCGCGCGTACTCGTAACCCTTGTTCTTCCCGACCGCCTCCTGCGCGAACGTGGACGTCTGGAAGATCGGGACGACGACGGCACCGGTCGCGGCTTCAGGGTCCTGCCCGGCGTGGATGGCGAGCGTTTCGAAGCCCGGCTTGCGCGGAGTGTCCTTCACGTTCACCTGCGGGTTAGCGCGGCGCGACCTTTCGCTGGTGCGCGACGAATTCCAGCAGATCGGCCTTGGTGATGACGGAAACCGGACGGTCGTTCCGCGCGGCGAGCAGCGCCGGGGCGCCGCCCGACAGCTCCTGGTAGAGACGCTCGATGTCGTCGGTCGCCTGGACCACCGGGAACGGCGGATCCATCACCCGTTCGACGCGCTCATCGACGAGCGCCGGCTCGCGGAACACCCGGTCGAGCATCGTCTTTTCGGAGACGCTTCCCACGATGTCCGACACCGCGCCCGCGGCGCCGTTGGCCGTCACCGGGATCTGGGAGATGCCGTAGCGCTGCATCGTGTCGATCGCGCGGCGTACGGTCTCCGTCTTGGAGACCACGATGAGCTCCGGAGTGCCGCCACGATCCTTCATGACGTCGCCGACGTTCGCCGGGACGAGGCCGCCCAGGAAGCCGTTCTGGCGCATCCACTCGTCGTTGAAGATCTTCGACAGATAGTTGCGCCCCGTGTCCGCGAAGAGGACGAGCACCAGCGCGGACTCGTCCAGGTCTTTCGCGACCTCGAGCGCGGCGAACATCGCGGTACCCGACGATCCGCCGACGAGGATCCCTTCCTCGCGGGTTAGGCGACGCGCGGTGAGGAAGGAATCGCGATCGGAAACGCGTACCCAGCGATCGACCATCGCCGGATCGAAGGTCCCTGGGTAGAAGTCTTCGCCGATGCCTTCGGTCTTGTACGGATGGATATCTCCCGTGTAGAGAGATCCCTCGGGATCGGCGCCCACGATGGTGACGGCCTTTGACTGTTCCTTGAGGAACCTACCCGCTCCGGTCACGGTACCCCCGGTGCCGACCCCGGCCACCAGATGCGTAATTTTCCCTTCGGTTTGCTGCCAAATTTCCGGGCCCGTGGTCCGGTAATGAGCTTCTGGATTCATCGCGTTGTAGTACTGGTTCGGCTGGAACGCGCCGGGGATGTCGCGCGTCAGTCGATCGGCGACCTTGTAGTAGGACTCCGGCGACTCCGGAGGAACGGCGCTCGGGCAGACCACGACTTCCGCGCCGTACGCGCGCAGGAGGTCGCGCTTTTCCTGGCTCTGCTTGTCGGCCATCGTGCAAATAAGGCGATAGCCCTTGATGGCCGCCGCGATCGCGAGACCGGCGCCGGTGTTCCCGCTCGTCGGCTCGACGATCGTGCCGCCCGCTCGAAGGAGACCACGCCGCTCGGCGTCTTCGATCATGAGCAGGCCGATGCGGTCCTTCACCGAACCGCCGGGATTCAAATGCTCGAGCTTCGCCACGATCGTCGGGCGCAGCCCCCTGCCGATGCGCGAGAGCCGAACGAGGGGCGTGTGTCCGACCAGCCCGAGGATGTTCGGCGCTATCTCGTTGCGCACCCGCTGATGCTATGCCGCCAAGTCGCCTCGCGGTTCCACCAGAAGGTAGAGGCCTACGAGGATGAGGATCACCGGCACGAAGTACGGCTGCAACGCAAGCGGGACCAGAGCGATCTGGAGGAAGAAGTCGGCGATCGCGACGACCGCGAGGACCCCTGCGAGCAGGAGCGAAGCTCGCCGGGCGGGTGCGAGGAGGAACACGGCGACGAGGCCCGCCGCCAGCATTCCGAGGAACACCGGCCCCGCCGTGTCCGGGGGAAGGTCGAGCAGCGCCGGGATCACCAGGCCAAGGCCGAACCCGATGAGCACACAGGCCGGCACGAGATAGACGTATTGCTTCGCGCCGACCCACCACGCTGTGGCGAACGCGAGGCCCAGCGCGACGAAGAGGTATGCGCCCGCGTTCGGCACACCGAGCGGGGGCAGCAGAAACGCAGCCCCGATCGCGAGGAGAACGGCACCGCCGAGGATGCCGCGCCGTGGCGCGGCCGCGGCGGCCTGCCCCCTATTCATCCGGAAGCTCGTTCGCGTCGAGATGGCGCGCTTCCTCACCCTGGAGGAACTCGGCGTACTTGAGTCCGGTTCCGGTGTTGAAGATCACGACCTCATCCGATTCGCCTATCCAGCCGCTGCGGCGGAGCTCTCGAGTGACCGCCAGACCGCACCCGCCTTCGGGGCAGAGGAGGAGTCCCTCGCTCTCACCCGCCAGCTCCATCGCATCGGCGATCTCGTCGTCGCTCACCGCGAGCGCCGTGCCACCGGATTCCCGGAGCGCGCGCAGGACGAGGAAATCGCCAAGCGCCTTCGGGACGCGGATGCCCGCCGCAAACGTCGTCGGGTTCGGCCACGGACGCGACTCCTCCAGCCCCTTGCTGAATGCGTCGACGATCGGCGCGCATCCGCCGGCCTGCGCCGCCACAAACCGCGGCTTCTTTTGATCGAGCCAGCCGATCGCGCGGAGCTCCTCGAATGCCTTCCACATGCCGATGAGGCCGACGCCGCCACCGGTCGGGTACACGATCACGTCGGGCACGCGCCATCCGAGCTGTTCGGCCAGCTCGAAGCCCATCGTCTTCTTTCCCTCGATGCGATATGGCTCCCGAAGGGTCGACGCGTCGTACCAGCCGCGATCGGCGCAGACCCTCTTCACGACGGCCCCTGCGTCGGCGATCGATCCGGCGACCGTATAGACCTCGCCGCCGTAGGCCGAGGCCTCGCGCACGATCACCTTCGGCGTGCGGTCGGGCATGACGACGATCACGCGGATGCCGGCGCGGGCGCCGTACGCCGCCCACGCCGCGCCGGCATTGCCCGCGCTCGGGAGCGCCAGGACATCGACGCCGAGCTCGGAGGCGCGCGTCATGCCGACAGCCGCGCCCCGCGCCTTGAACGTTCCGGTCGGGAGCAGGCCCTCGTCCTTCACGCGCAGCTTCGGAATCCCCAGCTCCTCGCCGAGCGATGGCGTATCGAGGAGCGGCGTGTTCTGCTCTCCAAGCGTCACGGTATTCGCGGGGTCCTCGTGAGGCAGGAGCTCGCGGTAACGCCACAGCGTCTCGGGACGCGCCTGGAGCGCGTCGCGGGTCACCGAGTCGCGAACTCGCCGTAAGTCGTAGCGGACGAGAAGCGGCCCGCCATCCGATTTGCACACCTGTTGGACCTGATCGACGGGGAAATCCTCTTGGCACCGCGAGCATTCGAGGTGCGTGGCCAACGACGTCACGCCGCGCGTTCGATCTTGGCTCCGAGCGCGCGCAGCCGTTTATCGAGCTCCTCGTAGCCACGGTCGATCTGCTCGACGTTGTTGATCGTGCTGGTCCCCTTCGCCGAGAGAGTTGCCGCAAGGAGCGCCATACCCGCTCGAATGTCGGGGCTGCGCAAGTCGGACCCGTACAGCTGCGACGGCCCGACGACGACGACGCGGTGCGGGTCGCACAGGATGATCCGCGCACCCATGCTCTCGAGCGAGCCGACCCAGTACATGCGGCCCGGGTACATCCACTCATGTATGAGGACGGTGCCCTCGGCCTGGGTCGCCACGGCGGTCGCGATGCTCGTGAGGTCCGACGGAAAACCCGGCCAGACCTGCGACTGCACTTTCGGGATCGCGCCGCCGATGTCGTGCTCGATGACCAGGCGGCCGTTGGCCTTCACGAGCAGGTCTTCGCCGCGTTCCTCGGTTTCGACGCCGAGCCGCTTGAAGACCATCCGCGTCATGCGGAGGTATTGCGGCACCGCGTTCTTGATGGTGATCTCGCCATGCGTCATCGCGGCCGCCCCGATGAGCGAGCCGACCTCCATGTGGTCGCTGAGGATCGTGTGCTCGATGCCTTTGAGGCGCTCGGCGCCGTCGATGGTGATCGTGTTGGTGCCGAGGCCGACGATGCGGGCGCCCATCTTCATGAGCGCGATCCCGAGCTGCTGGACGTGTGGCTCGCTCGCCGCGTTGCGGATGATCGTGCGACCCGGAGCGAGGACGGCGGCCATCAGAGCGTTTTCGGTGGCCGTCACCGACGGCTCGTCCAGGAGTAGGTCCGCGCCTTTCAGGCCGCTCGTGTGGAGACCGTATCCGCCCGAGGAGACGTCGAGCTCGGCGCCCAGCGCGCGCAGCGCGAGGAAGTGCGTGTCGTTTCGGCGCCGGCCGAGGACGTCGCCCCCGGGCAGGCCGAGCTTCACCTTCTTATAGCGTGCGAGAAGCGGCCCCGCGAAGAGAAGAGAGGTCCGGATCTCTCGCGCCAGGGCGCTGGGCACGTCCATGGTCCGCAACTCCCCGGTGATGCGCACGCTGCGCTCGTCGAGCTCCTCGACCTTGGCCCCAAGCGCGCTCACGACCTCGAGCATTCCCCGCACGTCACGGATCCGGGGAACGTTTCGAAGCGTGACGGGCTCGTCTGTCAGAAGACTTGCGGCTATGAGGGGAAGTGCTTCGTTCTTATTCCCCGCCGGCGTGATCTCGCCACGCAGCGGTGTCCCGCCTTCGACTACGAATCGCGCCATCCGGCAAGAGCCTAGCGGTCGATGCTGCTTCGGTGTCGGCCTAATACCCGAGCGCGATCCCGATCTTCGTCCCCTCCACGCCGCCGCGAAGCTCTGCGCCGGCGATCTGGATCGCGCCGGGGCGCGCGAAGTTCGTGGCGAGAACGTCCTCGACCTTCACCTCGAGCTCGTGGCCCATGTCCGCGAGAGCGGCCCGAACGTCCTCCGGGATGCGCGAGTCGACCTGCAGCTTTTCGCCCTCGTCGTGAACGCGTGGCCGGCTCGTCGCGGTCTGCGGACCGTCGCCGTAGTCGACGGCGTTCACGACGGTCTGCACGACCGCGCTCATGATCTTGCGCCCGCCCGGCGCGCCGCAGACGAGGAACGGCTCGCCGCCCCGCAGGACGATCGTGGGTGCGCCTGCCCACAGGACGCGCTTGCCCGGAGCGATCGAGTTCGGCCGGCCGGGCCGCGGATCGAACCAGTAGGTGCCGTTGGTGATGAGGATCCCGGTGCCTTTGATCATCACGGCCGAGCCGAAGCCACCGCCCAGCGTCGCGGTCAACGACACGCACATGCGGTCGCGGTCGACCACGTTGAGGTGTGTGGTGTTCGGCATGTCGGCCATCGACGTGAGCCGTTCGGCGAAGGCCGCGCGCACCGCGACCGCGATGCGGTGCAGGCTCTCGGCACCGAGCTGCCGGTGCGTGCGCAGGTCTTCGCGGTCGAGCAGTCCGAGCGCTCGCGCGACGGTCGGACCGCCGGTGAGCCCGGGCAGCGTCACGACGCGATGACCGCGGTACCCGGTCGCGTGAGGCGGAGGAGCACCGGCCTCGTACGCGGTGAGGTCGTCGCGCGACAGGATGCCGCCGAGCGCGCGGATGTCGTCGGCGATGGCCGCCGCGAGCTCGCCCTGGTAAAGGACCTTCGCTCCGCCGCGCGCGATGGCGTCGAGCGAACGCGCGAGGTCGGGCTGGACCAGCCGGTCGGCGGCCTCGAAGCCTGTCGCCGGGCGGAACGGCGCGCCGCCCGGACGGTAATAGACGCGCTTCGCCTCGGCGTTCTTGTGGAGTCGGAAGGCGGATGCACCGAAAACGAGCGTGCCGTACCAGTCCATCACGAAGCCATCGCGCGCGAGACGGATCGCGGGTTCGAACAGCCGGGCCCACGGCAGCTTCCCGAGCCGCCGGTGCGCCAGCTCGTATGCGGCGACGGCGCCCGGGACGGTGGCCGAGAGCGGTCCTTCGACGTTCGCGTCGCCCTTCACCGCGGGCCATCCGTACATGCCCGACCGGGCGGCGCCTCCCACGAGCTCGAACATCTCGGGACGCGACGCGAGCGGAGCGCGCGTCGACCCATCGAACGAGCTCGTCTTGCCCTCATGCCACACCACGAGACCGGCGATCCCGCCCAACCCGCTCCCGATCGGCGAGGTCACACCGAGTGCGAACGCGGTCGCCAGGGCGGCATCGAGCGCGTTCCCCCCTTCGCGCAGGATCTCGACTCCGGCCTCCGCGGCGAGCGGGTCTGCTGTGACCATGCCGTTCGTCGCGACGGCTTCGGTCTTGGAGAAGATCCACTGGCTGCGGGCAGAGGCGGTCATCTGAGGCGTAGTCTTTCCGACCGCATGGACGCCGCCGACCTCCTCGCCTTCAAGACGATCCCGGAGCTCGACATCTCGCCGGACGGGACTCGCGTCGCGTACGTCGTGAGCTGGATCGACACGGAGAAGGACGAGTATCGCTCGACCATCCACGTCGCGCCGACCGAGGGTGGCGCACCGGTCGAGTTCACGCGGGGCCCGACACGCGACTCCGCACCGCGGTGGTCTCCCGATGGCGAGCGGCTCGCGTTCGTCTCGGATCGGACAGGCGGGGAGCGCCAGATCTACGTGATGTCGACGCGAGGGGGCGAGCCGCGGCAGCTGACCTTCGTCTCCGGCCAGGCCGGGGCCGCGAGCTGGTCGCCCGACGGGACGAGGATCGCCTTCAGCGCGCGGGTCTGGCTCGACCCCCCTCCTGGTGATCCCTCGGCGCGTGCGCGGTGGGAGCAGCGGCCGCGCCATGTCACGAAGGCGCAGTACAAGACGGACGGGCAGGGCTACACGTTCGACGCCCGGTCCCATCTCTTCATCCTCGACGTCGCGACCGGCGAGACGAAGCAGCTCACCGACGGCGACTTTGAGGACCGCGCCGAATCCTGGTCTCCCGACGGACGTCAGATCGCGTTCGCGAGGACGCGCGGCGGCAAGGGCGAGTACTCGTGGTCCGACATCTGGGTGGCGGATGTCGCGACGGGGTCGGCTCTTCGCCTCACCGAGAACGTGGGACGCGCGACCTCGCCGACCTGGTCGCCCGACGGGACCACCATCGCGTGTTACGGCACCGATGCGCAGGAATTCGGCCTTGGCGACCCCATGGTGCGGGTGTGGACGGTTCCCTCGCACGGCGGGCATCAAGAGCCCCGGAGGCTCACCGAGCGCTACGACCGCGGCGCGGTGTTCCTTCCTCCGCCCGCGATCACGCCCGGTCCGGTGTGGTCGGCCGACAACGGGAGCGTGACGTTCATCGCCGGCGATCACGGGAACATGCACCTCGTCCGCGCGGCGATCGCCGACGGCTCCACGAGCGTGGTCGTCGGCGGCGAGCGGCAGATCGCATTCGCGAGCGCGAAGCCGGGGTCGCGGATCGCGTTCGTGGCGGGCGACCTCGCCGCGCCGTCAGACCTCTACGCGACCGCCTGGGACGGCAGCGGGGAGCGGCGGCTGACGCACCTGAACAAGGAGATCCTGTCGCAGCTCGCGCCGGTCCACGGCGAGCGGCGGACATTCGCGAGCCCGCACGGCGGTGCCCTCGAGGGCTGGCTCTTCGTGCCGGGCGAGCGGCGCGGGCCGTCGCCGCTCCTCGTCGATATTCATGGGGGACCTGCGAGCTTCTCCGGAAATCTGTTCTCGCTCTCGTACTTCTATCGCTACGTCCTCGCGTCGCGCGGGTGGGCGGTGCTCACGCTGAATCCGACCGGGTCCGGGTCCTACGGGCGCGACTTCGCGCACGGCATCCGCGCGAAATGGGGCGAGTACGACCTCGCGGAGCAGCTCGCCGCGGTGGATGCGCTCGTCGCCGAGGGCATCGCCGACCCGGACCGGCTCGCGGTGACCGGGTATTCGTACGGCGGCTTCATGACGAGCTGGACGATCGGCCACACCGACCGGTTCAAAGCCGCGGTGGTCGGCGCGCCGGTCACCAACCAGGAATCGTTCTTCGGCACGAGCGACATCGGCATGTGGTTCGCGCCGTGGGAGATGGGCGGCGGCATCACCGACGCGCGCGACGTTTTCCGCCGACTCTCGCCGATCAACTACGTCGATAAGGTCACGACGCCGACTCTCATCCTGCACGGCGAGGCCGACGAGCGCTGCCCGATCGGACAGGGCGAGGAGTTCTTCACCGGCCTCGTCGCCGCCGGCAAGGCGCCGACCGAGTTCGTTCGCTATCCCGGAGGTAGCCACATGTTCATCGGCCAGGGCAGGCCGAGCCATCGGGTTGACTTCAACCGGCGCGTCGTCGATTGGGTCACGAGGTACGTTTCGCGCGACTAGGCCTCGCGCGCCGATAGGCTAATTGGATGGCCTACGCGGCGGTCGGCTTCGACCTCCTCACGGCACTCCTCGACACGTGGACGCTCTGGTCCGACGTGGCGGGGGATCGCGCTCTGGGAATGCGGTGGCACGCGGCGTCGCAGGAGCTTCTGCGCGGAAAGCGCTACCGGCCGTTCGAGGACATCGTCCGCGAGAGCGCGCGCGAGGTCGGCGTGGACGCCAAGCACCCCGACGAACTGCTCCGGCGGTGGGGCGAATTCGAGCCCTGGCCGGACGTCCCGCCCGTGCTCGAACGACTGGATGGCACGAGGCGCTTCATCGTGACGAATTGCTCGCGAAAGCTCGGACGCCTCGCCGTGTTCAAGGCGGGGCGCTTCGACCTCGTCGTCACCGCGGAGGAGGCCGGCGCGTACAAGCCGGATCCGCTTCCCTATCGGATGGCCCTTGAGCGACTTGCCCTCGATCCCGCGGAGGTCCTCTTCGTGGCCGGCTCGGCTCACGATGTCGGGGGTGCGGCGCGTGTGGGAATGGACGTCTACTGGGCGAATCGCGGTGGCGCGCCAGCGCCGACCGACGGCACCGCTCTGCGCGAAGAGCCGGACTTCCGCGGACTCCTCGAGACCGTGGGCATCCCTTGATCGGCCGGGCCGCGATCACCCAACGCGACGACGGAACGCTCGTCGACCCGCGAACGGACGCCGAGTGGCTCGGGTGGGTGGCCGCCGGCGCCATCCGAAACTGGTGCCACGACGACCTGCTGGTTGACTGGCTCTCGGAGTACGGCGAGCAGCACGGCTTCCGGCGCGACGACCAGCTCCCCGGCTACAACCGGGTCTTCGACCTGCCGCGCTTCCTGATGGAGCAGGGCCGGCGCTTCGAGCAGGCCGTGCTCGTCGACCTGCAGCGGCGCTGGCCGGTCACGCGCATCGCGACGCGGCCGGACGAGGCACGGTCACTCGCCGCGGCGGAGGCCACGTGGGACGCGATGAAGAACGGCGCGCCGCTGATCGCGTCGGGCGTGCTGCGCGATCCGGAGCGGCGCACCTTCGGCGTCGCGGATCTCCTCGTCCGGTCCGACGTGCTCGGGGAGCTGTGCCCCGACGCGTTCGTTGGAGACCAGCTCGAGCTTCCCGTCGCCGCGATGCGGCACGGCCGCCATTACCGGGTCATCGATATCAAGTTCTCGACGCTCCATCTCTTGAAAGACGGAGGACTCGGCTCGGACTCGCTCAGCGTGATGGCGCAGGCCTGGATCTACAACGAGGCGCTCGGGCGGATCCAGGGGTTCACGCCACCTGCCTCGTACGTCGCCGGCCGCGCCTGGCGGCAAGGCGCCGCTCGCGGGGACCGCTGCTGGGAAAAGCTCGCGCGCGTCCCGCGGGAGGCCTTCGTCCGTTCGCGCGACGAAGATCTGGGCGCCGTGGTCGCGCGCGCGATCGTCTGGGTCAGGCGCCTGCGCACCGAGGGCGCGGAGTGGCGCGTCCTTCCGATCCCGTCGGTCCCCGAGCTCTGGCCGAATATGAAAGCGGCCAGCGACTTCCCATGGCACGGCGCGAAGGCTGAGATCGCCGCAAAGCTCGGCGAGCTCACCATTCTTCCGCGAGTCAACATCGAGCTCCGCGCCGCGGCGCACGGAGTCGGCGTGACGCGCTGGGACGACGCCCGTACGTCCGCGTCGGTGCTCGGCCTCGATGGACAGCACGGGCGGACCCTCGATGCGGTCATCGCCGTGAATCGGGACGCCGGCGAGGTGCTGCGTCCCGACCGTGTGAGCGCGGACGAGGACCGGTGGCGCGTGCCGCCGCTGGCCGAGGCGTTCGTGGACTTCGAGTTCGTCCATGACATGGACGACGACTTCAGCACGTTCCCGCTGAAAGGCGGTCAGGCGCTCATCTTTCAGATCGGTTCGGGCACCTATCGCGGGGGCCGTTGGTCTTTCCGGCAGTTCACCGTCGACGACCTCGGCGTGGAACCCGAGGCGCGGATGATCGACGACTGGCTGGCCCATCTCGCGGACGTCGCACGCGAGGCTGGCTGCGCATCGCCGAGCGACGTGCGTCTGGTGCACTGGTCGCTCGCCGAAGAGTCGAACTTCGAGCGCGCGTACGAATCGGCCAGGTCGCGTCACCCCGATCGCAGCTGGCCGGCGCTCGCGTGGTACGACCTCCTGGGCCGCGTCTTCCGGGCGCAGCCGATCGTCGTGAAGGGCGCGTTCTCGTTCGGCCTCAAGCCGATCGCGCGCGCGATGCACACCCACGGGCTGATCCAGACGCAGTGGGGCGAAGGCCTCGCCGATGGCGCAGGCGCGATGGCTGGGGCGTGGTCCGCCGCGGCCGAATCACGCGCGCGAGGTCGACCTCTCACCGAGTCGCCGATCGTCCATGAGATCGCGAGATATAACGAAGTCGACTGCCGAGTGATGGCGGAGATCCTCGATTACCTGAGGCGCGAGCGGTAGGGCGGCGCGCGGCCGCCGCCCTACCCGCTTTCGTTACTCAGTGCGCGATCGGAGCGCCGGTGAAGGGCACGCCCAGCACGCTGACCCCGCCGCGACCAGGCGACCCGAACGCGAGGTTGGAAATGTAGAGACCCTTCTCGTGGAAGATCGGGCTCGCTGGAAAGTCGAGCGGGTCGTCGCCTTTGTTGTGTCCGAAGCGAGCGACGAGCGCGCCGGCGGGCGACAGGACCTGGATCTCGTTCGCCTGATTCGCACAGACGTAAAGGTTGCCTGTGACGTCGAATTGGATGCCGTCGGCGCCGTCCAACGCGTGGGTCGTCCCGGTCGTGGCGTCGATCACGGTGCCGTCGGCGAAGATCGAGATCGCTCCCGCGCTGCCGTCCGCGTTCACGGCCACACGCAGGATGCGGTCGTCCGCGGTGTTCGCGACGTAGAGGAAGCTCTCGGTCCGGTCGAAAGCGACGCCGTTCGCCCCGAACGGCGGTAAACCGTGCGGCATCAGGAGGGTGTCTTGCTTCCAGAGCGTCTTTCCGCCGCCGTCAGGGTCAACCTTGAAGACCGCGCCGGCGAACGAGTCCGACACGAACAGCGTTCCGTGGTGGTCGAGGGTGATCGCGTTCGTGTTCGCGAAGCCGCCGGCCAGCACGGTGACCGTTCCGCTCGCGACGTCGAGACGATCGACCTGCGCGCCGTGCATGAAGTCTCCGCTGTTGTCCGCGATGTAGAGGCTCTTTCCGCTGCGGTCGAACATCAACCCGAGCAGCGCGCGTCCCTTCCCGATCGGGATGACCCGGACCAACCCGCCGGCGAGCGTGTAGACGCATACGTTGCCGGACAGGCCCGCGGTGAAGAGGAGACCGTCGGGCGACGCTTCGATGCCCTCGGGGTTGTTGCATGTTGTCCCCGACGCGTCGACGAGCGTTCGCACGACGCCCTCGGTGGGTTGCGCGGCGAGCACCGGCTGCGCGGACACGAGCGTGAGGACCGCGACGAGCGGGATCAGCCAACGACGCATGGACGTGTCCTCCCCCGACACTGTGATGCGCGAGATGCTACTGCGCAGGCAGCAGAGCGCAGGAGCGACAGGTCCGATCGCTAAGCCTGGACGAGGGGGAACACTTGAGACGAGAAACGCTGCATCTCCTCGCGCTGGGGGCTTGACTGCAGGAGGAGCAGATCGATGCCGATGCGACCGAGCTCGTGGACTTGTTCGGCGACCTGTTCGGGCGTGCCAACGAGGCCGGTGCGCAGGCCGCGGTTCGAGACGCTGTAGTCCTCGAGCGATATCTGTGTCTCGAGCTGCGAGCCCTTGATGAAGTCCTGGTAGCTCGCGTAGCCGCGCGCGCTCGCACGCACGTCGGTGATGCGGGCGATCTCCTTCTTCACTTCGGCGTCGCTGCTGCGAACGATCGCGTACCCGGCGACCCCGAACCGGAGCGGCGGGAGCTCGGGGTGCTTCGCCCGGCGCGCGCGCATGTCCTCGATCTTCGGGGCGAGCGCTTCGGGGGGGTCGCCGTGCATGAGATAGGCGTCGCACTCCCGCGCGATCAGGTCTTTCGCGGCGGGTGATTCGCCCCCGGCGTAGAGCGTGGGCCACGGCTTTTGCACCGGTTTCGGCGCGAGGTGCGCGTCCTTGATCGTGTAGTAGCGCCCGTCGAGAGAGAACTGCTCGTTCGTCCACATTCCCTTGAGGACCGCGAGGAATTCTTCCGTGCGGGCGTACCGCTCGTCGTGTTCTATCCAGGCGGCACCATATTGGCGAGCTTCGGCCTCCCACCACGCGCTCACTACGTTGAGAGTGAACCGCCCGTTGGAGATCCGGTCGATCGTCGCGGCCTCTTTCGCGACGAGCGCTGGGAGTCGGAAGTTGGGCCGGACCGCGGCCATGAGCTCGAGCCGTTCGGTGAGCGGAGCGAGCGCCGCGGCGGTAGTCCAGGCCTCGAGGCAGTCCGCCTCGGGGCCCTTGATGTCGTTCAGGTTCAGCTCGGCGATGAGCGTGACGTCCCAGCCGTCGCGGTCCGCCTGTTGGGCAAGCTCGCGCTGATACGCGAACGTCGCGGGCATTCCTTCGTCCTCGACGTTGCGCAGCCATCCGCCGAAAACGGGCATCCAGAAGCCAAAACGCATCCCTAGTTACTCCTCGCGGCGGTCGCGGGTCCAGCGATCAACCCACGCAGCTCGATGGCCGCGCCGCCGAACGACAGTAAGAGAACGACGGAGCTGAGAGCGAGCACGACCGGGGCGCCGGGCGGGACGCAGTTATAAGTCTCAGTGAGAGGGGGATGGTCTGGCGGGCACACCGGCGCGGAGGTCGGCGTGGCCGACTGAAGCAAGCGCGGCAACCCGACGACCAGTCCCGCGACGGGGAAGCCGCCCACCGGACGACGCTCCGATCGCCACGCCGCAGCGCCGAGCAGACCGATCACGAGAAGGGCCGCCAGAACGAGGATGTTGGGGGGCTGCAAGCCTCGAGAGCTCAGCATCCCCTCGATCCCGTAGAAGAGAAGGAATCCGGCCAGCGCCTGCAGAATCCTCACCAGAAGCCAGGTCACAAACTTCAACATGCGCAGTAATACTTCCCGGCCGGACCCTCGTTCAGGATGAGCTGCGCGAACGGGCCCGGATCGTCCGGGTCCCAGACTGCATTCACGACCTCGCCGGTCGCGGGGAAGAGCGGCCGCGACCGCGCGAGCAGCGCGTAGTCGCGCTCGTAGATCCAACGCATACCGTCGCGCGGCTCGCCGGCGCGTGCCGGCTCGCCGATCGCCTCGCTGTAGGCGAGCCACGGAAGATCGACGCCGCTCGCGATCGGCAGGCCGATCCACTTCCACACTCGAGGATTGACGTCGAGAAGGAGATGCTCCCTCCGGGCCGGGTCCCAGATGAACTCGACCTCGCTGATGCCGTGATAGCCGAACGCCTTGAGGATCGCGCTCCCACGCTCGGCGATCTCCGACACCTGCTCGCCGATGACGAGACATCCTGTGCCGAAGCCCTCGGGGTACTGCTCGAGCTTTCGCCCGACGAACGCCCCGCGGACCTCGCCGTCCGGCGCGACATACGAGCAGAACGAGTAGAAACCGCCGGCGGGCACGTCCACGATCTCCTGTGCGACGCAAGCGAGATCCGCGGCCTCGCGCGCGAAGCGCACGAGTTCGGCGGCGTTCTCGGCACGGAACACCTTCACCCCGAAGCGGTCGTAGAAGCGCCGCTGCTCCGCGGGCTTCACGATCGCCGGGTAGCGGATCTCTCGCGCGGTTGCCTTGGGGTCGTTCAGCGTGAACGTCTTCGGGATCGGAATACGGAGATGGTGTGCGTCCGCATAGAGCCGGCGCTTGTCGAGGACCGCATCGATCACGGAGAGCTCGCTGAACGGTATCCGGTAGCACGCCTCGAGCTGCGACCGATAGCGCGCGACCGCCATCACCCACTCGTCGTTCGTCGGGAACAGGACCGCGCCTTCCCAGCGCTTCGCGTTCTCGAGGAGGTACTGCACGAACCCGCGCTCGTCCTCGAGCGGATTCGGGCAGGTGTGTCGCTGCGCGACGGCACGAGACGCCTGGCCGAGTCCACGCGGATCCGGATCGAGCGCGATCACCTCGACCCCGTGCGCGGCCAGCGAGCGCGCGACCGCCAAGCCCGTTATGTGGCAGTTGAAGACGAGTGCGCGGGGTAGCGGCTTAGACCCGGTCAAGGGCGCGGTCGATGTCGGCGATGATGTCGGCCTCGTCCTCGATGCCGACGGACATACGAAGAAAGCCGTCGGTGATCCCGAGCCGCTTTCGCTCGTCGGGCGGGAGCCGGCGGTGCGACGAGATGGGTGGGTACAGCACTTCGGTGAAGAGATCGCCGATCGTCGTGGCCGAGGCCGCGAGCTCGAGCGCGTCGAGGAATCGGAAGGCGGCGGGTTTGGTGTCGTCGCGGAGAGCGAACGAGACGACGCCACCGTAGAGGCCGCCGAACTGGCGAGTCGCGAGCTCGTGTTGTGGGTGATCGGCCAGACCGGGATAGCGGACGCGCGCGACCTTGGGATGCTTCGCGAGGTGCCGCGCCACGGCGAGGGCGCTCTCGCACTGGCGGCGGATCCGAAGCGAAAGCGTGCGCATGCCGCGGATCGCGAGCCAGGCCTCGTGCGGAGGCAGGTACGCGCCGTCAAGGATGGTGCGATCGCGCATCGCACGGGCGAGCTCCTCGCTGCCGCCGACGGACCCGCCCATCACGTCGCCGTGGCCGTTCACGTATTTGGTCAGCGAGTGGATCACCATCGTCGCGCTCAGCGCGGCGGGGCGGAACAGCACCGGCGTGGCGAAAGTGGCGTCGACTGCGAGGCTGGCGCCGTTATCGCGCGCGAGCCGGGCGAGGCCGGCCACGTCGTTCACCTTCAGGAGCGGGTTTGCGATCGCCTCCGCGTAGAGAAGCGTCGTGGGCTTCGCGTGGAGCGCCTCCTCGACGGCGCGATGGTCGGTCGTGTCGACGAACACGATGTCGGCGGACCGCTCGCGCCCCCAACGCTCGAAGAGCGCGCGCGTCTGGCCGTAGCAGTCCTCCTGCGCGACGACACGCCCCCCGCGCGAGATCGCACACGCGTCGACGGCTGCGGAGATCGCGGCCATGCCGGTCACGAAGCAGGTCACCGCCTCGACACCATCGAGCTCGGCGAGCGCGGTCTCGAGGGCGGCCGTCGTCGGCGTCCCATAGCGGCCGTAGACGTAACCCCGCCGTTCATTGCCGAAGACCGCGTCCTGCTCGGCCGCAGAGCCATAGTCGAACGCAACGCTCTGCACGAGGGGCGGCACGACCGGCTGACCTTCGCCCGATGGGAGCGAGCGGGCAGCACGCACGACGCGCGTCCCCGCTCCCAGCTCCCGCCGGTCCATCAAGGGACCACGTTACGCCGTCGCCGCAGAGGCTACTCGGCGGGCGTCGCTTCCTCGCGCTGCTTCTCTTCCTCGGGTGCGGACTCGAGTGTCTTGGCGCGCTCGATGAGATCAGCGACCTTCTGACCGCCCTTGCGGCCGATGCGCTCGAAGTGGCCGGCTCCATACTTGGCGGTCACCGCGCGGCCACCCTTCTTGCCGATGCGCCCGAAGAACTCCGGTCCGTACTTGTTGGCGGTGCTCGATCCGCCCTTCTTGCCGATCTTCTCGTAGAACTCCGGACCGTATTTCTCGCTGACCAATCGGCCACCCATTCGTCCCGCTTCGGCGACGGTCATCCCGCCTCCGGCTTTCCGTGCCATGGCCTGCTCCTTTTTCGAGTGACACGTGTACGGGCAGGTGTCATGCCGAGCAGGCGTTCAAACGGCTATTTGGCGTAACAGTTCCGCAACGATGCGGCTCCATTCAGACGGTTGGTGCGATCTCGAGGTCAATGGGCTCCTCGCGGACAAAGATCCGGACGACAAAAGCCGCGAGCACGGCCGCGACGAAGCAGAAGATCCCGAGGGCCCAGAACCCGGGGCCGTCGATCAAGATTCCTCCGATCGCGGCGCCGACCACGATGCTGGCACTCGTGACGGACGCCGACACGGCGAGCAAGGTGCCTCGCGCCTCGGGGACCTGTTCCGTCAGAAGGGTCGTGTTCGACGCGAAACGTGCACCGATCACGGCTGACAGCACCAGGTTGAGGACCGCGGTCGCCGGGAGTGGCCAGCCGAGATTCGTCTGGAGCAGCAGAAGCGTGCCCGAGAGAACGACGCTGCCTGCGACGATCGGCTTGTGGCCGATCTGCGCGCCGAGCCTGCCGCCGAGCTGACTTCCCAAGAGGACCCCTAACCCCTGCGTCAGCGCCAGCGTCGAGGCCACGCCCTCCGACAGGCGGAAGGTGTTCTCAAAAAACACGACGATGTACGTGGCCCACGTGAACCAGTAGAGCGCTCCCAGGAAGCTCGACCCGATGGCGCCAAGCGCGGACCGGTTCGTCACGATCGACCGGTACATGTCGCGGATCCGTGATTCGCTCAAGTGCGTTTGAGCCGGACGAAGCTTCCAGAGGAGCAGGAGCGCCGCGGCGATCGAGAGCACGCCGACGAGCCCGACCGAGACTCGCCAGCTGGTCGCTTCCGCCAGAACTCCGGCGAGCGGAACGCCGATGACCCCGGCCATCGTGTTGAGGCCGATGACCGTGCCCATCGCGCTCCCACGCTCGCGGTATGAAAAGTTGTCCCCAACCGTCGCGGTGGTGTTCGGGAAAATGACCGAGCCACCGATGCCGGCGATGATCCGCGTCGCGACGAGGACGGCGAAGCTCGTCGCGAACGCGCTCAGCAGGGTGAAGAGGCCCATGATCAACGACCCGGCGACGAGGAAGCGCTTCCGTCCGAAGCGGTCCGAATACGGGCCGGTGAGTACTGCGACGACGATGCCCGGCGCGCCGTACGCCGCGACCACGAGTCCCGCCGTGCCGGTCGTGATGTCGAACTCGCCGGCGATCTGGCTCAGCACAGGCGCCATGACCACGCCGACGTAGACCGCGCTGAAGCTGAGAAAGCCGAGGAGACCGAGGAGGCGGCGGCGCTCGCCAGGATTCAAGCCAGGGCGCGGCCGGCGAAGGCGTGAAGGAATCGCCCGAACGCGCGAATGTGGTCGAGGTAGTCGACGACGGCGATGTTCTCGTTCGGCGCGTGACTGGCGGAAGCGGCGTTGCCCGAGCCAAATCCCGCCACGGGGATCCCGAGGGTGTCGCACACCTGCGCCATCGGGCCGGAGCCGGCGAGGAGCGGATAGACGACGGGTTCGGATCCGTACGCGTTCCGGCAGGCGTCGACCGCCGCCCTGGCCGCGATCGAGTCGGTGGGCCAGCGTGACGGCCGCTCGCCGTGTCCCGGCACGACCTCGATGTCTTCGAAGCCGCGGCGATCGAGATGCGCACGAAGGAGCGCGGTGACCTTCTCCGGTGTGAGGTCGGCCACAAGGCGAAAATCGATCTTGGCGGTCGCGACCGCGGGCAGGACGGTCTTCGAACCAGCGCCGGTGTATCCGGAGACCATCCCGCAGATCGTGCAGGTCGGCTCGAGGAAGTGCTTCTTCTTCAGCTCGTACCCGTGGAGTCCCCGCACGAAACGCGAGATTCCGTGGATGCGGAGCATGCCCTCCTCATCGAAGGGCAGGCCTTCGAGGAGCGCTCGCTCCGCCGCGGTGGGCGGGCGCACCGCATCCATGAAGCCGTCGATGGTGATCTCATCGGCTTCGTTCTTCAGCGTCGCGAGCGCCCAGACCAGGCGCCATGCGGCGTTGGGCACGATCGTGCCGAGAGATGAATGCGCGTCCTTCTTCGCGCCACGCGCCCGCAGCTCGATGTATGCGATGCCCTTGAGACCGCACGAGATCGTCGGCCGTCCCGCGGCGTCCTTGTACCCCGCCTCCCAGACGCAGCCGTCGGCTCGGAGCCGCTCGCCGTGGCGCGCTACGAAGGCCGCGAGATGCGTCGAGCCGCTCTCCTCCTCGCCTTCGTACAGCACGCGGATCCGGAGCGGAAGCTCACCCAGCGTCGCGCGATAGGCCTCGATCGCCTGGAGCCGGGCCAGGAGATTGCCCTTGTTGTCGGAAACGCCGCGCCCGTAGAGATAACCGTCGCGCTCGGTCGGCTCGAACGGCGGCGTCTCCCACTCGTCGAGCGGATCCGGCGGCTGCACGTCGTAGTGGTTGTAGATAAGAAGAGTGCGGTCGCCGCGACCGGTCTCGCCGACGATGGTCGGCGGTCCGCCGTCGACGCTCAGCGCTTCCGCGGCGATGCCGCCGCGCTTCTTCGTTCGGTCGAGGACGATGCGGGCGGTCTCCGGAATCCCGATGCCCTGGGCGGAGACGGTCGGTTGCCGGATCAGCACCTTCAGCTCATCGATGTATTCGCGCTCGCGCGCGCGCACGAAGGCGTCGAAGTCGGCGAACGCGGTCACGCCCGAAGGTTAGCCTCAGGTCGGAACGGTCGTCGTTCGGGTCTTGCTTTTTCCGAGCTCGCACCACGGCGAGTACGGCGTGATCTCGATCCAGCGCTGCTGGCAGAGATAGTGGACGACGCCATCGAGATCCTCGATCGTCTCGCGCTTGTAGACCTTCGCCCGCGGAATCATGTAGATGCAGTCTCCGCAGTTCGCCGGAAGAGCGGGCCGTGGCCGCCGCGACGCGCGGGCGGCAGCAAGCGCGAGAGCGAGGCCCGCGAGAGCCAGGACAAGAAGGACGAAGATGACGAAAAAGACGCCAAAACTTCCCATATCCGTCGCGGCCTCCCGCCCGTATTCACCTTAGCAGGAGGTCTTCCCATCATGACGAGACTCCGCTCACTTCTCTTTGCCGCTCTCATTGGTGGTCTCGCGGTTGCGGCCTGCGGCAGCACCGGCAGCGGTGGCGCAGGCGGCCAGACGTCCGCAGCGCCGGCGACCGCAAGACCGGCTCTCGGGACGAACGAGCCAAAGCAATACCCGAGCCAGCAGTCAACCGACCCATACTCGAGTCCTGGCTACTAGGTTCGGAATACATCTCGGTCATCTCGGCGGTCCTCTCGATGAAATGCGCCGGCTCTGGCGCTTCGCCGACGAGCGCGGGTTCGACTGGTTCTCGGTTTCGGACCATTTTCAGGAGACGCCGCCGCAGGGTGGCGAAGGGAACTGCTTCGAATCGATCGCCACACTGTCGGCCGCGGCGGTCGAAACGAGCCGCGTACGTGTGGGCTGCCTCGTCTTCTGCGTCGGGTACAGACATCCCGGCGTCCTGGCGAAGGCGCTCAGCACCATCGACCACCTCTCCGGTGGGCGCGCAGATTGCGGGATCGGCGCGGGCTGGGACGAGGTCGAGTTCGCGGCGTACGGAATACCGTTTCCTTCGAACCGCGAGCGCGAGGACCAGCTCGAGGAATACGCGGAAGCGCTGCGCCTTCTCTTCGATCGGCCTCGGGCCAACTTCGAAGGCGCGCACTACCGCTTCGTGGATGCTCCGAACTATCCGAAGCCGCTCCAAGCGCGACTGCCCATCTGGGTCGGAGGCGCCGGTGAGAAACGCACGCTGCGCACGGCCGCGCGCTTCGCCGATGGCTGGAACGCGCCGTATCTCCCGCCAGCGGAATGGATGCGGAAGAGCCAGGTTCTCGACGCGTGGTGCGCGAGGGTCGGGCGCGATCCGTCCGCGATCGTCCGCACGATCAACGTCGGCTTTTACATGGGCGCCGACACCGCCGGAGCGAAACGCCACGAGGCCCTCTACCAAAAGCATTGGGCAAAGGACACGCGAGGCATGACCGGGTTTCTCCGCGGGACGCCGCACGCTGCGACCGACGTGGTCGGATCGTTCGTCCAGGCGGGCGCGTACCGTGTGAACATCGCTCTTCGCGAGGGACCCTATGACTGGGATGCGCTCGAGGCATTCGCCGAAGAGGTGATTCCACAGTTCGTTTGAAGGTCGAGGAGGTCACCATGCGTAAGCTCGTGGTCGCACTCTTGCTTGCAGCCATCGTCGCCGCCGTCGGCGGTACCGCCTGCGGCTCGGGCGGCAGTGGCGGTCCGGGGTCACCCGCGCCCACATCGGGCTATTAGCGAACGACCGCGCCTTCGCGTCGATCCGTTCACGACCGAGGGCGCCGGAGGGAACTGGACGGTCCATTGGCGCATGACCAATGAGGGCGACCGGCCACTCCGGTTGCTGAGCGCGCAGCATCCGCATTCGCAGTTCCGCACGGCCGAAACAACCCTCGACGTCGAGGTCGCGCCCGGAGCGTCAGAGGACGTCACCCTGCCCGTGCGCTTCGACGAATCGCCGGGCGCAGTCGTCGAAAATCCCTTTCTGATCGTGCGATTCCGCGAGCGAAGCGAGTGGCGCGTCCTGGCTCGTGTCCGGGTGATCGCCGGCGCGCGCGGCGAGCCGCTCGCCGGCGAGTCGGTCGTCATTACAACGCAGCGGGTCGGGACACCGGACTAGGCTTTGCCTCATGAAGGCCGAAGATCGCGTGGTCCTGGAGCGGATGCGGGGCTGACGCGGCAACTGAAGCCTGGGCTTCGAAGAGACCACGGGTATGGTCTCCAACGTGCTCGAAGTGGATCAGGACGATCTCCTCAAGCGGATCAAGACGTTCAAGAAGAAGTACGCGGACGATCCTGAGTACAAGAAGCTGCGTGCCGCGCTGCCGAAGGACTGGCCCCTCTGATCGGCTAGACCGTCGCCGGCAGACGCACCTCAGGGTGACGCAGCTCGAGCCTGCCGGTCTTGCCGTCCCAGTACGAATTGCGCTGCCCGGTCATGGCTTGCACGTGACCATCCCACTCGAAGTTGAACGCCTCGAGCCCTAGTCGTACCGCGCGACGGCACTTCTCGCGAGTCTCGTCGTCGCTTGCGTAGCGGCGGATCGCCTCGATCTGCCGGTCGCCGTGCCCGGTGTCCTGTTCGGCGTGGAGCTCGTACGTAGCGGCGGCGCGGCGGGAGAAGCCGTAGTGCCCGGTGAGCTCCTTGTAGACGCGGGCGGCGGCACCGTCCGGACCGCCGTGCATCGCCTCGACGAACGAGAGGAGCGAGATGCCTTCGAGCGCGGAGCGGTTCTGACATCCGGAGCGAATCATCTCGATCGCGGCGAGGGTGCCCGGGGCCGGATCGGCATTGTCGGCCTCCTCGCGAGTGATCCCAGCCTCGTCGAGCATCTGCAGCATGATGTCGACGTGCGTCTTCTCCCCGCCGAGCTCCTCCATGAAGTTCTCCATCACGATGTCCATCAGCGCGTAATTCCGCTCGCTCGCGACATTCGTCACGATGTAGCCGAAGAAGATCGGATTCGTGCGGACGCGGAGGTAATGCTGGATCTCGCCCAGGACGATCTGCTCCCGGGTCCAGCGGTGTTCCACGATCCCCTTGAACCAGGGGTGATCCGGCATGAATAGCTCGCGCGCCATGCGCCAGAGCTCGTCGATGAATGCTTCGTTCGCCATGAGCCCACTCTATTACTCATGACCGAACGGCAACGGGTTGCGTCGGGATCCCCATACGAGCGGACGATCGGGTTCAGCCGGGCGCTTCGCGTCGGTCGGCACGTGTATGTCTCCGGGACCGCGCCCGTCTGGCCCGACGGCTCATGCGACCCGGATCCCGAGATCCAGGCGCGGCGCTGTCTCGAGATCATCCTGGCGGCGCTCGCCGAAGCCGGCGCGGCCCCACGGCACGTGGTTCGGACTCGGATGTTCATCACCCAACCGGGGTACGCAGATGCGGTCAGCCGCGCTCACGGTGCCGTTTTCGGCGAGACCCGGCCGGCCGCGACCATGGTCGTGATCGTCGGGATGCTCGACCCGCGGTGGAAGGTCGAGATCGAAGCCGACGCGGTCATCGATTAGATACTGGCGGTCGCCCTAGGCTTCCCCGGCGTGGAACCGGGTCTCTATTTGACGTTCTTCTCCGAGGGCGAGCCGTTCGACCGCGAGCTCCCGCCGGTCGGGCCGCTGGAGCACCTCGTCGTCCGCGATCGAACGCTCCTGGCCGATCGTAAGAACGGAGAAACCGATCCGTTCGGCGTTGGTGGTCGGTGGGTCGAGGCCGAGCACGAGTTCCGACGCGCCACGGGTGAGGAGCCGGGCGGCGCGACACGTCCCGACCTTCGAGTCGGCGCGCCCGAGGGCGTGTACCTGCGATTCGTGTCGTTCGGCGACGACGCCGAGCATGACCCGATGCCGGAGCTCGGTCCCTTCGCGGTCGTTGTCGTTGGCCGCCGCGGCGTCGAAGCCGATGGCGATTCGCTCGCGACACGCGCGGGCGCTTCTCAGAATCAGTGGGTGCTTACCGGAGTCGGCGGCAGTGCGTTCGTCGGCGTGGTCCGCCCGGATATCGCCTTCCGGACGAGATCGACCGGTTACCACCCTGAGGTCACGCCGTCCCGGAAGGAAACGCGATCGGCGGCGCCGTCAAGCCAGCCGGTCCCGCCGCCGGCCGCGGCCCGCGCCACCGAACCGGCACCGCCGGCGCGACCGCTCGAGGACCCGGGCCCGACCCTTCGCGATCGCATCGGCTCGGAGCGGCCGGCCTACGTAGCGGCGGCCGTCGACGACGATCCGCGGGAATGGGGCGGCGCCGCGTGGGAATTGCGCTACTTCATCATCGGCGCGCTCATCGTCCTGATCGCCGTCTTCAGCGTGCCGTCGATCCGTTCGGTCCTGAGTGGCGGCAACCCGTCGGCGGCCACGGTCGGCGTTGGCACGTCACTCAGCGCGCCCGACTGGACGTACAACGTGGGCAACGTCCGGCGCGTCGCGACGATCGGGGCATCCAAAGCGCGAGGGACCTATTTGGTGGTGCAGGTCGCGGCGACGAACCGCGGCCCGGCAAGCGCTCAGCTCCAGCCGAGCAACTTCTCGCTCGCAACGGCGAGTGGCGAGCAGTACGCCGCACAGCCCCCCTCGAGCGGCGTGTACTCGAGCGCGCTCAATGCGGAGTCGCCGTACATGTGGCCGACGAATTTCCCTGTGGGACGCGCCGTCGTCGTAGCGCTCATCTTCGATGTGAACCCGTCCGTCACGGGAACGCAGCTCGTGATCTTCGACGTGCCGGCAACGCGAGTGCGTTTGGAATAGCGCGCCTCTGGAGGGCGCTCGGGTCGCGCCCTCATCACGCGATGGTCTGGCGGGCGAACTTGGAGACGTTGGGCTGTAGCGTGACCCGGTATTGAGCTTCACGATCTCAGCAAGAGATCACGAGGACGAGTCAGTGACTGAAGTACCGCGCGGCGTGCTGCGTTTCACAAACAAATCGCGGCGGCGAGCTCTTGCGCCTCGCGACTGATGCGATAGAATGCATGTTCTATGGAGCTCTCGGAGACGAGGACCTGCGGCAGGTGCGGCATCCAGAAGCCGATCGAGGAATTCGGTTTCCGATATGCAAAGCTCGGCATCCGCCACTCGTGGTGCAAGGACTGTTTCGTGGAGTACAAGCACGGCTGGTACGAACGCAATCGCGAGAGACATATCGCGCACGTGCGCGAGGCTCGGGATCAGACAGGTGACGAGAACCAGCTACGCGCCTGGCAATACCTCGCCCAGCATCCCTGTGTCGGATGCGGCGAGCGAGACCCGGTCGTTCTTCAGTTCGACCACCTCCGCGACAAGCGCAACGACATCGCCTACATGTGCAAGGCCGGTTTCGCCTGGTCGACCATTCTTATTGAGATCGCAAAGTGCCAAGTTCTGTGCGCCAACTGCCATGTAGCAAAGACCGCCCGAGACCGCGGCATTTGGGAACGAAAACACATGACACTGCATAGGCCGTCCATATTCGAAACCGATCGTGTCCATAATTGCGGTGTACGGGCCGTTAGCTCAGTTGGATAGAGCACTCGCCTTCTAAGTGAGAGCGCGCGAGTTCGAGCCTCGCACGGCCCGCAGGTAGCCCGCTCTCGTGTTATCTATTCGCCGATGCTCCGCCAGCTCGACCACGTCGTCTTCGTCTTCCGCGATCTACCTGCAGCGATGGACGACTACCGTCGGCGCGGCTTCACCGTGACCCCGGGCGGCGAGCACTCCGATCGCGTGACGCACAACGCGCTCATCCCCTTCGCCGACGGAACCTACGTCGAGCTCGTCGGGTTTCGCGATCCCAGCCGATCGCTGACCCACCGCTGGTGGAGGATCGCGGCCAACGGTGGCGGCATCGCGGATTTCGCCCTTCTCTCCGACGACATCGCGCGGGACGCGGCGGCGCTTACCGAGCTTCTGGAGATCCCGCCCAGGGAGGGCGGCCGCATCACCCCGGACGGGGTCGAGCTCAAATGGCGCACCGCCGTCCTGAAGCCGCCGCTTCCATTCATCATCGAAGACCTCACCCCGCGCGAGTTTCGCGTACCTGGCGGCGCGGCGGCCGATCACGCGAACGGCGCGACGGGTATCGCCTCGGTCATCGTCGGGGCCACGGATCTCGCCGATGCCGAGTGGCGTTACGCCGCCTTGCGCGAGCGCGGCGCGCCGCAGGTCGAGCTCCGCGCAGCGGAGAAGGACGGCCCGCTGGACGTACGGTTTCGAAGCGGCTAGCGCGGCGAGTGGATCGGCCGCCCCGCGGCTGAGAGCGCAGCCTCGCGAAAATTCTCCGCCAGGGTTGGATGCGCGTGGATCGTCGCGATCACGTCCTCGACGGTCGCCTCGAGCCGCATCGCGAGCGTCGCTTCGGCGATGAGCTCGCTCGCCTGCGGACCGACGATGTGCACGCCGACGATCCGCTGATCCTTCCCGGCCGTGACGATCTTCGTGAGCCCGTCGACCTCACCGAGCGCGAGCGCGCGGCCCGACGCGCGGAAGTTGTAGCGCGCGACCTTCATGTCGGCACCGTACTTCTCCTTGGCCTGCGCTTCGGTCAAGCCGACCTGCGCGATCTCGGGGTGTGTGTAGACGACATTCGGAGTGACGTCGTAGCCCATGACCGCATCCTGGCCAAGGATGGTGTCGACGGCGACCTCCCCCTGCGCCGACGCGACGTGCGCGAGCTTCGGCGCGCGCGGATCGCCGATGCAGTCGCCGATCGCCCAGACGCCGGGGATGTTCGTACGCATACGGTCGTCGACCGTGATTCCAAGGCGGTTCGTCGTGAAGCCGGCCTGCTCGACTCCGGAGAGGTTCGCTACGCGGCCGGCCCCGAGGAGCACGTGCTCGCCTTCGAACGACTCCTGCTTTCCGTCGATCTCGGCGCTCACGGACACGACCGGCCCGGCCCGCTTAACCTCGGTCACCTTCGCATTCGTGCGCACCTTCACACCGCGCTGCTCGAGCGCACGGACGAGAACGCGGACGAGCTCGGGGTCCGCATATGCGATCGGCTGCGGAAGCATCTCGAGCACCGTGACCTCGCTTCCGACCTCCGCGAAGAACGTGCCCAGCTCGAGCCCGACCGCGCCGCCTCCGATCACGATCAGGCGTTTCGGGATCTCGGTAAGCGCGAGCGCACTCACGTTGTCGAGCGGCTTCGCCTCTGCCAGTCCTTTGATCGGGGGCAGCCCGACTTTCGATCCGGTCGCGACGATCAGCGCTTTGGCCTCGACGGTCTGGCTGCCGACTCGAAGCTGGGTCGGCGAAACGAAAGTCCCCTCCCCCTTGATGAGGTCGGCCTTCCGTCCTTTGAGGAGCGCTTCGACACCGGAGACGAGCTGCGCGACGACGCGGTCCTTGCGCGCCACCGCCTTCGGCAGCTCGAACCGCGCGCCGTCCACGTGGATCCCGTGCTCCTCGCCGTGTGTGGTGAGCCAGTACGCGTGGCTCGAGTCGAGCAGAGCCTTTGAAGGGATGCATCCGACGGTCACGCAGATCCCGCCGACACGATCCCGCTCGACGAGCGCGACCTTCGCGCCCTTCACGGCGGCGTGGAGCGCCGCGACGTACCCGCCCGGACCGCCACCGAGGATCGCGATGTCGTACGTGGCCACTACGAAAAGAGCCTAGGGTCTTCCGACGCGTCACGCTCCAATGGGTGCTCTGCGTATCCGTGCCTCGCGCGATACCAGAGGTACAGGGGCAGGAACGAGAGACCGAGCCGCTCGTACTGCGCGACGTGGCGGAGCTCGTGGCGCCACACCGCAGGTGTCGGTTCGACGCTGGCGACGATCACGTGCCCGAAGGTGATCGCGCCGAAGCCCCGTCGAGTGAGCACGAGATTCGCCAGACCCCGATCGCTGACGTAGAGGAAGCAGCCATCGCGCCGCCGGGGAAGCGCGAACGACAAGAGACCCATGACGTGGCCGATCGGATCGGCGTGGTGCGCGAGGAGGACCCGGCCGAGGCTCAGGGAATGGACGCGACCACGTCGTCGACGGCGGCCAGGACACGGTCGCGACTGGTCAGAGAAGAATCGAAATACAGCGTGATGAGCCTCTCCCTGCGATCGACCGCGACTGCTGACACGCCCTGGATCCGCCTACAGCCCGCGAGGATGTGCTCGGCGCAGCTCTGGCAGATGAGCTCGAGGACGTCGACGGTGACCTCATCGTTCGCGCTCGCAACGACCGTCACAGGTGGAAGATCCCGTGCTGCGGTCCTCGAAAGGTTCCCCCCGCACGCGCTCAGAAGAAGCGCGAACGCGACCACCAAGCGAAAGCCCGGACGCACGGTCTCATTGTGCGCCCGGGCCTCGCGTCACCGCGGCTCTCTCAGCTAGCTGTCGACGTGCTCGTCGTCGTCGCGAAGACCTTCCTTGAGGTTGCCGAGGCCCTCCTTGAGCTTGCCCTTGCCCTGGTCGATCTTGCCGCCGATCTCGGTCGAGCGGTCGCCACCGAGCTTGCCGGCCTCTTCCTTGACCTTGCCCTTTGCCTGGTCCCACTTGCCTTCGATCTTGTCGTCCATGCGAAATCCCTCCTTAGGTACCCGCACATGCGGGCGCATCGGGTGAGCGCATATGCGGTGCCATGCCTCGGTCCTTCCCCTCTGATCGATGTCAGCTCGGTCACGGATGTGTGTCGGCCACGCGATTTGACGACGAATCACCTCGCCCTATCGTCCCGCCCATGATCGCCGTCGACACCGACCGTCTGACCGCGAGCCTTCCGGCGGGTTACCGCGCGCGCCCGTTCGAGGACCGCGACCGCGAGCCCTGGGTCGCCGAGCGCAATACCTGGTATGGGCCGATGGAGCAAAGCAGCGCGGAGGAGTGGCGGACCTGGGAAGCGATGGCTCCGGATGAGACGCGGCTTCGCATCGCGGTCGACGACCCTTCGGGCAAGGTCGCCGCGATCGCCGACGTGGGCGCGGGCGGTGCATTCCAGCACCCGGACGGCGCGCAGAGCGGCGGCGTGTCAGTCGCGCGCGCTCACCGCGGCAAGGGAATCGGGAGCTCCCTGCTCGCGGTCATCGTCGACGAGGCCATCCGGCGCAAGGCGCCGCGCTTCCTCGCCGGCGCGAGCGACGCTCACCCCGACGCACAGGCGTGGGCAGCAAAGCGCGGTTTCAGGGAGATCGGACGGCGCATCGAGGCGTATGTCGAGCTCGCTTCATTCGATGCGGCACGGTTCCGCACGCGCGCCGATGAGGTGCGGCGATCGGGCATCGCGCTCAAGACGGTCGACGAGATCCTCCACGGCCGCGACGGAGAGAGCCGCGAAGGGTTCATCCGGGCGCTCTACGACGCCGAGACGCCGATGTGGGAAGACGTTCCATGGGCGACGCCGACGCCGCATTGGCCGTACGACCGCTTCCGGCACATGGGCTTCGAGAGCGGCCAGATGCTTGCCGACCTCTCCGTCGTCGCGTACGACGGCGAAACGATCGCCGGGTTCACGATGACTGGGAAGCGCCAGTCACAGGATGCCTACACATGGATGACCGGGGTCGGGCGGGACTATCGAGGCAGAGGATTGGCCACCGCCATAAAGGTCGAGGCACTCTCGCGCGCAAAGGCGAAAGGTCTGCGCGCGCTGCTCACGACCAACGACGAGCCGAACAAAGCGATGCGGGAGATCAACGCAAAGCTCGGTTACCGGGTGCTGCCGGCACACGTGCAGCTGGAGAAGCCGCTCTTGCACTGAAACTCGCCTCGCCTGGCGCGCGGTCTAACCTTGCGGCCATGTCCGACGCGGACGTCGCGAACCCCACAGCCGCTCTGCTCCTCCTCGGTGCCACGGTCTTTCTGCTCGCCGCGATGTATGTCGTCTGCTACACGTTCTTCATGGCCAATTGGGAAGGCTGGGAGTCGTGGAACCGGCGGACCGGCCTCGACTCGGAGGCTGCCGAACGGGAACGCGAGAGAAGGCTGAGACCGAAATAGAAAAAGAGGGAGGCATCGAGCCTCCCTCTTTTTCTTCGTTCGAGGGGATCGCTTACTCGGCGGGTGTGGCCTCGCTCAGCATGCCCGGTTCCTCGCCACCGACCTCGCTCCAGATCTTTGCCCCGCGCGGCTCGCGCAGGAAGAGCGTGCCGATGACGACCGTCATGACAGCCACGATGATCACGTAGGCAAGCCCTAGGTACGGGTTTCCGTTCGGATCGTTGGTCGTATTGAACTGCCTGAGGCTAATCGTCGAGTCGATCGGCAGGCCGAAGAAGTTCTTGCCGAACGGGACGTAGAGCAGCTGCCCGGCGGCGTTCTTGACGCCCTCAGGGTAGGTCGCACCGACGAGAGCGGTGAAGAGCAGCGGAAGAAGCCCGCCGAACCAGCCGTTCCCGAAGTGGTATGGGATCGAAAGAGACGTGTAACGCACCTTCGCGCGGAAGTACTCCACGAGGAACGCGGCGATCGGGCCGTACACCATCGTCACGTAGATGACCTGGATCCACACCAGGCCAATGAGCAGGAGCGTGTTCGGATCGGCACCGGTGATAAGGCCGGTCGCGTCGCGTTTCACGTTGGCGGCATCGGTCATGGCGTGGTAGATCGGGATGTAGGTCACCGCCGCGATCAGGCAGCCCGCGAGGATGATGATCTTTCGCCCGATCTTGTCGGAGAGCCAGCCGAAGAAGAGGAAGAACGGCGTTCCGAGCGCCACCGCCCACAGCATGATCGTGTACGACTGCGTGAAGCTGAGCTTCAGATACGTGGTCATGAAGAAGTTCGCCTGGAACTGGCCTTGATACCAGACGACACCCTGACCCGCGGTGAGGCCGAGGAGCACAAGGGCGATCGTTCCAACCTTGCGGCCGCTGAAAGCCTCGCTGGCCCAGTTGCCGGCGCCGGTGACGCTCTGCCTCGCCTCCTTGAGGCGTGCGAAGAGCGGCGTCTCCTGAAGCCGGATGCGGATGTAGAGCGCGAGGACGACGAGGACGGCGGAGATCCAGAACGGATAGCGCCAACCCTGCGCTGCGAAATCCGCGGGGGCCATGTTCGTGCGGAAGAACAGGATGATCGCGAGCGCGAGGAAGAACCCGACGGTCGCTGTGGTCTGGATCCACGAGGTGTACAGACCGCGCTTGTTGTCGGGGGCGTGCTCCGCGACGTAGATCGCGGCACCGCCGTACTCGCCGCCGAGCGCGAGGCCCTGTGCGAGCCGCAGGATCACGAGGATGACCCCTGCGGCGATGCCGATCTGTGCGTGCGTCGGCAGCAGTCCGACCAGCACCGTCGCGAGCCCCATCACCGTGATCGTGACGAGGAAGGTGTACTTGCGGCCGATGATGTCCCCGAGCGCGCCGAAGAACACCGCGCCGAACGGTCGAACGAGGAAGCCGGCGGCATATGCAGCGAATGCCGACAGGGCGGATGCGGTGGGGTTGTCGCTCGGGAAGAAGATCGGCGCAAGGAACGGGGTCAGCGTCGCGTAGAGATAGAAGTCGTACCACTCGATGATGGTTCCAGCCGACGCCGCCGTGATCACGAAGGGCAGACCGTAGGTCGGCCTCGTGGTTGCGGCCGCGGTCGCGGTTCGCGTTGCCAAGTTATCCCCCTCCAATTTGACGACGCGTTTCAAGAGCCACAGTTGAGCCGTTCAAGAGCAGGTCGCCTGCCTGGTCACCTCCCACCAATACCCAATGCGAGCGAGATAAGGGGCATATCTACGTCTTTCCTTCCGCATCGTCAATTCGCCTTTTCACTCCACGAAGCGCGCGCTGGGCGGCGCGGGTCCCTACTGGTGTTCAGGGTGGTGTGCAGCGCCGGGGTCTTCTTCGCTCGGCCCCCCGTGGGATCGCGGTGGACCGCCTGCCAGGGGCCGCTCGCTCAGAAGACCCCGACGCCGCTCAACCGGCAACTTGGTGCGACCCGCGCCCGGAACGCGCTCTCTAGTCGTCCTTGCCTGTTGCCGACGCGGTACGGATCGACTCGACAACAGTTGCATCGGCGAGCGTGGTCGTGTCGCCCAGAGGTACTCCGTTCGCAATGTCCCGGAGCAACCTTCGCATGATCTTGCCCGAGCGCGTCTTTGGGAGCTCGGGCGTGAACATGATCGTCTTGGGACGAGCGATCGAACCGATCGCTTTGACGACGTGCTCGCGCAGCTCTTTGGAAAGATCCTCGCTTCCGTCGTTGCCGGCGCGGAGCGTCACGAACGCGAAGATCGCCTGTCCGGTGATCGGGTCCTCTCGTCCGATCACGGCCGCCTCGGCCACCTTCGGGTGCGACACGAGCGCGGACTCGACCTCGGTGGTCGAGATGCGGTGGCCGGAGATCTTCATGACGTCGTCGACGCGACCCATGAGCCAGAGGTAACCGTCCTTATCGCGGCGCGCGCCGTCGCCAGCGAAGTACTTTCCGGGATAGCGGCTCCAGTAGGTCTCGCGATAACGCTTGTCGTCCTTGTAGATGCCGCGGAGCATCGCGGGCCACGGTCGCGACAGCACGAGATACCCGGCGCCTCCCGGCGGGACGGAATTCCCATTCTCGTCGACGACGTCGGCCTTCACGCCTGGAAAGGGGAACGTCGCGCTCCCGGGCTTTGTCGTCGTGAGACCGGGCAGCGGGGTGATGAGGATCATCCCTGTCTCCGTCATCCACCAGGTGTCGACGATGGGGCATCGTCCACCGCCGATCGTCTCCTGGTACCAGAGCCAGGCCTCGGGGTTGATGGGCTCGCCGACCGACCCGAGCAAACGCAGCGTGGACATGTCGTGCTTCGCGGGGTACTCGGCGCCCCACTTCATGAAGGTGCGAATCGCCGTGGGCGCGCAGTAGAGGATCGAGACCTTGTACTTCTCGATGATCGACCACCAGCGGTCCTTGTCCGGGAAGTCGGGCGTGCCCTCGTACATGACGCCGGTCGTGCCGTTCGCGAGGGGACCGAAGACGATGTAGCTGTGCCCGGTGACCCAGCCGATGTCGGCCGCGCACCAGTACACGTCGTCGTCCTTCACGTCGAAGATGAGCTTGTGCGTCGTCGCGACGCCGGCGAGGTACCCGGCCGTCGTGTGCACGATGCCCTTTGGCTTCGCGGTCGTGCCCGAGGTGTAGAGCAGGTAGAGCATGTGCTCGCTGTCGAGGGATTCGGCCGCGCACTCCGGCTTCTGACGGTCGACGATCTCGTGCCACCAGAGGTCACGTCCCTCGGTCCACGGCACCTGCTGCTTGGTGCGGCGGACGACCAGCACCTTCTCGACGGTCTTGGTCTGCGCGATCGCGTCGTCGGCGTTCTTCTTCAGGGGGACCACGCCGCCCTTGCGATAGCCGCCGTCGGCGGTGATAAGGACCTTCGCCTCGGAGTCGTTGATGCGACCGGAGAGTGCCTCCGCCGAGAAGCCGCCGAAGACGACGGTGAAGGGGGCGCCGATCCGCGCGCAGGCGAGCATGGCGGCGGGGAGTTCGGGGATCATCGGCATATAGATCGCGACGCGGTCGCCCTTCCTGACGCCAAGCTCCTTGAGGGCGTTGGCGGCTCGCGAGACCATGTCGAGGAGGTCCTGGTAGGTAATCGCTCGGCTGTCGCCGGGCTCCCCTTCCCAGTAGTAGGCGACCTTGGTGCCCTTGCCTGCCTTTACGTGTCGGTCGAGGCAGTTCTCGGAGATGTTGAGCTCGCCGCCCAGGAACCACTTCGCGTAGGGCGCTTGCCACTCGAGGACCTTGGTGAAGGGCTTGCGCCACGAGAGAGTCCGCGCCTGGTCGGCCCAGAAACCCTCGACGTCCTTTTCGGCGCGCTCGTAGATCCCCGGGTCCTTGGCGTTTGCCTGGGCGGCAAATGCCTTCGGGGGCGGAAAGGTCCGGTCTTCCCGGGAGAACGTCTCGAGCGCGGTCGACGACCTGGTTTCCGTGGCCAAAGTCGGCCTCCCCTAGAGCGCGCTCGCCCGGCCCCGGTCGAGCGCCAAAAGATGTGCGCGGTAGTGCATTGGCAGCATGAGGAGCCAACCAAAACAATTCAAATCGCCGTAGTAAGGGTGTCGCGCGGTTGCCTTCAGGTCGGGGGCCGCCGGAAACTCCGCAACCAGGCGCTCGGCCGTGGCGACCGCCTTCTGGGCGAGACTCTGGATGCCCGCGCGGCTCACGTCGGCGGCGGCCGGCCGGGGCTGGCCGGTCCGACTCGGAGGCTCGCCGCGGGCGAGGCCGAGCCCGGTGAGGACCACGCCCCGCTCGACGATGAGCAAATGGGTCGCCACCTGACCGAGCCCCCAGTCGTCGTCCGCCCCCAGCAGGAGGGCCTCGTCGGGTGTCTTTTCGACCCGAACGAGGAGGCTGTCGCGCTCGACCGCGGTCCCGTCGACCAGGAGGCGAATGGTCTGTCGGAGCCATTCGGGGCGGTCCGGAGGGTCGTCGACCACCAAAAGTGGCACCGTCGCATCATGCGCTCTTGTGCGTTCGTGCAGAATGCGGCGCGAACCAAACAGGCCTTAGGCCGCACTGGAGGGATACGTGGCTGGGATCTCGAAGTCGGAGACCCTGAATCGTCTGTCGGAAAAGACCGGTCTGACCAAGAAGCAGGTGGGGCAGTTCCTCGATGAACTGGCCTCACTCGCGTACAAGGAAGCCCGCAGCGGCTTCACCATCCCCGGCGTCGGAAAGCTCGTGATCGTTGATCGGAAAGCTCGCATGGGACGGAACCCGGCGACCGGTCAGCCGATTTCGATTCCGGCGAAGCGCGTGCTGAAGTTCCGGATCGCCAAACAGGCCAAGGACTCGGTGCTCGCCAAGCGCGGCAAATAGGTCGTCATGCGCTGCTGCGCAGCGCCTGACGGTCCTGCTGCGCCCGGCTTCGCCGGGACGGAGTAGCGAGGCCGCACTAGCACTCATCGAGCGAGGTCCGTCGGCCGCGGGAGGGCGGCGGACCTCGCTGTCGTTTCCGTGTGACGATGTTGCGATGCGGCGTATCGCGCTGATCGGCAACGGGGGCGGCGGGAAGTCGACCATCGCGCGCGCGCTTGGGCAGCATCTGCGCATTCCGGTTCACGAGGTCGACGAGGTGCAGTGGCTGCCGGGCTGGCGGCGCGCACCCCTCGACGAGGTCGCGCACGCGCTCGATGCCTGGGCCCAGGGCGATTCCTGGATCATCGACGGGTTCGGTCCGTGGCCGGTGATCGATCGGCGCATGGCCCGGGCGGACACGATCGTCTACGTCGACTTTCCCTTTCGAACCCACCTCTGGTGGGCCGCGAAGCGACAGGTCGTGTCACTGGTCCAGCGTCGCGCGTGGGGAGGACAGAGCGTCCCGCCGTCATCGCTTCTCTTGCTTCGGACGCTGCGACGTGTCCACGCGATGCGCTCCGATCTCCTCGAGCTCGTCACGAAGGATGGCCGCGGCACGAAGCTCGTGCATCTTCGATCGCCGCGCGAGATGGCGCGCTGGCTCGGCGATGTCACGAGGACGACCGCGGGCGTGGCCGACTGATGCCAGGTCCGAACGTGCCGTTCCCCCCGATGGAGGCTCAGCTCGTGGAGAACCTCCCCGAGGGCGAGCGGTGGCAGTACGAGCCCAAGTGGGACGGCTTTCGCGGCGTGCTCGAGAACGATGGCGGCGAGCTCGCGCTCTGGAGTAGAAACGAGCGGCCGCTCCTTCGCTATTTCCCGGAGCTGCGAAAGCTCGGCGATCTCATGCCGCCGCACTCGGCGCTCGACGGCGAGATCGTCATCGAGCTCGACGGGAAGCTGGAGTTCGACGCGATGCAGAATCGCCTGCACCCCGCGGAGTCGCGCATACGCAAGCTTTCCGCCGAGACGCCGGCGCGCTACATCGTGTTCGACATCCTCCTTTGGAACGGTGAGCCGATCCACGAGCGTCCGCTCGCCGAGCGCCGCAAGGAGCTCGAACGCGTGGCGAAGGGCTTCTCGCTGTCGCCGATCTCGAAGGATCCCGGGCTCGCGAGGCAATGGCTAGAGCGCCTGGAGATCATCGGCCTTGACGGCGTGATCGCGAAGCGCGTCGACCTCCCGTACAAACCGGGAGCGCGCGACGCGGTCTCGAAGGTGAAACATCACCGGACCGCCGATTGCGTGATCGTGGGATACCGCACTAGCGGAACTCGGGTAGCAAGTCTCCTTCTGGGTTTGTACCGAGAGGACGGCACGCTCGACTTCGTCGGGCACACCTCGGGTATTGCTGGCCCTCTTCAGAACCAACTGCAGAAGATGCTTCCGCCGCTCCTTAAAGAGGATCAGCACATCGAGCAGGAGTGGGGACGAACGCCCGAAGGCGGTTCGCGCTGGTCGCAAGGCAAAGATCTGCCGTGGCACGAAGTCCGTCCTGAGATCGTGTGCGAGGTGCGCTTCGACAAGATGGAGCAGGAGCGGTTCCGCCATGGCACGCGCTTCATGCGGTTTCGGCCGGACAAAGACCCGAAAGACTGCACCTGGGAGCAGGTGAAGCCCACGCCCAAACCCGGCGATCCTCGCCTCGACGATCTCCTCCGGGGAACGCTCGTTTAGATCGACTGAGGCCGGAGCGACTCCTCGCGCAAGACCGGTATGGCCGATGCGATGCCCAGCGCGAGAGCGACCCCGATAACGAGAAGTGAGATGGCGGCCTCGGGCTTGACCGTCATGAGGAATACCACACCGACGGCCACCGCGGTGCGCGCCCGCACCGATGCGACGAAGAGAGGCGCACGGAGTTGCGCGCGCACCCCGTCCGCGATGGGTCCCTGCCCTCTCGCGGCAATTGCGAGGATGCGGCCGAGACGCACGCCGCTTACCGCGCCGAGCACCGCGATGAAGAGAAGCGACAGGAAGCCGATGCCGATCCAGCCGGTCGGACCCCACGTGACCGCGGTCATGTAAAGACCGAAGACCAGGAGGGCAACGACGGATGCTGCGCCGAGACTGCGGATGATTCGATACACGCCGGCCCACTCGCCGACCTGCTCTGCCGTTCCCGCGCGCCGGAGATTAGAGATGCCGACCCAGTCGAGCGCGAGCGCCGCGAAGACCCCGAGCGCGCCGCTGATGTGCAGGAAGAGCGCAATCGAATAGAGCGTCAACACATCCTCCTGATTGAGTAGTCCACGGCGACCATGAAGTTCGCTTGTGAATGGGCTGTGAAGATCGCGCGGAGACGTGGTGAGAGCGAACACCGGCGCAGCTGGTCCTAGTACCGCTCCGGGTGCACGGTCCCGCCGCAGGAGGCGTTCTCATCGCAGGACCGGTCTTTTTCCGGCAGAAGGAGTCCTGGATGCTTTCGCGATCTGTCTTCGGACGTTACCTGATGGTCTCGATCGTGTCGGCCCTCGTGGCGATGGCCGCCGCCGCGACCGCGGTCACCGCGCATAACGACGGCTTCAACGAGCGCATCCTGAACTGCATCGAAACGCGCGACGCCAACAGCGACCAGTGCAAAGCCGCGCTCGAGGTCAGCACGGTCGACTCGAACTTCTTCCGCGTCCTCGCCGACAACCTGGACAACATGCCGGCAAAGGAAGAGCCGAAGCCCGAGGTCGACGTCTACGCGCTCGTCAAGCAATGCGCCGCGACGCGGAACCTCGAGAGCGATGAGTGCGCCGTCGCGCTCGAGCAGTCCGGCCTGACGCCCGACGAGTTCAAGGCGAAGTTCGCCGCGAAGCTCGAGTACTTCGCGAAGAAGGATGAGATGACCGCGAAGATGAAGTCCTGCCTCGAGCTCAAGGCGAAGCTCAACGGAAAGTCGGTCGACGAGCTCGCTGATCTCGTGGAGAAGGTCAACTACGTCTGCCGCAAGGCGCTCTTCGAATCACACCTGAGCGCCGGTGAGTTCTGGTCTAAGTACCGCTAACACGCCTCCCTGCTCCCGGGTGCGGCCCGAGCTGCTATCGGTGGCTCGGGCCGCGCTGCTGTCCGCGATTCCAGCCTGATCCACCGGCTTTCTTCGCTTCGTACTCGGCCCGCCAGTCTCGCGGTGGGCCCGATCTGGGGCTGCGCTTGGGAAGCGTGCGCTTCACCTTCAGGAGGTCGAAGAGCGGATCCAGACTCACTGCCTTGTCCCACAT
>Ga0070698_100000365_pt1 | contig 46943 bp, 43 predicted proteins | sample KBSK1502metaG_FD_65477 | JGI IMG/M metagenome (GOLD analysis project Ga0070698, IMG submission 65477) | Corn, switchgrass and miscanthus rhizosphere microbial communities from Kellogg Biological Station, Michigan, USA - KBS K1-50-2 metaG | ecosystem: Host-associated > Plants > Roots >...
GGTCCTCAAGTCGGGCACGCCCGTCTTGGTCGACTTCTGGGCGACCTGGTGCGGGCCGTGCCGCATGGTCGCTCCGGTCCTCGAGGAGATCGCCTCTGAGAAGGACAACGTGCGCATCGCGAAGCTCGACGTCGACGCGAACCCGATCACCGCTGGACGCTTCGGTGTCCGCGCGATCCCGACGATGATCCTGTTCAAGGACGGCAAGGAAGCGCAGCGGCTCGTCGGCTACATGCCGAAGGAGCGCCTCCTCCAGCAGATCCAGCCCCACATGACGACCCCGGCCGCGTAACCACGGCCGAGCTCCGCAACCCGCGCGGCGTCGCCGCACCGGCCGGGCTGTACTCGCAGGTCGCGATCGTCCCGCCCGGTCAGCGCCTCATCTTCGTCTCCGGTCAGGTCGCCCTGGACGAGACGGGCGCGCTCGTCGGCAAGGGCGACGTCGCCGCGCAGGCGACGCAGGTGTTCAAGAACATCCATCGCATTTTGGTCGATAGCGGCGCGACGATCGACGACATCGTCAAGATCAACTGGTACTTCCGCGACATGGACGACCGCTCGAAGATCGCGGCGGCGCGCGAGCAGTTCCTCGGCGCGCATCGTCCGGCGAGCACCGCCGTCGCGATCTCGCGCCTCGTCAACGAGGACTGGCTCATCGAGGTCGACTGCGTGGCGGCCGTCCGCGGCTAACCCGCCGCGCCTTTCGCCCGTCGAGGGCTGGGAGCAGCTCCCCGCCGGGCGGAAGCACAACGACGTCGCCGCCGTGGCCGTCGACTCGCACGACCGGGTCTACCTCTTCACCCGCGGCGACGCCGCGGTCCTCGTGTACGAGCGCGACGGCAGCTTCGTGCGGGCGTGGCCGGATCGCGGCTTCACCGAGCGCGGGCACGGCATCACGATCGGCCCCGACGGCAGCGTCTGGTGCGTCGACGACGCCGACCACTCGGTCCGGAAGTTCACGCTCGACGGCGAGCCCCTGCTGACGCTCGGGACGCGAGGCACGCCGTCGGACGACCAGCCGTTCAATCGGCCGACGAACGTCGCGGTCGCGCCGAACGGCGACGTCTACGTGAGCGACGGGTACGGCAACGCGCGCGTCCATCACTTCCGCGCGGACGGCCGGCTGATCGCCTCGTGGGGCGGCCCGGGTGGCGGTCCCGGCGAGTTCCGGATCCCGCATGGCATCGCGGTCGTCGGCGATCGCGTGCTCGTGGCCGACCGCGAGAACGATCGGATCCAGGTGTTCGACCTCGAAGGGACGTACCTGACGGAGTGGACCGGCATCCAGCGGCCCTGCCACCTCGTGCTCGGTCCCGATGGACTCCTCTACGTCGCCGAGCTCTGGTGGCGGAAGGGTCAGCGTTCGCCGCGCTTCGGCGAGATCGCGACCGACCGATACGGTCGGGTCTCGGTGCTCTCGACCGACGGCGCGGTGGTCGCGCGTTTCGGTGGATCGGCGCCCGGCACGCCGGGCGGATTCACCGCGCCGCACGGGATCGCGGTCGACTCACGCGGCGACGTGTACGTCGCGGAGGTCACCCAGACCTTCGGCGTCGCGCCCGGGCTCGTGTCGGCCGGTAGCGCGCCGACGCTCCAGAAGCTCGCGCGCGGCTAGCTCGCGCGCTCCTCCTTGCCCGCGCTGAGATGTGTGACGCAGCGGAAGATGAGCTCGCGGAATCGTTCCTGATCCTTCGGCGACAACCCGGCGAGCATCTCCCGCTCGATCCCAGCCGCGGCCGACCCGGCCTTCGCGAGCCGCGCCGTTCCAGCGGGTGTGAGGTAGAGGCCGAGCGTCCTGCCGTGTCGGGGGCGCCGTTCGAGGAGGCCGTCTCGCTCGAGGCCGGTGATGATCTCGCTCATCGTCTGTGGCGTCATCCGTCGCACGCGCGCGAGGCCGGCGCTCGAGACGCCTGGGATGCGCGCCACGTCGAACATGATCCCCATCTGGGGCAGCGTGAGGTCGTGCTGCACGAGGGCGCCGGCAAAGCGCTGGGAGAAATGGTGATTGAGGATGCGCAAGCCGTACACGGCGGATCCGGGCGGGCGCCTCAGGAATGACATGCGTCATATATTGACAGGCTCCCGAATATTCGGCAACCTGACATCGTGATCGAGCTTCTGAAGCGCTACCTCCGCCCCTACCGGCGCGAGCTGACGCTCGTCATCGGCCTGCTCTTCGTGCAGTCGATCGCGAACCTGTACCTCCCCGAGCTGAACGCCGACATCATCAACAACGGCGTCGTCCGCGGCGACCTCGACTACATCTGGCGGACGGGCGTCGTCATGATCGGCGTGACGCTCATCTTCGGCGGCGCCTCGGTCGCCGGCGCGTACTGGGGCGCGCGGGTCGCCATGGGCTTCGGCCGGGATCTCCGCAGCGCGGTGTTCCGGAAGGTGCAGACGTTCTCGCAGGTCGAGGTCGACCACTTCGGCACGCCATCGCTCATCACGCGGAACACGAACGACGCGCAGCAGATCCAACAGTTCATCGTGATGGCCCTCGCGATGATGATCTCGGCGCCGATCCTGGCGATCGGCGGCACGATCATGGCCCTGCGTCAGGACGTGCCGCTCAGCGGGATGCTGCTCGTCATCATCCCGCTCATGGGCGTGGTGATCGGCTCGATCCTGACGCGCGCGATCCCCCAGTTCCAGGCGATGCAGCGCAAGATCGATCGCATCAACCTCGTCGTTCGCGAGGCGCTCTCGGGCGTCCGCGTGGTACGCGCGTTCGTCCGGACGCGGCAGGAGGAGCGCCGCTTCGACGAAGCGAACCGTGATCTCACGGCGACCGCGCTCGGCGTGAACCGTCTCTTCTCGCTGATGATGCCGGCGCTCACGGTGATCATGAACCTCTCGACCGTGGCGGTGCTGTGGTTCGGGGCGATCCGCGTCGACAGCGGCGCGATGCCGATCGGCAACTTCACCGCGTTCCTGCAGTACATCATCCAGATCCTCTTCGGCGTGATGATGGGGACGGTCATGTTCATCATGGTCCCGCGCGCCGCGGTCTCCGCCGGGCGCATCCAGCAGGTCCTGCAGGCCGAGCCGTCGGTGGGCGATCCCGAAGCGCCGCTCGCGCCGCCGCGCGGGCAGGGCGTCATCGAGTTCCGCGACGTCGAGTTCCGCTACCCCGGCGCCGAGGAGCCGGTGCTGCGGAGCATCTCGTTCACCGCGCGGCCCGGCGAGACGACCGCCATCGTCGGCAGCACGGGTAGCGGCAAGTCCACGCTCGTGAACCTGCTCACGCGCTTCTACGACGTGACCGGCGGCGCGGTCCTGCTCGACGGCGTGGACGTGCGACAGCTCCGTCGTGACGATCTCTGGTCTCGCATCGGCGTGGTCGCGCAGCGCGCGCTGCTGTTCAGCGGGACGGTCGCCAGCAACCTCCGGTTCGGCCGTGAGTCCGCGTCGGACGAGGAGGTGTGGCGAGCGCTGGACATCGCGCAGGCGGACTTCGTTCGCGACATGCCTGCCGGCCTCGAGGCGCCGATCAGCCAGGGTGGGACGAACGTTTCGGGTGGGCAGCGCCAACGTCTCGCGATCGCGCGCGCACTCGTGAAGCGACCCGACGTCTACATCTTCGACGACAGCTTCTCCGCGCTCGACGTGAAGACCGACGCGAAGCTGCGCGCCGCCCTGCGCCGTGAGGTCGTCGACGCCACCGTGCTCGTCGTGGCCCAGCGCGTCGCGACGATCGTGCAGGCCGACCGGATCATCGTGCTCGACGCCGGACGCATCGTCGGTAGCGGAACGCACGCCGAGCTCATGAAGACCTGCGGGACCTATCGCGAGATCGTCGAGTCGCAGCTCGCCGGCACGGAGGTGGCGGCGTGATGCGCGGCGGCCCGGGTGGTCCCGGTGGTCGTCCTGGCGGCGGACCCGGAATGATGATGGGCTTCGCGATGAACGCCCCGGTCAAGCCCAAGGATCTCAGGGCGTCGCTCGGGCGATTGATCCGCACGCTCCGTCCAGAGCGCCGACTGATCGCGCTGGTGCTCGTTCTCGGTGTGGTGAGCGTCATCTTCGCCGTCATCGGGCCGAAGCTGCTCGGCAACGCGACCAACATCCTCTTCGACGGCGTTCTCGGAAAGCAGATCCCCGCGGGCGTGACGAAGGAGCAGGCCGTCGCCGGGCTCCGCGCGCGCGGGCAGGATCGCCTTGCCGACGTGCTCGCGAATACGAACGTCACGCCCGGCCAGGGCGTCGACTTCGGTGCGCTCGGCACCGCGGTCATGTTGCTGACAGGCCTCTATCTGCTGAGCGCGCTGTTCAGCTGGGCGCAGTCGTACCTCATGGCCGGCGTCACCCAGCGCACCGTGTACCGGCTCCGCCGAGACGTCGATGAGAAGCTCGGCCGGCTGCCGCTGTCGTACTTCGACCGGCAGTCGCGTGGCGACATCCTGAGCCGCGTCACGAACGACATCGACAACATCGCCCAGACGCTGCAGCAGAGCCTCACGCAACTCATGACGTCGGTGCTCACCGTCCTCGGTGTCCTCATCCTGATGTTCACGATCAGCCCGATCCTCGCGGGCATCTCGCTCCTCACGGTGCCACTGTCGCTCGGGGTGACCGTCGTCATCGCCAAGCGCTCCCAGAAGCAGTTCGCCGCCCAGTGGAAGCACACCGGACTGCTGAACGGTCACATCGAGGAGATGCACACCGGTCACAGCATCGTGAAGGTCTTCGGACGCCAGCAGGAGGCGATCGATACGTTCGACGCGCACAACGGCCGCCTCTATGAGGCGAGCTTCAAGGCGCAGTTCATCTCCGGCCTCATCCAGCCCGCGATGCAGTTCATCGCGAACCTCAACTACGTTGCGATCGCCGTGATCGGTGGGCTCCGCGTCGCGACCGGGACGATGTCGCTCGGTGACGTGATCGCGTTCATCCAGTACTCGCGCCAGTTCACGATGCCGCTCATCCAGACTGCGAGCATCAGCAACGTCATGCAGTCGGCGGTCGCCTCCGCAGAGCGCGTCTTCGAGCTGCTCGACGAGCCCGAGGAGCGGCCGGACTCCGTGACGCCGCGGCGCCTCGGCGCAGCGGCCGGTCGCGTCGCGTTCGAGGGCGTCTCGTTCCGCTACCGGCCCGAGACGCCGCTCATCGACCACATGGACCTGGAGGTCGAGCCCGGCCAGACGATCGCGATCGTGGGTCCGACGGGCGCGGGCAAGACCACCCTCGTGAACCTGCTGATGCGGTTCTACGAGATCGATGCGGGACGGATCACCGTCGACGGGATCGACATCCGCGATCTGACGCGCGACGACCTCCGCCGCACGTTCGGGATGGTCCTGCAGGACGCCTGGCTCTTCAACGGCACGATCCACGACAACATCGCGTACGGCGCGGAGCAGGCGACCGACGAGCGGATCCTCGAAGCGGCACGAGCGGCGCAGGTCGACCATTTCGTCCGCACGCTGCCCGAGGGGTACGAGACCGTGCTCAGCGACGAGGCGACGAACGTCTCACAGGGGGAGCGGCAGCTGCTCACCATCGCCCGCGCGTTCCTCGCCGACCCGCCGATCCTCATCCTCGACGAGGCGACGAGCTCGGTCGACACGCGGACCGAGATGCTCATCCAGCGCGCCATGACCACGTTGATGAAGGGCCGGACGAGCTTCGTCATCGCGCACCGCCTGTCGACCATCCACGACGCCGACGTGATCCTCGTCATGGATCACGGGCGGATCGTCGAGCAGGGGACGCACGATGAGCTGCTCGCGCGGCGCGGCTTCTACGCCGATCTCTACGAGAGTCAGTTCGCGGAGCCGATGCTCGAGGCCGTCTAAGCGCTCCGGACGCGTCCCGCGGACCACTCGGTGAGCTCTTTCACTCCGAGCGGTGGCGCGAAGAGGTAGCCCTGGGCGAGGAAGACGCCCAGCTCACGGAGCAACGCAAGCGTCGCGTCGTCCTCGACGCCCATCGCGACGATCCGCACGCCGAGCGCGGACGCCTGTTCGACCACGTCGCGCAGCGTCTTGCCGGCATCGCGTTCCTTGAGCGCGCTGCCCACGAGGCCCCGGCCGATCTTCACGTAGTCCCACTTGATCCAGCTCGCCGCGTCGAGCTGCGCTTCGCTCGTGACGTCGTCGAGCGCGAGGCGGACGCCGTGCGCGCGCAGCCGGATGAGCCCCGCGACCGGCCGCTCCGCCGCGGCGAGGCTCGGCGCCGCGACCTCGATGGTGAGGGTGGTCGGGTCGCCCTGGATCTTCAACGTTCGTTCGAAGAGGCGGAGGAACGACTCGTCGCCGAGGAGCGCCGGCCCGATGTTCACGCTCACGCCGACGCGCACCCCGTCGCGGCGCCAGACCGCCGCCTGGAGGAGCGCCTGTCGGACGACCCAGGTGTCGACGTTGCTCATCAGGCCGGCCAGCTCCGCGGCGGCGATGAGCTCCGTGGGCGGAACGATGCCCCGGACGGGATCCTTCCAGCGCACGAGCGCCTCGACCCCGCGCAGCTCGAGGCTGCTCACAAGCACGCGCGGCTGGTACTGGAGCACGAGCTCGTTCCCGGTGATGGCCCGCTCGATCGCGGAGCGAAGGCGCTCGTCCGTCATCGTGCGAGCGTAGCCTCGCGGAGGCTTGCCCGATCAGGGTGAAGGAGACGTCCATGGAGCTCGCCGCCGCCAAACAGCACAAGCCCCGCCTCGTCGTCAGCAGCATGGTCCACTCCAAGATCCACGGCACCGGACCGCTGTCCGGCTTCAATACGGCGCTCGCGCTCACGATCACGAAGTCCGTGGGCACGATGTGGGTTGCCTACGCCTTCGCCGCCCTCGCGCTCATCTCGTTGCCCGCCGCCATCGCGTCGGGCGAGATCATCGTCATCGTGTCGTGGATCGCGCAGACGTTCCTCCAGCTCGTGCTGCTGCCGATCATCATCGTCGGCCAGAACGTCATCCAGGCCGCGAACGACGCGCGCGCGGAAGCCGATCACGAGACCCTGACCGCGATCCACACGCTCACGATCGAGGTCCACTCGATCAACGAGGCGCAGACCGAGATCCTGAAGCGCTTGCAGCGGACGTCCGGTGCCGCGTGACGCCGGTCACTCGGCGAGGCTAGCCGTAACGGAATTGGCTTCGGCACCGTGATCCGGATGAACGAGGTTTACCCTGTGCGGCGGTGGACCGCGATCCGGCGGAGATCGCCGTGGAGTCCGTCCCCAGCGAGGTTGCTCTGCTCGACGCAGCGGGAACGATCACCTGGGCAAACCCCGCTTGGCTCCGCGCGGCCCAAGGGGGATCCGACCTGCTCGCCGGATGCGTCGTCGGCGCGGACGCCGTCCGGGTCATGCGTGGATCAAAGACTCCGCAGGCAAGCGCCGTAGCGAGCGGTGTCGCGGCGGTCGTTGCCGGTGAGCGCGGCGAATTCGAGCAGGAGTTCGGCTCTGCCGACGGAGTGCGGCGCTGGCGGATCCATGCGAACGCGCTCCGCCGACCATCTCGTGGCGCGGTGCTCCTCCGGACCGAGATCACCGGCGCAGCGGCGCGCGCACCGTGGGACCTCCAGGACCCCGAAGACTTGTCAGCGCGCATCGGGAGCGTGACATCCCGCGAGCGAGATGTCCTCAAGCTGATGGTCCGCGGACTCAACAACCGCGAGATCGCGGCGGAGCTGGGGATCGGTTATACGACCGTCCGCAGCCACACCCAATCGGTCATCGAAAAGCTCGGGGCGCGCTCGCGGCTGGATGCCGTCGCGCGCGTCGCCCGCGGCAATCTGGGAGGCATGATGAATAGGACACCCCTCGGCATCGGGAACCAAGACGTGCCGATGCCAGGCCATCTCGGGCTCTTCTACGACGCTGAGCCTGATCTCCGCCGGGTCCTGCTCGAGTTCGTGCGGCCGGCGCTCGACGATCCAGGGCAGGGCATCGTCCTGTTCGGCCCGCCCGGCATCGCCCGGCGGATGTTCGACAACCTGGCCGCCGATCTGGGCAGGCCCCTCACGAGCGAGCTCGAGAGTGGCCGGATCCTGATCGCGCACATGGATCGTGATCCGGATCAACTGCTGGAGAACCTCCGGACCGCGATCGAGACGATGGCGGCGCGCCACAGCACCGTCATTCGAGTCTTCGGTGACGTGAAGTGGGGCGCCCCGGGGTTCCCGCTGCCGGAGGATGCGCTGTGGGTCGAATCACGGGTGAACAACATGCTTGCGGGGACCACGGCGGTCGTCGTTTGCGCGTACGACGTATCGCGGCTGCCGGACCGCGCGCTCATCATGGGTGGCCTCAAGACCCATCCGATCATCGTGATCGGCGACTGGCTCAAGGAGAATCCCAACTACATTCCGCCTGCCGATTACATGCGAGCGTTATTGCTGCAACTGGGCTCGCCTGAGCCGACGAGCGGTCCGACCAGCGCGGCACGACGCCACTCCGAGTAGACGACACACGGCGGCCACGCCGCAGGTCGTCAGCGACGACCGGCGGAGCCGGCGGTCATCGGCGGCCGGACGCCATCACGCTCGGCGACCGCGGTCCGCGCGAGGCGGAGTCGGCCGCCGCAACGAGGGCAGTACGGCGCATCGTGGGAGTCCCACCAGGGACGAGGATCCGCGGCCTCAGCGAGCGCCTTGAACGCGTGACTGATGAGATCAGGTCGGAGGCTGCCGAGTTCCAGGCGAACTGCGTCGGTCGCCCAGCCACACCCCGGGCAGCGCAGAGAGACACCGACGGTAGCCATCGCGACGACCGTAGGAACGAGCGCCGCAGGTCTCTAGGGCCAGACGGCCCGTCGCGCGTGGGTCGAACGGTCTGTGCGCTCGGTTGCCCAGGTGGTGAAATCAGCTGCGGCGAGCGGCTCGCTGAGGTGATATCCCTGCGCGATGTCGCACCCGAGCTCCTGAACTTGCTTCCAAGTCGCCTCATCCTTCACCCCTTCGGCGACGACGCGTAGGCCGAACGCTTTGCCGAGGTCGATCACGGCCCGCACGATGGCCCGCGAACCGGGCGTCGTGAGGTCCATCACGAAGGATCGGTCGATCTTCACCTCGTTCACCGGGAGCCGACTCAGGTAGGCGAGCGACGAGTAGCCGGTCCCGAAGTCGTCGATCGCGATGTTCACCCCGAGGGCGCGGATCCGCCGCAGCACGTCGAGCGTCCGCGCGGCCTCGAGCATCATCGCCGCCTCGGTGACCTCGAGCGTGATCGACGCCGAATCGACGCCCGAGGTCCCCACCAGGGCATCCACCACCATCAGGAACTCGGGATCCCGCAGGTTGCGCATCGAGACGTTGACCGCCAGCCGCAGCTCGAGTCCCGCTCGTTGCCAGGCGCACTGTTGCTGCAGGGCGCGCTTGAGGACCCAGCGCGTCAGCTGCTGGATCAGGCCGGTCTCCTCGGCCACGGGAATGAACTCCAACGGTGGGACCATGCCCCGCTCCGGGTGGCGCCAACGCAGCAACGCTTCCGCGCCCACGAGCCGGTTCGTCCGGAAGTCGACCTGGGGCTGATAGTGCAGGGTCAGCTCGTCCGTCTCGAGGGCGCGCCGGAGATCTCCGAGGAGGGCGATCTTCTGCTGGCTGTGGGCATCGAGCGCGGCACCGTAGACCGCGTACCGGGTCTGGGATTGCTTCGCCGCGAACATCGCCGCCTCCGCGTGCCGGAGGAGCTCCTCGGCGCTCAGGCCATGCTCCGGGAAAGCGGCGATGCCGATGCTCGCCGAGAGATGGACCGGCTGCTCGCTGAGCGTGAAGGGCTCACGCAGGAACCGGATCCCGTCTTCTGCCGCGCGTCTGGCGTCGTCCGCGCCGCTGCCGGGCGGCAGCAGGAAGGCGAAGTCGTCCACGCCCAGGCGGGCGACGCGCTCGAGCGTCACCGATCCCTCAGCGGCGATCCGGACACCAAGTTCACGGAGCACCGCGTCGCCGCCTTCGTGGCCGAAGGCGTCGTTGATCTCGCGGAACCGGTCCAGGTCGGCGTACAGGAGGGCGAACGTGCTGCCCTCGGCAGCCGATTCGTGGATCTGCTCGCCGAGCTTGCGAAGAAAGGACGACCGGTTCGGCAAGCCAGTGATCGCGTCGAAGTTCGCCGCCCGCTGGGCCTCGGCGAGCAGCGACTTGAGGTCCCGCTCGCGCTGGCGCAATGCGGCGCGGTCGGCGGCATCGTTGAGGGCGCGTCGCACCGCGACACCCAAGCGGGCGAGGCTGGTCTTGGGGACGTAGTCGTGCGCACCTTCGCGCATCGCCTCGACCGCCGCGTCCTCGCCAATGTGACCCGACACGAGGATGAACGGCACATCGAGCCCCCGTGCCTGCACGGCGTGCAGGGCCTCTAGCAGCGTCAGTCCGGGCATGCTCTGGTCGGAGAGGACGATGTCCCAGGTCGTCTGATCGAGCGCGCGTTCGAGATCCGGCCGCGCCGCCACCCGCTCGATGATCACGGCGAACCCCTCGCGCTCGAGGATCCGCCGCGCGAGCTCGGTGAAGTCGGGCTCGTCCTCGACGCTGAGGACCCGAAGCGGTTGGACCACGCTGTGGTTCATCTGTCCTCGTCTCGGAGCGCGAGCGCGACCGCCGCAAGGAGCGGCTCGCGGGTGAATGGCTTCTGCAGGAGCGGGCCGTCGAGGACGCGGTTGCGCGACACGAGCTCTTCGCTGTACCCGGTCATGTACGCGATCCGGAGGTTCGGCGAGATTGCCCGCAGCCGCTCGGCGAGCTCCTGTCCGGACAGACCCGGCATGACCATGTCTGTCAGCAACAGATCGATCGGCTCGGTCGTTGCATCGAACGCCTTCAGCGCGGCATCGGCACTACTCACCGCGAGCACGCGGAATCCGTGGCCCTCGAGGATCCGCCGTGCGGCCTCACGCACGCCGGTTTCGTCCTCGACGACGAGGACCGTCGCACCGCCGCGCGTCGGTATCGTCTTGGGCTCGAGGGGTGAGGCGGAGGCGACCCGCGCCTCGATCGCTGGAAAGAGGACTCGGACGCTCGTCCCGCGATCGACCTCGGAGTAGATCGACACCCTCCCGCCGGCGAGTTGGACGATCCCGTAGACCGTGGAGAGGCCAAGCCCGGTGCCCCTGCCTGGGGCCTTCGTCGTGAAGAACGGCTCGAACGCGCGCGCCTGGACATCAGCGGTCATACCGTGGCCGGAGTCGGTGACCGTGAGCTCGACGTACGAGCCAGGTCTGAGGTCCGCGTGCTGGACGGCGCTCGCCTCGTCGTAGCGTTCGTTCCGGGTCCGCAGCAGCAGGGTGCCCCCGTTCGGCATCGCGTCGCCGGCGTTCACGACGAGGTTCAGAAGGAGCTGCTCCACCTGGCCGCGATCGGCGAGGACCACCCACACATCGGGCGCGAGCTGCAGCTCGACGGCGATGCTCTCGGGCAGGGTCCGCCGCAGCAGCGCCTGGACACCCCGGAGCAGCTCACTGAGATCGAGCTCCTCGGGCCGGACGGCATCGCGCCGGGCGAAGGTGAGGAGCTGTCGGGTGAACGTGGTCGCTCGCTCGGCCGCGCCTTGGATCTGCGCGAGATCCTCGCGGATCGGATCATCAGGGCCGAGCCGCTCCGCGATGAAGTCCGCGTAGTTGAGGACGATCGCCAGCAGATTGTTGAAGTCGTGGGCGATCCCGCCGACCAGCCGGCCGATGCTCTCGAGCCGCTCGGACTGCCGAAGCCGACCTTCGAGCGCGGCGCGTTGACGCGCCGCGGCGTGCTGCTCGCTCACATCGCGGGCGATCGTGGCAGCACCGATGATCCTTCCGACAGGATCGGGGATCGGCGACACGCTCAGCACGAGCTCGACCAGCGACGCGTCCTTGCGACGACGCACCGTTTCGAAGCTCTCGATCCGTTCGCCGTGCGTGACGCGCTCGAGCAGTCCCGGGATCTCGTCCGGCCGGTCGGGTGGGGCGAGGAGCGCGATCGGTCGGCCGACCATCTCTTCAGCCGTGTACCCGTAGAGCCGCTCGGCGCCCGGATTCCAGTCCGTCACGCGGCCATCGAGCGTCTTTCCGATGATCGCGTCCGCCGACGATTCGACGATCGTGGCGAGGCGAGCTTGGACCGCCGCTCCGCGCCGCGTCTCGTCGGCGCTGAGACGCCGCACCTCGGCGAGCAGCTGCGCATTCTCGATGACGATCGCGGCCTGGTCGGCAAGCAACGCGAGGAACTCGAGATCGTCGTCGCCGAAGAGCGGCGCACGCTGAGCGTGGACCAGGAGGACGCCGAAGGGTGTGCCTCCGATCCGGATCGGCGCCCCGAGCACTGCGGTCTGGCGGTCCGCTTGGATGACACGCGCGAGGCTCCGACGAGCCTGGGTCGGCGTCGCGACCACGGTCGGCTGGCCAGCCCGGAGAACGACCGCCGCGACCGGATCTTCGGGATCGGCCCCGACGCGGATCGCGGCATCTGGCGCGCCGATCGCCGCAGCGGTCGCTCGCTCCAGCCTGCCGAGCGCGTCGTCCAGGTCGCGCACATCGGCGAGCCGGGTGACGGCGCGCAAGAACGGACGCAATCGGATGCCCAAGGCGAGACGACGCAGCCAGCGCGGCGGCGCGAATGCGAGGACGTAGGCGAGCGCCGAACCGAGTGACGCGAGCGTGCCAACGGCCGCCGCGAGGGACGCCGCTCCGGGATCGAGATTCCGGCCGACCGACGATGCCGTGGTCAGCACAAGGAGCGCCGTACCGCCGGCGACCGAGGCCATCCGAATGCGGTTCAGCCCGACCAGTCGGATCGCCTCGCGTGTGAAGATCACGGCGCTCGCAACGAGCGGCAGGATGAAGTACGCGCCGACCGTCAACGAGATCGGCGGCGGGTACGGCGGGGCGAACGCGCCGAGCGCGAATCCGCCGAGCGCGAAGCCTGCGGTCGTTGCCCACAGCAGGCTGGGCGGGACACCCGCATAGTCATCGGCCAGGCGAAGCAGCAGCAGCGGAAGCGCGAGGACGGTGACGATCGCCAGCCAGAAGAGGATCGGCGTCAGTACGAGTCCCACGATCGCGCTCGCCGCACCAAGTCCGACCAACAGCGCGATGTCACCGAAGAACAACGCGGCGTCGATCGAGGAGCGGCGCGGGCGCCGGATGGCCTCGGCTGCGACGACCACGAAGATGGCGAGGTAGACGACCTGGGAGACGATCTGCGGCGCGCTCACCGCGTAGCGCCTTCACGGTTCGCGACTGTGCTCGATGCTCCCACGCGAACAGGGTGCGATCGCGCCGACGGACCGAAATCATGCAGCGGTATGAAATCCGCGCGCTCCGGACATCTGCTCGTCGCGCACGAGCACATCAGGATCTCGACCTGGGCATCGCCATCACCGACCCTCGCCTTTCCGCGTCGCGTGCCTCAATCCAGCAGCCTCAACGGGAAATGCGGGAGGCCTACGTTCGTAGGGACGGCAGTCGGCGCGGGCTCAGCGGACCGATGGTCCTACGGAATCGCTTGATCGCCCCGTCGGGTCCCCAGGTCAACCTGAAACGGGATCGGCCTCGGGCTCCGCCCTCGTCCGCTCGGCCGGTCGCGATCGGACCTGCTCGGTGACGTCGATCATGAAGAGGACCAGGCCCTCGATCCTGCCGTTATCGCCACGGAGCGCCTGGATGACCCCGTCGGCGTACGTCACCTCCGGGCCCCCTCCCCGGTCCAAGACGCCTGCGACCTCATGGCCGACGACCGACTCACCGGTGCGGTAGACGCGATCGGCCAGCTCATGGTTGGGACTGTCCGCGAGCTCGGGAAAGGCCTCGCGCATCGTCTTCCCCAGTACCGCGCGGCCCACCTGCCGTACGAAGGCCTCATTGGCGACGACATAGCGGTGCTCGGGGCCGCGGGTCACCGCGATCTGCACGCTGGCGCCGCGGAACATCTGGGGGAACCAGCTCCGGTCGATCGGCTCGCCGATCACATCCAGGCGGGATCCGGCCTCGGCGAGCGCGGCGCGGTTGGGCACCCCGAACTTGCGCAGCAGCGCCGAGACATATTCCTTCACGGACTGTTCCGAGACGCCCAGCTCGAACGCGATCGTTTTGTTCTCGAGTCCGCGCTGGACCCGTACGAGGACCTCGCTCTCCCGTTGCGTCAGGTTGAGCGGACGCGGCGCGTCACGCTCGCTGTCGGAGGTCGGGTCTGGCTCGGGTGAGAGCTGCTGCGGCATCGTTCCTCCTGCTTCTGAGTATCGCAAGCGGGCGCCTCATGCAGTCGTAGGACGCGACTCGGCTGCGAGCGGCTCGCGCGCCGACGTGGTCGGGAGCGACGGTACCGGAGTCGTGTCGCAATTGAGGCGACCTTTGGCGACCCCGGGCGATCTTCAGCCGCTCGCACAGCCCTCAAAACCGTTGACGGCGCGTTGTGTGTTCCGCGACGGGCTCGACTCCCGTGCACTCTCGCTGTGCAGCGGACGTCCGGCGACGCGTGAGGCCGGTCAGTTGGCGATCGCGAAGCGGCTGGTCACGTCGATCACGCTCGAGATGTCGAACGGCTTGCGGAGGAAGCCGTTGGCGCCCAGATCCTTCGCCCACCGCTCCGCGCTCGGACCGGCGGTCATAACGACGATCGGAAGGTCCCAGCCTCGCTCGCGGACCGCGTCCATGAACCCCTGTCCGTCGAGGAGCGGCATGTTCATGTCCAGCAGCACGACGTAGGGCAGCTCGGCCTCGGCGGACCGGAGGGCCTCGACGCCGTTCGCGGCGGTCGTCACGCGGAAGCCGTGCTGCTCGAGGATGTCGCAGATCAAGGTAACGATCGCCGGCTCGTCGTCGACCACCAAGACCGGTCGACGGCAATCCGGCGCGACCTTCGCGGCGGTCGGGGTCCACGTTCCGAGCAACCCGGGAACGGCGTCCGGCGCCATCGGTCGGGCGATGCCGTAGCCCTGCGCGAGATCGCAGCCGAGCGCGCGGAGGAGCTCGAGCGTCTCGGCGTCCTCGACGCCCTCGGCGACCACCTCGAATCCGAGGTCGTGTCCGAGGGAGACCGTCGCGCGGACGATCGCCTCGCGACGGTGGTCCGTCGCCATAGGAGTCACGAACTGGCGGTCGATCTTCACCGCGTTCACCGGCAGCGTCGCGAGGTGGCCGAGCGATGAATAGCCGCACCCGAAGTCGTCGATCGAGACGCGGCAGCCGAGGTTCCGGATGGCCTCGATCGCGTGCTTCGTGCGGTCCGGCTCGTACATGAACGTGCTCTCCGTGATCTCGAAGCCGAACCAGCTCGGCTCGAGGCCGAGCGAACCCACGAAGTCCGCGACGAACTCCGGGAACCCGGGATCGTGCAGGCTCGACATCGAGACGTTCACGTCGACCTGCGCTCCGGGCAAGAGCTTCCGCCATCCCTTCAGATGGCGAGCGCTCTGGAGCAGGACCGCCAGCGTGAGCGGCGTGATGAGTCCGCTGGACTCGGCGACGGGGATGAAGACCGCCGGCGGGATCGCTCCGCGGCTCGGATGCGTCCAGCGGGCGAGGGCCTCGAAGCGGACGATCTCGCCCGACCTCACGTTGACCAGGGGCTGGACCGCGATCGTCAGGTCGCCCGCGTCGAGCGCCTCGTGTAGCTCGAACGCCTCCGGCGCGACGCAGGGCGGCTCGGTCATGCGTCCGAGGGTAGAGATGACGTCATCGCGAGACCGAAGGTGACGTCGGTTTCGATGCGCACGCTTGCTTACTCGCCGAAGAGGAGGAACCACGCCGCCCGCGCGAGATGCGCGGTCCGGGGAAGCGCCGGCTCGTACGTCGCGATGAGCGCCTCCTTCAACAGCGCGATGATCGCCCGCGCCGTCGCGCGCTCGTCGATCGGTGGGGCATCTCCATCACGCCGCGCTCGCACTTCGCGGACCCATTCGCTGTAGCGATCGAGATGCCCGCGTCGCAGGCGCGCGTGCGCGAGGCGCAGCTCTGGCTCGACCTCGATCGCCTCCAGCCACGCGCGGGCGATGCCAGCGAGCGGCGAGCCGACGCATTGCGCCATCGAGTGCTCGAGCTCATTGCGGCTGGTCACCACCGGGAACTGCAGGCGCTCGTCCTCGAGCTCGGCGATGTGCAACAGAAGGTCGGCCTTGCCCTCGAAGTGCTCGTAGAACGTGCCGACGCTGACGCCCGCGTTGCGGCAGATGTCCTGGACCCGGGCGCGGGCGTAGCCGTCCTTCTCGAAGACCGTTCGCGCGCCCGCGATGAGCCGGGCGAGCTTCTCCTCGGGCTCTCGGACGTTGCGCGGCCGCTCGGCCAGCTCCATCAGCTGCCCTCGGACGCGGCGGCGCCTGGGGTAGCGTGACTTGATCTACCGGACGCTAGGCAATCGTCTACGTCGCTACCGAATCCGAAGTCGGCTTCGGTAGCCGCGTGCGCCCCCACGGTGAGGACTCTGCGTGAGCGGCGTGCGCCGGACAGTCTCCGCGGTCATGTCTGTCACAGACACGACAGTCTCGGTGCCCGGCTCAGGCGACCTGGTGGCGATGCGGCGGAGGCGCGAGGGCCTGCGGCTTGAGGACGAGGATGCCACCGTACATCGACTTGATCGAGCCCTCGTCGCGCAAGGTCTTGAGGATCCGCGCGACCGACGGTCGGGCCGCGGCCACCGCTTCGGCAAGCTCGTCCTGGGTGATCTCGGCGAGGAGCGGCGTCCCCGGCGGATTGCGGCAGGCGAGCTCGAGGATCCGCCATTCGACCCGGGTGCGGAGGTCGCCGAGCGCGAACATGACGACCTCGTCGAGGCTCCGTCGGAAGAAGCCGATCGCGAGGCCCGTGATCGCAAAGGCGACCTTCGGGTCCGTCATCGTGGCCTCGCGGATCACGGGTACCGACAACTCGAGGAAGGTCGTCTCGGTGACCGCCTGGAGGTCGAGCGCCGCCGGCGGACAGAGGGCGGCCAGGGCGCCGAGGATGCAGCCGGGATACTCCCAGCCCACGGTCAGCGCGCGGCCGTCCGGGTGCACGCGCCCCATCCGGACGAAACCCTTGACGATCAAACCGCAGCGCGGCGGATCGCCCAGGTGGAGGAAGTACTCCTTCGGCGCGAGTGCCACCTGCCGCGCGCCGTGCATGAGCTCGCGTAGCGTTTCCTTCGGCAGCGGCGCGAACACGCTCTTCGCGATGGCCGCGTCGATCACGGACTGATCGGCGATCCCGCGCGGACGGCTAGTCCCTACCCGCCCCACGCACGGAATTGTGTGCTCGGGGTCAAGGCGCGAGCTCGGCGGCGAGCGCCTCCGGACGTTGGATGAGGATGCCCCGATACAGCGAGCGGACCGATCCGTCGGCGCGAAGATCATGCAGCACGCGTGCGACCGACGGCCGCGTCGCGCCGACGGCGACCGCGAGCTCCTCCTGCGTGACGGACGCGATGAACGCGCCATCTCCGGGTGAGCGCATCCCCAGATCCAAGAGACGCTGGATCACGCGTCGGCGGAGACTGCCGTACGCATACCCCATGATCTCGTTCACGGCATACCGCAAGGTCCGGTCGCCGTACTTCGCGATCATCCACGCGACGCGCACGTCGCGCTCCGCGACCTCGCGCCATCGCGCGATGGAGAGGTCGAGCGCGACGGAGTCGGACACGGCCTGGAACGACCATGGCGTCGGCGACGCGACGACCGAGGGCATATTGAAGAACATGCCGCTCCGCCCGCCCCAGGCGAGCGTCAACTCTCGTCCATCGGTCGTAACACGGACCACGCGGATCATTCCGGTGACGAGCAGCCCGAGACGCGGCGGATCGCCCTCGCGCGCGAAGTACGACCGGGACGGGATGCTGATCAGGTGACTGTCGGCGAGCAGCTGCTCACGGAGCTCGGGCGCCAGCGCCGCAAGGTGACTCTGCGCGACCGCGGCATCGACCGCGGCGCGCGATGCGTCGGTCTTGCTCTCGGACGGCGCAGCTCCCACCGCGTCAAGTCTCGCAGCGGCGGTCAAGGCGCTAGTGTCGCCTCAGCGAATGCCGATGAGAGTGCGCGTTTGCCGGTGCAGGCCGCGGTCTTCAAAACCGTTGACGGGGCGTTGCACGTTCCGTGGTGGGTTCGACTCCCATGCACTCTCGCAGTGAAGATCGAGCGCCGGAAGTCACAGGCGCACCTTTCCGTGGCCGGTAGCGAACGAGACCCCGACAAGTGAGCGCGACGCCGACCCAGCGCGACGAGCTCGCCGAGGAACTGGAAGGGCCCGCGACCGACCTCGCCGCCGATGTCGAGCCGGGCCGTACCTCCGCCATCGCGGCGCTCCGCTACCGCGACTTCCGGCTCTTCTGGTTCGGTCTCCTCGTGTCGAACGTCGGGACATGGATGCAGATGTTCGGGCAGGGCTACCTCGTCGTGCTCCTCGCCGTACGCGATGGCGTCCCTCAGCTCGCGCCGCTCTACCTCGGTCTCGTCGGCCTAGCCCGCGCGATCCCTGGCCTGACCCTCGGCCTCTTCGGCGGCGCGGTCGCCGATCGCGCCGACCGCCGCCGGCTTCTCACGGTCACGCAGTCCGCCGCCGCGGTCACCGCCGCGATCCTCGCGACGCTCGCGATCACCGACAAGATCAACATCGTCGAGATCCTGCTGCTCGGCGCGCTGAACTCGACGATCTTCGCGTTCGACGCGCCGACCCGTCAGTCGATGGTCCCGCGCCTCGTGCCGGAGCGAGATCTCATGAGCGCGATCGGCCTCAACTCCGCCGCATTCAACGGCCCGCAGATCATCGGGCCGGTCATCGGCGGCCTTATCTTCGCGCCGTTCGCCGGCACGCCGACCTTCGGCGCGGGCATCCTCTTCTACATCAACGCGATCTCGTATCTCGCGGTCGTCATCGCGCTGTTGCGTATGCGACCGGTACCGGTCGTGGGCGGGCGGAGCGAGATCTCGATGCTCGACTCGATCCGCGAGGGCCTCGCGTACGTCCGGCAGGACGTCGTCGTGCGCTGGATCCTCATCCTCGCCGCGACGACCGCGCTCTTCGCGCGACCGTACATCCAGCTGCTCCCCGCCGTCGCGCACGACCAGCTGAAGGTCGGGGCCGTCGAGCTCTCCTGGATGCTCGCGGCGTCCGGCGTCGGGTCGCTCGCCGGCGCCCTTGCGACCGCGGCGCTCGGCGGGCTCAAGAAGCGCGGCGCGGTGCTCATCGGCGCCTCGATCGCGTTCGGCGCGCTCCTCGTCGCGTTCACCGAGCAGCGGACGCTTCTGCCCGCGCTCCCGCTCCTCGTGCTCCTCGGATTTTCGACGATGGTGTTCCTCGGCATGGCCAACGGTCTGCTGCAGACGCGCTCACCCGACCACCTCCGCGGTCGGGTGATGAGCGTGTACACGATGGTGTTCATGGGCCTCATGCCCCTCGGTTCGATGGTCATGGGCTCCATCGGGAGCGTCGTCGGCACCGGCGGCGGTCTCCTCGCCGGCGGTGTCGCCTGCACGATCGTCGCGCTGTACACCGCCGCGCGCATCACGCCGCTGCGGCGGGCGACCGGCGGCCCGTCTCCGCGTTTCGCGACGCGGCGCGCGTGAGGTCCGTCCCGCGCATCCCCGCGTTCGTCCTCGCGGTCGCGCTCGGCAACCTCCTCGTTCCGCTGAACTCGACGATGATCGTCGTCGCACTGCCGCTCATCGGCCGGGACCTCGGCGCGGATCGCGTGACCCTCGCGTGGCTCGTCACGTCGTACCTCATCGCGATGGCTTCGCTGCAGCCGATCGCCGGTCGCCTCGGCGATCGCTTCGGCCGGCGGCGCTTCATGCTCGGCGCGCTCGTCTACTTCATCGTCGCCTCGATGGGCGCGGCGCTCGCACCGAACCTTCTGGTCCTCGTCGCGTTCCGGCTGCAGCAGGCGATCGCCGCCGCGTCCATCGTCCCGAACAGCCTCGCCCTCCTGCGCGGCCGGTCCGTCGATGGGCGCGCGGGCACGTACTTCGGTATCTCCGGCGCGACGACGAGCATCGGAGCGGCGATCGGCCCGCTCCTCGGCGGGCTCCTCTCGGCGATCGACTGGCGGCTCATCTTCCTCGTGAACCTGCCGCTCGCGGGGCTCGCGCTCGCGGTCGCGTGGCGCTCGCTGCCCGCGGGCGACCCGCCCCGCCGAACGGCGCATCCCGACATCGCCGGCGCGGTCGCGCTCGGCGTGCTGCTGTCGCTCGCGGCGTGGACCCTCACCGAGGCCGGGACCTCCGCCGCGGCCGCCACCGTGGCGTTGCTCGTCGTGGTCGCGGTCGGCGCGGTCGCGTTCGTCCGCTACGAATCGCGACACGCCGACCCCGCGCTCCCGCCGTTCCTGTTCAAGGTCCGCGCGTTCACGACCGCGAACCTCACGATCGCGCTCTCGAACCTCGCGCTCTACGGGACGTTCCTCGCGGTGCCGGTCATCCTCGCGGGCTCCGGCCCCGATGCGACGATCCGCGGTGGGATCGCGATCAGCTCGCAATCGATCGCGATGATCGTCCTGTCCCCGGTGAGCGGCGCGCTCGTCGATCGCGTCGGCGCGCGCTGGCCGACCGCGCTCGGCGGCGCGCTCATCGCCCTTGGCCTCGCGATCCTCGCGCTCTCGGGTCACGCCGCGGACTACGGCGTGATGCTCGTGTGTCTCCCGATCACCGGCGCCGGCGTCGCGCTCACCTTCCCCGCGACGCGGATCTCCGCGCTCGACGCCGTCCCTGCGCGATACGCCGCGCTCGCGTCGGGGGTCACGTCGTCGAGCCGCTACTTCGGCGGGATGATCGGCGCGCTCGTCGCGGGCATCGCGCTCGTCGATGCGCCGGAGGCCGCCGCGGGCCGGCTGTTCCTCATCCTCGCCGGCGCCGGCGTGCTCGCGGCGATCGCCGGCTCGCAGCTCCCGCCACGGATCGCGCACCTACCCGACACCGAGGTCGCGACCGCGGGCTAGACCTTCGCCGCGATCCGCCGCACCGTGCCGGCGGAGCCGTCGACCTCGACCATCTCGCCATCGATGAGGAGCTCGAGCGCCGTGCCGGTCCCGCATACGGCGGGGATCCCGAACTCGCGCGCCACGAGCGCCGCGTGCGAGAGCGCGCCGCCGACGTCCGCGACGATCGCGCTCGCCAGCGTGAACAGCGGCACCCAGCTCACGGTCGTGGAACGGCAGACGAGCACGTCGCCGCGCTGGAACCGCTCGAAGTCCGCGGGCCCGTTCACCATGCGGACGGGCCCGCGCCCTTTGCCGGGCGAAGCCGCGACGCCGTGCAGCACGTCGCGCTCGGCCTGATCGACGCGGTAGCCGAGGTCACGGATCGAGGAGGTCGGAACATTCTCCGACGGTGGCGCGCCGATGAACCGGGGCGGGCGCAGCCGGCGGTCGTGCTCGAACTGCAACTTCCGCACGCTCACGAGCGCGCGGCGGTCGATCCCCGTCGCGAGCGAGTCGCGGATCTCGGCGATGTGCAGGTGGAAGATGTCGTCGCGGGTGGCGATCGCCCCCGCGGCCACCAGGACGTCGGCGACGCGCAGGATGAAGCGGCGGCCGTGCGCCTGGCAGAGCCGGTCGATCCAGTAGTTGTGCTCCTCGCTGAGCGCGCCGCAGGCTTTCGCGGCGGCGAGCGTCTCCTCGAAGCGCGCGAGGTCGGCCGGGCGCTCGCGGAGCTCGGCCCGCGTCCGCTCCTCGAGCGCGGCGCCATCGGCGATCAGTCGCGCGCGGCGCGCGGCGGGGTCCTCCGGATCCGCCCGCACGAGCCGCGCGAGCTCCACGAGCAGGAGCCGCGGGTCATCGGCCCACGCCCGGCTCTCGATGTCGAAGCCGGCCTGCCCGACGTCGCCGTGCTGCGCCAGGAACGTCTCGATCGCAGTGCGGATGCGCGGCCCGCCGTCGAACGCATCGAGCCCCTCGAGGGTGTGCACGGTCGGGAGCGCGCGCGCGACCCCGGGCGTCGCTCGGATCTGCGCCGCGAGGTCGTGCATCCGCTGCTGCATGAGCTGCAGGGTGTCGGCGCGGCCCTGCCAGAACGCCGCCACGTCCGTCGCCGGATGTCCGGTGAGCGACGCGTACAGCTGCGCGAGCTCCTCGAGGAGCGAGTAGACGGGCGGCACGACGAGCATGTGGGTGAGCCAGATGTCGTTGATCCGCGGCCAGAACGCGTCCCACGCGCCGAGGGCGCTCGCACGGTCGTCGATGCGCGCCGAATTCATCCACTGGAAATGCGCGAGCACCGACGGGAGGTACCGCTCGGGCCAGTCGCGGCCGAGTGCCCTTGCGGCCGCGCGGCGATTGCGGAGCCCAGCCGCCTCGAGCGCGGGCATCTCGTCGGCCGGACGCAACGGCACCCGCGTGCCGTAGACGTATCCGTGCACGGCTTTGTACCGGATCCGCGCCGGCGGCCCGAACACGTCGTTCGCCTTGTCGAGACCGAAGGCGGGGGCGTTGAACGTGAAGTCGCACGACAGCACGGGACGGCACGCATCCATGTGCACGTCCTCCCGGATCCAGGTGAGCTTCGCGTCCGCAACGTCGTCCCACTCCACGTCGAATGCGACCGGCTCGCGGAGCGTCGTGATCGGACGCGACTGCAGCAGGTAGAGCGTCCGGTCCGCGAACGCGCACTCGATGTCCACCGGGACGCCGTGCGCGGCTTCGACGGCGAGGACCAAACGCGCGACCTCGCGGACCTGCTCGTCGTCGAGCGCCGCGTGCTCGCCGGCGACGGTGCGCTTCACGATCGCGACGTCGCGCTTGCGAACGGCGTAGGTGTCCGGGGTGACCGTGCCCGACGCGATGGCTTCGCCGAGCCCGACGCACGCGTCGATGACGAGCGTGTCGCGGTCGCCGCTCACGGGGTCCGCCGAGAACGCGATGGCCGCCGCATCGGCGCGGACGAGCTCCTGGATCAGCACCGCGACGCGCGGGCGCTCGGTGATCCCGCGCTCCTTCTTGTACGCGACCGCGCGGTCGGACGACGCCGACCGCCAGCACGCGAGCACCGCCTCCACGATCGCGTCGACCCCCCGCACGTCGAGCACGGTCTCGTGCTGTCCTGCGAACGACGACTCCGCACCATCCTCGCCGATCGCCGATGAGCGGACCGCGACCGCCGGCCCGCGGTGGCCAGTCAGGCGCTCGAGCTCCCGATGCCCCGCGGCGACGAGCGCGCGCAACGTCTCCGTCGCGTCGCGGCTGCCCGTCGTCGCGGCGCCGAGCTCGTCGAACACGCTCGCGTCGAGGCAGAAGCCCGCGGGCACGCGGAACCGGTCGGCGAGCCGGGACAGCGTCGCCGCCTTCGCGCCGACCCGTTCGGCGTCGCGGGACGCGGCATCGCCGAGGAAGGCCGTCTTCATTGAGTCCGCGAGTGTATCCACCGCACTGCCTAAACTCCGAACCTCGTGGCCAAGGTGACGGTAAAGCTGCATGGTGCGTTCAGTGAGTTCGCCGGTGGCGCGCGCAGCGCGACGGTCGAGGCGACGGATGTCGCGAGCGCCCTGGCCGCCCTCGTGAAGACGTATCCGAGCCTCGCCGAGCGCATCCGCGACGAGCATGGCAAGATGCGCGACCACCTGAGCGTCTTCGCGAACGAGGAAGAGATCCGCTACCTGGACGGCGAGCGCAGCGCGCTCCGCGACGGCGACACCGTCCATCTCGTGCCGGCCGTGTCCGGCGGGGAGGACTGACGATGGCGCGCGGAGTTGCGGTCCTGCTGGGGACGAAGAAGGGCGCGTACATCTTCCGCAGCGGCGCCGCGCGCGAGCGCTGGCGGCCCGAGGGCCCGTACCTCATGGGCCAGCCCGTGTATCACGTCGCGTTCGACCCGCGCGACGGCCAGTCGCTCTATGCCGGTGTGAACGCGACATGGGGCGGCCCGCGCGTCGAGATCTCGCGCGACCTCGGGAAGACCTGGAAGCCCGCCAAGAACCCGGCGTTCCCGCAGGGCGACCCGCGCACGTTCAGCCGCACGTGGCACATCGAGGCCGGCCACGCGAAGGAGCCCAATGTCATGTGGCTCGGCACCGAGCCGGCGTCGCTGTTCAAGAGCACCGACCGTGGTCAGACGTGGGAATCCGTTCGCGCGCTGAACGATCACCCGGATGCGAAGTACTGGCAGCCGGGCGGCGGCGGCCTCGGCCTGCACTCGATCGTCGTCGACGCCGGGGATGCGAAGTCGATGGCGATCGCCATCAGCTCGGGGGGCGTGTACGAGACGAGCGACGGTGGAAAGTCGTGGACCCGGCAGAACGCCGGCCTCGGCTCGCCGGTCCCGCAGCCGCCGGAGGGCGACTACACCTGAGTGCACCACCTGGTGGGAAGCCCGACCGTGCCGGGTGCACGGTTCCAACAGGCCCACACCGGCGCGTACTTCAAGGACGCCGGTGAGAAGAAGTGGACCGACGTCACGAAGGGCCTACCGACCGACTACGGGTTCGCCTCGGCGATCCACCCGCGTGATCCGAAGACCGCGTACCTTTTCCCGCTCGAGTTCCCGATGCGGATGTCGCCGGCCGCCACGGGCGCGGCGGTGTGGCGCACGCGCGATCGGGGCAAGACGTGGAAGAAGCTCGCGAACGGACTACCGCGCGGAGCGAACTACGAGGTGATGCGCGACGGGATGGCCACCGACCGGCTCGACCCGGCGGGCGTCTACTTCGGGACGACGAGCGGCGAGATCTGGGGGAGCGCCGACGAGGGCCGCACCTGGGCGCTCATCGCGCAGCATCTCCCACCGATCTACTCGGTGGAGGCGGCGACGCTTTAGCCGGCTCGGCCTTCTTGCGTCCCGCGCGACCGCGATCGGCGAAGCAGTGGGCGCAGACGAAGTCCTCGGTGCCGGCCATGCGGATGTACGCGTCCTGGCCACAGTCGACGCATTTCTCGGGTCCTTTGTGATCGATATCCAGCGTTCGGCCTCCCCTTTGGGCTGTCGCCATTGCACGACGGCGGCCACTTGACGCCCTTCGTTAGCCTCCTCTACTGTTAGAACATCCGTTCTATGGAGGCCAGGCCAGCGGAACGGGGTACGGGGAGCGTGGCGAAGTGGGCGCTGCAGCAGCTGGGACAGCGGGAACGACCGCGTTGGCGGACGCGATCGCGCGCGTCGAGGGTCGTTTCGGCACGCACGTGCTCGCGCACGGCGCGGCGACCGAACGCCGAGCCACCGAGCGCCACATCCAGACCGACAGCTCGCTCGACGCCCTGGCACCCGGGCTCAGCTCGGGCGCGCCGATCGCGTTCATCGGCACCGGGAGCACCGGAAAAGTTGCCCTCGCGCATCGCGCCGCGGCCGGCGCACAGCGCGACGGCGGCACGGTGCTCTGGGTCGACCCCACCGCGACGTTCGATCCGCTGCTGGCGGCACGGTCTGGCGTCGATCTCAGCCGACTGATCGTCGTCCGCGCGAAGACGCGCGATGCGGTGCTGCTCGCGGCGGGCGCCGCGCTGCGGAGCGACGGCTTCCGTCTCGCGGTCGTCGACACCGGGCCGCAGCTCGCACCCGGATCGACCATCGCGCGGATCGACGATCTCGCGCCGCTCCTTCCGATCGTGCGCTCATCACCCGCCGCGCTGCTCGTCATCTCCGATACGCGCCCGATGCGCCTCGCGATCCCGACGTTCACGGTCGCGCGCCTCGCGTGGCGGGCGCGCTTCGGCCGCACGGCCGGGTGGACCTCGCTCGTCGCGGCACGCGCGCTCTTCCATTTCGCGGCGCTCGGCACGGAGTCGCACGACCTCGGGATGCAGAGCGCGTTGTTGGAGCGGACCGGATGAAGAACGAGCGAGGAGCGGCTTTGCCGCGACGAGTGCGTACCACCAGCCTTGAGCGTGTCTCCGACCGCAGGTCGGAGATTGAGCAGGGATGAAGAGCTATCTCGCGATCGCCGTGCCCGAGCGCGCGCCGCGCGCGCGGATCCTCGCCACGCTCGCGGCGATGCTCCCGCGCGTCGGCGTCGCGGACGACGGCGCGTTCGTCTGCGACCTCCGCGGGACCGAGCGGCTGCTCGGCACGCCGATCCGCGTCGCGCGCAACGCCGTGAGCGCCTGTGGCGCGTCGGGCGGCGCGCTCATCTCCGGCGGCCTCGGGACGACGCCGTTCGTCGCGCGGGTCGCGGCCTCGCGGTCGGTGACCGGTACGGTGCGCGAGATCGCGGCGGGTGACGAGCGCGCGTTCCTCGATCCACTCCCGCTCGATGTGCTCCCGCTCGATCCGAAGGTCATCGAGGAGCTGTCACTGCTCGGGGTGCGGCGGATCGGCGAGTTCCTCGCGTTGCCGCGCGGCTCGGTGTCCGACCGCTTCGGTCACGCCGTCGCGATCGCATACGCCCTCGCGACCGGCGAGCGCGTGGAGGATGTGGCCATCACCACCCCGCGGCGTCGCATCCGCGCGAAGCGGACCTGGGACGATCCGGTCGATTCGCGCGAGCGGCTCATCTTCGCCCTTCGCGCGGCGGCCGACGAGCTCGCGGAAGCGCTCCGCCACGATGGGCTCGCCGCGCTCCGGATCCAGCTCGTGCTCGAGCGCGAGGAGCTCCTCCCGCTCCGTCTCGAGCGCTCGCTGCTGCCGCCGTCGGCCGAGTCGGCGGCGATCGTTCGCTCGCTCCGCTGGGGGCTCGAGGAGATCACGACGCTCGGCCTCGTCACGTCGGCGACGCTCGAGATCACCGCGGTCGAGCCCGCCCGCGGCCGGCAGATCGGCCTGTTCGCACCGGATGGCGCGCATGCCGAAGAAGCGATCGCGGTCGCGCAGTTCCTCCGAACGAAGCTCGGCCCGGCCACGGTGCTGCAGCCGCGCGTCGTCGACGCCGAGGCGCGCCTACCCGAGCGGGCCGCCGAGTGGGAAGAAGTGGTTCGGTGAGCCGCCTCTTCGCGGAGCCGCTGCCGGCGCGCATGGAGTGGAACGAGGGCGAGCCGGGTGCTCTGCGGGTCGGTCACCGGCGGCTCGTGGTCGTCGAGGTCGTGCGCCGCTGGCGCGTCGACGGCGAGTGGTGGACCGACGGCATCGCCCGCGAATACCTGACTCTGCGGACCGCCGACGGGCTGCTCTGCGATATCTACGGCGACCGCACGCGAGGCGAGTGGTTCCTGCAACGCGTCATGGACTGACCCGTGCCGGGCTTCGTCAACCTCCGCGTTCACTCCCATTACTCCTTTTTGGACGGCGCATCGGGCGTCGACGAGCTGCTCGACGCCGCGGTCGCGCTGGGACAGGACGCGCTCGCGCTCACCGACACGAACGGCCTGTACGGCGCGGTCCGGTTCTGGAACGCCGCGCGCGAGCGCGGGGTGAAGCCGATCTTCGGCGCGGAGCTCCATCTGGTCGACGCCGATCCGGTGACGCTCCTCGCGATGGACCGGACCGGCTGGACGAGCCTCTGCCGGATCGTGTCCGCGGCCCAGCTCGCCGGCGAGAAGACGAAGCCGCGCGCGACGTTCGCGCTCGTCGCCGGCGAGGCGGCGGGGCTCATCGCGCTGTCGGAGTCCGACGACGTCGAGACGCTCGCGCGGCTCCGCGAGGTCTTCGGCGACCGCGTGTACGCCGAGCTCGTCGATCGCTGGGGGCCGGCGGACATCGATCGCTGCGACGCGCGGGCCGAGCTCGCGTCGGAGCTCGGGATCGCGACCGTCGTCACGAACTACGTGCGCTACGCGCGTCCCGAGGCGCGGCAGCTCCACGACGTGCTGCGCTGCATCGATCTTGGGTGCACCGTCGACGAGGCGGGGAAGCGGCTCGCGGCGAACGGCGAGCGTTGGCTGAAGGGCGAGGCGGCGCTCCGCGAGCGGCTCGGTCATCACCCCGCCGCGTTCGCGAACGCGCGCGTCATCGCCGATCGCTGCGAGCTCGACCTCGGGTTCGGCTACCAACGCCTTCCGGGCTTCCCCGTGCCCGATGGCTACACGCCGTTCTCCTTCCTGTACGTGCTCTGCCAGGACGGCGCGCGGGCGAAGTACGGTGGCATGACGCCGGCGGTGTCGAAGCAGCTCGCGCACGAGCTCGACGTCATTCATCGCTGCGGGCTCGCCGAGTTCTTCCTCATCAACTGGGACATCGTCCGGTTCTGCAACGAGCGGCGGATCCCGGCGCAGGGCCGCGGGTCGGCCGCGGATTCGATCGTCGCGTACGTCCTCGACATCACCAAGGTCGACCCGATCGCGCACGACCTGCTGTTCGAGCGGTTCCTCACCGAGGACTCGCACACGATGCCCGACATCGACCTCGACATCGCGACGAACGACCGCGAGGAGGTCATCCAGTACGTCTACCGCAAGTATGGCGAGAAGTACGCGGCGATGGTCTGCAACGTCGTGACCTATCGCTCGCGGTCCTCGTCGCGCGAGGTCGCGAAGGCCCTCGGCTTCCGGCTCGAGGTCATCGATCGGATGGCGAAGTCGATCGACACGCCGTACTTTGTGTCGCGCGGACCGGAGGGCGTGCCTTTCGTCGGCGAGGCGGAGGTCGAAGCGCCGCCGGTGCAGGCCTTCGCCGATCTGCTCAACGACCTCGAGCGCGCGCGGTGGCCGCTGTTCCAGCGGATCGTCCAGGAGATCGCGGATTTCCCGCGGCACCTCTCGATCCACAATGGCGGGATGCTCATCACCGCGCTGCCGCTCGTCGACACGGTCCCGATCGAGCGGGCCACGATGCCCGATCGGAACGTCGTCCAGTTCGACAAGCGCGACGTCGAGGACCTCGGGCTCATCAAGATGGACCTCCTCGGCCTGCGCACGCTCTCGCTCATCAAGGACGCGGTCGCGATGATCGACGAGCTCCACGGCGTGCGACTCGACCTCGGCACGATCGCCCTCGACGATCCCGCGGTCTACGACCTCATCTGCGAGGTCGACACGATCGGCATCTTCCAGGTCGAGAGCCGCGCTCAGGCCCAGGCCCTGCCGCGCGTCCGGCCGCGGAACTTCGCGGACATCGTCGTCGAGGTCGCGATCATCCGGCCGGGCCCGCTCCAGGGGAACATGGTGAACCCGTACATCCATCGCCGGCAGGGCCGCGAGCCGGTGTCCTACGCGCACCCGCTCCTCGAGCCGATCCTCAAGGAGACGCTCGGGGTCATCCTGTTCCAGGAGCAGATCCTCCGCGTCGCGATGGCCGTCGCGGGGTTCACCGCCGCCGAGGCCGACAAGCTGCGCCGGGCGATGAGCCGCGCGCGCTCGAGCGCGGACATGGAGACCCTGCGCGGGCCGTTCGTCCGTGGCGCCCTTGCCCATGGCGTCGACGACGCGACGGCCAACCTGATCTTCGGCCAGATCGCGGCGTTCGCCGAGTTCGGGTTCTGCAAGAGCCACGCGGCCGCGTTCGCGCTCACCGCCTATCACACCGCGCACCTCAAGCTCTACTACCCCGCTGAGTTCTACGTCGGGCTGTTCAACAACCAGCCCATGGGCTTCTACTCGCCCGCGGTCATCGCCGGCGACGCGAAGCGCCACGGCATCGCGATCCTCCCGGTCGACGTCAATCGCTCGTCCCAGAAGGCGGTCGTCGAAGGACGTGCGGGTGCGTCGGGGGCCGGGGTGCTTCCTTCGCTTGGGCGGTCACGTGCGTCCGAGATGGCGGCGCGTACCTCCGGACCGCCGCTGCGCTCAAGAAACACCCCGGCCCCCCGTGACCGCGCGTCTGGCTCCGCATCCTCCAGGGATGAGATCGTCGTCGACCGGTCGGTCACGATCGCCGCGCACCGCGCGTGTCGCGTGCATGACGTTCGGCTCGGATTCGTGTCGGTCAAGGGACTCGGTCAGGCCGAGGCCGACGCGATCGTCCGCGAGCGCGAGCGCGGCGCGTTCCGATCGTTCGACGAGTTCGCGAAGCGGGTCGGGCTCAAGGAGGAGGCGCTCCGCAACCTCGCGCTCGTCGGCGCGTTCGACGGCCTCGGCGAGCCGCGCCGTGCGCTCCTCTGGCGCGCGCGCGACGCGCATCGCGCATCGCCGGCGTACAGCCGTCCCGTGCTCGCGTTCCCCACGACCGAGGCGCCGACGTTGCCCGGACTGAGCGAGCAGGAGCGCGCCGCGCTCGATTACCGCATCACCGGCATCCCGACCGGGCCGCAGGTGATGCGCTTCTACCGCGAGCGTCTCTCGGCACGCGGGGTGCGGTCGTCGGCCGACCTCACGCGGGGCGCGCACGGCGCTGCGGTGACGGTCGCCGGTGCGATGGTGGTGAAGCAGCATCCCGAGACCGCGAAGGGGCACGTGTTCCTCTCGCTCGAGGACGAGCACGGCCTGACGAACATCATCATCCGGCCGGCGATCTACGCGAAGTACAAGCCGGTCGTCGACCTCGGCGGCGCGGTCGTCGTCGAGGGGACGCTCCAGCACGTGGACGGCGTGGTCTCCGTGCTGGCGCGCCGCCTCGACGAGCTCACGCTCTTCGTGAAGCTCGCGTCACACGATTGGCAGTGACGCTATTTGACCGTGATCGTCCCGTTCATGGTGCTGTGGTTCTGGCACCAGTAGTTGAACGTGCCGGCCTCGGTGAAGGTGAAGCTGAACGTCGTGCTCGGGGCGAGCTGGCCGCTGTCGAACTTGCCATCCTTGTTCGGCCGGGTGCCGCTCGTGACGGTGTGCGCCGTCGTGTCCTTGTTGCTCCAGGTGACCTTCGTGCCCTTCGCGACATCCATATTCGCGGGGAACGCATGGCTCGTGATGTCGATGTTCACTGCCGCTGCAGCTGGTGCCGCGGTCGCCGCGGTCCCCGATGAGCCACAAGCGCCGATGATCGCGGCCGACGCAGTGAGGGCCAGCGCGGTCCTCGTGATACGCGACATGTCGTCCTCCGGTGATTTCTCGCTTCCTCCTGTACGGCATCGGCCCGCGCCGGGATGTCTCGCCGAATGAAAACGTGTCAGTCCACCTAGAGTCCTCCCCGTGGAGTCATCCATTCCAGGGACCGATGTCGTAACAAGCGACAAGGCCGATGTGGATGGAGCGCTCGTGGCTCGGATCGCGCGCGGCGACCCGGCGGCGCTCGGGGAGCTGTATGACCGCCATGGCCGCACGGTCTTCGGAGCGCTCTATCGGATGCTCGGGGCGCCGGAGCCCGCCGAAGAGGTCGCCCAGGACACCTTCCATGCGGTCTGGCGTCGGGCCGGTACGTATCGCGCCGACCGCGGCTCCGTCCGCACGTGGCTGCTCGCGATCGCACGCAATGCCGCGATCGACTGGCGGCGCACGAAGGGTCGGCGGACCGACCGCGAGGCCGCGATCGACGAAGCGGCCGAGCTCGTCGAGGAGATCCGCGTCGACGATCGCGTCATCGCGAGCCTGCGAGCCGAGCGCGTGCGCGCAGCCGTCGCGTCGCTTCCCGCCGAGCAGCGGATCGTGCTGAGCCTCGCGTTCTGGTCCGGGCTTTCGCAGAGCGAGATCGCCGCGCGCACTCGCACGCCGCTCGGCACGGTGAAGAGCCGTGTGCGGCTCGGGATGTCCAAGCTCCGCGATCAGCTCCGTCCCGAAACGGAGGGCGCATGACCGAGCACCCGCTCGACGATCTCGCCGCGTTCGCGCTCGGCGTCCTCGACCCCGAGGAGTCGGCGCGCGTGGAACGCCACCTCGCGTCGTGCGCGAGCTGCCGCGCGGAGACGCAGGCGTTCGCCGAGACCGCCTGGGTGATCGCCGAGACCCAGGGCCGGGATGTTCCGTCGCGCGTTCGCGCCGCGATCGTGGAACGGGCCCGCGCGGAAGGCCCGGGACGCTCGTCGCTCGCGGACTTCTTCCGCCGCCCGGTACCGCTGCTCGTGCCGGTCGCGCTCGCCGCGGTCCTCGTGTTGTCGCTTGCGGGATACGGGACCGCCCGGCGCGACGCCGATCGCTATGCCGCGGTCGTCGCGCAGACGGTCGGCGCGAAGGTCGTCCCGCTCGCGGCGACGGGCGCCGTCGGCGGAATCCGCGGCTCGCTCGTCATCCCCGCGAACGGCGCGGCTCCGTACCTCATCCTCGACCTTCCGCCCGCGCCGGCCGGGAAGACCTGGGAGGCCTGGGTCATCCGCGGCGAGACGCCGTTGCGCGCCGGGATCACCGACGAGCGCGGCCTCACGACGCTCACGCTGTCGGCGTCGGTCGCGAGCGGCGACACCGTCGCCGTGACCTCAGAACCCGCCGGCGGCGTCGACGCGCCGACCGGCGATCCCGTACTGGCGGGCAAGTCCTAACCGGCGACTGATACCGCGAAGGTCAGCCCGACTGGACCGGCTCGCCCCGCGCCAGCCGAAGCCCTAGCCTGACCGCCTCCCGGGCGAACCGATACCGAACGCTCATGGCCACGCTCGGGCGCTCAACGGACACTCACGCGGCGACGGGGAGGCTGGCGGTTTGGACTCGATAAGCACAGCGGGACCGGCTGGGCTGGCGCAGGACCTTCTTGACTCCATCTTCAAGGTCGCGACCGAGCTCGTCCGCGGCGAGCGGGCCTCGCTGCTCGTCCGAGAGGACGCCTCCACTGATTTCGTGATCTCCCATGCCGTCGGGATCGCCGATGACGTGAAGAAGCTGGTCCGCATCCGCCAGGGTGAGGGCGTCGTCGGGGCCGTCGCGGCCTCGAAACGCTCGCTCCTCGTGCGCATCGGCGATGTGCTCCCGGCGCAGGAGCGCGCGTCCCTCGGCCGGTACCGGACGGCATCGTTCCTCTCGGTCCCGATCCTCGTCGACGACGAATCACGCGGCGTCCTGAACGTCGCCGACCCGCTCGACGGGCGCTCGTTCGGCGAGGACGACCTCCTCACCCTCGAGCTCCTCGCGAGCCACATCGGTGCGTGCCTCCTCCAGCAGGAGCAGGGCGAGGCGATGCAGCGGCTCGCCGAGACCGACCCGCTCACCTGGCTCTTCAACCGCCGGCACTTCGATCGCCGGCTCGAGGCGGAGCTCAAGCGCGCGCTGCGGGCCGAGCATCTGCTCTCCCTCCTCATGATCGATGTCGACGAGTTCAAGAGCATCAACGACCGGTTCGGACATCGCACCGGCGACGCCGTGCTGCGGTCGGTCGCGACGGGCATCAAGCAGGCCGTCCGTCTCTACGACGTGCCGACCCGCTACGGCGGTGATGAGTTCGCGATCATCCTTCCCGAGGCCGACAGCGAGGTCGCGTCGCGCGTCGCGCGTCGCGTGCTCGAGAAGACCGCGCTGCAGGCGCTCCCGCCCGAGCTCGCGGCGGCGGGCCGGACGATCGGCCTGTCGATTGGCGTCGCGACATTCCCGCGGCCGTCCGGCGACGCGCCCGCGCTCATCGAGTTTGCCGACACCGCGATGTACAAGGCGAAGGAAAGCGGTGGTGGCGTCCGCGTGTGGGAGCACAGCTTCGCGGAGGGTCCCCGTGGCTCGCTCCGCACCCGCGCGGTCGCGCCGCCCGCGCCGTATCTCGCCGAGCCGGCGCGCCTTGCGACACCGGAGCTCCAGACCCATCTCCCGCACGCGCTCGCGGTCGAGTGGAACGCGGTCGTCGTCGGGAAGGAAGGTCAGGTCCTCACGGTCGCGCTCCCCGCGCCGAACAACGCCGCGGTGAACGCGATCTCGAAGGGCTCGGGCTTCGCGGTCTATCCCGTGTACAGCAACGCCGCGGACCTCGAGGCGACGCGCCGGAGGCTTTCGGAACCAGGGAAGTGAGCCGCTAGCGCGGCCTCGCTTCCTCCCGCTGCACGCCGCCCTCGGCGCCCTTGAACAGGTAACCGACACCCGGCACGGTCTGGATGACATCGCGCGTGCGGCCGTCCGCGCCGAGCTTGCGCCGGAGGCGGCTCACGTTCAGCTTCACGAGGTCGCCACCGACGTCCGCGTCGTAGCCCCACACGCCCTCGAGGATCTCCTCCTGCGTGAGCACGCGGCCGGGGTTGGCCATGAAATGACGGAGCAGCTTGAACTCGGTCGGAGAGAGGTGGACCGGGACTTCGGCCGTGCGGACCTCGTGCGTCGCTTCGTCGAGCACGATGTCGCCGGTCGTGTACACCGACGGCGCCGGACGGCCGCGCGTGCTCACGGATCGACGGAGGATCGCCTTCACTCGCGCGACGAGCTCCTTCGGGCGGAACGGCTTCGTGATGTAGTCGTCCGCGCCGAGCTGGAGGCCGCGGAGGATGTCCGATTCGTCCTGACGCGCCGAGAGGAGGAGCACCGCGACGTGCTCGTCGACGTGGCGGATGCGCTCGAGGACCACGAACCCGGCGAGCTTCGGCAGGTTGATGTCGAGGACCACGAGATCCGGCCGCTCGCGGTTCAGCGTCTCGAGGGCGGCCTCGCCGTCGTACGCCCGGACGACCTCGTAGCCCTCTCGTCGGAGCGCGTAGTCGAGCAGCTCGACGAGGTCGCGGTCGTCGTCGACGACGAGCAATTTCACGCTTTGCCAGCCTCCTGTGCGAGGTCTCGGGCCTTCGGGACGGTGAAGTGTACCGACGTGCCGCGGTCGGGCGCGCTGTCCACGCCGATCTCGCCGCCCTGCGCCTGCACGATGGCCCGGCAGATCGTCAGCCCGAGGCCGAGCCCGCCGGCTTCGCCGCGCACGGTGCGCGAGCGGAAGAAGCGTTGGAAGAGCCGCGAGAGCTCGTCGGGCGGGATCGTCGGGCCGTCGTTGTGGACGGTCACCTTCACGAATCCCGCGTCCGATTCGGTGGTCAGCGCGATCTCCGAATGCTCCGTCCCGTACTTGCCGGCGTTGCCGAGCAGGTTCGCCAACACCTGACCGGTACGGCGCGGGTCGCACACCACGTGATCGGTGCCGGGTCCGAAGTGCGTCACGAGCCGCTGTCCCTTCGAATCGAAGATCGAGCGGATGAACACGAGGCTGTCCTCGAGGATGTCCTCGATGCTCGACGGCACCGCGCGGACCTCGAATGTCCCCGCCTCGATGCTTCCGGCGTCGAGGAGATTCGCGACGAGGTGCTCGAGCCGCAGCGCCGACCGGCGAAGCGTGCCGACCATCGCGCGCAGCTCCTCACGAGGCATCGAGATCGCGTCCTGGTGCACGAGGTCGAGCGACGCGGTGAGCGCCGAGATCGGCGTGCGCAGCTCGTGCGCGACGTCGAGCAGGAACTCCTCTTTCAACCGGAGGAGCTCCGCGCTCGCGGTGACGTCGCGCACGGTGTGGATCGTCGCGCGTGGAGTCGACCCGGCGAGGGGGGTCGATACGATCTCGAGGACGCCCATCCGATCCTCGCGCGGGAACCATGCGCGCCGGATCGCCTGACCCTCGGGGTTCTGCACCGTGATCGCGCCCGAGACGATGAGCAGGTCCTCGAACGAGCGGCCGACGAGCTTGTCCTCCCCGAGGATCCGGAACGCCGCCGGGTTCGCCGAGAGGATCTTGCCATCGCCGTTGCTGATGAGGATGCCGTCGGTGAGCGCGACGAACGCATCCTCGAACGCGACGTTCGTGATCGAGTCCGCCGCCCGCCTGCCGGTCCGGCGCCGCTCCGCGTCGGTCACGGCGCTCCGCCCGTCTTGGGGAGGTGGGGGATCTTCAGGCGCACGCGGGTCCCGTTCCCGGGCGACGAGTCGATCGAGAGCTGCGCGCCGATGAGCCGCGCCGCCTCGCGCATCTGCAACAGCCCGAGGCTACCTCGTCCGGCGTAGCTGCCGAGCGTGGCCGCGACGTCGAATCCGGCGCCGTCGTCCTCCACGAGGCCGGTGACCCCGTTCGCGTCGTCGGTGACCTCGAGCGCGACGTTCGGCGCGCGCCCGGTCTTCACCGCGTTGTTCGCGGCCTCGCGGATCACGGTGAACGCGCCGGCTTCGACCTCGGACGCGAGGCGGGTCGTCGACGTCGCGTTGCGCGCGTACACGTGGGAGCGGTTCGTCCCGTCCATCCGCTCGGCGAGCGCGCGGACCGCGGCGGCGAGGCCGTCCTCGGTGAGCGCGACGGGTCGGAGCGCGAAGAGGATGTCCCGCAACCCCTTCTGCGCCTCGAGGAGCCGCTCGCGGAGCTTGTCGAGCTCGGCCATCGCGGCGTCGACGTCGGTGCGCGCCCGCTTCTGCGCGAGCTCGATGCCGATCGCGGCGTTCGCGAGCGTCTGGGCGACGCCGTCGTGGAGGTCGCGCGCGAGCCGGTGCCGGGTCTCCTCGGTGACCTTCACGACGCGGAGGCGCTCCTGCGCGAGCTGGGCGTTGAGCAGGACGTACTCGAGCGCGATGCCCGCGGAGCTCGCGAGCGCGCGGCTCATCTCCTCGTCGTCCTTCTGGAACGGACCGTCGCCCTTCTTGTTCACGACCTGAAGCACGCCGAGCCTCGTGTGATCGCGCGCGTCGATCGGCGCGACGATCATGGATCGTGTCCGGTAGCCGCTCCGCGCGTCGACGCTCGCGTCGAAGCGGGGGTCGCCGTACGGATCGTCGATGCGCAAGAGGCCGCCGCCGCGCGCGACCGCCGCGGCGAGGCCGCGACCGTCGAGCGGTAGGCGGATCTCGCGGAGCTCGCTCTCGGTGAGCACGCGCGACCAGACCTCCGCGCGCTCGCGGTCGACGACGAACAGCGTCGCACGCTCAGCGTCGAGCAGCCCAACGGCGAATTCCGTGATGCGGCGGAGGACCACGTCGATGTCGGTCTCCAGGGCCAGCTCGCGCTGGAGCGCGAGCAGGAGCGCGAGCTGTTCGGCCTGTCCCGGGCCCGTCATCCGCCGCCAGTATCGGGCTCAGCGATGCTCCGCACCGTGGCGAGGGTGTCGATCTCGCCGACCGGCTTGTCCGGGCGCAGTCGCACGATGCGCGGGAACCGCAGGGCGTACCCGGATTTGTGCCGAGCACTCTGCTGCACCTGGTCGAACGCGACCTCGATGACCGTGTCCGGCTGGACGAGCCGCGTCCGGCCGAAGTCCTTGATCGTGTGCGCCTTGAAGTACTCCGTCATCTCGGCGATCTCGGCGTCGGTGAGACCGGAGTACGCCTTGCCCACGTTGAGGTAGCGATCGCCGTCCCGGACCGCGAACGTGTAGTCCGAAAGGACGTTGCGGCGCTTCCCGTGGCCCCACTCGACGGCGGTCACCACGACGTCGAGCGTGCGGAGCGCCCGCTTCACCTTCAACCACTCCATACCCCTGCGACCCGGGCGATAGGGGGAGCGGGGGTCCTTCACCATCAGGCCTTCGTTCCCGCGGTCGCGCGACGCGGTGAATTCCGCGTCGAGCGCCGAGACGAGCGCCGCCCCGGTCTCGCGGATCTCGGCGGAGCGCGCGAAGACGAGCGGCGCGCGAAGGGGGAGCGCGGCCAGGACGGTCTGCCGCTCGGCGAGCGGGACGTCGAGGAGCGGACGCCCGTCGCGCTCGAGCACGTCGAAGACGACGAGCGACGCCGGGAGCTCGCGCTGCAGCTCCTCGCTCACGGCCTTGCGGCCGAGCCGGTGCTGGAACTCGGTGAACGGGATCGCGCGGCCGTTCGCGTCGAACGCGAGGACCTCGGCATCGAGCACGAACGTCCCGGGGAGCGCGCGAAGCGGCTCGACGAGCTCCGGGAAGCGCGTCGTGACCCGATCGAAGGTGCGCGAGTACAGCTCGACGCGATCGCCTTCCTTGTGGACCTGGGCCCGCACCCCGTCGTACTTGTCCTCGACGATGTATGGCGGCGGGAACCGTTTCTCGACCTCGATGAGATCGAGCACCGGCGTCGCGAGCATCATCCCGATCGGCGCGAAGTGGACGAACCGCGCGTCGGCGAGCCGGCCGTTCTTCGCCTGCACCGCCGCGATGCCGACGTCGCCGCCGAGCATGTGCGCGCGCCCGACCGCCTCACGGTCCTGTCCGAACGCGCGGGCGATCGCGTCCTCGAGGAGCCCCTCGCGCAGTCCGATGCGCGGCTCTCCGCTCATGACCTTCACGAGGTAGCGGATCTCCGCAGCGGTCGCGCGGGCGAAGAGCGCCTCCAGGAGCTCGCGCTTCGCCGCCACGCCGCGCGCCGCCGCAACACGAGCGAAGGCCTCCGCGACGTCGGCGAGCGACAGCGGCGGCGGCTTCGCCGGGACGGGCGAGCGCTCCGCGAGCTCGGCGGCGACGTCGCCGAGATCGGCGTGGCGCTGGTACGACGCCGTGATGTCGTCGCCGGTCGCGCCGGTCCGGACCACGACCGCGTCCAGGAGCGCGCGCCAGCCGACCGCGAGGACCCGCTCGTCGGTTCGAGGGAACGGCACCCCCGCGTACAGCCGCGCCGCGATCGTGAGGTCGGCGTCGTCCAGACGCTGGAAATAGGCCCCAAGGAGCGAGAGCTTCTCGAGCTTCTTGGTCGTCGCCCGCACGGCATCCGCCGTGCTTACCCAGTCGGTGAACGGGCCGCTCACGCGACGGGCGGCCGGACGGAGGTACGCATGGGGCTCCTCGAGCTCATCATCGTCATCCTGCTGATCATGTGGCTGTTCGGCTACTTCGGCCGTGGGCGCGTGTACGCCAGAGGCCCGGCGATCTCGACCGAGACCCCGTGGTTCGGGGGAAGCTGGATCCACACGCTCCTGGTGATCGTCGTCATCCTGATCATCCTGCGTCTTCTCCGCATCATGTAGGTACGCTGCGGGGGATGCAGAAGGCGCCCCCCGGTGGCGAGCGGATGCTCCGCGTGCCGTACGGCCACGAAGAGATCGAGTTCATGGTCCAGCCGTGGTTCGACGTGGACATCGTCGAGTCAGCGCCGGCTACCTCAGTGGGCGATCTCGCCGCTGCCGCGCGCGCGAGCCTCGCCAAGCCGCTCGGCTCGAAGCGACTGCGCGACCTCGCGGCGGACGCGAAGCGCGCGGCCGGTTCGCGAGCGCCGCGCGCGGTCATCGCGGTCACCGACCTCACGCGGGCGTGCCCCGATGACGTGCTCGTGCCACCGCTCCTCGAGGAGCTGAACGCCGGTGGCATCCCGGACGCGGACATCACGATCCTCGTCGCGGTCGGCCTCCATCGCGAGACCACCGCCGCCGAAAAGGAGGAGAAGCTCGGCGCCGCGATCACCCGGCGGGTTCGCGTGATCGACAGCAACGGCCGCGATCCCGCGATGTGGGCCGACCTCGGGTCGGTCCCGCCGTACGGCGTCCCCGGTTTCACCCAGAAGGTCATCAAGGAGGCGGACCTCGTCATCGCGACCGGCATCGTCGAGCCGCATCAGTACGCGGGGTACTCCGGCGGCCGGAAGACCGTCGCGATCGGCTGCTGCGGCGAGCCGGTCATCACCGCGACCCACGGGATGCGCTTCCTCGAGGATCCCGGCGTCCGCCTCGGGCGCATCGACGGCAACCCGTTCCATGAGACGATCCGCGAGATCGCGCGGCGCGCGGGCCTGCGGTTCTGCATCAACGTCGTGACCGACGATCGCGAGCGCGTCGTCGCGGTCGCGTCGGGCGAGCCCGATGCCGTGCTGGCGGAGCTCGTCGCGAAGGCGGCCGCGATCTACACCCGCCCCATCACGAAGCAGTACGACATCGCGATCGCGGGGGTGGGCGCGCCGAAGGACGTGAACCTCTACCAGGCGTCCCGCGCCGCCACGTACCTGCGGTTCGCGCCGACGCCCGTCGTGCGCGAGGGAGGCTCGATCATCCTTCCGGCGAAGCTCGACGAGGGCGCGGGCGAAGGTGCGGGGGAGCAGCGGTTCCTTCACGCCCTCGAGTCCGCGGAGTCCCCGGCCGCGGTCGTCGAAGCGGCGAGGCGCCACTTCGCCGGCGGTGAGCAGCGCGCGGTCATGGTCGCGCTCACGCTCCAGTGGTGCCAGATCGTCGTCGCGGCGTCCGAATCGCCCGAAGTCGTCCGGCTCGCGAAGCTGCGGGCCGCGGTCGATGTCGAGGAGGCGCTCGACATCGCGTACGAGCACATCGGCCGCCCGACGCGTGCCTCCGTGCTTCTCGTCCCGCGCGCGATCCACACCCTGCCCGTGGTGCAACAGCCGGTCGGCGCGTGAGTCCCGGATGGCACGCGGCTCGCTAGAGTCAGTCGCATGGGGTGCTGTCTGGGCGGATGCCTCCGGCTCTTCTTCTTCACTTTCTGGCGGCTCGCCCTCGCGGCGCTCACCGCGATCGTGCTCGCCCGGATCGACGACTACGTCGAGGGCTCGGAGCACCGCGACGCGCTCACGGGCCGCGTGTGGCGGGCCTACCGCGATCGCAAGCGGTCGGTGAAACGCGGGACGCCGCCGGACGCGGGCAACGCGATTGACACGGAGGGAAAACCGAAGCCCTAGACGGCTTTCGGGAAGACGCGCACGGCGATCGCGGAGAGCGAGATCGAGATCACGGCCGCCGCGAGCACCGCGCTGAAGATGCCGCTCGAGATCGCGCCCGCGGCCACCCCGAGCCCAAGCACCACGAAGCTGAACTCGCCGATCTGCCCGAGGCCCACGCCCAGCTGCAGCCGGCTGACCCGGAGCTCCGCGACGGCGGCGAGGGCCGCCGCGATGAGCGACTTCAGGACGACGAGGCCGAGCGCGAGCCCGAGCCAGGTCCAGTTGTCGAGGATCGCGCTCGGATCGACGAGCGTTCCGATCGCGACGAAAAAGAGTACGGCGAAGAGATCGCGGAACGGGATCACCTCGCGGCGCGCCTCCTGCGCCTGCGGATCCGCGCTCAACGCGAGTCCGGCCACGAACGCGGCGAGGGCAACGGGCACGCCGAACGCCACGGCGCCGATCGCGGCCGTGACGAGCGCGACGGAGACCGAGACGATGAGGAACGTGTCGCCTTCCGCGCGGACCCACGCGAGGAGGCGCGGCACGAGGTAGACGTGCGCGAGGCTCGCGAGGACCGCGAACGCGCCGAGCCGGAGGAGCGCGAGCGCCACGCCGCCGCCCGTCGGATCGAGGATCGCGGCGAGCAAGGCGACCGCCACGAGGCTCACCGCGTCCTGCAGCACCGCCCACACGACGAGCGTCCGGCCGGTGCGGTCGTCGAGCGTGCGCCGGCGGCTGCGGCTCATGTTCACCGCGACGACCGAGCTCGACAGCGCGGTCGCGAGGCCGATCGTGAGCGCGCCCGGCAATGAGAGCCCGGTCGCGAGGGCGAGGCCCGCGCCGATGGCGACCCCGATCGCGACCTGCACCGGTGCGGCGATCAGCAGTCCGACGGGCTCGTCGCGACGGAGCGCGCGGACGTCGAGCTCGATGCCGACCTCGAACAGCAGGAGGATCACGCCGACGTCGGCGAGGAGCTCGAGCTGATGCCGGTCGATGACGTGGCCCGGTGTGAACGGGCCGGCCAGGAGCCCGACGAACAGGTACGCCACGATCGCCGGCAGTCCGAAGCGCCGCGCGACCGCACCGAGGAGCGCCGCGGCGAGGAGCACCAGGCCGAGCTCGAGGAGCGGCGTGGCATCCGTCACGCGGCGAGGCTACGCTCCCGCCGTGCCCGGACGCATCGATACGTTCCGCATCCCCACGCGCATCCAGATCGGCCGAGGCGTCTCGCTGACCCTCGCGACGCCCCTCCAGCAGGTCGGGGCGAAGAAGGTCCTCCTCGTCACCGACCCGGGCGTCGTGAAGGCCGGTCTCGTCGGCCCGATCGAGGAGAAGCTTCGCGAGGCGAAGATCCCGTACGAGATCTACGACGAGGTCGTCCCCGATCCGGGCGTCGCGGAGGTCCAGCGCGCGTACGAGCGCGCGAAGGCGGTCGGCGCCGATAGCTTCGTCGCGATCGGCGGCGGCTCGTCCATCGACACCGCGAAGATGGCCGCGGTGCTGCTTGCGAACGGCGGCACGGTCCTCGACTACATCGGCATCGACAAGGTCCCGAAGATGGCCGCGCCGGTCGTCGCGATCCCAACGACCGCCGGCACCGGGGCCGAGATCACGATCAACTCGGTCATCGCCGACCCGGAGCAGCACAAGAAGCTCGTGATCATCAGCCCGAACGCGACGGCGATGTTCGCCCTCGAGGATCCCGAGCTGACGACGGGCCTGCCACCGTTCCTCACCGCGATCACCGGGATGGACACGCTCGTCCACGCGATCGAGTCGTTCACCTCGAAGAACTCGTACCGGATGACCGAGCTGCTCGCGCTCGAGGCGATCCGGGACGCCGCGTGGGCCCTCCCGCGCGCGGTGAAAGACGGGAAGGACATCGACGCGCGCGAAGCGATGCTGCGTGCCGTCGTCACCGCGAGCCTCGCGTTCAGCAACACGCGCCTCGGCAACGTCCACGCGATGGCGCTGCCCCTCGGTGGGTGGTGCCACATCGCGCACGGGACGGCCGTCGCCACGCTCCTTCCACATGTCATGGAATTCAATCGAAGCGCCGCGCCCGACCGCTACGCCATGGTCGGCGAGACGATGGGCGACAAGAAGGACGCGAAGGCCGCGGTCGACCACGTCTTCCGGCTCAACGAGACGATCGGCATCCCCGCGCGGCTCGGCCCGCTCGGCATGGACGCCGGCCTCATCCCGAACATGGCGAAGGACGCGATGCTCTCGGGCAACATCCTCGTGAACCCGCGCACGACGACGCAACCCGACATCGAGGCGTTGTACAAAGCGGCCCTATAGATGCCGGTCGCGATCTTCGACATGGACGGCGTCCTCTATCGCGGCAACGTCGTCATGCCGTACGCCCGCGAGGCCCTCGCCCGGCTGCGCGACGCCGGGTGGCAGGTCTTCTTCGCGACGAACAACTCGACCGCGTCGCGGTCGGAGTACGTCGCACGCCTCGAGTCGCTCCAGCTCGGCGGCGACGAGGCCCACGTGATCACGAGCGCGTACGCGACCGCGCACTACCTGGAACGCCTCGAGCCCAAGCCGAAGGACGTCTTCGTCGTCGGGGCGGACGGCCTTCGCGATGAGATCCGCGCGGTCGGGATCGGCGTGCGCGCCGCGGCGGCGCTTCCCGGCGCGCATCCGCCCCCCGACGCCGCGGCCGACGGCGCGAGCCCCGCGGCGATGCGCGAGTACCTGACCCACCTGGAGCTGCCGCCGCTCCCCGACACGGTCGTCGTCGGGCTCGACCTCCATCTGACCTACGCGCGGCTCGCGGAGGCGCAGCGCGCGCTCCTCGGCGGCGCGCGATTCATCGCCTCGAACAAGGACCGCGCCTATCCGGTCGAGGGCCGGCTCCTCCCGGGGGCGGGGAGCATCGTGAAGGCGCTCGAGGTCGCGAGCGGGTGCGAAGCGCTCTGCATCGGAAAGCCCGAGCCATTTCTCTTTCATGAGGCGATCCGGCGCGCGGGCGCGAACGCTGGACCCGTCGTCGTCGTCGGCGACGCCACGGAGTACGACATCGTCGCCGCGCACAAGGTCGGCGCGGTCGGCGTGCTCATCACCACCGGGCTCACCGAGACCTCCGCGGTCGCGGGTGCGATCGGCGACGCGGTTCCCGATCACGTCATCGGATCGCTCGATGAGCTCTTCAAGGTGCCGGCGCTCGCGGGGGTCGCCTAGGAGCTAGGCGTCGGTGTGGCGCGCGTCATCATCGCCGCCGCGGCCACCGAACTCCTTCAACACCCCGGTCGCCTCGTACACCGTGCGCTCGCAGATGTTCTGCACCCGGTCACCCATCCGTTCCAGGTTGTGCGCGGCCCAGAGGAGCCACGTCGCGCGGTCGATCGTCGTCGGGTCGTTCAGCATGTACGTGAGCAGCTCGCGGTAGATCTGGTCGTACAGGCGGTCGATCTCGTCGTCCTGTGACGCGATCGCCTCGGCGAGGAACGCGTTCTTCGTGATGAGCGCGTCCACCGATCCGCGCAGCATCCCCCGGACCGCCTCGGCCATCCGCGGGATGTCGATGAGCGGCTTGAGGAGCGGCCGGTCGCCGTGCAGCTTCGTGATCTTCGCGATCCCGACGCAGTAGTCGCCCATCCGCTCGAGCTCGCTCGTCACCATGAGCACCGCGATGATGAAGCGCAGGTCGCCCGCGATCGGCTGCTGCATCGCGATGAGGTGGACCGCGGCGTCCTCGACGGAGTACCGGAGGTCGTTGATCGCCTTGTCGGCGACGATCACCTGCTCGGCCTCGCGCGCGTCGAGCCGCGCGAGCGATGCGACGCTCTTCTCGATCGCGACGTCGACCATGCTCGCGAGGCGCCTGAGGTCGCGGCGAAGCTGCTCCATGCCCTGGTCGAGGCCGGCGCGCTGGTGGATCGTCGCCATCACCCGAACCGCCCGGTGATGTAGGCCTCGGTCCGCGAGTCGCGCGGGTTCGTGAAGATGTCGTCCGTCCGTCCGAACTCCACGAGCCGTCCGACGCCGTCCTCGGCCGCGAGCATGAAGGCCGTCCGCTGCGAGACGCGCGAGGCCTGCTGCATGTTGTGGGTCACGATGACGATCGTCACGTCGACTGCGAGCTCGCGCACGAGCTCCTCGATCTTGTAGGTCGCGATCGGGTCGAGCGCGGACGCGGGCTCGTCCATCAGCAGCACCGACGGATCGGTCGCGAGCGCGCGGGCGATGCAGAGCCGCTGCTGCTGACCGCCCGAGAGGGCCGATCCCGAACGGTGCAGGCGATCCTTCACTTCGTCCCAGAGCGCCGCCCGGCGGAGGTTTCGCTCGACGAGCTCGTCCATCGTCTTGCGGTCCATCTTCCAGCCGCGGAGCCGCGGCCCCGCGGCGACGTTGTCGTAGACCGACATCATCGGGAACGGGTTCGGCTTCTGGAAGACCATGCCCACCATGCTCCGGACCTCGACCGCGTCCACGCCGGCCCAATAGATGTCGAGCGCATCGAGGAACACCTGGCCGGCGACCCGCGCGCCCGGGGTCGTCTCGTGCATCCGATTGATGCAGCGGAGGAGCGTCGACTTGCCGCAGCCGGAGGGGCCGATGATCGCCGTCACCGCGCCGCGCGGCAGCTCGAGGCTCACCTCGCCGACCGCCTGTGCGCTGCCGTACCAGGCCGAGAGGTCCTCGATCCGCACCGCGGTCTCCGGCGGCGCGGCGGTCGGCGGCTCCGGTGCGGCGCGCCGCGTTTCCATCGTGCGAATCATCGCGCACCCCGGCGGACGGCCAGGCGGAGCGCGAGGCTCAGCAGCCCGATGACCGTGACGAGCACGAGGGACGCGCCCCAGGCCTTCGTGTGCCAGTCCTCGTACGGGGACAGGGCGTAGCGGTAGATCCGAAGCGGCAGGGCGTCGATCGGCCGAAGCAGGTCGGTGCTGAAGAAGTCGTTCCCGAGCGCGGTGAGAAGCAGTGGCGCCGTCTCTCCGGCGGAGCGCGCGATCGCGAGGATCGCCGCGGTCGCGATGCCGGCGCGGGCCGTGGGAACCACGACGCGAAGGATCACCTTCCACTTCGGCGCGCCGAGCGCGAGCGCGGCCTCCCGCAGCGAGTGCGGAACGAGCTTGAGGACCTCCTCAACGGTACGGGCGACGATCGGCACCATGATCACCGCGAGGGCGACCGCGCCGGCGATGCCGGCGTAGTGGCCGACCCACCCGCGGACCAGGAGGGCCCACACGAACACTCCGATGACGATCGAGGGCAGCCCGGCGATCAGCTCGGCGGCGAAGCGGACGGGCGCGGCGAACCGCCCGGAGCGGTACTCCACGACGAAGATCGCCGCCGCGATGCCGATGGGGATCGCGAGCAGCCCCGACGCCGCAGCGAGCTCGAGCGTGCCAAGGATCGCGGGCTCGACGCCGCCCCCGTCCTCGCCGAACGGCTTCGGACGCTGGGTGAAGAACGCGAGGTCGAGGGCCGGCAGGCCATTGATCACGACGTGCGCGAGGATGAGGAACAGCAGCACGATCCCGAGGACCGTCGCGAGCCCGAGCAACGACACGACGACCCGTTCGGTGAGCCTCCGGCGGGCGGTCACGCGGTGGCGCTCCGGTACCGTCGCCATGGCCACAATTGCGGTCGCCACCTAGACCACGGCTCCCGCGGGGCGATCGGCGATCGAGCGCCGGATGAGCACGCGCGCGATCCCGTTGACGACGATCGCGACGAGCAGAAGGACGACGGCGACCTCGACGATGGCGCTGAAGTAGATCTCGCTGTCGGCCTCGACGAACTGGTTCGCGATCGCGGACGCGAGCGTGTAGCCGGGAACGAAGAGCGAGCCGGTGATGTCGCGCGAGGAGTTGCCGACGACCATCGTGACGGCCATGGTCTCGCCGAAGGCGCGGGCGACGCCGAGCACGACGCCGCCGATGATCCCCGGCCGGGCGTAGGGAAGGACCGCGTGGCGCACCGCCTCCCAGCGGGTCGCGCCGAGGCCGATCATCGCTTCACGCTGCGTCGGTGGCACGGCGAGGATCACCTCGCGCGAGACCGCGGTGAGGATCGGCAGGATCATGATCGCGAGTACGACGCCGCCGCTCAGCAGGTCGAGGCCGACGATCGGGCCGCTGAACAGCTGGCCGATGACCGGCACCCGCCCGAGCGTGTTCTGCAGCGCGGGCTCCACCGTCGCGCGCATGACCGGGACCATCACGAAGATCGCCCACAGCCCGTAGACGATGCTCGGGATGTACGCGAGCAGCTCGATGAGGTAGGCGAGGATCCCCCGGATCCGGGGCGGCGCGAACTCGCTGAGGAAGATCGCCGCGCCAACGGCAATGGGTGCCGCGAGAAGGACGGCCACGATCGTCGTCACAACCGTCCCGTACACGTAGGCGGCGGCGCCGAAGATGACATGGACGGGATCCCAGATGGACGTCGTGAGGTAGGCGAAGCCGAATCGCTGGATGGACGGCCACGAGTCGATGAGCACGAGCGCCGCGATGCCGGCAAGCGTGAGCGGCACCAGCAACGCCAGTGCCGTCACGCCCGCCGCGAACGCCCGATCAGCGGTGCGGGTCACGGAGCTACTTGAGGACCTTGGTGCCACCGGAGGTGACCGCCTTGAGGGCGGCTTCGGCCGAGCTCACGACGTTCGCGGGCAGGGGAGCGAAGCCGAGATCCTTCGCGAAGGCCTGGCCCTCGTGCGTGCCGTACCAGGCGAACCGCAGGATGGCCGTCGCCTTCGCCTTGTCGGCGAAGTCCTTCGGCACGAGCAGGAAGGTGAAGGTCGAGATGGGCCACGCGTCGGCGTTGGTGGAATTCGTGATGGAGATCTTCGCCTGCTGGCCCTTCAGGTTGCCCCAGTCCGGCGGGGTGAAGCCATCCGCGGCCTTGGTGGTCGAGTCGAGGCTCGCCTCGACGTACTTGCCGGCCGCGTTCTTCACGATGCCGTAGCCGATCTTGTTCTGGATCGCGTAGATGAGCTCGACGTAGCCGATCGCGCCAGGGGTGCTCTTC
>Ga0070698_100000366_pt1 | contig 46918 bp, 49 predicted proteins | sample KBSK1502metaG_FD_65477 | JGI IMG/M metagenome (GOLD analysis project Ga0070698, IMG submission 65477) | Corn, switchgrass and miscanthus rhizosphere microbial communities from Kellogg Biological Station, Michigan, USA - KBS K1-50-2 metaG | ecosystem: Host-associated > Plants > Roots >...
TCGGTGACCGCCATCAGCATCGTGTTGATGACGGAAAGGCCACCGACGATCAACGCAAGCAGCGCGGCTCCCGTGGTGATTGCCGTGAAGAGGGCACCGCCCGATTTGAAGCTGTTGACGATTGTGCTGGGCTTGGTCGCCTTGACGCCACTGACCTGGTTGTTGATCGTGTCGGCCAGGTTGTCGAGGTTGACGCCATGGTTGCCGTAGACGGTCACCCCGGTAACCAGCGCCGTGGTATCGATGCGGTCACGAATGGCGGCCGGAAGGCTGTCCTTGAGCAGCATCTGCGCGTCCTGGAGGTTAATGAACGCGCCTGTGTCGGGGCCCGTCTGAGTCTTGGCCAGCACCCCGACCACGGTGAACGTGTGGTTGACGAAGTCCGCCTTCGCATCGGATGGCCGGATCGGCAGGTCGATCGTCTGGCCGACGCTCTTCTTGAACTCGTGGGCGAAGTCCGATCCAAGAACGACCTCTCCGGGGCCGGTCACGTCCCGTCCCTGAACCAGGGTCGTCTTAACGGTTGAGTAATCGTTGGCTCGCGGGTCATAGGCCGTGATGTAGTCCGGTAGGCCAAAGGAGATTGTCGAAACCGCACCGGGTTTGGCCTCGACCTGGATCTCCGGGAACGCGGCCGCTACACCGCTGACCTGCTCGATCTGGTTGACCGTGGTCAACGTGAGCACGCTGCCGCCGCCGAAGGCGCTGCTGCCCGCGGCACCAACCTGGATGTTTCCACCGAAATACGCAACGCCCCCGTCGATCAAGGCATTGAATTTTTCGGCCATCGCGCCCATCGTCACCAGCGCCAGGACGCCGATCACGATGCCGCTGATGGTCAGCGTGTTGCGCAGCTTGCGCCGTGTCAGATTTCGAATGATTTCCATGTCTGCTCCTCTTCCGGGGTGGCTGAAACGCGTCTTACGGCAGGCTACTGCCGTACCGTGTTTGAAACCAGTCATGGGGGTCAGCTATTCCGGGTGACATGCGTCATGCCCACAATAGCCAGCCATTGGCATGGCACCCATCCCCTTGACTGCGCCATAGAAAACCTCTATAGCTAAAGGATGCTGCTCGCCCAGGTTGAGGGGTTTCTCGAAGTCGCCCGCCGAGGGAACGTGAGTCGCGCCGCCGAGGCGATGTTCGTCACCCAGCCCACGCTGACGGCCCGCCTCCACTCGCTCGAGCGTGAGCTGGGCGAGCCGCTCTTTGCCCGTACCCAACGCGGCATGCGGCTGACGGACGCGGGCCGGGCCTTCCTCCCCTACGCCGAGCGCGCCATGCGTGCGGTGCGCGATGGTCGACAGGCGCTGACCGATGCTCGCTCCGCCTCGGCCGGCCGTCTGGTCCTTGGCGCCGCGCCGGCGGTCAGCACCTACGTACTCCCGGCGCTCCTCCAGCGCTTTGCCGCCGCCTACCCACGGATCGAGGTCGCGGTTCGCACCGGACATTCGGAAGACGTCTTGCAGATGTTGCTTCGCGAAGAGGTCCAGCTCGCCTTGGTGCGGACCATGCGACACCCCGACATCGAATCGATCCCACTGTATGAAGAGGCGCTGGTCCTGGTCGTTGCGCCGAGCCACCCGTTCGCCGAGCGGTTGAAGGTTGGCATCGCCGACGTGGCCTCGGAGCGATTGATTTTCTTCGACCGCACCTCGAGCTACTACGAGCTGACCCAGTCCTTCTTTCTCAGCCTGGGCGTGACACCGCGCGAGGTCATGGAGCTCGACAACATCGAGTCGGCCAAGAAGATGGTGGAGCGCCGCCTCGGCATCGCCCTCCTTCCTCGCACGGCCGTCGCGGGCGAGCTGGCGGCGAAGACCCTAACCCAGGTTACCGTGACGGACGCGCCGGCGGTATCGCAAAAGATCGTCGTTATCCGCCGCCGCGACCAGGGCCGGCCGTCAGGCACAGTCGCGGCGTTCCTCAATCTGGTGCGGGAGTCGGACCCCGCGGCCGTTTAGACGACGCGGTCCTCGGGAAGCGTTTCGACGAACTCCTGGCCCAGACGGGCGGCGTCGTACGCTTTGCCAACCAGGTGGTGGTAGGGGACGCCCGAGAAGAAATGATGGCTCCTGGTGGGGAAGTCCTGGCCCGGCTCGAACTCTTTCCGCTGCAGCGCGATGTACCCGTCCTGCTGGTCCGTCGACATCGCCTGGAGCAACACGCTGAGCCCATGCCCCTCGGCGTGTTGCGCGCCCAGCGTGATGAAGATGAACTTGACCCCCATCTCGCCCAGCTCGGCGAACGTCATCGGGTTTGGGTCGTTGAACCATTTGAAAGACGAGGACCAGTTGAAGGCGAAGCGCGCGTCCGGAAAGCGCTTGTTGATCTGCTCGGAGAAGGTTTCGACGGCGCCGCGATCGGCCGTCGGGAACTCGCACCAGAGCAGGTCGGGAATGCCGCTGTCCAAGTAGCGCAAGCCGCGGTCGACGGCCAGCTCCATATGCCGCAGCGGCTCGGGCGCGTCGACGGCGCTGAGGCCGTCGGTGCGGGCGATGATGACGAAGTCGCGGTTGCCGAGGTCGTCGGCGACCGCCCGCGCTATGCGCAGCTTGCCCACCATCTCGCTGACGGGGATCAGGGCCTTGCCGCCGATGTGGCCGCAGCGCTTGGGGAGCACCTGGTCTTCGATGTGCGCCGCGGCCACGCCGGCGGTGACGTAGAGCTCGGTGGTGCGCTGGACGTTGAAGATGTTGCCGTAGCCGCCGTCCATGTCGACGATCACCGGCGGGATGTCGAGGTGCCGGGGCGGCACGCCCTTCTCCGGATCGCCCACGGCCATGGTCAGCTGGAATTTGCGCAGCGCGCTCACCGTGCGGCGGGCGGCGTCCGCGATCTCGACATTGGAGTACAGGTCCATGTCAGTCGTCCCCAGGTGCCCGATGGCGAACGAGTAGCCGCTGAAGTAGACGGCCTTGAAGCCGTAGTACATGACGAGCTGGGCGCCCATCGGGTCGTAGACCCCCGGTCCGAAGAGGAACGGCTCGGTCTCGAGCAGCTCCCGCATGCGGGTGCTGGGATGGACGAAGCGTGAGGCGGGCAGCTTGAACCCGTCCGGCAACAGTGGGCTGGCGACGAGCTTGCTCGTTTGCGGCACGGCGACCCGGGACATCAGTTCGGGCTTACTCGTTTCCGTGATCGCGTTCGCAGTCGTCCGGACAGCCGCACTCGACGATCTCGGCCCGGCATTGGTACTCGTCGCTCGCCGCCTCGATCCCTCGCCCTTCCATCCTGATCATGGGTGCAACTCTATCAACTAACTCATCATCAGGTCCAATCGTTTCTCGCGATTGGTGCGATAAAGGACTCCTATATCACGTGGAAGCTGGCAGCCATCTCCAACCCGAGCGCAACGGCGGCCAGGAGCAGCAACGCCGCCACGATCCACGCGTCGTTGGTGGCCGCGATCGCCGCCCGCCGGGCCTCCCCCAACGCGGCCGCGACCTCCCGGCCGGTGTTCCGAATGGCCGCTCGAGCCGCCAGGCCCAGCCGGGCCGGCAACGCGCCGATCCGACGCGCCACGTGTGGCAGGCGGTCTTCCGAGTCGACCGAGGCCGGCTGAGGCAGCCGACCGCGCACCGAAAAAAGTCCCATCTCGCTTCCCTCCTTCCCTGGGTTCGCCGAGCGAACGGGGCTCCTGTTCGACACCGTAGCAGATCACGCCTGGTCCACGTCAGGCGGCTCCGGGTCCTAGGTTAGGAGGGCGGCGGCAGATTCCACCGTCGGATCACCGGATCCGTGTGCTCATAGCTGAGCACGCTGAGGGTCGCGGTCTGCAGCGCATAATGGCGGCCGCCTTCGGGTGGCTCGCCGAGCCAGCGCGCGGTGAGCACCCGCAACACGTGCCCGTGGGCGAAGATCAACACGTCGCCGTCGACCCCGCGGACCTCCGCGATGACGCGGTCGGCGCGGCGGCCGACATCCTCCGCCTTCTCGCCGCCGGGGCCGCCGTCGCGCCACAGCGACCACTTCGGACGGAGCTCCTGGATCTGCCCGGTGGTAAGACCCTCGTAGCGGCCGTAATCCCACTCGACCAGGTCCGGTCGCACCTGAGCCTGCTCGCCATATCCCGCGAGGCGGCAGGTCTCGAGGGCGCGCTGCAGCGGGCTCGTCAGCACGAGCGAAAACGTCCAGGCGCGAAGCCGAGTGCCTAGCGCCCTGGCCTGGCGCCGTCCCTCCTCGGTCAGGGGAAGATCGGTTTTGCCGGTGTGTCGGCCGCTGAGACTCCATTCCGTTTCCCCGTGGCGCGCCAGCACCACCGACTGCGCCAGAGGATTGGCCTCAGCCGGTCCCGAAGTCGACGCGCGAGGCGCCGCCGCTGATCTCGATGTCGAAGCGGTCGGACGCCGATGCGTAACCGGGGCTCTGCTGCTGGAAGTCGCCGCCAATGGCGGCGAACAAGGAGCCGTTGATGCGCAGCCCGCTGACCCGGCCGCTCACCGCGACGTGCCACTGCGCTCCGGCTGGTGCCCGCAGCGTCAGATTGGTGACGCCGCCGGAGATGTCGATCAGGACGGTGCCTTTCGGGCTCGGCAGCTGCGCATCCATCCGACTGACGCCGCCCGAGATCTCCAACTTCGCCAGCTGCAGCCGGCGCAGGTCGAGGTGCGCGTTGGCGGTGCCGCCGCTGATCTTGACGGTCCACGGGATGCGATCCGTCAGCGTGACCACGACGTGCCGCCGTGTGGCACCGAACAGGTGAAGCGGTGCGAAGCTCGAGCTGTCGCTGATCGCCAGCGTGCCCGTCTCGTGGTCGAGGCTAATGGTCGGCGGATTGTCGCTGCCCGGGTAATCGACGCGGGCCTGGTAGAGCGAGTCGCCGAGGCTGCCCGCCTGAATATCGACCGTCGCCCCGCTGAAGCCCAGGTCCAGGGTCGCCGCCGCGAGGCCGCCGAGGCGCTCCGAAGAGTTCGCCTGCCGCGTGCCGAAGGGGGCCGCCGGTGCCAGCGCGGCGTACGCCACCGCGGCGATCACGATCACCACGGTGGCGCCGAGCCCGATCAGTGTCGCCTGCTGGCGCGGCAGTGTGTGATTGAGGATCAGTTGCAGTCCGAGGATGACGAGCAGCAAGGGCCACAGGTCACCGAGCCGCAGCAGCGCATCGGGGGAAAGGACCCCGGTGTTTGCCAGAAGAACGATGGCGCCGATCGCGATCAGGACCAGCGGGAACAGCAGACCGCGGTTGCTGTACATGGGTCCTAGCGGCGGCGAGCTAGCACCAGCAGTCCGATGGCGATCAGGACGACGGGCCCCACGATGTCCCAGCGGACGATACGGAGCAGTCCGAGATTGTCGATCAGTAACCACGCTCCGATCGCGACCAGGATGATGCCCAGCCACAGCCCTCTCGGTCGGTCACCACGGTCGGGTCCCCACCAGCGGGTGTACGGCGGCTGGGGCACCGGAGTGCCAGGTGGGGAGGGCGAGCTGGCCGCGCCCCCGGTCGACGATGACGGGGTCGAGTCGCTGGTCGCGTGCGTGCGGAAGCCCGTGCGGAAGTCTTCCCTGAGCTCGTCGCCCATCGCGCGGAGCCGATCACCAATGTTCCTCGTGGCCGATGTCGGCGCTCCCTGCGGCGGCTCCATCAAGAACCAGAGCACCAGGTAGAGGATGATGCCGATGCCGATGCCAGGCGGGATCAGGGCAAGGATGACGAAGACGATGCGCACCAACAGCGCGTCGACGCCGAAGTAGGTGGCGAGGCCCGAACAGACGCCCCCAATGATGCGGTCCGATCCACGCCGTAAGACGCCCCCTGTCGTCTCACTCATGGCGCGGCAATTATCGCACTTCGGGTATGTCCGAAAAACGAGGGCGCGCCCGGCGCGCCCTCGGTGCTTCGGTGTTGCTAGACGGCTCGCCGGCCGACCAGTAGGTTATAGACGATGCCGATGATCGCCAGGATCAGCAGCAGGTGGATGAGGCCCCCGGCGACGTGCAGCGAGAAGCCGAGCAACCATAAGACGAAGAGGACGACCACGACGGTCCAGATCAAGCTGGCCATGAAGAACCTCCCTGAGGGGATATCGTTCTACTTGATAGCACAGGTATCATGTTAAGCCGAGGCGGGGTTGGTGTCAACCTGGCCGTGCTGACCCGGACCCGGGCCTGCTGATAACTCTCAGCAGCCGGGTTCGCCCGGATGGCCGCAGCAGGGTGTGGGGGGAAAGCGGATGCGGTTCCGGATCAGAAGTCGCAGCCTGCGACCGAGCGGCATCGGCTGGAGAAGGTTGGCCAGGAATGCGCTCCCGGATCTCCGGCGGTCACCCATCCTCCAATCCTATGATCAGAGCAACGGACCTCGCGCGTGTGAGGCAGCGCCTGGAGGAAGAGCGCGCGCGCCGGCTAGCTCTCGCGGAGCGCCCCCGCTTCTGCGTCGTCAACCACGCCCGGGTCGAGCAAGCTCTCAGCCGCCGCTAATCCAGCTCTTTGACCACGTCGCCACCGCGGACCACCATCCGCACGTGGTCGGCGTCGGCGAAGATCCCAGGGTCCTCGAGTGGGTCGGCGTCGAGCACGATGAGATCGGCGCGCTTGCCCTCTTCGATGGTGCCGACCTCCTTCTCGATGCGCATCAGGGTTGCGTTGGTCCGGGTGGCGGCGATGATCGCGTTCATGGCACCCATCACGCGCGCCTGGCAGGCAATCTCCTTGCCTTTCTCGCCCTGCATCTCGGCGAGCACATCGGATCCGGATGCGATCCGCAGCCCTTTTTCGTAGGCGAGTCCTAAGGAGTCGTAGGCGCCGGTCAGTCCCTGGCGGATCTTGCGCGCCATGTCCGGGGTCCAACCGTCGCCGGGCTCGCGCGCGGAGAGCAGCTCGTAGGTGATGATGGTCGGCACCAGGAAGACGTCGTTGGCGGCGAGCATCTGGTCAGCGGTGGCCTCGTCGAGGAAGTTGCCATGCTCGATGGAACGCACGCCGGCCTTGAGGCAGTTCTGGATCGCACGCGGGCCATAGGCGTGTGCGAGCACGTAGGTCCCGACGGCGCCGGCGACCTCGACGGCGGCCGCCAGCTCGGGGACAGAAAACTGGACGTGGTCGAGCTCGTCGGTCGGCGAGGCGGCTCCGCCGCTCGCCATCACCTTGACCTGGTCGGCGCCGCGACGGAGCACTTCGCGGGCGGCCCGCCGAACGGCATCCGCGCCGTCCGCGAGGATCGACTCCGAGGTAAGGCCCGGGACGACCGGAAAGGTCGCGCGCGAGGTCCGTGTCCGGTGGTCGCCGTGCCCGCCAGTCTGCGAGATGAAGGCGCCGCTAATGAAGATCCGCGGTCCCCGAATCAGTCCCTCACGGACTGCGTCCTTGAATCCCGCGTCGAGGCCGCCGGCATCGCGGACCGTCGTGAAGCCGGCGTCGAGGGTGGCTTCGATCACGGCTGCGATCCGCAGCGCGAGCACCGCTGGCGGCAGGGCCGCCTCGGCAGCTGAATCGAGGTCGATCATCGCGAGGTGCACGTGCGCGTCGAGCAGTCCTGGCATCAGGGTGCGCCCCTGGCAGTCGATGACGCGGGCGTCTCGAGGCCCGGCGGGCCCGCTCGACGCGCTGATCCGGCGGATCCGTCCGTCTTCCACGACCACGCGCGCGTCGCGCTGAGGATCGCGGCCGGTGCAGTCGAGGACGGTCGCGTGCTCGAAGACGGCGTTCACGGCCCGACTAGTTTATCTACGCGGCGACGGAAGTCAGGAAGAGGTCGGTCGCGAAGGCGAGCAGGAATCCGAGGAGAAGTCCCCAGGCCAGCGCGGCGGGGGAGTTGAGCCGCCGGCCGATGTGGAACATCTCGTTGACGACATAGAGCAGGGCGCCAGCGGCCAGGGCGAGAAAGAGCACATAGATATAGGTTGAAGTGAAGACGTAGCCGATCACCGTCCCGAGGAAGGTCGGCAGGCCGCCGATCAAGCCGGCGACCAGGAGAAAGCCCCAGGAGGGCACCGCTTCGGCGGTTGCCAGCGGCGCGGCGATGCCGAACCCCTCGGTGATGTTGTGCAGTGCAAAGCCGATCACGAGCACAAGGGCGAAGGCGACCGCGCCGGTGGCCGCCGACTGACCGATTGCCAGGCCCTCCGAGAGGTTGTGCAGGCCGAGGCCGGTGGCGATCATCATCGCCAGCGTCCTGGGGGCGGCGGGTGGGGCGTTCTTGGTTCGCCCAAACAGCCGGCCGTTGATGTAAACCAAGCTGAGGAGCCCAACGCCGAGGCCGGCCGCGAAGATCACGACCAGCGCCACGAAGTCCCGACCGCCGTGGGTCAAACCGGACTCGACCGGCTGGATCGCGTGGGTCAGGATGTCCCAGAGTAGAAAGAGCAGGACGCCGGTGGCCAGTGCGTTCAACAGCCCCTGGACCGTCCGCGAGATACCGCGAAGGCGTCCGACCGGGAGGCCGATAAAGATGGTGGCGCCGGCGATGGCGCCCAGCAACGCTGCCGTGGCGTGACTCACGGGGCGTCGCCCCACGCGAGCCGCGCTTTAGTGCGATGCGAGCGTTTGAGACGTTTATAGTTAGCAGGTGCGAAGCTCACAATTAGATAACGCTAACACACGCTCCCGTCCGCCCTCGGAGGTGATTGCCCACTACCTGGAGGCGATCTACTACATCCGGGCCGAAGGCGAAGTGGTGCGGAGCGCGCGCCTGGCCGACTGGCTGTCCGTCAGCCGGCCGACCGTGACGGTGGCGCTTCGGCGGATGACGCGGGATGGAATGGTCCGGCTGAACGCGCACAAAGAAATCCAGCTCACGCCGCGAGGGGATGCGGCGGCGGCGGCCATCGTCCGGCGGCACCGGATCGTGGAGCGCTGGATGACCGACGTGCTGGGGCTCGACTGGGTAACGGCCGACGCCGAGGCGGAGCGCCTCGAGCACGCCGTTTCCGAAGTGGTCGAGGAGAGGCTCTACCGGAAGATGGGTGGCCCGACGACCTGCCCGCACGGCAACCCGATTCCGGGCCACTCGACAATGCGCGCGGACGAGCTCCGGCTGTCGGCGCTTACGCCAGGCGATACCGGGATGATCACCAGGATCTCAGAGGTGGCGCAACGCGAAGCACCGCCGCTGCTGCAGTACCTTCACGAGCGGGGCCTGCACCCCGGAACGCGGATCACGGTCGAAGAGGTCGACGAGATCGGCGGGACGATGAGACTTCGGGCGGCCCGCCAGCTGACACTCAGCTACCAGACCGCCTCGAAGCTCTCGGTCGTGCGCTCGCCTAGGCGGAGACGGAAACCGGCGTCCGCTCCTCGCTGAGAACGCTCGCCTTGACGATGGGCGTCGCGGAGTGCGGCAGGACGACCCAGCCGGCGAAGACGATGGCGCTGCAGATCACTGCGAGTACGGTTGTTGCGTCCATGAGTTTTCTTCCTCCTTCTAAAGGGCGTAGGCGGGTTCGCCGTGTTGCGAAATGTCGAGGCCAAGGAGTTCTTCGTCTTCTTGCACGCGGAGCGGAACGAATATGTTGACGATCTTGAGGATCACGAAGGTGCCGCCGGCCGCCCAGGCCCAGGAGGCGCCGATCGCGGCCAGCTGAAACAGGACCTGCTTGGGGTTGCCGTAAAAGAGACCGTTGGCGGCGGTTGAGTTGATCGCGACGGTGGCGAAAAGCCCGGTGGCGAGCGCGCCCCAGGTGCCGCCGATGCCATGAACCGCCCATACGTCGAGGGCATCGTCGACGTGGATCCGCTCGCGCAGCTGAATCGCCATGTAGCAGAACACGCCGGCGCCAAAGCCGATCACGATCGCACCCATCACGTTGACGAAGCCGGAGGCCGGGGTGATCGCTACCAGGCCGGCAACGGCCCCTGCGGCGGCGCCCAGCACGCTCGGCTGCCGCTTGTGGTACCAGCTGACCGTCATCCAGGTCAGGGCCGCCATCGCGGTCGCGGTATTGGTCACGACGAAGGCGCTAGTCGCGAGCGAGCCCGCGGCAACGGCGCTGCCCGCGTTGAAGCCGAACCAGCCGAACCAGAGCAGGCAGGCCCCGAGCACTGTCATGGTGGCGTCGTGCGGCTCGACCTTCTCCTTGCCAAAGCCAAGGCGCCTCCCCAGCACCAGCGCTGCCACGAGAGCTGAGACGCCGGAGCTGATATGGACCACCGTCCCACCGGCAAAGTCGAGCGCGCCAAGGTTGTGCAGCCACCCTCCGGCGCCCCAGACCCAGTGCGCGATAGGGTCATAGACGAAGGTCGCCCAGAGCAAGGAGAAGATGACGAACGCTTTGAAGCGCTGACGTTCGGCGAACGCCCCGCTGATGAGCGCCGGCGTGATGACGGCGAACATCATTTGAAAGACCATGTAGGCCTGATGCGGGATCGTGGGCGCGTAGTCCGCGTTCGGCGTGAAGCCCACGTTGTTCAAGCCGATCCATTCGAGGCCGCCGATGAGATGGAATTTGTCCGGTCCGAACGCGAGACTGTAGCCCCAGAGAACCCACTGGACACTGATGAGGCAGAGGATGAAAAAACTGTGCATGATCGTGGAGAGGACGTTCTTGCGGCGGACAAGCCCCCCGTAAAAGAAACCGAGTGCCGGCGTCATCAACATCACGAGCGCAGCCGAAGCGAGGACCCAGGCGGTATCGCCACTATCGATTTTCATGCCGGGATTGTCCGACGATTGGACCCACGGAGGTAATGGACCGATGTCACGGAAATCGCCCGCGGACATCGTGCACCCAGCACAAAGTAGACCTCCCGAACTAGATTTCTCCCTCCCCCTCAGGGGGAGGGCCGGGGAGGGGGTTTCGAGCGAGCGACCCAGGTGCGGTTGTCGTGGCAGAAGTGGATGGAGGCCGGCTTCAACCGCCGCAGCTTGTCCAGCGACTGATGGAAGGCCGGAACGTCTTCCATCATGCCCGCGCGCGGCGCCTCACCCTCGAACATCTTGACGGTCCAGCAGGCATCACCGGTCAGCAGCGCCGGGCCCGCCGTGGTATCGACCTCGACGCTCTGATGGCCCGGGGTATGGCCAGGCGTTGTTACCACCCGGACACCGGGCACGATCTCCCGCTCTCCGTCGAGGAGCTCGTAGCGCGCACCGGCAAAGTCGAGCCACGCCGCGGGCGTGTCCGCGTATCGATGGCGCCGCTCGTACTCCCGTCGCTGCACATAGAAGGGCGCGTTCGGAAACACGGCGTTCTGCCCGCAGTGGTCGAAGTGGAGATGCGAGTTGATGACCCAGCGAATGTCCGATGGGTCGACGTCGTGCTTGCGGAGCGCGTCCGCCACTGAGGCGTTGATCGGGCGGTAGTCCTTGATCAACTCCAGGGGCGTGCCGTAGCCGGTATCGACCAGTCCCGCGCCGCCGGGGTGCTTGATCAAGAAGCCGTGCACCGGGATCTCGAGCGGGTACTCGGAGAGCCAGATGTGGCCGAGATTCAGTCGGACGATCGCTTCCGGCGGCAGCGGCACGCCGAAATGTTATCGGTCTATGACTTGAGCAGCGGCAAGATTTCGAAGTTACCGCCGAGCAGGTCGGTGGCCGGCGCCTTGAGATAACCCTGCAGCACGGACGCGTACACCGAGCGGAAGTCCGTCGTGAATTTCAGGTTGCCATTGTCCAGGGCGCTGAGGCTCGGCTGCTGGCCGTAGAGCCCACCCTGGACCGGCGCGCCCAGCAGGAACATCGGCGCGGCGGTGCCGTGGTCGGTGCCCGCGCTGCCGTTCTCTTTGACCCGCCGTCCGAATTCGGACCAGGTCATCACGAGCACCTTGTCGCCGTACCCATGACCCGCCATGTCCTGCATGAAGGCAGTCAGCGCCTGGTCGAGGTCCAGCAGGAGCTTGTCATGGACGGGCTTCTCACGAGCGTGGTTGTCGAAACCGCCCAGGGTGACGTGCGCCACGCGCACCCCCAGTCCCGACACGATCGTCTCCGCCACCAATTTGAGCGAGGCCGCGATCGGGCTCTTCGCCGGATAGGTGGCCTTCGCCTCGTAGGTCGCATCGGTCGCCTGCAAGGCGTGCGACGCTTGCAGCGCCTCGTTCAGGGTGGCGTCGAACAACGCCCCGAAGGGCGCTGGGCCGCTGCCTTTGAACGCGCCGTAAAACTTCATCAGCGGGTTTTCGACGTCGACCTGCGTGCCGTGCTCGTTGATCGGCTGCAGCCGGAACGTCTTCAAGGACTGCAGCGCGGTCACTGGCGTGTTGGAGCGCAGCTCCGGTGGCACCAGCGACCCCGCGCTGACGCCTTCGAGCGCATGGTTGGGGGACTCACCCACCTTGTCGAGGTAGTTGAGGTAGCGGCCAAGCCAGCCGTCGCCGATGCCGCTGTTGACGTTGGCGGTCTCCCAGATCGACATCGAGGCGAAATGGGAGAGGTTCGGGCTCGGGTAACCGACGCCCTGCACGATGGCGAGCTGTCCAGCATCCCAGCTTGCCTTGAGGCCCTTGAGGTTCGGGTGCAGGCCGAGCTGCCCATTTAGAGCTAACACGCCCTGGTCCTGCCGAAGCGTCGGCCGGGCGTCATGGTAGGCGCCGTCGGTAAACGGGATCACGGTGTTGAGCCCGTCGTTGCCCCCGGCAAGCTGCACCAGCACGAGGATGCGGTCGCTGGGCGCTGCGTTGGGTGAGTCCGCCGCGGCCGCCGCCAGTCCATTGGCGAACACCGACGGCACGGCCGAGCCGGCGAAGACCGGAATCAAGCCCCGTGTCATGAAGTCGCGGCGGCTAAACATGTTGATTCATCTCCATCAGTTCAGTTGGAATTCCGGCGTCGCCAGCACCATGAACAGCAAGCCCGGCTGGTTGGTGGGATGCGCGGCGGCGAACGCCTGCAACCCATCCCTGGTTGTAGGGCTCAGGTTGCCGTCCACGAGATTGGTGGTCAGCTGGTCGAGGGTTTGGCTGGGCTGCGACGACTGCGTCCGCTGCGTGGCGCCGTTGACAAAGTTGACCCGGGTGAGCAGCGTCGAGCTATTGATCCAGGAGGTGCCGGCCGGCCAGCCCGCCACGTTTGGCGGGTAGAAGAGGAGTTGGCCCATGGCAGCCGAGGCCGTGACGGCAGCCCCGTACCCCTTGGCGTCGCTACCGGTCGCCCTGAGGGTCTGCGCGGCCAGCTCCGCCGGGCTCTTGATCAGCGCGCGGTACGCCTTCGGCGAATAGAACGCATCCATGGCGAAGATTTCGCGAACGACCGCCCCCACGTTGTAGTGCGATTGCTGGAACGTGTCGGCCAGGTGACGCACGATCTCCGGCTCGGGATTGGAGTAGGCGAAGAAGCTGAAGAGGTGCGTGGAGAGGCGCTCGGCCGTCGCGCGGAGCGGCACCAGCATCTCGACCATGTCGTCGCCCGTGAAGTTCCCCGTCTTCCCCATGAAGGTCTTTTGTCCGCTGTCGAAATATTTCGGGTTGAAGGCGGACTCCGTGGTGTAGCGGACTTGCTTGCCACCCTTGAGCGTCCAGCCGGTGAACGCGCGGGCGGACTCGCGCACGTCGTCCTCGGTGTAGTGCCCGATACCGGTCGTGAAGAGCTCCATCAGCTCTCGGGCGTAGTTTTCGTTGGGCTTGCCTTTGCGGTTGTTCTCCGTGTCGAGGTAGACCATCATCGCCGGGTCCTTGGACACCGCCTTCAGCAAGTCGTCGAAGTTGGCGAGCGCCATTTTCCGAAAGAGCAGGTTCTGCGCATACATCTGTGCCGGACCGGCTTTATCCAGCCCGCTGGTCAGCAGGCCGTGCCAGAACAGGGTCATCTTTTCCTCGAGCGGCCGCGCGGTCTGCACCATGCGTTGCAGCCACCATGCCTGCACCGCGCCCGCGTTCGGACCTTTGTCCGAGGTGAGGTCCAGGGTGGGGAGCTGTGCCTCGAGCGCGACATTGGACGTCTGCTGGTAGTTCAGCACCGACTGCGTCATCACCGTGCTGGTCATCGCCGCGTACCGGTCGAGCTCTGTGCTGGTCGCGCCGAAACCGGCGCGGCGGAGCAAGTGGGCGGCCCGAACGCGCGGGGTGCTCAGCGCCCCCTGGTAAGCGTGGGTGTAATCGCGCACCCGGTCGAGGATCTGTGAGAGGTCGTTCCCTTTCCAGAGCACGGCGATTGCGGCCGCAGTTGCCCCGGCGGCTCCGGTGGCAAGGACTGCCCGTCTCGAAACGGGCCGCTGCCAGATCGGCTTTGACGTGGCCACGGGTGGCGTCGCGATAGGAGCGTCGTCCATCGTCATGCGTAGGCTATGGCCCGAGCGTGAACTCGGCCTGAGAGGCCCCTTAGAAGGTTCAACAGCGGTTCTCCACCCGGTCCGGCGGGCGACCGCCTCAGATCAGCTGTACGGTCCGGCTGAGGCCGGTCCCGGCGCCGGCGTCGTCGGTAGGACCTGCCCGGCCCGTGGTGTCTGGGTGAAGTCGAAGTCGTTGATCAGGTTGCCCAGCTGGGACGCGTTCTCACGAACGCCGGGACGTGGATCCGGCCGGCCGTCCGTCTTGGGATCGAGCCGCTGCCCGCTGAGAAAATCGTCCTCGATGAATTTCACGTAGGCGTCGAAGCTCAAGGTCTGGTGATCGATGAGCCCCTCGCGGGAGTAGGGGCTGATGACGAGCGCGGGCACGCGGAGTCCATAGCCGTTCTCGTCCACGACCGGCGGCTTGACGTGGTCGTAGAAGCCGCCCCAGTCGTCCCACGCGAGGAAGATTGCCGTGCTGTCCCACTCGGGGCCCTGCATCGCGGCATTGATCAAGCCGGTCACCCAGGCCTGGCCCCGGCTCACCAGTGCCGGGGGATGTTCGCTGTCGGGCCCGCTTGGCGCGATCCAGGCGACGGCCGGCAGCGTCCCGTCTTTGGCGGCCGTGAAGTAGTTCGAAACGTCGGTCACGTTATGCAGCTCGCCGTCCGCCTTGACGGTGTCGAAATAGGGCAGCGGATTCCAGATGCCCGGCGTCTTCGCTTGCTGCAGGATGGGGGCACAGGCCATCGTGTCGTCCGCGCAGTCGGGCTCGGTTCCGCCCTCGACGTAATAGTTCCAGCTGACCTTCTTCTTATGCAGCAGATAGGTCAGATCGGTCCACGCATAGTCGGGGGGCTGGAGCGCTTTTCCGGCATGCTTCTTGAAATCCGGTGGGTTGCCGGGGTTCTGCAGCGCATTGACGCAGCTCGTCGGGTCGCCCGGGACGGTGCAGTGCGCCGACCACTCCGACACCATGAAGAGGTGCTCCGGCAGACTCCAGGAGGCGTTCGGCTCGAACATCCGATCCTCCAGCACGAAGTGCTGGGCGTAGAACCAGAAGTTGGGGATCTCGCGGGCGTCGTGGAATCCCATCACGTCCGTCTTGTCGCCCCCGCAGGCGGGGTTGTCCGTTTGCGAGCAACCCTTCTTTCCCTTTAGGGCCTGGGCGACGAAGCCGTCCATCTTGCCGCCGTCGATATCGGCAATCGCGTCCGCCTGGCCGTGGGGGCCGCCGCCGTTGAGGTCGTTCTCGTCGTGGTAGGGCTTGACGCATGGGCCGGCGGGGTCAGGGACGCAGACATTTTTCGGCAGTCCATTGGCGCCCGGAAAGGTTCCGAAGTAGCTGTCGAAGGTCCGGTTCTCCTGCATGATCACGATCACGTGCTTGATCTTGTGGATGCCGGTATCGGGGTTCCCGTTGCCGAGGACGAGGCAGGAGCTGAGCACCGAGACGGCGCCGAGCAACGCGACCAGGCGAATCGGCGCGTGACGATGGTGCACCACCCATTGAACGGTCGAGGCGGCTGGCCCTTTCGCTTACGGCGTAGCGTGAAGTCAGGGTCGCGGGATTTCCCGCGTGTGGCTAGTAGCCGGGCACCGAGGTTGAGGACGTTGTGCCGGAGCCCGAGCTGTTCGAGGAGCCGCATCCGGCGACGCCCACGATCAGGAGCATCGAGCCGAGCAGGACGATAATCGCGCGCTTCATCGCAGGCTAGTTACGCGGGTACGTTACGGTTGGCGTCGCCGGCAAGGGCCTCCATATACTGGATCGAGAGGTCCAGTCGCGGCAAGGAGGCGGGGATGGCGATCGAGCAGGCGGGAGGGCTTGGGCTCGGGCCGATCGGCCGGCTGGGCATGTCGCCCCAGCCCCTGTCGCGTGAATCGATCGAAAAGAGACCGCGCATTCGAGACGCGGACAAGGCCGTCGCCTCGGTTTGCCCCTACTGCGCGGTCGGCTGTAGCCAGCTGGTCTACATCAAAGACAAGCGCATTATCGACATCGAGGGGAACCCCGCCTCGCCCATCAACGAAGGCACCTTGTGCCCAAAGGGCGCCTCAACCTATCAATACGTGGTCAATCCCAACCGGGTGACCACGGTGCGGTACCGGGCGCCGCACTCGGACCACTGGGAAGATCGCCCGCTCGAGTGGGCGATGGATCGCATCGCCACGCTCATCAAAGAGACGCGGGACGCAACCTTCGTGGAGCGCACGCCCGAGGGCAAGCTCGTCAACCAGACGACCGCCATTGCGACCCTCGGCGGGGCGACGATGGACATCGAAGAGAACTACATGATCAAGAAGCTGTTCAGCGGTGGCCTGGGCGTCGTGTCGATCGAAAACCAGGCGCGAATATGACATAGCTCCACCGTCCCCGGTCTGGGGACGAGCTTCGGACGAGGTGGGGCGACCACCTTCTTGCAAGACCTCGAAAACGCCGATGCCATCCTGATCATGGGCAGCAACATGGCCGAGAACCACCCGGTCGGCTTTCGCTGGCCGATGAAGGCCCGTGAGAAAGGGGCCACCATCATCCACGTCGATCCCCGCTTCACACGCACCTCGGCCTCCGCCAACCTCTACGTGCCGATCCGATCGGGCAGCGACATCGCGTTTCTGGGCGGGCTGATCAACTACGTGCTCGCGCACGACAAATGGTTCAAGGAATACGTGCTCGCCTACACCAACGCGTCGACGATCGTCGGCGACGACTACGTCGATGCGGAGGACAACGGCGGCCTCTTCTCGGGATACGATCCGAAATCCGGCAGCTACGACAACGCCAGCTGGGCCTACGCGGCGCCTCGGCCGGAGCGCGACGAAACGCTGCAGCATCCACGCTGCGTCTTCCAGATCCTCAAACGACATTACGCGCGCTACACGCCGGAGATTGTGGAGCAGGTCTGTGGAACACCGCCGGCGCTCTTCCTCGAAGTCGCCCAGGTCCTGGCAGAGAACTCCGGACGGGAGCGGACCAGCGCGATCTGCTACGCGGTGGGCTGGACGCAGCAGAGTTACGGCGCGCAGATCGTTCGCGCCGCGGCCATCCTGCAGCTGCTGCTGGGAAACATCGGGCGTCCGGGCGGCGGCATCCTGGCGCTGCGCGGCCACGCATCGATCCAGGGATCGACCGACGTCCCGACGCTCTTCGATCTCCTGCCGGGCTACCTCCCGCACCCGGCGGTTTCAAGGGGCGACGACACGCTCGACGCGTACTTGCGTCAGTCAGCCCCGAAAGGTGGTTACTGGTCGAACGCGCCCAGGTTCATGGTCTCGCTGCTGAAGGCGTGGTATGGGGACGCGGCTACGAAAGAGAACGACTACGCCTATCAGTGGATTCCCAAGCTCACCGGCGATCACTCGCACATCTCCACCGCCGCCGCGATGGCGGACGGCAAGGTCAACGGCTTCATCGTCTTCGGCCAGAATCCCGCGAACGGGAGTCCGCATGCGGGACTCCAGCGCAAGGCGCTCACCCAGCTCGATTGGCTGGTCGCGATCGACCTCTATGAGACCGAGACGGCGGCGTTCTGGTACGCGGCCCCCGACGGGTGGAATCCGGCCGACATCAAGACCGAGGTCTTCCTCCTGCCAACCGCGGGACCGGGCGAGAAGGAAGGGACGTTCACCAACACGCAGCGCCTGCTGCAATATCACGACAAGGGAGTCGATCCGCCAGGGGACGCCCGATCCGATCTCTGGTATCTCTATCACTGGGGCCGACGGCTCAAGGATCTCTATCGCGGGTCTACGAGTCCTCGCGACCAGGGCCTGCTCAACCTCACCTGGGACTATCTTCCGGCCAGGCCCGACGCCGAGTGGCGCATCAGAGATGAGCCCTCTGCTGAGATGGTCCTGATGGAGGTCAACGGCTACACGGTCGCCGACCATCAGCAAGTGCCCGACTACGAGCGCCTCAGGGATGACGGCACCACAGCGTGCGGGGTGTGGATTTACTCCGGCGTGTTTCCCGCAGCAGGGCAGAACATGGCGCGTCGCCGGAAGCGCACCCCGAACAATCCCGTCGAGCCAGAGTGGGGATGGGCCTGGCCCAGCAACCGGCGCATCCTCTACAACCGGGCCTCCGCCGACCCGGCCGGGAAGCCCTGGTCGGAGCGAAAGAAGTACATCTGGTGGGACGCTGTCGCCGGTCGCTGGACGGGACTCGACGTGCCTGATTTCCCGGTAACAAAGGCGCCCGATACGCCGGCGAAGGAGCAGGGTAGCGGGCTCGACCTGCATTCCGGCTCCGATCCGTTCATCCTCAAAGCCGACGGTCGCGGCTGGTTGTTTGCCCCGAGCGGGCTCAAGGACGGTCCGCTGCCGACGCACTACGAACCGCTGGAATCACCCGTTTCCAACGCACTGTACCAGCGCCAGGACAGCCCGGTGGCCAAGCGATTCCCGCGAAGCGACAACGCGCTCAGCGCCCCCGGCGACCCGCGGTACCCCTACGTCGTCACCACCTATCGCGTGACCGAGCAGTACACCTCGGGAGCGATGTCGCGCTGGAACAGCTGGCTCAGCGAGCTGATGCCCGAGATGTTCGCCGAGATCAGCCCCGAGCTGGCCGCCGAGAAGGGCATCGAAAACCTCGACTGGATCGTGGTGTCGACGCCCCGAAACCAGATCGAGTGCAAGGCCCTGGTCACTCGACGGATCCGCCCATTCCGCCACGGCGGCAAGGTGATTCATGAGATCGGGCTGCCCTACCACTGGGGCTACAAAGGTCTGGTCACAGGCGCCATGGCGAATGACCTGGTAGCGCTCTCCGAAGAACCGAACGTCTACATCCAGGAAGACAAGGCGCTGACATGCAACCTTCGCAAGGGGCGATTGCGATGATCGACACCTACAAGCGGCTCATGAACCTGGAGGAGCCGCCGCCCGCGAAGAAAGCGAAGGGCTTCTTCACCGACACCAGCCTGTGCATCGGGTGCAAGGCCTGCGAAGTCGCCTGCAAGCAGTGGAACCAGCTGCCTGCGGACGGATTTGCCATCACCGGCAACAGCTACGACAACACGGGTCACCTGGGCGCCACCACCTGGCGACACGTCCAGTTCATCGAGCAGGCGAAGGCGAACGGCACCCGGCAAGAGCAGCGCTGGCTGATGATGTCGGACGTCTGCAAGCACTGCGCCAACGCGGCCTGCCTCGAGGCCTGCCCGACGGGGGCACTGATCCGGACCGAGTACGACACGGTGTACGTCCAGCAGGACATCTGCAACGGCTGTGGTTTCTGCGTGCCGGCCTGTCCCTTTGGTGTCATCGACCGCGCCCCCAAGCACGGCCAGTTCGAGGCGGGGACGGCGCACAAGTGCACGCTGTGCTACGACCGGCTGAAGGATGATATGACGCCCGCCTGCGCCAAGTCGTGTCCGACCGCGTCGATCCAGTTCGGCGACGTCGACGAGCTTCGGGCGCGCGCGCGGCAGCGCCTCGGCGAGCTCAGGGAACGCGGGGAGTCGAAGGCGCGCCTCTACGGAATGCCGGAAGGGAAGGAGGCGGTGGAGGTCGGACCGCTCCATGCTTTTTTCCTCCTGCTTGACGAGCCGAAGGCCTACAACCTGCCCGAAGTCCCGCGATTGCCGCGGAAGACGATGGCGCAACGGTATGGTTGGAGCGCCGCCGTCGGCGTTGGTTTCGCACTGATCGGCGCGCTGGTCTTCGGTGGACGCCGGTGATCAGCAATCTCCTTTCCGCTCGCCAAAATCTCCCTCCCCCGCTGACGGGGGAGGGTGGGGGTGGGGGCCAGGGCTATTACGACTATCCCGTCGTGCGCCGTCCGGTGTGGACCTGGGAGGTGCCGACGTACTTCTGGCTCGGCGGGATGGCGGCGGGAGCCTATGTCACCGCCTCGCTGGCGCAGAACTTCGGTTCGGCGGACGATCGGCGCGCGGCGGCCGGCGGCTACTACGTCGCGGCGGCTGCGCTGATGCCCTGCGCCCCGCTGCTGATCGCCGACCTCGGCCGACCGGACCGCTTTCATCACATGCTGCGCATCTTCAAGCCGCTGTCGCCGATGAACCTCGGCGCCTGGACCCTGACCGCATTTACGCCAGTCGCGTTTGCGCGGGGGGCTTCCCATGCCGCCAGCACCGGACTCCTGCGGGGCCCGCTCGTCGCGCTGGCCCGGCTCGTTCCCAACAGGCTCGCCGAGCTGGCCGGCAGCGTTTTGGGGCTCACCCTCGCCGGCTACTCCGGTGTTCTCCTCGCCGCCACCAACATCCCGTTATGGGCGAAGAGCAAGCTGCTTGGCGGCCTGTTCATGGCTTCGGCGCTCTCGAGCGGCTCGGCCGCGGTGACGCTTCAGGCCGCTCGCCGCGGCGTGCCCGATGCGACGCTGCACCGACTCGCCACGCTCGAGTCCGCCGCCTCCCTTGGAGAGATGGCGCTGGTGACCGGCTACCTGGTGCAGTCCGGAAAAACCGCCCGCCCGTTGACGACCGGACGGTTTGCCGCGCCGTTCTGGCTGGGGGCCGTTGGGGCGGGCACGCTGCTGCCGCTGGTGCTGCACCTGTTCGCGCGTCGGCGCAATGGTCGCGGGTTGCGATCGCTTTCGACCGCGGCGGCCGTCTGCAGCGTGGCCGGATCCCTGGCGCTCCGCTGGACCATCTTCGAGGCGGGAAAAGACTCCTCACGTGACCAGGAGGCGTCGTTCGATCTATCCGGGACTAGCGACTCGGCTGGTTAGCCGCCGCCGCCGCAGTTGTAGTGCGCCGCATGGCACGAAATCTGTTGCGGCGTTTGGCCGCTGGTATCGAAGGTACTGATGATGTTCCAGAAGTTATTCTGGACCGTGTTTCCCATCACCATCATGGTGGCGATCACCACGACGGCGACCAGGACCAGGATGAGGGCGAATTCCACCATGCCCTGGCCGTTCTGTCTGTTCTTCCGCCGAATTCCGAGAGTCATTCCTATCTAGTAGAACGTCGCCGGCCTATCAAACAATCGAGCCTTACGGAGAGGCTTACGATCGGCAGGTGCGGCAGCTCGACCTGAACGCGGATGTGGGGGAGGGTCAGCGGAAGGCGGAGGAGGAACTGCTGCGGCTGGTCAGTTCGGCCAATGTCGCGTGCGGACTGCATGCCGGTGACGCGCACACGATGCGAGCGACGGTCGGCCTCGCCCTCCATCACGGCGTCGCCGTCGGCGCTCACCCAGGCTTCGATGATCGCGAGGGCTTCGGTCGGCGCCCGATGCAGCTGGCCGCGGCTGAAATCAACGATCTCCTCCTGTACCAGCTAGGGGCCCTCGATGCGATTGCGCGGTCTGCGGGCACGATCCTCCGCCACGTCAAGCCGCACGGCGCGCTCTACAACCAGGCCGAGACCGACGGCCCCCTCGCGGCGGCCATCATCGCCGCCGTGCGCGCTTTCGATCCCAACCTTCGACTGGTCGGGCGCGCGGGGTCGGCGATGGCGCGCGCCGCGGCGGCGGTCGGGCATCCCTTCACACCCGAGGCCTTTGCCGATCGCCGTTACCGGCCGGACGGCTCGCTCCTGCCACGGTCCGAGCCGGGCGCGATACTCACCGATCCGGAGGAGGTGGCGAGCCAGGTTCGCTCGCTCGTCACTCATGGTGAAGTTGTGGCAAGCGACGGCAGCCGCGTGCCGATTGCGTTTGAAACCCTGTGCCTGCATGGCGACACCCCTGGCTCCGCCGTCCTGGCGGCGCGCATCCGCCGGGAGCTGAGCACGCTTGGGGTGGGCGTCTCCGCGCCGCGTTCGCAGGGCGCCGACATCCTCCAGCCCTGATCGCCGTCCTGGTCCTGGCGGTCGCCGGCTCGGCCGTCCTCGGACACCAGTTGGGATCCTCGACCGCGCCGCCTGCCAGCACGCCGGCGAGGCAGCTGACGGTCGGCGATCCGTACGCGGCCGGCGGCAGCTGGTACAAAGGCAACCTGCACGTCGCCTCGGTGCGCGGCGTGGGCAAGGACCTGCCGTCGGCGCTGGGTGCCTGGTACGCGGCTCACGGCTACGCCTTCCTGGGGATCAGCGACATGAACACCTACACGTGGCCGGAGGAATACGGCAACCGCGCCCTCCCCGGCGTGCCGACGGTGGACGCGACCTATGCCTTTGCCGACGTGCTGGCGGTCGGCATCGATCATTGGCTTCCGGCCCAGACGCTCCAGGGTGCGATCGACTGGATCGCGGCCGATGGTGGGCTTCCCGTTTTGGCCGCGCCGCTTTCGCCGGCCAAGCCGCAGCCGCTGGCGACCGTAATGGGCGTTCACGGCCTCTTCGGACTGGAGGTCTATGATGCCCGGCTCGCCTTGGGAAGTGCGGTCGGGGCCGATGCCACCGAACTGTGGGACCGGCTCCTGTCAGCTGGAAACCGCGTGTACGCCGTTGCCGGTGACGACGCGACCAGCGTCAACGATCCCGCCATCGGCGGTGCCTGGATCAACGTGCTCGCGCCAGCACACGATCTGAATGCACTGCTGAGCTCGCTTCGCCGCGGGGCATTTGTCGCGTCCAGCGGTGCCGAATTCACCAGCTTGACCGTTGCGGGGGCGACGATCACCGCAGAGGCGGCACCCGGCTCTAGCCTTCGCTTCATCGGCCGCGGCGGCCGGTTGCTGAAGACCGTCAGTGCCCGCGCCGGCTCATACCGCGTCAGCGGGAATGAAGGCTACGTCCGGGTCGAAGCGATCCGTGACGACGGTGCCCGCGCCTGGAGTCAGCCCTTCTTCATCAGCTGGCGCTGACGCACTGATTGCCGCTCTGGCATCGACCAACCGCGGCGAGGCGGCGCGGGTCGTCCTCCGGAGCGGCGCAGAGGGGCGGGACCGCCTCGGCGATGACGATACGTCGGAAGAGAGATTCTGGACCCGAACGGCAGAGGCGTTTACGCCGGCTGATCTACCGCCAGTTCAGACTTAGCATGCCGGCCCCTCGAGCAGTCCGGAGGGTGCGCCGCCGCCAGCCGCGGTCGGCGGTACCAAAAACTAGCGCAGTTCGAAGGAAGCCGTCTGCGATTGCGGCGACGGGCTGGGCCCAAGCGCCGTCGTGAACTTCCAGACGGTGTGGCCGGCTCTGCCGTTGAGGGTGTAGGTCAGGTCAGCTGTATACGTGGTGCTCGGATCAAGCGGGACGTTGGCGAGGAAGGCGAACGAATTCTCGGTCTCGTTTCCGGGTGGCAGCGATATGCCGGGCAGGTCGGCGCCTGAGGGATCTCGCAAATGGAAGGCGCCGATCGTCACCGCCGCATTCCGGTCGAAGGTGGCGGTCACCGGGTAGCCGATCGGGTAGCTGGCGTTCGGCGCTGGGTCCGGGATCTCGTTGCCGTTGAACGCGGTCGGCACGCTGACCTGGTTGGCCGCGGGATAGAGAATGATCCGCCCGCTCGCTTTCTCGCGGTAGGACATGTCCATCACCTGGACGGTCATCGGCCCGAGGTAGGCGTCGCCATAGCCCAGCTCAACCAGATCCGTCCGCAGGAGCGGAAAACGGTGATAGACGGAGTCGATCCAGTCCGCCACCGCGGCCGCGGGCTCGGTCCGATGGGTGATGACCTCCGCCATTGATCGCTGCGGATAGCCGTAGTGCTGTGCGCGGGTCAGCACGTTGTCGCCCGTATACCCCTGGCCGGTCGACTCCTCTTTGTGGATGCCGAGGTCGCGAATGCTGGGCAGCGCGCCATTGAACAAGGTGTAGAAGGCGTGAGCCAGTGCCGACTGATGGACCACCGCCGAGCTGGTGACCGGTGTCAAGCCGGCCAGCCGCCGATAGCGATTGACGGTGTCGAGAGCCGTAGCTTGCCGATCGACGGCGGCCTTGTCCAGGTCGACGTAGGTGGCGGCGGGTGCGGTGCCAGCGCCGCCTGGAGCGACGGTCTGCTGGGCCGCCTGCAGTGCGGTGGTCTCATCCTTGGCCAGGTATCGGAGCACGGCCACCAGGTAGGCGCCCGCCTCCTGGTCGGTTGGCTCGGCCGCGATCGCGGCGCGCTCGTCCTTGGCGGCCGTAGTCGGATCCTTGTCCAGGGCGACGGCGATGTCGCCGAGCACCTTGAGGTCGAGCGCGCTGCGCGGTTGCAGTTTGAGAGCCGCCTCGTAGGCCTCCTTCGCCACGCTGTAGTCCTGGGCGAAGAGGGCGACGTCGCCCAGCTGCTCGCGCAAGCCGGGGTCATCCGGCGACAGGGTCGCGGCGCGCTTCAGGAAGTCGGTTGCGGCGTTGAGGTCCTGCCGGGCAATCGAAAAGCGTGCCAGCTCCAGCAGCCGCTCCACCCATTTCGGCTGGGCGCCGGCCGCCAGCTTGAGGTGATTGAGCGCCTGCGGATAGTCCCTCTTGTCGCGGTAATAGTTGGCCCAGTTCCGTTCGACCTCCCCTCGGTCATAGGCTGATCCCTTCTTGGCGAGGTCGGCCCCCTTGCTGAGCTGCTGCTGGGCCTCGTCGTAGCGGCCCACGTCGGCGAGCGCTTCCCCGTAAAAGGCGCGCGCCAGGGCGGAGTTGGGCGCCGCCTTGATGGCGGCCGCACCGTCCCGCGCCGCCGACTGCAACTCGCTGTTCCAATCTTCGACTCGGGTCAGGACCGTGAGCACGAAGCCGTCGTTGGGAGCGAGCTTCTGCGCTTTGAGCGCCTCGTCGAGGGCGGGCTTCTGTTTCGTCTGGTAGTTGAGGACCAGGGCGTAGGTGGCGTGGTCCTTCGCGTCCTGCGGGTGCGCGCGGATCAAGTCCTGGAGTTGGGTGGTTGCCGCGGCGTACCTGTTCTGGAACATGAGGTCGAGCGCCGACGCTGCGCTCGGCCCGGCGGACCTGGGGGCGACCGGATCGCACGCGACGAGCAAGGCAGCAGCAATAAGGAGTCCCGCGCCGCGCCGCCTCACGTCCCCAGTTTATCGAGCGCTCATTAATAACCCATTAGTCCGGCCCGCCAGGGCGCGCCGGGGCCGCCAACGAGCGTGTGTAACGAGATTGTCACACCGGCATGGACTCCGCCTTCGCGCTCGTCACCTATTCTGCGGCCCATGACGGAGCGTGCGCGTAAGGTCGACCCGGGCCGGCTCCGTGTCATCCCGGGCGGCAGCCCCACCCCCGCCCCCTCGTACCGCCTGCTGACGCAGGTCAGCGCCGCGCTCAGCACCTCGCTCGACCTCGACCGCACGCTCAAGGAGATCCTGGAGCGGATGAATGCGCTGGTCGCCTTCGATGCGGCCACCGTCTTCCTGCTGGACGACTCTCGGCGTGAGCTGCACGTGAAAGCGGCCCTGGGGGTGCCGGTCGCGCTCAAAGAGGTGAAGAGCTTCAGTGTGGGCGAGGGCGTCGTCGGCTGGGTCGTTCGTCACGGCGCCACGGCGCTGATCCAGGACTCCTCAAAGGACGCTCGCTACAAGGTGACCGGTCCGGAGCGTCGGGCCAAGACCGTGCTCGCCGCCCCGTTGCGCGCCCAGGACAACCTGCTGGGCGCCATGGTGCTGGTCCGCGCAGCCAAGGAGCCGTTCGGTCCCGAGCATCAGCGACTCGTGGAGGCGATCGCCAGCCAGGCCGCGGTGGCGATCGACCATGCCCGCCTCTTCGAAACCGAACGCGCCTCGCGACGCCGCGCCGAAGCGCTCCTTGCCACCGCGCAGGCGGGGAGCGAGGCGGTCACCACGACGGAATTGCTGCAGCGGGCCGTTAAACAAGTGGCTTTTGCCATGCGCGCCACTGCTGCCGCCGTCATCCTGCCGGACGAGGAGGGCGAGATCATCGAGGCGGCATTCGATGCCGCGGATCCGCCGGCCTTCGGCCTGGAGTCACTTCGCAGCCAGCCGGTGACGGCGCTGCCGCTGATGGCTGCCCTGCGGGAGGCGGCCGGACCGCTCGTGGTGCAGCGGACGGCGCGCCCGGCACTGTTCGACGACGCCTTCTGGTCGCACAGCGAGGCGCACGCGCTGGCGGCCGTCCCGGTCCGCTGGCAGGGCCGGATGATTGCCGCCCTGATCGTCGGCTTTGCCGATCCCGAGCGCTTGACCCCCGCCGAAGTGGAGTTACTGGATGAGATCGGCCGCCAGGTGGCGCTCGGCATGGAGCGGTTGCGGCTGCAGGCGCGCGTCCAGGACCAGCAAAACGAGATGGCGGTGGTGGCCGAACGCAACCGGATCGCCCGCGACATGCACGACGGCCTCGTCCAGTACGTCTACGCGCTCGGGCTGCAGCTCGAGCACGCGCGCGACCTGGTGGCCGAGCAGCCCGATGCCGTGGCGCCGGTGCTGACCGGCTCCATCCAGCAGACCAACCACGTTCTCTCCGAGATGCGGACCTTCATCTACCAGCTGCGGCCGATCATCATGAAGGAGAAAGAGATCGGCCAGTGGGTGCTCGACCTCTGCCGCCAGTTCCAGGAGGCGACCGGAATCCCGGTTAAGGCCGAGGTGGGCGCTCCCGACGAGGAGGAGCTCTCACCGGCGATCTCGATTGCGCTCTTCCGCATCATCCAGGAAACGCTGGCCAACATCTATAAGCACGCGCAGGCCACGCACGCGACGCTCACGCTCCATTTCGGCGCCAGCGGCGCCCGGCTCGTCATCGAGGACAATGGACGTGGATTCGATGTCGATGCCCGGCCGGCGCGGGCGATCCAGCAGGGCCACGGCCTGGCCAATATCGAGGAGCGCGTGCGTGAACTCGGCGCCACTCTCGAGCTGGAGAGTGCGCCGGGAGAGGGCACCCGCCTGGAGGCGGTGTTTCCGTACACCCGATGAATACCGGGACGGTTCGCCTGCTGATTGCCGACGACCACGAGATGATCCGGCTTGGGCTGCGATCGATCCTCGAATCCGACCCGCGAATTCGGGTTGTCGGTGAAGCCGCCTCCCCTCAGGATGCGGTGTACCAGGCCGCGCTCCTGCGTCCCGATGTCGTTCTGCTCGATGTCCGTATGCCGGGAGGCAGCGGCATCGACGCCTGCCGCGAGATCCTGGGACGCAACCTGGGGAGCAAGGTGATCATGCTGACCTCGTACGCGGACGAGGACGCGGTGTACGAGTCGATCATGGCGGGCGCCTCCGGCTACCTCCTGAAAGAGATCAACAAAGCCGGGCTGATCGATGCCGTGATCTCCGTCTCCGAGGGCCGTTCATTGCTCGATCCAGAAGTGACTCGCAAGGTGCTGGAACGGATCCGGAAGATGGCCGCCAGCACGGATGAGGTCGCCCGAGCCGCGCTCTCCGACCAGGAAAAGCGGGTGCTACGACTCGCCGCCCATGGCAAGACCAACAAGCAGATCGCCGCCGACCTCTTCCTCTCGGACAAGACGGTCAAGCACCACATCTCCAACATCCTCAGCAAGCTGAACCTCAGCTCCCGAGCGCAGGCCGCCGTCTGGGCGACTCAGCACGGCCTGCTCGACGAGTTTCCGGAACGAAAGGCCAGCTAAAGCACGGGCCGTCGGCCCACGCGAGCGGCGCTTTAGTGCCAGGCGAGCGTTTGAGACGTTTAGGGGGAGGCAGGGAGGGGGCTGTGCCGGAATCGACGGGAACGCACGTTTTGCTAACGGAGAGGCTTGCGCCGGGTATCCGCCGTTCGGCCCAAAGAGGGGCTGACTGGCGGATAAGCCGGGGGGCCGGCGCAGGCTACGCTCCCCGATACGGCCCGCGCGGCCGCTGAATCAGGAGGCCACGACACATGCTGCTGGTTGACAAACTCAACAAAGGCAAGCTTCCGGAGAAGCCGGAAAAGGGCGAGCCTGGGCCGCCCCCCGGTCTGTCCAGCCTGGTGGTCAAGCCGCAGAACGTCGCGGCGCGCATCCCGAACGTTGACGGTATCAAGAGGATCATCCATGAGCGCTTGATCTCGGCCCTCGGCCAAAACTCGGACACGGTCAGCAGCGACGTGATCCAGCGCCGCATCACCGAGCTTACCGATGAGTACTGCGACGAGGCCAAGCTCAAGCTGACGAAGCACGACCGCGCCGAGCTTGCCGAGCTGATCATGCACGACGTCCTCGGCCTGGGTCCGCTCGAGTCCCTGCTCGAGGATCCGGAGGTCAGCGAAATCATGGTCAATGGACCGAAGACGATCTTCGCCGAGCGCCGGGGTCGCCTTGGACAGACCGAGCTGGTCTTCGAGAACGAACGCGAGCTTCGCCGGGTCATCGATCGGATCGTGGCTCGGATTGGTCGCCGGGTCGATGAATCCTCGCCCATGGTCGACGCTCGCCTGCCCGATGGCTCCCGGGTGAACATCGTGATTCCGCCGCTCGCCGTACAGGGCTCGAGCATCACCATCCGCAAGTTTTCGCGCGTGCCGTATAAGGTGCAGGATCTCGTCAACTTCGGCACGCTGAACCACGACATGGCGACCTTCATCCGCGCCTGCGTTCGGTCGAGGATCAGCATGGTGGTCAGCGGCGGCACCGGCTCCGGCAAGACCACGACGCTCAACGTTCTCTCGAACTTCATTCCGGACACCGAGCGGGTCGTGACCGTGGAGGATACCGCCGAGCTGCAACTCCGGCAGCGCAACCTGGTGACCCTGGAAGCGCGCAGCGCCAACGTCGAAGGTCGCGGCGCGATCGCGATTCGCGACCTGGTCGTCAACGCCCTGCGGATGCGCCCCGACCGCATCGTTGTCGGCGAATGCCGCGCCGCCGAAACGCTCGACATGCTCCAGGCGATGAACACGGGCCACGACGGCAGCATGACCACGGTTCACGCCAACAGTCCCAAGGACGCCCTCAACCGGATCGAGACCATGGTCATCATGGGCGGTTCCGACCTGCCGTTCCAGGCGATCCGCGAACAGATCGTGGGCGGCATCACGCTGATGGTGCAGCAAGCCCGGCTCCGTGACGGCCGGCGGGTTGTCACCCATATCTCGGAGATCATCGGGATCACCGGCAATCACATCCAGATGCAAGACATCTGCGTCTTCGACCAGACCGGAATCGACGAAGAGGGCAACGTGCTTGGCGCCTTCCGCTGGACCGGTGTGCTGCCGAAGCTGCTGCCCCGCTTGAAGGCCAATGGCGAAGACTTCCCAACCGAGGTGTTCGGCCAGGCCGGCTTGCAGGTGATCGAGGGGCAGACCCGCCACGCCGGCGGCGATCCGGCGCAGGGCGCCACGGCGGACTGACCCATGCCGAGGTGGTCATTCTCACGGGGGCGAAAATCCGCGGAGAAGCCGGCGTCGCCGGCCCCGTCTTCGACGCCGAAGACCCCACCGGCCACCACGCAACCGACCGCACCCGCGTCACCCACTCAGGCGCGGCGCGCGGCTGACGCGGCATCCGGCGGCCGGTCTCTCCAGGTGCAGTTCGAGGAGGCGACCACGACGCAGGCACGCCTGCGCCAGGACCTGGCCGAGCTCCTCAAGGCCCATCGACAGCAGGGACGGGTGCTGGAGCGTAATCAGAAGTTGCTCGAGCAGACCGAAAACGAGCTTGGCCGGCACCGCGGTCGGGCAACGACGCTGGAGAGCGAGGTTGCCGACCTGCGCACCGCCGCCGACCAGCACGCCGCTCGGGTGCGGGAGCTGGAGCACATCGTCGCCTCGCACGCCACCCTGCAGACCGCCTACGAGGCACTGGACCGGGAGCGACAGGACCTCACCGCCCGCCTGGCGGATGTAACCCGCAGCCGGGCGGCTGTCACGGCCGATCGCGACCACATCGCGGGGCAGCTCGCCACCATGCATGCCACCATCGCCTCCCGTGACGCCGAGGTCGCTTCCCTCAAGGTCGAGCAGGAGGGGGTCGAGAAGCGGATCAAGGGGCTGCAATCCGAAGTCGAAGATCTGAAGCGTGCCAACGGCCGGCTCCAGGCCGACCTCGAGCGAGCACTCGAGGCGCAGGCCGCGCACCATCACCTGCAGCTGGAGTTCGACGCGCTTTCCGCCCGCTGGGACGTGGCTCGGGCTCAGCTGGCCGAGGCCGAGCAGGCCGTGAAGACCTCGCAGGCCACCATCAAGGCTGCCCAGCGACTCTCATCGTCGGTCGAATGGCGCGGCGCGTTGGACGGCGTGCTGGACGCCGCCTCCGAGCTGGTTCGCTTCGAGCGCGGGACGCTGGCGCTCGTCGACGAGCTGCAAGAAGAGCTGAAGGTGGAGGCCGCCCGCAACAGTCCGATCGCGATCAGCGAGATGTCACGCTTCAAGGTGGGCGAGGGCATCGCCGGCTGGGCACTGTCGCACCGCGAACCGGTGCTGGTCCGCGACAGCCGGACCGACGCGCGCTTCAAGGCATCGGACCCGAAGCACCAACCACGCTCTTTTGTCGCGGTCCCCCTGCTCGCCGGCAAGGACGGTCTCGGCGTGCTGACGCTGGCGCGCTCGGCCAGTGACCCCTTCACCGAGCACGACCTGCGCAATCTCGCGCGCGTCGCCACCGACGCCGCGAACGCGTTGATCAACGCGCGGCTGGTCGACCTGCTCAAGCAGCGCGAGGACCATCTGACAACGCTCGTCCGCAAGGCCCGAGAGCTGTCGACGGCAAACGACAGCAAGGAGGTGGTCGAGTTCGTGCTCTCCAGCGCCCGGGAGCTTGTCGGGGGAAAGGCGGCGCTGCTGGCGTTGCGGAATCACAAGACCTTAGAGCTCGAGGTGGTCGGCTCGCAGTGCGTGGCAGAGACCGTCATCCAGCAACCGATCGCCTGGGGCGCGCCGGCCGCCGGGGATGTCATGCGGACGGGAAAGCCCTGGGTGTCGCCCATCCACGAGATGCTCCCGCCGTCGCTGGTCGAGATGGTCGAGAAGGCCGGGCTCAAAACCATCATCTCGGTGCTCTGCGGGGAGTCGACCGCGCAGGAGGCGATGGACGACGGCATGCTGCTGAACCGCTCCGAAGTCGAGGTCTCTGACCAGGTGAGTGGGGTCCTCAATGTCTACCGCGACAACCTCAATCCCATCAAGGCCGGGGACATCGAGCAGCTGAAAGCCTTTGCCGAGCAGGCGGCGGTGGCGATCCAGAACGTGCGGCGTTGGGACCGTGTCAAAGAGCAGTTGCAGACCACGGCGTCGATGAACACCCGGCTGATGGGGCGCGAGCGCTATATCAACCAGCTGCTGTTCCGCATCCAGCAGCTGGAACAAGAGCTCGGCCGCTACAAAGCCGCCTGAGTTCAAATCACCCTCCCCCTCCGGGGGAGGGCAGGGTGGGGCCTCCTAGCCGGTCATGCGCCGGCGGCGTTTTCCGGCGATGTTCAAACGCCCCAGGATGAACGCATCGAGGACGCGGTGCGAGGCGATGACGCCGTCGCCGACGCGGCGCGATCCCTTGCGGCGGTCCGCCTTGAGATCGATCAGGTATTTCTCCTGCTGCGCCCACACCATCTCGATCAGGCGGCTGAAGCTGGTACCGTCCTCGACCGTGATGCCTTCCTTCTCGATCCGGGCTTTGACGGCGGCGGGCAGTTCCTTGGCCTCGGCGAGGTTCAGCCGCTCCAGCGCTTCCAGCAGGTCGTCAAGCCGTCGCAGGTGGTAGCGCCGCTCCGCTTCGTTGCCGTATGCGCGGGGTGCTGATGCGTCCAAGCGGTCCTCCTCGGGGTGGTCTACGGTCGTATAACTCCGGAGCCGGCGATAACTTCGAGCCCCTGCTTCTCCAGGGCATCGATCACCCGGTTCAAGCCGACGGAGTCGCTGGGCAGGTGGCCGGTGATCACCAGGTTTCCCCGAGGCGCTGCAACTGCTCCAACTCCCTCAGGTCCCGCTCATCGATGTGCATCGCCAGGATGGTCTCAATTGCCGTGCTCATAATACGTGTGATAGACGGCTGCGCCACCATTTGTTTCGGCCGCCATCTGGACGACCCAGCGTCCAGCGGGGTTTCCGCGTCTCCCCTGGCCTTCGTGCCGCTGAATGACAACCGCCAGGCCAAGCCGCGCGCGCGAACCAATCGCATGATGGGAGATGACACGTCGGCGCCAAGCGAGCGGGCCAGAAGGAGTTCGCCGAGGTGACATCGATACCGACAAAGACCCCGCGCACCTCACCGTCGGCGTAAACCTGCGAGTCGGGCGGAGTCTGCGCACAGCCGGCGGGGTGATTGGCCACCGCCATGATCTCGCTGAGCCGCACTCGGGCATTATCGCGATCCCAACTACCCTGGGACCGGAGGGGCGGCGCTGACCGGGAATTAGAATCCGTCCGTGCCGGCCAACTTGGGAACCGAGCGTCGGGGCGAAGGCGGCTTCGCCCCAACCTTCAAGGAAGCGGTGGGCCGCTGGCGGCGCCGCCACCGCCATCCCGGGCCTCAGGAGACCTGGTTCGCGGTGCACTACCGGGTCGGCTGGCTGGTGGAGCGCCTCTCCTATCTGGAGAGCATTCACCTCCTGCGACAGGGTCTCGACGTGCGCTCCCTCGCAGCGGAACGCCCGGCGCGCCGAAAGAAGGGCGAGGCTGGCAGCGATGACGTGCATGCCGATGAAGCCAACCCCCTCGATATCGAAGACGAGCCCGCCGATGCCCTGGCCTCTAAAGAGACGAGCACACCGCCCGGCGATGCCGGATAATCCGCGCATGCGGCGCTTTCGGCCGCGCTGGTTCAGTGCGCTCCTCGGCGGCATCGTCCTGCCATTCGACCCGGTGCTCGGCATGGTGATGCTGATGGTTGGCTTGTTGCCCAGGCGGAAGACCCTCCCCAGAGTGCTGAAGCCGTGAAGGTCTACCTCGGCCGTGCGGTCAGCGGCGAGCTGGGTCCGCGCAGCCTGGAGGCGATCCAGCTGGCGCATCGCGCGCTGCGCGAATTTGGCGCCGGAATCCTTGCCGTGCGGGTGGCGGATCCCGACTACCGCCCCGGCCTCGATCGGCCGGAGCTGATCGCCGAGATGATGCATCGCGAGCTGCTGGAGGCGGACGCCGGTTGCATGGAGATGACCGGTCGCAGCACCGGCGTCGGCTTCGAAGCGGGCTGGCTGCTGGGGCGTGGCCGCCCCGTGCTGGCGCTCTATGACGCGGACGTTCCGCCGGCTTCGTCCGTGGTCCGCTTCCCGCCCTTCGACCACTGCGTGCCGTTCGGCTATCACGACCTGATGGACGTTGGCGGCGCGGTCACCGACTTCTGCCGCACGATCGCCGCGCACGCCGCGTACCGGGCCGAAGGGTAGCGGCGCTTCTCGGCGGACGGTTCCTTTCTAGACTGCTGGTATGACCTTTCGCGCCTGCGTCCTGACCGTGAGCACCAAAGGAGCGCGTGGCGAACGCACCGATGAGAGTGGGGAGAAAGTCAGCGAGGAACTCGCGCGCGTCCCCTGCGAGATCGTCGGACGCGCGGTGGTCAGCGACGAGGTCGACGACATCCAGCGCCAGATCCGCGAATGGCGGCAGGCGACCGATCCCGACCTGATCGTATTGACTGGTGGCACGGGGCTGGGCCCGCGCGATGTCACGCCGCAGGCGCTCGAACCAATGCTCGACTACCTGGTGCCGGGCGTCGCGGAGGCGATGCGGGCCGCGGGTCTGCGCAAGACGCCGCATGCGATGCTGTCGCGCTCGCTCGCCGGCGTGATCGGCAAAACGCTGATACTGGCACTTCCCGGCAGCCCTCGCGGTGTCGCCGATAGCCTCGAGGCCGTGATGGAAGCGTTGCCGCACGGCCTGCGGACGCTTCGTGGCGACGTCAGCGACGCTCCCGCCGCCCACCGTCCCCGCTGATGGGTCGCATCAAGGTCGGCATTTCTTCCTGGACAGAGCCGACGCTGATCAAGAGCGGTTGGTATCCACCGGACGCGACCACGGCGGAGGACCGGTTGCGCTACTACGCGTCGAAATTTCCGGTTGTCGAAGTCGACAGCACGTTTTATGCGATCCCGAATGAGAAGACGGCGCAGCTCTGGGTCGAACGGACGCCGAAGGATTTCACATTCAACGCCAAGGCCTACGCCCTGCTCACCCAGCACCCGACGCCTGCTGCCAGGCTGCCCAAAGACCTGCGCTCGAAGCTGGGCGATTCCAGAGGGAATGTCTACTTCAAGGACCTGGCACCGAAGGACAAGGAGGGTGTGTGGGACCGGTTTCGGGAGGGCCTCCAACCTTTGCGGGATGCAGGCAAGCTGGGCGCGATCATCTTTCAGTTTCCCAGGTGGTTCTTGCCATCGCCCGCCTCCTACCGATTCATGGAAGACCTGAGAGAGTGGCTGCCGGATTTCGGCATCGCGATCGAGTTCCGCCAGGTCTCCTGGATGAAGGAGGAACGCCGTCCGCGCGTCCTGAAATTTCTCAAGGACCACGGCTTCACGTATGTCGCGGTCGATGAGCCGCAGGGCTTTCCCTCGAGCGTGCCGCCGGTGGTGGCCGTGACCGCCCCACTGGGGATGGTCCGCTTTCACGGGCGCAACCAGGAGACCTGGGAGAAGAAGGGGATCAGCACCGCCGAAAAATTCCGTTACCTGTATCAGCCGGCCGAGTTGAAGCCCTGGGTCCGCAACCTCCGCGACATGGCGAAGGAGGCCAAGGACGTGCACGCGATCTTCAACAACTGCTACTCGGATTACGCCGTCCGCAACGCCGAGGATCTCGCCCAGCTCCTCACCTGACTCCTCTGGGGCAGGGTGGGGGCGGCTGGCGCCGAAAGGTTCCCGGTGCCGGCCGAGTTGCATGGGTAGCGCCGCGGCGCAACTATGCAGGCTTATCAATCGCCTCCGTGCCCTTATTGCGGCGCTACCTGGAACCAACCGGGCGCCCAGGCCTGCGCGAATTGCCGAAACCCCCTGCCGCCGCCGCAGCCGAGCTATGCCCCACCCGGCTATCCACAGGGACAACAGCCGGGCCCGCCTCCCCAGGGCTACGGTGCGCCGAACTATCCTCCTCAGAACTACCCTCAGCAGCCAGAGTACCCTGGGGCTCCGCCTGCGTACCCGGGCCAGCCCGGTCCAGGGTATCCGACCTACGTCCCGCCCGGATACCAACAGCAACCGGGAGCCTACGGGCCGGACCCCGGGTACGGGGCCTATCCGCAGGGGGCGCCCCCCGCTGCCGCGCAAGGTACGACGCTCCGGCTCTTTGGCCAGACCTTCACGCTGCCGCTGGCGCTGCCGGCGCTGCCGGCGCTGCCGCCCGCTCTGCTCCAGTTCCCACAGGGGATTGTCAGGCGTGCGGCTGCCGTGGCCGTCGCTCTGATCGTTGTGCTGGTGCTCTTCATTGGCGTGATCCCGGCGATCGCGTCGAGTCAGATTTCCGCCGCCAGCCAGTCGCTGACGACGGCCACCTCCCACCAGGGCAAGATCGATGCCGTCTTCACGCAAGCCCTCACGCTGCGAGCGAGCCCGAGCGATCCTAACGCCGCCAAGGTTCAATTCGACAAGCTGGCGAAGTCGCTCAACGACGGGCTTGGCCTGGTCCAATCGGATGAGTCGGCCCTGACTTCCGTCGATCAGCGGCTGACCGTCCTCCAGTGGGTGGCGCCCTCGAAGAGTGCGGGTATCACCGCGGCGCGGCACCGCCTCACTGGCGCCATAGCCGGCCTCAAACAGGCAGACCAGGCGCTGACGGCCGCTGTCAACGAGGTGAAAGTCATCCAGCCGTATAACGACGCGCTCATCGACTACGGAAAGATTGGTGCGGCGCTCGCCAAGCACGACCTGGTGGGGGCTGGCGCGCCATATCCCGATGCCCAGCAGAAGATCGAGCTGGCCATTTCGTACTCGCACGCGGCCGGACTACCACCGCAAATCGCCAAGCAGGTCAGCAGCTTCGGCGACGTTCTCCTGAACACCGAGAGCCTGATCCAGGCGATCCAGTCCAAGGACACGGCGGGCATCAAGAAATCCACCGATGCCATGAATGCGGCCCTCAAGGCGATGTCGACTCCTGAGGAGACCGTACCGGCGGACTACGAAACGAAAACGTTCGCTCCGATGCAGAAGGCCTACGACGCCGCGATGAAGGCGATCAAGAGCGGGAGCTAGCCGGGCGCCGCAGATCGCCGCTCTTTCCCCCGCGCTTCTCTAAGAGCTCGACCCCCTCAATCGTCATCCAGCGGTCCGCGCTCTTCGCCATATCGACCACCGTCAATGCCGCCACCGCGACCGCCGTCAGCGCCTCCATCTCGGCGCCCGTCTTTCCGTCGCAGCGCACGCGCGCCTCGATGCGAATGCCAGGCAAGCGGCGGTCCGGGATGCAATCCACATCGATCAGCGTCAGCATCAACGGATGACACATCGGGATCAAGTCGCTGGCGCGCTTGGCGGCCTGGATACCGGCGATTCGAGCGGTGGCAACCACCTCGCCCTTGGGTAGGTTGCCGAGCATGATCGCCTGCAGCGCCTCCGCGCTCATCCTCACCGCCCCGCGCGCGCGCGCTTCCCGGCTCGTGATCGGCTTGGCGGAGACGTCGACCATTTTGGCCTCGCCGCCCGGTCCGACGTGGGTGAGCTTCCTGGCCTTCACCGAAGGGCATCCAGGTCGTCGCGCCTGACGTCCTTCTGGTGCGGACGCGGGGCCGCGCCGCGCGCGATGACGTGATCGCCATAGCGGCCGCGCAGCTCGTCGAGCTGCTCATCGAGCATGGCCAATCGCGACGAGCGCGTTTCGAGCAGGCTGAGTTGCGTCGCGCACGGCTCGAGGTTGCTGACGCCGGCCCCGATCAGCCTGATCGCCCGCGATGGGTCGAGCTGTGTCTCGAGCAGCTGGCGGAGGGCTCTGGCCAGTTGGTCGTCGCGATCGGTGGGGTAGGGCAGCGTCGCCTGCCGGGACAGCGTGTCGAAGGGCTGGTAGCGAATCTTCAGGACCACGGTGCGGGCCGACAGACCGTGCGCCCGCAGGCTGTGGCCGACGTCTTGCAACAGGCCGAGCGCGGTGGCCGAGACCTTGCCGGTGTCCCGCACGTCACGGTCAAAGGTGACCTCGCGCGAGATGCTTTTCGGATCACCCGGCGGCAGGACCGGGCTCGGATCGATACCCCGGGCATGGGCGCCGAGGAGGCGGCCGTACTGACCGAAGAGTTCGCCGAGCAGTGGGTCCGGGAGAGCGGCCAGGTCGCCGATGGTGCGAACCCCGACCCGTTCCAGGCGGAGCGCCGTCGCCGGCCCGCAGCCCGGGAGCTTACCGAGCGGCAGAGGGGCGAGGAACGCCGCCTCACCGCCGGTTGGGACCACGACGAGGCCGCGCGGTTTGCGAAGCTCCGAGGCGACCTTGGCGACGAGCTTGCAGCTGGCCACGCCGATGCTGAGATCGAGACCGCAGCCCGCCTTGACCTCGTCGCGAAGGCGGAGCGCCACGGAGCCCGGCGCGCCCATCAACGCTTCCTCACCGGTGAGGTCCAGGTACGCCTCATCCAGCGCAATCGGCTCGATGACCGGCGAGTAGTGATCGAGGATGGCGAAGACCGACTTCGACGCCTCGCGGTACGCGTCGAAATCGCAGGGGACGAAGATGGCGTTTGGACAGAGGCGCCGCGCCCGGCTCAGCGGCATGGCCGAGCGTACGCCGAACGGCCGGGCCTCGTACGAGGCCGCGGCAACCACGCCCCGTTCGCCCGGCGCGCCGGCCCCGCCCACGATCACCGGCTTGCCGCGCAGCTCAGGGCGGCGCAGTTGCTCGACTGACGCATAAAACGCGTCGAGGTCGACATGCATCACGACCCGCTGCACGCGCCTATCTTAGGTGTGCCTGTAACAAGCGCGTGACAAGCGCGTATATCGCATGTCGCGGCGGGATTGCGTTGCTATGATCCCGGGGCTGGCTAGGCCCGCCGGCGTCCCTGGTTCCCATCCCCCTCTTCGGATCCAACGACAACCCCTCCTTCCGGCGGGCCGCGCTTCTCTCTGCAAGGAAGGTCGGCGGCTGGCGTTGCCTCGTGGATGGGCCGTCTCATCACCCTGGGCGTCGCCGTCGCGACTATCCTGCTGATTTGGAAGGGTGGCGTCCTCAACTCGGTGCTGCCGCAACCGAGCCCACCGCCGCTGGATCCCGGACCGGTCATCAGCAAGAGCGGTGACGCGATGCAGAGCCTCAAGAGCGTTCACCTGACGCTGAACGGCACACTGGTCCTCAGTGGCGTCGCCGGCGTCAAAATCACCGGCTCAGGCGACCTGATTTATCCGCACAAAGAGAACCTCAGCCTGCAGCTGGAGATCCCCGCGGCGAACGGTCAAACCGCGATCCTCGCCATGAATGAGCGGATCGAGGGCGGCCACGAATACGTCCAGTACCCGAGCCAGGGCCCAGCCTGGAAGGACGTCACCGGCAACTCAAAAGGTCAGGTCGCGCCGGGTATGGATCCGATCGCGAACCTGGAGTTCGCCCACGCGTTCCGCGCGTCGGACGACCTGGGCGACATCACGATGGACCAAATCGCCATGCATCATTTCTCCTTGACCGTCGACCCGGGCAAGTACGTCAGTCAGCTCAAGGCCGACCCGAATATTGGGCTGACCCCGCAGGACGAGGCGGCCCTGACCAACGCCGGCATCCAGACGGAGGTCTGGATCTCCGCCAGCGACTCCCTTATGCACCAGATGAAGATCGATATGACCACCACGCAATTCACGTGGACCCTGACCTATCACTTCTCGAACTTCGTGACCGGCGGCGGGTCCAGCTCTACCTAGCGACCCCTGCGGTCAGACCCCGACCTTCTCGCGCTCCCGTTCCCGCTCTTTTTCGGGCGGCTTGGGCGGCTGGGCGCCGTATTCCCGGAGGTCGTCCTCGGTCAGGTGTCCCGCCGCGATCAGCAATTCGACGTAGGTGACGCCCAGGTGCGGCGCCGCCCGCCGGAGCACCCAGGGTGGCGGATTCTCCTTGTTCTTGTTGACGGCCTGGTAGAAGTAGATCTGGTTCAGGTCACAGCGGACGGCGAGCCGGTGCAGGGAGATGTTCTGCTCGCGACACTTGCGCCTCAGATAATCGCGGAAGTCCACCGCCCCACCTACCTCATAAAACCCATCCGCGAAGCACTACTCGCGCGACGTGACCTCATTATAGGTATCGGCCACGCGCGGCCCGGGCAGCAGACGTCCCACGACCGCCGGTAGGTCACCCATCCGCTGGATGACGAAATCCGCGACCCCGGGGTCATCTTCCTGGCGCCATTCCCGCGTCAGGACCGCCCGCATCCCCAGCGCTTGTGGTCCTTGCACGTCCTCCCGCACCCGGTCGCCCACGAAGAGCGTCCTGGAGGGGTCGGCGCCGAGCTTTTTCAGCGCGTCAGCGTAGATCTCGCGGTGCGGTTTGCGGACGCCGACCTCGGAGGAGAAGGTCACCGCGTCGAAATATGGCGCGAGACCGAGTGCCGCCAGCTGTCCGTTCATCAGGCGTGGCAGGTAGGCGGCATTGGAGACGATTCCGAGGCGCAGCCCGTAGCCGCGCAGGGCCTCCAGCGTCCCGAAGACGTCGGGCCCCACGTGGACGCTCTGCAGCCAACCCTCCTGCTCCAGCTCCATGACCCGTTCGATCAACTCCGGCTCCAGCTCCAGGCCGATCGCACGCAGTGCGGTGTCGTAGACCGTCGCGATCTCGACCTCCTCCGGCCGGCCGGCGGCGTAGTCGCGCTGGATCTCGTCGTCGACTGTGCGGGAAACCTTCTCGATCAACACCTGAGCGGCAGGAACCGCGCGCTCCAGGGTGGCGACCAGCAGCCGGTTGACCTTTTCGTACGCTTCGACCAGGGTAGAGTGCGGCCGCTCGTCAAAGTAGATGAGCGTGTGCCCGTAGTCGAAGAGCACCGCCTCGATCGGGGGGCTCACAGCAGCGAGCGCAGCGTGTCGAGATTTTCCCGCCCTTCGAGCATCTCCTCCCCCGGTGTCTCGAGAACGAAGGCGCAGTGGGCCAGCGGCTCGTAGTGCAGCAACGATCGGAAACCTTCGAGCCCGATGTTGCCTATGCCGATGTTGACGTGGCGGTCGGCCTTGCCGCCCAGGGTGACGGTGGTGTCGTTGCAATGGCAGGCGCGGATCCGCTGTGCCGGAATGATGGTGGTGAGCTGATCCAGAGTAGTGCGCATCCCCTCCGCGCCGGCGACGTCGTGGCCGGAAGCATAGGCATGAGCCGTATCCAAGGTGACACCCAACCGAGCGGCATGCTGCGGTAACCGGCCGAGGATCTGGGCCAGGTCCTCGAAATTCGCACCGACGTACGCGCCGCCGCCCGCCGAGGTTTCGAGCAGGACCATCGCTGAGCCACCGGCCCTGCTCAGCACCTGGTCGAGAGCGTCGATCACGCGATCGATCCCCGCCTGGGCGCCCTCGCCCATGTGGCTCCCGACATGGGTTACCACGTACTCGCAGCCGTAGGCCTCGGCGCGCTCGAGTTCCGCAATGAGTGCCTCCCGTGATTTCTTCTGGAAGTTGGGGTTGGGCCCGGCGAGATTGATCAGATACATCGCGTGCGACATGGCCGGTTGGACGTCGAGCTCTTCCAGTGACCGCTTGAACATTGCGGTCGCCTGGGCGTCAACCGGCGCCGACCGCCAGGCGCTGGGGTTGCCGGTGAAAATCTGGACTGTCCCAAGTTGTAGAGCCTTGATGGTCTCGACCGCTTTGTCCAGACCGCGGCCGGTGTGCACGTGCATGCCGATCCGCCGCTCCCTGGCCATCGCTCTCAATTTTAGGTAGGGCCGGTGCGTAGACTGACTGGCGTGTACAAGCTCACGAGCTTCTCCGTGGGCCCCTTCGACAACAACGTCTACCTGCTCAGCGATCCGAAGAGCAAGGAGGCGCTGCTGATCGACGCGGCCAACGACGCCCCGCGCATCATCAAGGAGCTCGAGGGCCTGCGGGTCAGTCACATCCTCACCACCCACGGGCACGCCGACCATGTTCAGGCTCTGAAACCGGTGCGAGAACAGACCCACGCCCGTTTCAGCTGTCACGAGGCCGACGAGTCGATGATGCCAATCAAGGCCGATCACCGCGTTCGTGATGGTGAACGTTTCCGCTTCGGTGAGTACGAAGTACTTGCCCTGCACACGCCCGGTCACACGCCGGGCAGCATCTGTTTGCTCAGCGGTGAGCATCTCTTTTCGGGCGACACGCTGTTCCCTGGCGGTCCGGGGAACACGGCCAATCCTTACGCCAGCTTTCCCACCATCATCGACAGCATCCGCGGCAGGCTGTTCACGCTCCCTGACGAGACCCAGGTGCTGCCCGGCCACGGCAAGCCCACCACGATCGGCCGCGAACGGCCCCATCTGGACGAGTGGATCCAGCGGGGCTGGTAGCCGCCCGGCCCGCGCGCCCAGCCTCCGACTTCCTTCCCCGCGATCCCCGATCGATCCAGCGTGTACGCAGCCTTCACGTGCGTGGGAATGGAGTCGACATGGCGGCAGAAGATGACCGCGGCGGGCGGGTTCCAATTGAGATCCGACCGGTGGCGCCGAACATCGTGCGGCTCCATTTTGGAACTGGAGCGACCAGGCCATCCCGATTGCTCGTGGACGGGGCGCCATCGGCCACCGACTGGAAGATGGATGAAAGAGCGGATGGGTGGTCCGTTTCAACCTCGGCGCTGACTTTCGAGGTCGATCGCGTTCCCTTCCGCGTGCGCCTGAAGGACGCGGCGGGCAACGTGCGCTTCCTCGACGAACCAAACGATCGCGACATCCGTGGCGGCTACCACCATTTCCCGACCGGGCACGCTCGCGGATTGCGCTGGTTGACGGCCCGGCTGAAGCCCGATGAGGCGCTCTTCGGGCTGGGCGAGCACTTCGGCGCGCTGAACCGGCGCGGCCAGGCCTTCGCGTCCTGGGCGGTCGATGCCTTCGGCGTCCGCAGCGACCGGGCCTACAAGAACGTCCCGCTGCTCTTGAGCTCTGAAGGCTACGGCGTCTTCTTCGACATGACCGGCCCTCTCTACTACGACCTCGGCCAGGCATCGGTCGCCGCCTGGCAGGCCACCGCCCGCGCCGATCACCTGCGGGCCTACTTGATCGTGGGCGACGGGATTGCCCCGATCATTCAGGCCTACCATCGGCTGACCGGCGCACCCGCGGTCCCGCCTGACTGGTCCTTCGGCTTCTGGATCAGCCGCTGGGGCTATCGCAACCGCGACGAAGTCATGGAGGTCGCCCGCCGGATGCGGGAGGAACGCGTCCCCTGCGATGTCATTCACGTCGACCCCTACTGGATGCGCTACCACGAGGGACACCATGGCGACCTGGAATGGGACGAGTCCGCATTTCCTGATCCCAAAGGAATGATCGCCGAGCTGAAGTCGCTTGGATTCCGCCTCAGCCTATGGGAGAGCCCCTATGTGCCGCTCGACTCGCAGATGCGAGCCGAGGGACAGCGTCGCGGTTTCCTGATGAAGAGCAAGTCGAGTTCTCCCTCCCCCTCTGGGGGAGGGCAGGGTGGGGGCTTGGCCCTCGTGCATGGCTTCGCCAAGCCAAGCGCGGCGGTCGATTTCACGAACCCGGATGCGGTCGAGTGGTTCAAGGCGAAGAACCGGCGGCTGCTCGAGATGGGCGTCGCGGTGATCAAGACAGACTTTGCCGAGGACATGCCCGACGACGCCGTGCCGCATGACGGCACGCCCGCAGAGCAGCTCCACAATTTATATCCGCTTCTCTACCAGCGCGCGGTGTTCGAGGTCACGAAAGAGGTCCACGGCTACGGCCTCATCTGGGGTCGCTCCGGCTACGCTGGGTCGCAGCGCTACCCGGTGCATTGGGGCGGCGATCCCGGCTGTACCTTCGATGACATGGCGGCCAGCCTCCGCGGCGCGCTGAGCTGGATCCTCTCTGGAGCGGCGTTTGCCAGCTTCGACATGGGTGGCTTCTTTGGGATTCCGACGCTGACTGATCCGCCTAGTCCGGAGCTGTACGTGCGCTGGTCGCAGATGGGATTGCTCTTCTCGCACGCACGCGCGCACGGGCACACGGCGCCCCGCGAGCCGTGGGCCTACGGAGAGCCGGCACTTTCGATCTTCCGCCGCTACGCTGAGCTGCGGTACCGGCTGCTTCCTTACTTATATGCGGCAGCTCGGCGCGCGCAAGAGGGCGCGCCGCTGGTACGGCCCCTGATCTACGACTCCCCTTCGGATCGGACCGTCGATCATATTGACGACCAATATTTACTCGGCCCTGATTTGCTCGTAGCGCCGATGTTCACGCCGCGCGGCTCGCGCGAGATCTACCTACCGGCCGGCGGGTGGTACGACTTCTGGACCGACCACCGATTCGACGGCGCGCGCTGGATCAGCTATGAGGCCGAGTTGGAAACGCTACCGCTGTTTGTCCGCGCTGGCGCGGTCCTACCAATGGGTCCAGAGCTCCAGTACGCCAACGAGCGGGCCTGGGACCCACTGCGCTTCGAGGTCTACCCTGGCGGCGAGGGCGTGACCGAGATGGAGTTGACCGACGACCATCGCCGGCTGCGTTTCGTGATGACCGTCGACCGGGTGCATCTGCGGCTGGAGGGCGGCCCGCTCGACTACGCCGCTGGTGTTCACGTGCACCGGCACGATCGGCTACCAGTAGAAGGTCGTCTCGGACAAACGATTGATTTCGGCTAACTCTGCCGTGCCGAGTGCGAGACTTGGCTTGTGAGGGACATGGCTTCCGATCGACGGCGGAACCGGATAGCCGGTGACGGCCGGTTGGCTTCCACTGCATTGGCAAGCCTTGCCGCAATGGTCGCCGCCTCAACGGATCGCCTTTTGTTTATTCGGCGGAAGGCCTGCCGATTGCCAGCGTCTTCTTAACACGTCGATCCACACGCCGAGGCGACCGGGGGCGCTACGCCCCCGGCGTCTCAGAAAGCAGCGCTAGTCCTCCAGGACGTGGAAGAGCGTGAAGCCCGTGGTCTGTTTGAAGTCCAGGCCAAACTGGGCGACAACAAACCTGACGCCTTCCTGGTCAGGACGGCCTCCGGGCAGGGTGCAATGGATCTCCAGTACCCCGGTGACTGGTGAGCCAGCTACGCGGAAATTGAGCGACAGCACACCGCCGGTGGTCTGGTCGATCCGGCCGATGGCGTCCGTCAAACCGGTACCGGCAAGGCTGCCCCCGCCGTTGTTGAAGCTGTTGAACCCGGTCACGACGTAGAGGCCGTGAGCAACCTCAGAGCCGTCCGCACGCCTGTGCACGAACGTCCCGCCGCCGCTCGCCTTGCCTTCGTCGGGCCTCGCGAAACCCGAACCCGTCAGACTGACTGTGTCGCCCGTGGACGCGTCGGTCGCGACGTCGGTCCCTGTCGGCACGACCACCCCGCCACCGACGGCTACCAGGTCCCAGCGGAGATTGCCGACCTCGTCTTGAGCCAGGACGGCTTGGGGAGCCATCAAAACGCCGAGTGCTCCGGCCGCTCCAGCTCCTAACATCCGCCGACGGCTTAGCCGTAGTTCACCCATAACAAATCCCTCCTTGTCGGATCGACCTGTTACCGATGCCGCCCCGGCCCGCGCGGCCCGGGTGCCAAGCGGTCTCAGTTAACAACATAGCCACACAGCGTCATATTTGCAAGACGTGACGACAGCGCCACAGCCCGTCCCTCAGGGAGACCCTTGCTTTACGGTTTTGCGTCGACGTAGCGATGTGATGGTGGTGGACACTTGGTCGCTGGCTTCGCCCTTTCTGCCAACGGTGAGCGGCGTTATCGACGCCCGTGAGCGCACAATCGAGAAAACCGACCTCCGGATTCATGTGAGGCTTCGGCCCTGTGCCCCACGCCTGGGGCTTCAAGGCGATGGCTGGGTCAATTGGTCGGGTCTGGCAATGCTAGCCCAGAATCAGCTGAGCAATTTCTGCCTCGCTCGATCGGCTCCTGCGGAGCGGATCTGCTGATTGATTTCGCGCACCGCCGGCTAGCGACGCTCGCCCGGCGTCTGACCAGATGAGGCAATCAATGGGAAGCCGGATTCTGGTGAGGGCAGCCCTGTCGACCGCCCCCACCGGGGATGTCTTAGAACGAGCAGTTATCCGGTTGTGGAGCGGGAGCGTCCAGCCGGAATGGACGGCCGATAGGAACGTCTAAGAATGTGATCACTATCACAAGGGGCGTCGTCCCCTCGTTCCGGGCGATGTGAACATGATCCTCACCGGGAGCTTCGACGAACCCCTCGCCGGGTCCGAATCTTTGAGCTGTACAAGTGGGATCGCTGGCCTGGTAAAGACTCAGGGTTCCCTGCGTCACGATCACGAAACTTGGCCCTGGGTGGAAGTGCCAGCCGGCGCTGCCACCAGGTGCAAGGGTCAACTGGCGCATCACGATGTCCTGCCGATCTTTTTGGAAGATCTTGAAGTCATTGGAGTCGAAGTGGTACGGGTCGAGCGTGGCGCGATAAGTGAACTGGGCGCTGCTGCCGGACGGCGTCGTCGCGAGCGAGGTTGTGGCTCCCATCGCAAGGATCAGAGCCACCAAGCAGCTAAGAATTACCAACCGCGCAATGCGTCTCATGACCTAACCTCCCGGGCAAGGCCGCAAATGGCCGTGCAATGACCTTTTGGCGCCCGCCAAACGAGCGCCGAAATCCAACAACGATCTCCCCCCATCGGCCTCCCTCCTCTCCGCGGCGCGATCTGACCGCAGGTTGCTGAGTCTACGGCACCGCGCGAAGGGGCCCGTCAGTGAAGGCGATGGCTGGGTCAATTGGTCAGCGTTGGCAACTCTCGTTGCCGATGGGCCGAACCTGGTGGCGTCATCCTCGGACCGCTTAATCACATGCGGGCCCGTAAACTGTCCAGCGTGTCTGGCCAAACACGAATAGGAACACGTCCAATTCTGGGTTTCCGACTGGCCCGCGTGTGTGTCTCCGACGGCGAAGACTGCGTCAAGGGCACTCTCGCCAGCCCTGTTGCGATATACGTGTGGCGGGCAGAGAGGAACGTTGCTTATTGCGATCCGAAGGGCCGTTCGAAGGTAGCCACGGGTAACGGCGCCCAAGAGGAACATGACAGTCCGCACACGGCGCCCGCATCGGGATGTTTGTGTGGCTTCTATGCCTGGCACAGTCTCGATGCTCTGTTCCGTCCGCTTGGATACTTTCCCGCGGCCCGATGGAGTTTCAGGCATTATTGGGGGCTCCCACACCGGAGGGATTGGATGATGCTCACAGGTATGGCCGGAACGGGAACGGTGCGATTCACGAGAAAGGCTGGCGGGCGGAGTTCGCTGATATCGTCGGGCTTTCCGATGAAGTTCTTAGCGAAGATCTTAGCTTCCCCTTTCCGGACGATACGCTCAAGCCCGGCAAGGCGATCGATGACGCATTGGCCCACGTCGTGGGCGACAAGTATCAGGTCCCCGTCCTCGCGTTGGCGCAACTCCAGGAGCTGATGAACGGATTAGGAGATTTCGCACCGACCTTTCCGGGAGGTGAGGGGGTCGACCTCGGCCGAGAGATCCGCATCGTGAGAGTTTGATCCAGCTGGCTACCCGCTTCCGACGGTCGGTCAGCCTTGTCCGAAACAGATCGAGCTAATCAACAGAGCTGGGTCAACCGGTCAGGTTTGGCAACTGCGCTTGCCAGCGCCGCCAGGTCGTCTGCGGTGCATGACCGGTTTCTCTCGGTGATCGCCATGCGCCGACCGTAGAGGCAGGAGCCTTAGCCCCGGTGCGGCGCTACGGTATTGGGATGTCAAGGCCTTCGGTACCGAGCAAGACCTCACCCTCAAACACATCGGCGGCCGCGGCGATTTCACCCGCCTCACGCACAGTGAGATGCATGCGCCGGCCAGTCGGAGCCAGTGGGGCAGTCCGCTGACTGCTCTGGTGCCATCGGCACTCCGCGCCATGTCGCCCCAGTTCCTTAGCTCGCTGCCTTCTTGACAAGCTGGCCAATCCTTTCCTCGACGGCTGCCGTCAACCTTTTCAGGGCAAAGGAGGTTGGCCAAATATCACCCTCGTCGAGTTTTGCATCTTGTTGAAAACCGAACGTGGCGTACCTCGACTTGAATTTCTGGCCGCTCTGGAAGAAGCA
>Ga0070698_100000367_pt1 | contig 46915 bp, 34 predicted proteins | sample KBSK1502metaG_FD_65477 | JGI IMG/M metagenome (GOLD analysis project Ga0070698, IMG submission 65477) | Corn, switchgrass and miscanthus rhizosphere microbial communities from Kellogg Biological Station, Michigan, USA - KBS K1-50-2 metaG | ecosystem: Host-associated > Plants > Roots >...
CGCGCGATGAGCTCACCGAATGATCGGGCAGCCAGGAACGCCTCGGTCGCGAACAGCGGGCCGCGTTTGTAGATGTCGCGTACCCGGCCGCGCAGGCGCTCCCGTCGTGCGCTGACTTCCGTCTGGGCAACTGCCACACGCCTGTTCGCGGTGTCGACCTCGGCGCCGATGCTCACGAGTTGCTGGTCGAGCGACTTCACGAGGCGCGTTGTTGCCAGGGCCTGGCGTCCCAGCAGGATCACCTCGTCCTGCAGCGACCGTACGCGCCCCTGCAAGTGCCGCGATTCCTGCTGCAGTGAGTCGCGCTCGGCTCGGATCCGGTCGAGCTCATCGCGTTGCGCGCGCAGCCGAGCATCCGCCTGTCCAGCAGCGGATCTCGCGCTCAGGACTGAGAGCAGGACCAGCAGTCCGACCCACCTCACTATTGGATTCGCTTCAGGTGGCGGCCGACCGACAGCGCGCTCACGAGTGTGCCAAGCGCGGCCCCAGCAGCCACACCGACGATCTCCAGGCTCAGCGGGAAAAAGTCTGTCTGCAGGAAGTTCTTCGACACGACTGAGTGCGCGGCCCACGTGAGGAAGAGCGCCAGCAGCCCACCCAGCACACCTTTCGCGAACCCGTCGAGCAGGAATGGGCGTTTCACGAATGCATCGGTGGCGCCGACCAGCCGCATGATGCTGATCTCGCGCGCCCGCGCCAACACTGTCATGCGAATCGAGGCGCTGATGATGATGATGGCGACTGCGGCGAACGCGATACCCAGGACCGCGCCAGCCGCGGCGGCGACGTTACGGATGCGGTGGAGCTTCTCGATCCAGTCGGCACCGTAGCGCACGTCCTCAACGTAGGGGAGCGTGCGGACGACGTCGGCGATCTTGAGGACGGAGGTTGGATCCCGGTGTCCTTCGCGCATCCGGATGTCCAGGGAGGCAGGGAGGAACCCCGCCTCGAAGACGTCCTTGAACTCTCCCAATTCCTGGCGCGCGCGCGTCAGCGCCTGGTCCTTGTCGATGTATTCGACGCGTAACACGTCCGGGCGCTTGCCCAGTTCTTCCATCATGGTCGCAATGCTGTCGACCGGAGCGTTATCGGTGAGGAACGCGCGGACCTCGACGCGCTCCTCGATGGTGCGCAGCGCGGATCGGATGTTGAGCGCCACGAGCGAGAAGAGGCCAAAGGCAAAGAGGGAAAACGCGATCGTCGTCACTCCCAGCGCGCTGAGGAGTGGGGCGCGACGGAATGCCAGCAGTGCCTCACGAACGGCGAGCCTCATTTCAACGGCTCCAGGGTTCGCGTCTGTTCGCTCGAATCGAACACGAGCTGGCCGCGATTCACCTCGAGCACGCGGTATTCGTTCCGCTTGACGAGTTCCAGGTTGTGCGTGGCCATGATGACCGCAGTGCCTGACGCGTTGATGTCCTTGAGCAATTGAAAAACGCCTCTCGTGGCGCGATCATCGAGGTTGCCCGTCGGTTCGTCGGCAATGAGCACGAACGGATCGTTGACCAGGGCGCGGGCAATGGCCACACGCTGCTGCTCACCGCCGCTCAGCTCGCGCGGATAGTTGGTCGCTTTCGAAGCGAGTCCGACACGAGTCAGCAACCGGCTCACCCGGGAGTCGATCCTGTCGCGCGGCGTGTCCACGACCTCGAGCGCGAAGGCAACGTTCTGTTCGACGGTTCGATCTTCGAGCAGTCGAAAATCCTGGAATACGACACCCAGTTTCCGCCGGAGCTGTGGAATGGCGGAGCGCTTGACCCCGGGCGCCTTGGTGCCGCCAACCCAGACTGCGCCACGAGTCGGCAACTCGTCCATGTAGATCATCTTCAGGATCGTGCTCTTGCCCGATCCGCTCGGTCCCGTGAGGAACGCAAACTCGCCGCGCGCCACGAGGAACGACACGTTGTTCAGTGCCATGCCGCTCCGCGGATATTCCTTGAATACGTTGGCGAATCGAATCATGGGTCGTTTCTGGACGTGGCTTCGTATTTAGACGAGCCGTTGGCCCAATGGTTGCAGGTTGCCGCACGCGCAGTTAGCGCCTTTTCGGCCCTGCGCTGCTTGGCACCTGCGCTGTTCGGCACCCGCGCTGTCTGGCACCTGCGCCCTTCGGCACCTGCGCCCTTTTTCCCTTGCCTTCAACTCAAAGCCCCTTCCAAATCCGCAATCAAGTCCGAAGCCTCCTCCACTCCCACGCTCATGCGAACGAACCCGTCCGGGATCCCGGCCGCGGCTCGCGCTTCGGCGCTCATGTGTGCGTGCGACGTGTAACGGGGCTCTGACACGATGGTGTCGACACCACCCAGGCTCGGCGCGTTCCGGATCAGCGTCAGGCGCTTCAGAAGTCGCTCGGCCGCCACGCCGCCACCTTCCAGGTCGAAGGCGAGCATTCCTCCGAATCCCGACATCTGTTGACGGGCGATCTCGTGGTCCGGATGTGTGGGCAGACCCGCGTAATGCACCCGGGCCACCCCCTTTCGTCCCGAGAGCCACGTCGCCAACGCCATGGCGTTCTCGTTCTGCCGCTGCACACGAACGTCCAGCGTCTTCAGCCCGCGTTCGAGCAGCCAGCAGGCGAACGGATCCGGCGCCTGGCCCCAGACCATCATCTTCTGGCGGACCTCTTCGACGTACGATGCCGTCCCGAGCACCACGCCTCCCAGCACGTCGTTATGCCCGTTCAGGTACTTCGTCGCGCTGTGGATCACGACGTCCGCGCCGTGTTCCATTGGCCTGAAGTTCACCGGGCTCGCGAAGGTGGAGTCGACAACGAGCGCCAGGCCCTGACCGGCCGCCAGTCGCCGCAGCGGGCCGAGGTCGATCACGTGACAGGCGGGGTTGGACGGCGATTCGAGGAACAACGCGCGCGTCTCTCGGCGCAGGTGTTTCCGCCACTCGCGGGAACCGGTGGGATCGACGAGCGTCACGCTGATCCCGAGCCGCGGAAACTCCTCGGCGAAGAGGCGGAGCGCGCCGCCATAAATCCATTCGCTGGCCAGCAGGTGGTCGCCGGGTCGGAGCAGGGCCAACATGCCGCAGGCCAGGGCGCCCATCCCGCTGCCCAGCACCAGCGCGGCTTCGGCCCCTTCCAGCGACGCCAGTCGCCGCTGGACGTGTTCCGCGTTAGGCACATTGCCGTACCGCGGGTACCGGAGGCCTTCCGACGTCCCGACTTCCTCCACGTAGTTGACGCTCTGGACCAGCGGCGTGACGACCGGCTCGCCGGCCGCCGGCGAATGGCCGCCATGAACTACGCGCGTTGCGATGGAGTGCTTGGGCTGGTTCACATCATCCCCTCAACGCCGATCGTTGGCACCAAGGTAGTCTTGTCTTGACCCGTCACGTCCGGGTCACACGAGATCTTTGCGTGGCGGAGTGTCGAGGTCGAGCTTCCGCAGCGTGACGATCTCACTCACGGCGAGACCGGCAATGTCGCGGACCACCACTCCACCTTTCGGGACCGCGTCGTCGACGACGACGGTGGCGAGTTCCTGCCGGCGAGGCCCCTCGATCCAGGCCACCTCGCCGCTGGCGAGCATGCGGAGCGCCGCTTCATCGCCGCGCAACCGGACGAGTGGTCCACGGTCCGGATCGCCGCGCCGCGTTCCGAGAAACCCCACCACCTGGAGCGGCGGGTTGTACAAGCGACTCACATCACGCTCTGCAGCGACACGTACGAGTCGTCCTCGCGCATAACGAGGCGGCGGGCCAGGAGCCCGTCCAACGAAGCTTCCACGTCCGACGCCGGCCGCTCGACGGCCGCCGCCAGTTCCCACGTCGCGGCCCGGCCGCAGCGTTGCACCTCATCGAGCACACGGCGCATCGGCTCATCCAGCGGCCCGACGACGTGCCAGGCGCCGTCTTCACCCTCGACGATCACCGCCTGGTCGTACCGCTGCATGACCGCGTCGATCGCATCGATGTGATCGTCGCGCACGCCACGCACCAGGACATATGCGTCGGTGACAATGACCTGTCGCCGCACGCCGTCGAGCAGTTTGCCGACGACCTCATCGGCGCAGGAAAAATCGAGCAGCCCGACCTGCGAAAAATCGATCACCGTCAGGCTCGGCTGGTCCAGCCCGGAAAGCACCACCTCGATTTCTTTTCGCACCGCCGCGCCGGTTGGGCGCGTAACGAGATTCGAGTAGAGGTCACACACGGTCCGACGTAACACGGACCCGACGTCGATGTTGTGATGTGTCACCCTGGTGTCACCCGCTCGGGAATGGTGATCTGAACTTGGGCCCCGGGAAAGTGCGGCAATCCTTCCTTCAATGGAACCGCATCATCCCATTCGGGCACAATGGTAATGCGCGCCGTGCCGCTGCGTATGGAAAGTTTTCCATCCCACTTTCCCACAAAACGACGCACGCCAGCTAACCCCTGTCCGCGACCGGGATCACGATATCGACTGACGCCGCGCACTAATGCGTCCTCGAGCGCGGCGGCATCGTCCCAACGGTCACGAGGCTTCCAGCCCGGCGTGCTTTCGAGCGAACGCCGGAACCCGAGGCCCGCGTCGCAGACGGCGATGACGACAGCACGCCTGCCTAACCGCTTGCGGTACTGATACGTCTGCACTGCGACCCATCCGCCTTGTCCGGCATGCTCCACGATATTCTGGCAGACTTCGGAGAGCGTCATGGCGAATCGCATCGTGGCTTGCGGGTCCAGATGCAACTCGTGAACGAGAATTGCCTGCGCCCGACTCTGGATCCGTTCCACCACCGTGTGGACATCGTCACTCCTCGCCACATCTGTGATCTCGAGGAGTACGTTCGACTCGGCCGTTGCCTCACGAGTGCGCGGTACCTTGCCGTGCATCTCGAAGATCTCGCTCGCGTGCCGGTAGAAGCCTGCCCGCGCCCAATAACTCGCGGTGTCCTCGGCTTCGGGCCCGGTGAACGCCGCTTGCTCGCCCCGAGACTGACCTACAGCAAGCAGGGCCGTGAGTCCGTACGGAGACGACCAGCGCGTGTGCCGCGCGTCGATGAGGACCTTCTGATCGGCGGAGACGGCGGCCACTTGCTCGAAGACCTGTTCAAAGGTCTCGTCATCCAGCGAGGGTGGCACGGTGATGACCGTCGTCACGTCCGGAGCAGTTCTCCTCTAAGGAATGCCGACAACCCGCCGGCGCCACGAAAGACCACGTTGCGCGACGCCGCGTGAATTGCGGCGCGTAACGCCACCGCAAAAGTATCACCGGCAAGCAGCCTCGAGAAATAGGTGGCGCCGAAGACGTCCCCACATCCCGTTGGATCTCCAGGAGTGTCGACGTGTTCGGCAGGAACGAGCGCCGTTCGAACCGCGCCCTCTCGCTGTTCGCTGCCGCGCTGCAGGTCTTTCAGCCGATCGAAGCCCGGTGAGAGCACGTAGACCACTCCCCGCTTACCGAGAGTAACCAGCAAGGATTGCACGCCGGCATGCATGGCCGTTGCCGAGAGCGCCATCGGGTCCGGCGCCATGAGCGACATCTCGGTCTCGTTGACCTGCAGAAGGTCAGCGCACGCGAACCAGGCGCGCGGGTCAGCGATCGGCTGTGGGAATCGCGTTCCGTCGGGCTGGATGCCGAGCAGTAGCGAGTGCAGGTCGAGGTAGATGGGACCGTGATAGTGGCGGCGGATGAGCTGTAGTGTCTCGAGGTCGAGCTCAAACCCGCTGATGAGGTTGATGTAGAGCGCGTCGAGGTCGTGCAGCAGCGGGCGAAGTCCGGCCCAGGTCCATGGTGGAACGCCGCCCTGGAGGATTTCAGAGCGGAGTTCGTCGGTGGCGTATTCCAGGCGCACGCGGTTGTTCGCGGCAGCGACCTCGATCGGCATCGCGTCAGGCGCGACTCGGCGCAATCCGTTGACGAATCGTCGCGCGTGGGGCCAGAGGTCCGAACCGACCTTGGCGAGGGGAACGACGTGCCAGTCGTCAGGCAGCGCGGCGTCGAATGCGCTCAGGGCATACGTGATGCCGCCCCACTCTTCGACGGGATCACGCCTGGGGTCTCGTCCGTAGATGACGTCCCAGACGAAGCTGCCGATAACGCCAACCCTCATGAGACCAGAGTCCAGAAGCCAGAGGCCAGAGCAACGGCAAAGCCGGCAAGGCCATTCACTCGCCTAACCATGAATCACGCACCCTCTGGCTTCTGGCCTCTGGCCTCTGGCCTAGTCCTGCTGCTTATACGCCGCCACCGCGCCAACCACGCCGGCTGCAACCAGAGTGCCAGGCACGATCTCACACGCATCGACGGCGGGTTTGAACGCACGCTTGCGGACTTCGTGCCGGAGCGGCGTGAAGAGCGTCTCACCAGCCTGCGTCACGCCGCCGGCGATCACCACCACTTCCGGGTTGAAGATGTTCAGCAGGTTGGCGATGCCGGCTCCGAGGAAGCGCGACGTTTCGCGCACCACGTCGAGCGCAATGTCGTCCCCCTTCTTGGCGGCTTCATACACGGTTGCGGCGGTGATTTGGCTCGGATCGCCGCCGGCCATCTTGACCATCAGGCAGTCATCGCCCGTGAGCGCCTCACGAGCGCGATCGGCGATCGACGGTCCCGACGCATACGCCTCGAGGCAACCATAGTTGCCGCACTTGCACCGCCGTCCGGTGATGTCGATCGTGGCATGGCCGATCTCACCGGCGACGTCCGACGACCCGTGATACAGCCGGCCGCCGAGGATGATGCCACCGCCGATGCCGGTGCCAATGGTCATGCCGATGACGTTGCTGGCGCCGCGCGCCGCGCCCAGCCACCACTCGCCTAACGTGGCGCAGTTGGCGTCGTTGTCGATGCGGACCGGGATCCGCGTCCGCTCGCTGATTGCGTCGCGCAGCGGGAAGTTGGTCCAGCCGAGGTTGGGCGTCGTCACCACGATGCCGCGTTCGCGATCGAGCGGGCCGGGTGCGCCGACGCCGATCCCGATCACGTCATCCCGTTTGGCGCCGGTTTGTGCAATCGTGTCCGCGATGACGGTGTCGATCATCCGGACAATGCGATCCACCACCGCTTCCGCGCCCTGGTCCGCGCGCGTCGGCTCCGAGCGCAGCGCCAGGACGTCGCTGCCGTCTTCAGCCAGCGCGCCCGCGACGATGTTCGTTCCGCCGAGGTCAACGCCAACCAGGTATTTGGTGCGAGGGGACATTCGTGGACCTGGACTTGGACGAGAGGACTATGTGGTCAGCTTCCTGATGACCAGATAGCTCCCCAGGATAAGGATCAATAAAGCAAACCCCTGCTTGATCCGCACCTGCGAAACGTGCCGGTTAAGCCGGGTCCCGATGAGGGCACCGGCGGCCGCGATGGCGGTAAACGCTCCAACCAACGCCCAATCGATCGGCTGCTCCCCGATGTAGCCTGCAAAACCACTGAGCGCATTGAGCGTGATAATGAGCAGCGAACTGCCCACTGCCTCCTTCACCGGAACGCCGGCCAGGTAGACCAGCGCCGGGACGATCAGGAAGCCGCCTCCGGCGCCGATGAGTGCGGTCAGCGCACCAACCGCGACTGCCTGGATTGCCAGGACCGGCGTGAAGTGCGGCTCCGATGGCGGTGACGGGTTTCGTCGTGCCGGACGCAGGGAGTCCACCAGCATCACGATGGCCGCCGTGAAAGCGAACACCGCGAACAGCGACAACTGCACGACCTCCGGAACTTTGTCGGAGACGCGAGCGGTGAGGAACGAGGCGGCCATTGCCACGAGGCCGAACGGAGCGCCGACGCGCAGGTTGACCGAGCCCTGTCGCCAGTGTCCGAGAAACCCGACGAACGAGCTCATGCCAACCACCGCCAGGCTCATGGCGATCGCCGGCTTGGGCGCGACGCGGAAGACATAGAGGAAGATGGGAACCGCGAGAATCGATCCGCCGCCGCCGAGCAACCCGAGGACGATGCCGACGACAAAGCCGAGCGCCAGCCCCGCTGCTTCGTTAGGCACCGTCATGCGGCCAGCACCGCCAGGGCGCGCGCCAGCACGTCGGGTTCGGCGAGGTCGCGCATGCAGCGGTGATGTCCCAGGGGGCACACGCGCGGGCCGTGAGGATGACACGGGCGACAGGGCATTGCCTCGTGGCCAACCGTGTGCGAGCCGGCTGCCAGCGGGCCGAACCCGAATCCGGGGACCGTTGGCCCGAAGATCGTCAGCGTCCGCGTTCCCATGGCTGACGCCAGGTGCTGCGGGAGGGAATCGTTCGTGATCAGCAGCGTGGCGCGCCGGATCAACTCGGCCGACGCGAGGAGGGACAACGTTCCGGTTGAATCGATTGCGTCCGGAGTCGCCGCTACGATATCGGCCGCGAGATCGCGATCGTCCTCGCCGCCGATGATGACGATCCGGGCATGCGACGACAGGGCCCGGGCGAGGGCTGGAAACTGCGGCCACCGCTTGGTCGCCCAGATACTCCCCGGCGCCAGCGCAATGAGGGGATCCTCCGGGGTGCTGTGCCTGACGAGTAGCGCATCAACCGCCTGGCGGTCGGCGGCCGACGGAAACAGTGAAGGCGTGAGCGATCCGGGCTCGAGAATGGCCTCGGCGCCCACGGCGAGGCGCAGCAGGCGTTCGGCGTGGTGCTGGTTCGCGCGATAGCGGATCTTCCGCGAATACGTTGGCGCGCCATCGGACGTGTCGAACCCGACGCGCTCGCGGTATTGAGCGAGCAGGGCGAGCAGCGCCGACCGCATCGATCCCTGGGCGAGGTAGGCGATCGCGTCCGGCTCGGTCGCGCGCAGGGCACGTGCCACGCGCCACAGCCCGAGCGGTCCGCTTTCGGTTCCCCGTTTGTCATAGACGACGAGCCGTCGCACCGCGGGATGCTCGCGCAGCAGAGGGGCGGCAGCGGGGGTTGTCACGACGTCAACCGAACCCGATCGAGCCAGGTGCGCAATCAGCGGCGTAGTCAATACCACGTCGCCCAGGAATGAGGTTTGTATTACGAGGCTCGAAGTCAGAGCTCGGAGCTCAACTCGGTCATTCGACTTGCAGCACAGCCAGGAATGCCTCCTGCGGTATTTCGACCGCTCCGACCTGCTTCATCCGCTTTTTCCCCTCTTTCTGCTTTTCGAGGAGCTTCCGCTTTCGCGTGATGTCGCCGCCGTAACACTTCGCCAGCACGTCCTTCCGCAGCGGCTTCACCGTCGTCCGCGCGATCACCTTGTTCCCGATCGCCGCCTGGATGATCACCTCGAACAACTGCCGCGGGATCAGCTCCTTCAGCTTGTCGGCGATCTTGCGGCCCCACTCGTACGCCTTGTCCCGGTGAATGATCACCGAGAAGGCGTCGAGCACTTCCCCGTTGATCAGCATGTCGAGCCGCACCAGCTCGCTCGTGCGATAATCCGCCAGCTCGTAGTCGAGGCCAGCGTACCCCCGGCTGATCGTCTTCAACCGGTCGTAGAAGTCGAGGATGATCTCGGCCAGCGGAAATTCCCACTCGAACTCCACCCGCGTGGTATCGAGGTACTTCATCCCCTTGTACACGCCCCGCCGCTCGGTGCCTAACGTCATGATCGGCCCGATGTATTCCGCCGGCGCCACGATCCGTGCCTTGACGAACGGTTCGTCGACATGGTCCAGCACCGCCGCTGGCGGCATCTTGGCGGGGTTCTCGATCAGCTCCATCGGCCCGTCCGCCCTGTACACGTGGTACTCGACGTTAGGCACCGTCGTCACCAGGTCCAGGTCAGACTCCCGCTCCAGCCGCTCCTGCACGATTTCCATGTGCAGCAGGCCCAGGAACCCGCAGCGGAAGCCGAATCCCAGCGCCGTCGACGTCTCCGGTTCGTACTTGAGTGACGCGTCGTTCAGCTGCAGCCTCGCGAGCGCGTCACGCAGGTTCTCGTACTGTTGCGTATCCGTGGGATAAATCCCCGCGAACACCATGGAGTGCACGTCCTTGTAACCCGGCAGCGCCTCGGTCGCGCGGTTGTCGGCGTCGAAGATCGTGTCGCCGGCGCGGGTTTCCTTCACCGACCGCACGTTCGCCAGCACGTAGCCCACTTCACCGGCGGTCAGCCGCTCGCCCTTCACCTGCCGCAACTGCAGGTACCCGACCTCGGCCACCTCGTACTGCGCGTCGTTCGTGCCAAAGGTGATGTGCATCCCCGGATGCAGCTCGCCATCCACCACCCGCACACTGGGAATCGCTCCGCGATACCGGTCGTAGTACGAATCGAAAATCAGCGCGCGGAGCGGCGCGTCCGGACTGCCGCGGGGCGCGGGCACGCGCTTGACGATGGCTTCGAGCAACTCATCGATCCCCGTGCCCTCCTTCGCGCTCACCATGAGGATATCGTCGGGATCCACGCCGATGAGGTCGTGCACTTCCTGCTTTCGCCGCTCCGGCTCGGCGCCAGGCAGGTCGATCTTGTTGAGCACCGGGACGATTTCGAGACCCGCGTCGAGCGCGAGGAACAGGTTCGACAGTGTCTGCGCCTGGATGCCCTGCGACGCGTCGACGACGAGGATCGCTCCTTCGCAGGCGGCGAGGGACCTCGAGACTTCGTACGTGAAGTCGACGTGTCCCGGCGTGTCGATCAGGTTCAACTCGTAGAGCGCACCATCGCGCCCCGTGTACTGCATTCGCACGGCGTTGAGCTTGATGGTGATGCCCCGCTCACGCTCCAGGTCGAGCGTGTCGAGCACCTGCTCCTTCATTTCGCGCTTCTCGAGCGTGCCCGTGACCTCGATCAGGCGGTCGGCGAGCGTGGACTTGCCATGATCGATATGCGCGACAATGCAGAAGTTGCGGATCTGCTGGAGTTTCAACTCGTGACTCGTGACTGGAGACTCGGCAAACCGATGGGCCGCCGCTGCCATGAAAGATAGTCGGCGCGTAGTTAGGGCCCCACCAAAGAAAGCGCCCCGGGGAGTTGATCCCGGGGCGTTCTGACCTCTGACCTGTGACCTAGTCTTGGGGTGGTTTCTTCTTCTCTGTCGTCGCCGCGCCCGAAATGGAGGGCGGATTCGATGTTCCGCTCGACGAGCCGGTTGTCCTCGCCGGGCTCGGATTGCTCACAGGAGTGGGCTTCGACCGCGTGTCAGTCGGGCGACTGGTTGTGCCAAAATCAGCACCCCTCGATCGCGTGCTGCGACGCGTTTCAGGTTCCGCCTTCGTCTTCGTCGGCTCGCGAGCCGGCGGCTGCGCAGAGGTGGTAGCGTCCGCGGTCCGCGTCTTGTCCTTGTCCGATGCGCGATCGGCGCGATCGAAACCCGTGGTTGCCCCGCTCCTGGTGCTCCCATCACGTCGCGCGTCCTCGTCCTTCAGCTTCTGCGTGGCGCGCGCCGGGATCGACTTGATGCCATCCAGGTCGGAGGCGGTACCTCGAATCTGGTCGAACCTCCCGAGGCGCTCCACCGGTGGGGCGTCCCCTCCTTCCGTGGGGACGGGAAGGGGAGTCGGGGTGAACAATCCGCCCTTCACCACTCCCTCGTTAGGTACGAACCCCGGCTCGGTGGGTTGTCCGGCAATCGGACCCGTCGGGCCACTGGCGATAATCGCCCCGATGTTGCAGCCGAAGAATCCGTACGAGAAAGTCGAGAGTGACGAGAAGCAGTGAAGCCCGTTGTAATAGTCGCGACACATCGAGCGAGACGGATAGCTGTAGTCGTACCCCCAGCTGTCCCAGTCCCACATAAACGAATTCATCGAGCCGAAATACGGAAACGCGCCGTACTGGAACATCGCCGAGCAGAGGGCATAGGTGTTCCTGATGCCGTAGTCATTCTGGAAGTAGTAGTCGACGTCGTAATCGTACGGCGTATCGACGTCCCAGAGCACGCGAGCAGCGAATCGCTCGATGTAGACATCGGGCCGACGGGCGACCGGTCGGTTGGCAACCGTGAATGCGCTATACGCGCCAAACCGGTCGTAGTCCTTGTTCTCGAAGCTCGAGAAATCCAGCGGGGCGTAGCTGGCGATCGCGAACACGTAGCCCCCCATGCGGTCGTTCGCGATGAACGAGGCCTCGCCCCCCAGCCGTGGATTCCGCGCGTAATAGGTCTGGCCACCGCGCACGGCCGCTCGTTGTGTGCGCGAGTACGGGAAGAGAATCTGCATTCGTCCGTTGCCATCGACGCGGACCACCGCCACGAAAGCATTTTCATCTACTTCGAAGCGGATGCGGACCGGGCTCCCCGGCGACAAGGAACGTTGTCCGTCTATGAACACCCGCACTCGCGGCGCGTCGGCGTCCGACGTTGGCCGGTAGTACTGGGGGTCCTGCGCCGGAAGCACGCTCGTAGCGAGAAGCGCGAACACACCCGGGAGCAACAGGGTCCTGCTCATGAGACCTCCGACCGAAAACCGCGGAACCATCGCCCGCGTCATAAGAGAGACGACCGGCTGGTGCGGAAACTAACGACGTCAACCGTGAGTGCCAGAACCACGGTATCCTCGTGTGCGGAAGGCCTTTGACCCCACTCTACCCGCCCCATACCTTCCGCCCCCATGCCCGTCGCCGCCCCCACCCGCGCTGACCTGATCGACCCAGCCTCTCTGGCTTCGCTGGGGCGCATCGAGATCATCGCCCGATGGGTTGTGGACGGTTTTCTAAGCGGGCTACACCGTTCACCCAAAAAAGGTTTCTCCGTCGAATTCGCCGAGTTCCGACCCTACCAGCCCGGGGACGACCTCCGGTTCATCGACTGGCGTGTGGTTGCCCGCGCCGACAAGTGGATGGTGAAGCAGTTCGAGGAGGAGACCAACACCCGCGCCGCGATCGTCCTCGACGTCAGCCGATCGATGGACTGGAGCGGATCACCCGAGCGCCTCACAAAACTGCGGTACGCCGAACAGGTGGTGGCCGCGATCGCCCTGCTCCTGATCCGGCAGCGCGACGCCGTCGGGTTGGTTCGGTACGATGATCGCCTGCGCACCGTGTTGCCGGCGCGCGCCCGCAGCATTCAGTGGCGGCGGATCGTCCACGCCATCGAGCACGATCCTGGCGCCGGCACCGATTCGCGGATGGCGGAAGGCATCCAGCAGGGCGCGAAACTCATTCGCCGGCCGGGGATCGTCGTCGTCATTTCCGACCTCCTCGTCGACGCGGACCAGATGGAGCAGGCACTGCGCGTCGCGCGCGCCGCGGGGCATCAGGTCACCGTCCTGCACATCATGGATCCAGCCGAGATGGAACTCGACACGCGCGGCGAGGCGATCTTCTACGATCCCGAAGGAACGCTCGAAGTCACCGCCACCGTGTCGGACGTGCGCCAGGCCTACGCCAAGACCGTGAAACACGCCATCGAGGAATGGCGACTCCGGCTCGCCGCACTCGGCGCGGGCTATGAGGTCATCCGGACCGACTCGCCATTCGGCGTCCCGTTGCGAAAGGCTTTCGCGACGCGCCAGCGCTTGCCGTGAGTTTTCTCGCTCCAATCTGGCTGGCGCTGACGGCGGCTGTTGCCGTGCCGCTGTTCCTGCACCTGCTGCGACGCCGGATCGAAATCCGGCGCGAGTTTCCCGCCGCCCGGTACCTCCTGCGCGCCGAGAAGGAAAACGTCCGCCGTTTGAAGTTGCGGAATCTCCTGTTGATGATGCTCCGCACGTTGACGCTGCTGTTCCTCGCGCTTGCGGCGGCACGCCCCATCGGTGCCCTGCTGGGGAGCGGACACGTGCCCACCGCGCTCGCCGTGGTGGTCGACAACACGATGAGCACGGGGGCAATCGTCGATGGCACGCCGCTGCTCTCGCGACTCAAGAACGCGGCGCGAACCGTCGTGCAGGGTGCTACGGGCAACGATCAGGCCTGGTTGGTCACGGCCGATGGCGTCGTCACCGGCGGTGCGCGCGATGTGGTCCTCGACGCCATCGATCGCATCGAGCCGCTGGGCGGACGCGCGGACCTGTCGTCGGCAATCACCCATGCTGCGGGACTGGTCCTCGCGGCGGACCTCTCTACCAGCACGGTGGTGTTGCTCACCGACGCCCAGTCCTCTCAGTGGCCCGGCGACGTCAATCTCGGTGACGTGCGCGTGGTGGCCCACGCGCCAACCGGCACGGCTCCGTTCAACCGGGCCGTGACGATGGCCGAGCCCCAACCGCCGCGCTGGAGTCCGAAAGGCTCCGTGTTGGTGGGTGCCTCCGGCGCCGATTCCGTGACATATCGGGTGACGCTCGACGGGCGCACCGCCGCCCGCGGGTTGCTGCGTGGGAGCGACGAGCAGGTCGTCCGGCTCGAACCGGGAGAACGCGGGTGGATCGCCGGCGCGGTCGACCTGGCGCCTGACGAGTTGCGCGGGGACGACGAACGCCACTTCGCGGTCTGGGTGGGCGACGCACCGGCCGTGAATGTGCTGCCGGCGGCCGGTCCTTTTGTTCGGGAGGCGTTCGACGCGCTGGTCCAGAGCGCGCTGGTCACGCGCGGGTCGGCCGTCGAAGTGGCCTCCGTCGATGAGGCGACCAAGCTCCCGGCGCTGCTGTTGGCGCCTAACGATCCAGTGCGCCTGGGTGCGGCGAACCGCAGCCTGGAACGACTCGGCATTCCCTGGCGACTGGGCGACGTGCGCCGCGACGAGACCATCGCCCGCGGCGCGGACGTCGAGGGCACCCCGGTTCGACTTCGATTTCCGCTCCGGCCGGCGGGTGGGGCGGCGGTCGCGTCGGATACGCTGGCCACGGCATCCGGAGAGCCCTGGATCGTGGCCGGACCGGACTACGTGCTGGTGGCGTCACCCATGTCCGCCGAAGCGACATCGCTGCCGATCACGGCGCCTTTTCTTCCCTGGCTCTCGAACCTCCTGTCCCAACGCCTGACGCGGGAAGGATCCGGTCTCGTGCGAGCCGATCCAGGCACACCCATCCGCTTGCCGCCTGGTGTGACTGGATTTGAGGGTGACTCGCAGGTCTATCCGGTCGGGGCGACCGCCACTGCGCCATCGAGAGCCGGCGTCTTCTTCCTCCGTCGTGGAGAGGAGCGCGTTGGAGCACTGGTGGTGAATCCCGAACGGGAAGAGTCGCGCCTCGACCGCCTGTCGACCAACGAGTTCAAGGCACGACTCCATGCCCGCGACGTGTTTGTCGCCACCGATCCATCGGACGTGGCGCAGCGCGCCTACGATGCCTCAGCCCAGCGTCCGTTGCAGGCGCTGCTCCTCCTCCTCGCACTGGGCTGCCTCATCTCCGAGATGATTGTCGTCAGGCGCGCGGAGCCACGAGGGTTGCGGCGGGTAGCTCCGAGCCTTGGCTCCTGATGGCTCTGGAAGGGATCCTCGCCGCATTCGAATCACTGCCAGCGTTTCGGCGACTCGTCGCCGAGCTGCCGGGAGTTGCCCAACGCCGGGTGGTCGCCGGGCTGGCCGGATCGACCGACGCCGTTCTCGTGGCATCGCTCGCCGCGCGGCTGCCGCGGCGCTTGATCGTCGTCGTGACCGACACCGTCAGCGATGCCGAGCGCTGGCTCGCCGATCTCCACGTGTTGGTGGGCGACTCGGGCATCGCGCTCTACCCGCCGCGCGAGGGATTTGGCGAGGTGGAGCCGCATACTGAAATCGCCGGAGAACGCGTCGAGACGCTCGAGCGGTTGATGCGCAGCGACGTGCACATTCTCCTCACCACGTCGCGCGCGGTCATGGAACGGTCGCACGTGCCGCGCGCGCTCGTCTCGGCGCGACTCGAACTGCGCAAGGGTGATGTCCGTCGCCCTGAAGATCTCGCCGAACACCTCGAGCGAATCGGCTTTGACCGTGTGCCGATGGTCGACGACGTGTCGCAGTTTTCGGTGCGGGGCGGAATCGTCGACGTCTACGGCTTCGGCATGACCGATCCGGTCCGCCTGGAGTTCTGGGGGGACGAGATCACCGACCTCCGCCACTTCGACTTGATGAGCCAACGGTCCGTGCGGGAGGCGGACATGGCGTTGATCCTCCCCGCCGAAGCCGCGGCGTCATCCGACGAGGGGGTGGAACGCCGGTCGTTGGCGGAACTGTGGCCGCCTGACACGCTGCTGGTGCTGCCTGACGAGAGCCACGTCGAGCCGGAGGTGACGCGAACCTGGGAGGAAGCGGCGCACCACGTCGACGTCGCGCGCCGCCGGGGTGAGGACGCGCCGGCGCGCGAGCTGCTGTTCGATCCGCCAACGGCGCTGCTGGCCGCGCTGCGGCGCTTCGCCCGTGTCTGTGTCGCCGATCCGCAGGCTGAAAGCGACGTGATCGTGTTCCCGGCGCGCGAACCGGAGTCCATCGGGCGCGACGTGAAGCTGCTCCGGCGCGTCGTGCGAGACGGGACGCCGACGATCATCCTGTGCGACAATACCGGCCAGGCCGAGCGACTCGAGGAGCTGCTGAACGAGGGCGAGTGGTCGCCGAGTCCAGCAGGCATAACGATCGGTGTGCTGAACGGTGGATTTATTCTTCCTCCGGGGCTTGGGGCTTCGGGCGTGGGGCTTGGTGGACCGTCATTTGACGAACCCCAGGCCCCAGGCCCCAGGCCCCAGGCCCGTGGTCTTCGTGTCCTGACCGACCACGAGATCTTCCGCCGCGACCGGCGATTGAGGCGCACGCGTCGGTATGGTGCAGGGGTCGCACTCGAGACGGTCACCGCGCTCAAGCCCGGCGACTTCGTCGTGCACCTCGAACATGGTGTCGGGATCTACCGCGGGATCGAGAAGATCTTCGTGCGCGAAAGCGTGGTCGAGGTGGCGGTGATCGAATACGAAGGTGGTGACCGGCTGAACGTGCCGCTCTACCGGCTCGACCAGATCGAGCGCTATCGCGCCGCGTTCACGTCAGGCGACGATGCCCCTCCGCCGCGACTGCACAAGTTAGGCGGGCGCCGCTGGAAGCAGCAGCGCGATAAAACGCAGACCGCCATCCATCAGATGACGGAGGAACTGCTGCAGCTCTACGCCAGGCGGAGCCTCGCCTCCCGTCCGCCGCACATTCCCGACACGCCGTGGCAGAAGCAGCTCGAGTCGTCATTCCTGTTCGAGGACACGCCGGACCAGCGCAAGGCGACGGACGACGTCAAGCGCGATCTCGAGCGCGTAGAACCCATGGATCGCCTCCTCGTGGGCGACGTCGGTTACGGCAAGACCGAAATCGCAATTCGTGCGGCGTTCAAGGCGATCCAGTCGGGGCGACAGGTGGCGGTGCTCGTGCCGACGACGATTCTCGCCGAACAACACGCGCGCACGTTTGGGGATCGGCTCGCCGACTTTCCCGTCCGCGTGGCCACCTTGAGCCGCTTCCTGACGACGTCGGCGCAGGCACAGGTCATCGCCGGGCTGGCCGATGGGACCGTCGACGTCATCATCGGAACACATCGCCTGTTGAGCAAAGATGTCCGCTTCAAGGCGCTCGGACTCATCGTGGTGGACGAAGAACATCGGTTTGGCGTCAAGCACAAAGAGCGACTGAAAGAGCTCCGGCTCGAGACGGATGTACTGACGCTGACCGCGACGCCGATTCCGCGGACACTGCACCTCGCCCTGGCCGGCCTGCGCGACCTCACGCTGATGCAGACGCCGCCGCGCGACCGCTCACCCGTGCTCACGTTTGTGGAGCCCTGGGATGATGCGCTCATCGCCGAAGGCATTGCGCGCGAGCTGGACCGGGGCGGGCAGGTGTTCTTCGTGCACAACCGGATCGAGACGATCGTCGCCGTCGCCGACCACGTGAAGCGACTCGCCCCGCGCGCTCGCGTCGATGTCGGTCACGGGCAGATGCCGGAGCGGGCCCTGGAGAACGTGATGCGCCGGTTCGTGACCGGCGAGGTGGACGTGCTGGTGTCGACGATGATCGTCGAGTCCGGCCTCGACGTGCCTAACGCCAACACGATGTTCGTGAACCGCGCCGACCACTTCGGCCTGGCGCAGCTGTATCAGCTGCGCGGGCGTGTCGGTCGGTCGCACCGCCGGGCGTATTGCTACCTCATGGTGCCGGATGCCGTTGACGAGGACAGCGAGCGCCGTCTCCAGGTGCTCGAACATCACACCGAGCTCGGGGCAGGGTATCGCGTGGCGCTGAAGGATCTCGAGTTGCGCGGGGCCGGTAACCTGCTGGGTCCCGAGCAATCCGGATTCGTCCAGGCCGTCGGATTCGATCTCTATCTCAGGCTCCTCGAAGAGACCGTGCGTCGCGTGCAGGCCGGGGAATCGGCGCCGCGCGACGTGCCGGCCGACGTCACGCTCGACCTCCCTTCATATCTGCCGGACGATTTCGTCCCGTCACAGGAGGCCAAGCTCGACGTGTATCGCCGACTGACCGCGATGACCGATGTGACGGTCATCGAGGAACTGCGCCGCGAACTGCGCGATCGTTTCGGGCCATTGCCTCCGCCCGCTGAGAACCTGTTCCGCGTGTCCCTGCTTCGCGCGCTCGGGGGACGGCTCGGGATCGAGGGGATCCTCGTGCATGCCGAGGAAGCCCGTATTACCTTTCGGGACACCGCGATGCCCCGGCTGAAGGGGCTGCAAGCGGCGTTTCACGAGGTGCAGTTCCGCGCCGATGTCCGGCGTGCGCACCCGCTCTCGTTGAAGCTCACGCGACTTGGTGGGTCGGGGATTCTGGATGGCCTCGTCAGGGCACTCCAATCGTTGCTGGCGGCACCCGACCGCTCCGCCGCGTGAGTTTTGTTTTGGATCACGCCCGACCGCGGTCAAATCACTAATCACCAGTCACTAGTCACCATGCACAAAGCCCGTATCGCGGCCCTGGCCGCCCTTGTTCTCGTGACGGCCTGCGAAGGCCTCAAGGAAGCGATGACCGCTCACGTGGACGTCGTTGCCCGCGCCGAAAAGCAGGAACTCTCCGTCCAGCGCCTCGCGGACATGATGGGTGGGTCCCAGATCCCGCTGACGAAGCCCGTGGCCGAACAGGTCGCCTACGTGTGGGTGAGCTATCAGCTGTTGGCGAAAGCCGCGTCAGTTGGTGACTCCATGACCGACACGGTTGCGATCGATAAGGTGATGTGGCCGCTCTATGCGCAGAGCAAGACAACGAAGTGGATGCAGGCCGTGCAGGCACGCATGCAGGTCGACACGTCGAACCTGGAGGGCGCTTACAATGAAGGTCGGCGCCTCCTGTCGGCACAGCACATCCTGTTTTCCTTGCCCCAGGATCAGGCCGCGAGCGGAAGTGATTCGGTGATGCGTCGCGCCGAGGCCGTGCGCCGGCAGGTCACCGACAAGAATTTCGCCGCAATGGCGAAGCAGCACAGCGGCGACCCGTCTAACAAGGACAACGCCGGCAAGTTGGACGTCTTCCCGCCGGAAAAGATGGTACCCGAGTTTTCGCGTGGCGTCGCGGCGCTGAAGCCCGGTGAGATCGGTCCGCTGGTCCGGACGCAGTTCGGGTATCACATCGTCCGGCGGAACACCTTCCAGGAAGTGCGCGAGCAGTTTGCCCAGGCGTACACGGCCATCATGCAGCAGACGGCGAATAGCACATTCATCGCGGGCCTCGAGTCGTCGGGCAAGGTTGAGCTGAAGCCGAACGCTGCCAAGGTCGTGAAGGAAGTCGCCGCTGACCTCCAGGGACATAAGGGCGATCGCACCGCCATTGGCAGTTCGGTGCTGGGCAACTTCACCGGTGGTGACGTCGCCCGCTGGATTGGCAGCATGCGCGAACGCGACCGGATGCGGGAGCAGATCCAGACGCTTCCGGACTCGATCCTCCCGAACTTCGTCAAGCAGCTGATCCTCCAGGAGCTTCTCCTTAAGCAGGCAGACAGCGCCGACATCAAGGTGGACACCGCGGAAGTCGTGGCGATCCGCAACGCGTTCAAGGGCCTCGTGCAGAACGCGTGGGCCGGCCTGCGCATCTCGCCGCAGCTCCTTGCCGACAGCGCACAGAGTGCGGCCGACAAGGAACGCATGGCGGCGTCGCGAGTCGATGCCTATATGGGCCGCTTGCTGCAGAGCCAGGAAGTATTCATCGACATTCCTCCGGCGCTCGCAGATGCGCTGCGCGAGAAGTACGACGGTTCCGTCAAGCCGGCGGGACTCGCGCGGGCGCTGGAGATTGCGCAGAAGACCCGCGCCGTCGCCGATTCCTCGCGGGCAGCGGCACAACCCAAGAGTGCCGTGCCGATGCCGGACACCGGGACCGGTGCAACCAAACGGTAGTACCAACAGACGAATCCAGATCGAAACGGAATCCTGACTGATCTGGGCGGGTCTCGTTGGAAAATGAAATGATCACTACACCAGGTGGACTCAACTTGAAGCACGTCGCTCTTTCGCTCTTCGCTCTGTTGCTCGCTGCGCCGGTTGCCGCGGCGCAGCAACGTGCCGCGAGCCAGCAGAATATCGATGGCATCGTCGCCGTCGTTGGCACGCGCGCGATTCTGTGGAGCGAGGTGATGGAGGTCATCGGCCAGGACCGTGCCCAGGGGAAGCAGCTGCCCGACGACTCGGCCGGCGCGAACGCGTACGCCCGCGGCATCCTCAATAACCTGATCGACGAGGAAGTGCTGTTGCAGCGGGCCGCGGGCGACACGAGCATAACCGTGGCCGATGCAGACGTTAATCAGACCGTCGACCGTCAGATGCAGCAGATCCGCAGCCAATTCCCGAGCGACCAGGAGTTCTTGCGCCAGTTGAGGTCCGCGGGGTTCGGGACGCAGGACGAATACCGCAAGTGGGTTACGGATCAGGCGCGTCGCGCGGAGCTGCAGAGGCGCGTTGTCCAGAAGTTCCAGCAGGAAGGGAAGATGGTGCGCGTCGCGGTGAGCGATGAGGAAGTCAACGAGGCGTACGAGCGCGCCAAAGCCACATTCCCGAAGCGTCCGCCGGCGGTGACGTTCCGCCAGCTCGTCATTCCCACCACGGCATCGAAGCAGGCGCTCGACCGGGCGCGCGCCAAAGCGGATTCGCTCCTGGTCGAGATCCGCGCCGGCGCCGATTTCGAACAGGTGGCAAAACGATCGTCGCAGGACTCAGCGTCCAAGGAGCAAGGCGGCGACCTGGGATGGAACCGCCGGAATGAACTGGTCCCGGAGTTCGAGCAGATGATGTTTGCACTCGCACCGGGGCAGATCAGTCCAGTCGTCTTCACCCAATACGGATTCCACATCATCCGGGTGGACCGCGCCAAGCCCGCCGAGGTCAGGGCGCGACACATCCTGATCAAGCCTGAATACGTCGGCGATGACACAGTTCGTGCGAGGGCACGGGCCGACAGCGCGCTCCAACTCTGGCGAAGCGGCACGAGCCTGGACACGCTGGTGAAGCGGTACCATGACCGCGATGAGGCCGAGGGAAGCCTCGAGCCATTCCCGAAGGAGCAGTTGCCGCAATCCTATCGGGATGCCATTGGCGCGAGGCCCAAGGGTGATTTTGTCGGGCCGTTCGCCATCGCCGACAAGAATCGCGGCGTGCCGAAATTCGTGGTGCTCCAGCTGACCGACGTCATTGAAGCTGGCGACTACACCGTCGAGGAAGTTCGTGATCGGATGCGTGAGTCACTGTCGCAGGAGCGGTCATTCCGCCGCCTGATCGATCAGTTGAAGCGCGAGACCTATGTGCGCACGCATCCGATCGAACCGTTCCTCGCGAAGGGCCCCTGACCGTGCCGCCGGCGCCCCGCGCCGGTGACACGGTAGCTGGTGGCACGCGGCTCGGCGCGCCGGACATCGGCCACGATCGTCGTCCCCGCATTGCGGTCACGTTAGGCGATCCGCGCGGCATTGGTCCGGAAGTGGTCGGACGCGCGCTCGAGGACGAGTCGGTGCGAAGCGCCGCCGAGTTCACGGTGGTGGGTCCGTCAGGCACCAGCCAGCGACCGAACGTGGAAACGGGAACGTGGATTGTTGGTGGAGACGCCGCGCTGGCGGGCCAGCTGGCCGGGCGCGCGATCGAGCGCGCCGTTGCCATGGCGATGGCGGGAGAGGTCGACGGCCTCGTCACCGCGCCGATTGATAAATCGGCGCTTCTGGCTGGTGGCTACTCCCATCCCGGACACACGGAGATGCTGTCGACGCTCACCGGTTCGGAGACCGCGATGATGCTGGCGTCGGAACGCCTGCGCGTGGTACTGGCGACGACCCACGTTCCGCTGCATGCCGTGACTGGACTGATGAGCATCGACCGCATCGAGCGGATTGCCGCGGTCACTCGCGCCGGCCTCGCCGAGTGGTTTGGCGTTGGTGAGGCACGCATCGCGCTCTGCGCGTTGAACCCGCATGCGGGCGACGGAGGCAGGTTCGGGACCGAAGACGACACTATCCTTGCGCCGGCAGCGCGGAAGGCCGGCCTGTTCGGCCCGTATCCGGCGGATACCGTGTTCGTTCGTGCCTTACGTGGGGAGTTCGACGCCGTCATTGCGCCATATCACGATGTCGGAATGACGGCCATCAAGGTGGCCTCGTTCGGGGCGGCGGTGAACGTTACGCTCGGATTGCCGTTCCCCCGAACATCACCGGATCACGGAACAGCGCTCGACATCGCGGGGAAGGGAAAGGCGGATCCGTCGAGCATGATTCACGCGATGCGAATGTGTGTTGAAATCGTTAATAGAAATGCCAGGCGCAAAATGCAAAGGGTCGAGTAGGTCCCTTCTGCCCTTCTGCCCTTCTGCCCGTCTGCCCGTCTGCCCGTTTGCCCGTTTGTTCTAATCACTGATCACTGCCGTTGACCCACGCCCATTCTCTCCCGCACCTGCACGACCACGCGCATCCGTCGCATCAGCAGCGGTTGCGTTGGGCGCTTGTGCTCACCGCGCTGTTTTTCGTGGCGGAAGTTGTTGGCGGCGTCGTCTCCAATTCGCTCGCACTGCTCGCCGACGCTGGCCACATGTTCACCGACATCGGGGCGCTCTCGCTGTCGCTGTTCGTGGCTTGGTTCAGCCGCCAGCCGGCGGCTCCGGAGAAGACGTACGGATACCTCCGCTGGGAGATCCTCGCCGCGCTGTTGAACGGTGCGGTCCTGCTCCTTGTTTCGGGGGTGATCGTCTGGGAAGCCATTGGACGCCTTCAGGCGCCCGAGCCACTGCAGGGCGGGATCATGTTGACCGTCGCCATTGGCGGTCTCCTGGTGAACACGGCATCTGCGTTCATCCTGCATCCGGCGCACAGCCACAGCCTGAATGCGCGCGGGGCCTACCTCCACGTCCTCGGCGACCTGTTCGGCTCCGTCGGCACCGTGATTGCGGCCATTGTGGTGCGATCGACCGGTTGGCTCGCCGCCGATCCCATCGCCTCGATCGTCGTGACGCTCCTCGTCATTCGCTCGGCGTGGCGACTCGTCCGCGAGTCGGTGAATGTCCTGCTGGAGGCAACACCGGCGCACATCTCCCTTGGGCGCGTGCGCGAGGGGCTGCAGGCCATTGGTGGAATTGAATCCGTACACGACCTGCATGTCTGGACCGTCACGTCAGGCATGGTGGCGATGAGCGCGCACGCCGTTGTTCGCGAGCCGGGCGAAAACCAGAAGGTCCTGGAGGCGGCGGTGGAAGCAATGCAACGATTGGGTATCTCCCACGTCACGTTGCAAGTCGAACGTGACAGCATCTGCGAAGCGCCCTGTCCTTAGAGGGTCCTAACGCCGGTTCCCGGACTGGGACGTTTGTGGCAACTGGCGCGACGGTAGCGCGCCATCCGGTGGATCGAGGCGTCTCCTGACGTTGCTGCACTGCCGCTCCCCGCGTCTGTCACGGGAGGCGTGCGCCCAACCATCGCCGGTGCGAACCATGATCGAGCATAACGAGCTTTTCATCGAAAAGGAGCAGCTGCCGGTCGAAGTCATGTTGGTGACCGGTGAAGCGCTCTCCGGCTCATTATTCGTGCAGCCTACGTGGCGTCGTGCATCCATCGAGTACGACGCGGCGGCGCTTCTCAACCTGCAGGAATCGTATTTCCCGCTCCAGTTGCCTGATGGCAGCACCCGACTGCTGGCCAAGGGTCATGTCGTGCTGATCCGGGGAAACGCGGCGGAATCGGATGGCTCGAAGGAAGGACTCGGCGAACCAGCCCATGTCCTGGTCCAGTGCAGCAACGGCGCCAACGTGCGGGGGAGCCTGTTGATCACACGCATGACCTCAAAGATGCGCGTCCTCGATTATCTCAATCACACCGCGGAAGAGTTCATCACGCTCTACCAGGACGATGGGACGCTCCTGCTGAATCGCCGGCATGTGGTCCACGTTTTCGATGAGTCGTATGGCACAGATTGATCGACTGTTGTCGGTGCTGATGTCCCGCCGTGGCGATTCGATTCGCCTCGTGCAGGACGAGCCTGCCTGTCTCCTGACCGGCGCCGAAAGTCTCCCACTCACGCGCGGCCCACTGACTCCGGCGCAGATGTTGACGATCGTCCGCGAGGTGGCCCCGTCGGATGCGGAGCAGCGCGTCGAGCGCGGAGAAGGCGCGCACTTCGAATACACGTTGGGCCAGGACGCCTTCATCGGCCGGCTTCATCGCGAGCAGGGCCGCCTGACGCTGGACGTGACGCCGCGCTCGCCCACTCTCACCAATGGGGCCGATGCCCACACGCCACGCACCAACGGGACCGTGAAATCACCGCCAATGGACGAGAAGGCGCGCGCGGTCTTGGACGACCTGCTGCGAACACAGATGGCGCGCAAGGCATCCGACCTTCACCTGCGCAGCGGTGAGCGGCCGCTATTCCGTGTCGACGGTGATATCGTGAGTGAGACCTCGGTCGAAGCGCTGGACTCGTCGTTCCTCGAGCGCATGCTGGTGGGCATCATGCCCGATCGCAATCGGCGCGAGTTCGAGGAACAGAACGACACCGACCTGGCGTACGAGCTGCCCGACCTGGCACGCTTTCGCGTCAACGTCTTCCGCGATCGGCATGGCATTGGTTCCGTCATCCGGGCCATCTCGTCGCGAGTCGTGACGGCCGAGGAAATGGGGATTTCCGCGGAGGTCCAGAGGCTCTGCGCTCTCTCCAAGGGACTCGTGCTCGTGACCGGTCCCACCGGCAGCGGCAAGTCAACCACGTTATGCGGCCTGATCGATCTCGTGAACCGGACACGCCGCGATCATATCATCACCATCGAAGATCCGATCGAGTTCGTGCACGTGAACAAGGGGTGCCTGATTACGCAGCGGCAGGTTGGCCAGCACACGTCGTCGTTCAAGCAGGCCCTGCGCGCGGCGCTGCGCGAAGATCCCGACGTCGTCCTCGTCGGCGAGTTGCGCGACCTCGAGACCGTTTCGATCGCCATCGAAACGGCAGAAACGGGTCACCTGGTTTTTGGAACGCTGCACACGTCCACGGCCCCCAGCACGATCGACCGCATCATCGACCAGTTCCCGGCCGACCGTCAGAGCCAGGTCCGGGTGATGTTGGCCGAGTCACTCAGGGGCGTGATTTCGCAGACGCTCTGCCGCAAGATCGGTGGCGGCCGGGTCGCCGCTCGCGAAATCCTGCTCACCAATCCAGCGGTTTCCAACCTCATTCGCGAAGCGAAGACATTCCAGGTTCAGTCAGTGATGCAGACATCGAGGCGGCTGGGAATGGTGACGCTCACGGACGCGCTGGTGGAGCTGGTCGAATCCGGACAGGTCGAGGCGACCGAGGCCTACGCGAAGGCGGTCGACAAGTCGATGATCCTGCAGGCCCTCAAGTCCAAGGGCCACGACACGTCATTTGCGGAGAAGGCGAAGTAACTCAAGTCTGGAATCGGGATCCCTCGCCCTCATCCAAAGGAAAACGGCGCCCGATCCTCGAGCGCCGTAGCGTTTTTTGGTCGTGGAGTCTGTGATCAACTCGACTCTATCGTAGGACCCGGCTCGTCATCCTTCTGGCTCAGTTCGCCCCGCGGCTTGTCGTACTCCGAACGCTCACTGTAGCCATATCCCCCGAGAACTTCGCCTCCGCGCATGTAATCGTTGCCGTAGCCGCGGCCAAGAGGGTACGTGTCCTTGCCGGGTTCCTGCGACTGACTCATGGGAACACCTCCCGAGTTGAGGACTTGAGCTGAGGGTGCTGTGTTGATGCGCCTCGCACAAGCGCTTGAACGAGACTCTCGGCCCGGTCATACTTCAAGGCTATGCAGATCCGGAACATTGCCATCATCGCGCACGTGGACCACGGGAAGACGACGCTCGTCGACAAGATGTTGCGCCAATCCGGGGCATTCCGCGAGAACCAGATCGTTGAGGAGCGCGTGATGGATTCCAACCCGCTCGAGCGAGAGCGCGGAATTACCATCCTGGCGAAGAACACGTCAATACGGTGGCACGGGACGAAGATCAATATCGTCGACACGCCGGGCCACGCTGACTTCGGCGGCGAAGTCGAGCGCATCATGCGCATGGTCGACGGTGTGCTGCTCGTGGTCGATGCCTTCGATGGACCCATGCCGCAAACGCGCTTTGTGCTCCGGAAGGCGCTCGAGCTCGGACGCAAGCCGATCGTGGTCATCAACAAGATCGACCGCCAGGGCGCCGATCCGTTGCGCGTCCATGACGAGGTGCTGGGCCTCCTCATCGAACTGGAGGCCGACACCGATCAGCTCGAGGCGCCGTTTCTCTATGCGTCCGCGCGCGAGGGTGTTTCCACAACGGATATGAATGTCACTCCGGTGAATCTCGAGCCGCTGTTCCACGCGATTGTCGAACACGTCCCGCCGCCACCCAGCGACTCGACTGGTCCGTTCCAGATGCTTGTGTCGACCCTCGACTACTCACCGTATCTCGGCAGGCTTGCCGTCGGTCGCGTCGAGCGTGGAACGGTGCACCTGGGAGATACGGTTGCGCTGCTCCCGATCGAAGGTGTTCCTGGCGTTGAAATCGCGAAGGTCACCAAGCTCTACACGCACGAAGGACTGGAGCGAATTGAAGTCACGGAAGCTTCCGCCGGTGACATCGTTGCCGTGGCGGGACTGGAAGGCGTTGAGATAGGGCGCACTGTCAGCGACGTCGAGCATCAGGATGCGCTCGAAGGCATCGCGGTTGAGGAGCCCACGATCTCGGTCGACTTCGTGGTCAACAATTCGCCATTTGCCGGACGAGACGGTCGCTACGTGACGTCGCGACAGCTTCGTGAGCGACTGTATCGCGAGCTCGAGCGGAACGTGGCGCTTCGCGTCGAAGACACCGACGCCACGGATACATGGACCGTTTCCGGTCGGGGCGAGTTACACCTCTCCATTCTCATGGAGACCATGCGGCGCGAGGGCTTCGAGTTCCAGGTGTCGAGGCCGCGGGTCATCACCCGCGAGGGACCCAACGGTGAGCGCCTTGAGCCGTACGAGGACTTGATGATTGACGTCCCTGAGGCATACCTCGGCGCGGTGATCGAGCGGCTCGGTACACGCAGGGCGGAACTGCTCGAATTGAAGAATCCGGGTGCGGGGATGGTACGTCTCCGTTACGCCATTCCGGCGCGCGGGCTGTTTGGATACCGCGGAGAGTTTTTGACGGACACTCGCGGCACAGGCATCCTGCACCACCGGTTCTATCATTACGGTCCCTGGGCGGGGCCGATTGAGGGTCGCACGCGGGGCACTCTGGTGTCGATGGAAGGTGGCGTGGCAGTCGCGTTCGCCCTGTTCAACCTGCAGGAGCGTTCCACGCTGTTCATTGGGCCCGGTGCGAGTGTCTATGAAGGCATGATCGTTGGCGAAAACTCGCGCCCCGGTGACATGGATGTGAACCCGTCGAAGGAAAAAAAGCTGACCAATATGCGCAGCAAGGGCAGCGATGAGAACATCCAACTCGAGCCGCCCCGGGAGTTGACGCTGGAAGGCGCGCTTGAGTATATCGAGGACGACGAACTCATCGAAGTCATGCCTCAGTCGATCCGCCTCCGCAAGCGCCTGCTAAGCGCCAACGATCGCAAAAAACTCTCTCGTGAGTTGAAGCGCGAACGCGCCACCGTCTGATCACCCCCAAAGGAGAAATTCGTGAAACGGGACGAGCTCGAGTCGTCCGAGCTGGAGGAAACGCCGTGGCCTCGTATTCAGGGGATGATGTTCGGGCCGGGCGACGAGGACGACGAAGCGGATGCTGATAACGCGGGTGATGGTGACGAAGGCGATGACGACGACCTCGAGGATGACCTCGAGTTCGACGACGACGACTTCGACGACGAATTCGATGATGATGATGACGACGACGATGATGACGACGAAGACGCCGACGAGGACGATGAATTCGACTCGGAACTCGACGACAGTCTGATCGACCTCGACGACGAGTACGACGAGTTCGACGAGGACAAACACAAGCCGGGGCCTACTCCCTACGACGAGTAGGTCAGCGATCAGCGGCCAGCGATCAGCCCATCGCCGGCACGGAGTGCAGTGACCAGCAATCGGTAACCAGCAACCAGCTGGGCGCTATTGCAGTCGCACCTTCAGTCCGGCACCGATGCTGCCCCTGCCGATGGCGAAGAACGTCTCGGTCTTTTCGCTGGTCGGCACACTGAGCTGAATGATCGACTCGGCTCGGGCACGACTACGGCGAGCGTAGGACATTGCTTCGACCGCGGATCCAACCCAGAGCGCACCCGCGGTCACCGCAGCGATAGCGAAGTTCGGCCGGGTCGTCCGGGGAAGCGAGTCGACGTAGGGATTGCCGAACGGATCCTGGAACGTTGCGACCTCAAAACCTTGCTCGCGCGACATGCCCCAGACGATCGCGCCGGCGACCGCGCCGAGGACGGCCACGCCGACGAATGAACGGCCCGTCTGCATCTGCCCCATTCCGGGCAGCATGAGACCTGAGCCCAGCGCCTGGCCTGATCCGAAGACGCGATCCTGCAACCGGGCAACCGCTGCGCGTATCGCAAGCCGGTCTGCCGGGTCGCCCGCCAGTTCGATGTATTTGTCGAAGTCTTCCGTGGCGAGGCCGCGTTCGCCTCGAGCTGCGCGCGCCAGTCCGCGGTTGAAATAGATCTCGGGGGTATTCGGCAGCTGCGTCGCGATTGATCCGAACATGGAATCCGCCGCGATGTACTGCCGGCGCTCCAGCAGCGCGACACCCGAGCTGAAGTTGGCACGAGCCTCATCCACCTTCGCGATCGCCGACGCGGGGGAAAGCCTGACGATGCGACCGCGTACTTCGTCGGCATCGCGCGCCCCCGGTGACAGCTGCAGGTACCGGCAATACTCCCTGACCGCTTCGGTGCTCGACGAGAGGAATTCGTGTTCGCGCCCCAGGTAGTACGCCACAACCGCATTCGACGGGCTCCGTCGCGCCGCCTGGACGAACGCGTCCCGCGCCGCCGTGTGTTCACCCTGAAGCGACGCTTCCTGTCCGGCGCCGATCAAGCGCCGGGTCTCCGCGTCATCGGGCTGCGTCGAGGAGGTCGCGGTGGGAACGGGCGTCATCAACGCCGCGCAGTACCCAGTGGGTGCTGCCGCAGCGAGAGTGCGTTTAGGCGTGAGTTGTGCCGCGGCAGGTTCGCTGCGCGCCGCAAGGCACGCCGCGAAAACCGTCAGCCAGCATTCCGCCCGAAACCAGATGCGTACCACGTTGTGTGGTGCCATTAGGGGTTGACGACGAACACGATCGATACAACCGGGACCAGTCCACCTCCGGAGAATTGAAGCGAGTGATTGCCGGAGGCGTTGAGCGAGAGACCTGAGAACGATGCTACACCGGAGCCATTGGTGGTGACGGTCGTGAATCCGCCGAGACTACCGGTCCCGGTCGCGACTGACGCTGTGATAAAGACGAGCGCTTGGTCCACGGGGTTGCCTGCCGAGTCCCTGATCTGGATGACTGGTTGCGTGCCAAACGGCACGTTCACGGTAGCGTTGCCAGGTTGCGTGGTGATCGTGAGCTGAGTCGCCGCCCCAGCCCCAAGTGTGACACTCGCCGTCGCGGTGCCACTCACACCTGGAGCCGAAAACAGCAACGTGTAGGAACCCGCCAGGCCAGTAATCCCGAGTCCGCTGAATGTCGCCACTCCGGAGCCGTTTGTCGTAGCCCCAGGGTTCTGCAGCGTCGATCCCACGGCGCCGGTTTGGATTGAGGCGGTAACGCTGACACCGGCCGTCTGGACGTTGTTCCCAGCCGCGTCACGCAGCCGCGCGACCGGCTGTTGGGGGAACGGAGCCCCGCTCGCGGCGTTCGCCGATGGCTGCGTGGTGAGCACCACCTGCGTCGCCGCGCCCGGCCCCAGGGTGATCGAACTCGACGACACTCCGGTCAATCCGCTCGAGGTGAATGAAAGCGAATACGAGCCGACAAACCCGCTGATACCCAACCCGGTAAACGTCGCGACGCCGGACGCATTTGTTGTCGCGGTGGCGGCACCGAACAGCGACCCGCCGCCGCCGACGAGCGTCACCGAGACCTGCACGCCGGCCTGGCTCACGGGATTATCACTGGCATCGAGGAGGCGGACCGCGGGCTGCTGAGCGAACGCCACTCCACTCGAAGCCGTCGACGATGGCTGGGTAAACATCCCCAGCTTGGTCGGCGGAACGCTGACCGTGATGGACGACGACGTCACGCTCGTCAGGCTGCCCGAGGAGAACGTGATCGTGTAGCTGCCGGCGGTCGATCCACTAATCCCGAGACCGGTGAATGTCGCGAGGCCGGAACCGTTGGTCGTCGCGTTAGGTGTGCCGATCAGGGCGTTGCCGGCCGGACCGTTCAGCGATGCCGTGATGGAGACGCCCGACTGCGAAACCGCATTTCCGGACACGTCGCGGAGTTGCACCGTTGGCGACGGTGCGAACGCGTTGCCACTTGCGGCGGTCGACGGCGGTTGCGTCGTGATGGTCAATGCCGACGCGGCACCAGGGGTGACGGAGATCGAACTGGACGTCGCTCCGGAGAGGCCGCTCCCCGAGAAGGCGAGCGTGTAGTTGCCCACGAGTCCCGTGATGCCGAGCCCGGTGAACGTGGCGATGCCTGACGCATTGGTGGCGGCCACGGTCGACCCGGTGAGCGCCGCGCCGCTGGGGGCGATGCCGACCGACACGTTCACACCGGCCTGGCTCACCACGTTCCCGGCGCCGTCCCTGAGTTGCACCGCAGGGGCCTGCGCCAGCGCGCTGCCGCTGGCAACGGAGGCGGACGGTTGCGTCGCCATCGTCAGTTGCGTCGCCGCGCCCGCCGCGAGGGCGAAGGTACTCGACGTGGCGTTAGGCACACCACTCGCCGAGAACGTCAGTGAGTAGGTGCCCGCCAGCCCGCTGAGTCCCAGGCCGGAGTACGAGGCAATTCCTCCGACCGTTTGCGCGGTGGCGGAGCCGATCAATGAGGCCCCGGCCCCGTTGACGGCGGCGGTCACGGTGACGACCTGGCTGACCAGGTTCGACTGCGCATCGCGCACCTGGAGCACCGGCTGTGTCGTGAGTGGCGATCCACTCGCGGCGCCGGCCGGCTGCGTCTGGATGGTGAGTTGCGCGGGAGCGCCTGGTCCCAGCGCGAAGGAACCGGACGTGACTCCCGACAAACCTGACGCAGCAAATGCGAGCGTGTAGTTCCCGACGGTGCCGCTGAGGCCGAGCCCCACAAAGGTGGCCAACCCGGTGGCGCCGGTTGTTGCCGATGTACTGCCGACCAATGCGGCGCCGGGCGGACCGCCGGCGATGGAAGCGGTCACCGAAATGCCGCTCTGGCTGACCGGATTGCCCTGCGCGTCGCGCACCTGGATTCTGGGCTGCGTCGTGAATGCGGTCCCGCTCGATGCGCCCGCGGGCTGGGTCGTGATCGTGAGCTGCGCGGCGGCGCCCGCGACGACAGTGAAGGATGATGATGTCACCCCGGTGAGACCGCTTGAGGTGAAGATCAGCGTGTAGCTGCCCACGGTGCCGGACGCACCGAGGCCGGTGAACGTCGCGATGCCGCTGGTCGTCGTCCGTGTGGTGGTGCCGGTCAGTGTGGCGCCACCCGCCGAAATTGCGACCGAGACGGACACGCCGTTGGTGGTCAGCAGGTTACCGGCCCCATCGCGCAGTTGCACCGCCGGAGCAGTGCTGAACGCGGTGCCGCTGGTGACACTGGCCGGCGGCTGGGTCGACATCGTCAGTGATCCCGGCGCACCCGGTCCCAGCGCGATGGTCGCCGACACGACGTTAGGCAGTCCGGCGCTGCTGAAGGTGAGCGTATAGTTGCCGACGGTTCCACTGAGACCGAGCCCGGCGTAGGTCGCCGTCCCCGTACCGGCAGTGGCTGCGGTCGCGCTTCCAACCAGCGTGGCCCCTCCACCGGTCACCGCAGCCGTGATCGTGGTTCCTGCCTGCAGCACGGGGTTCGACTGTGCGTCGCGTATCTGGACCGCCGGCTGGGTGGTGAAGGCCGCGCCGCTCGCGGCACCGGCCGGTTGCGTGATGATCACGAGTTGCGCGGCCGCTCCGGCGGCGAGCGCGATGTTGCCGGACGTCGCGCCGGTGAGGGACGGCGCGTCGAATCGGAGCGTGTACGTGCCCACCGTCCCGCTCAGCCCCAAGCCAGTGAAGACGGCGAGTCCGGAACTGTTGGTGCTCGCGGTGGCACTGCCAACCAGCGAGCCGCCGACTGGGCCGCTCTGAATCGATGCGGTCACCGTGATGCCGCTCTGACCCACCGCGTTGCCGGCTGCGTCGCGCAGCTGCGCTCGTGGCTGGGTCGTGAAGGCCGCGCCACTGCTGGCGCCGGCGGGCTGCGTGGCCATCGTGAGCTGCGTGGCCGCTCCGGCCACGAGGCTGATGGAATTCGAGGTAGCGCTCGTCAGGCTGCCTGACGAGAACGTCAGCGAATACGTCCCGACGGTGCCCGACAGACCGAGGCCGCTGAACGTCGCGACGCCCGAGGCGTTCGTGCTCGCGGTGGTGGTTCCCGTCAGCGACGCGCCGGCGCCGTTGAGTGAAACCGAGACCGCAACGCCGCCTTGTGAAACCGCGTTGCCGCTGGCGTCTCGCAGCTGCACGGCTGGTTGCGGACTGAATGCCGAACCACTCGGCGTCGGCGATGGCGGTTGGACCGAAACCGCCAGCGATGCCGCAGGTCCCGGCGTCACGTTGACGTTGTTGGAAGTCACCGTCGTGTAGCCGCTGGCGCCGAAGAGCAGGGTGCGGACGCCGATCGTGCCGGAAATCGAGAGTCCGGTGAACGTCGCCACGCCGGATGCATTGGTGGTTGCAGTGGTGGAGCCGCCGAGCGTGCCTCCACCGGTCAGGATCGCCACGGAAACCACGACCCCTGCCTGCGCGACTGGATTGTCCGCGCCGTCTCTCAGCTGGACAATCGGTTGAGCGGGGAACACCACTCCGCTCTGCACAGTGGCCGACGGTTGCTGGGTGAGTGCGAGTTTGCTGCCACTGCCCGCGCTCAGCGCGATGGCACCCGAGCTGGCCGGCGTCAGCGCGCCGCTGGAGAATGTCAGCGTGTAGTTGCCGGCCGGCCCGCTCAGCGTGAGCGCGCTGAAGGTCGCCGCGCCCGTGCCATCCGTCGACGACGAGCCGCCGGCCAGCGTGACCCCGGCGCTTGGGGACACCGCGGCGCTCACCGAAACGCCGGACTGCAGCACGTTATTTCCCGAGACGTCACGTAACCGGACTACCGCTGAGGAGGAGAATACCTGTCCGCTGTTCGCCGTGGCTGGCGGCGGCGTCGTCAGCGCGAGCTGCGTGGGTGCTCCTGGCGTCACGTCGATGCTGCCGGACGTTGCCGCGGTCAGGGAACCGGACGTAAACCTGAGCGTGCGGGCACCGATCGTCCCGGTGATCTTCAATCCGCTGAACGTGGCCGCTCCCGCCACATCCGTGGTGGCGGTCAACGTCCCGCCTAACGTGCCGGTGCCGGGTGGGGTGATGGCCACTTGCACCACCACGCCGGGGGTCAACACGTTGCTCCCCGACGCATCCTTGAGCTGGACGACCGGTTGGACGGGGAAGGCGATGTCGTTCTGTGATGAACTGGAAGGATGGGTGGTGAGGGCCAACTGGCTTGCGCTCGGCAGCGGATTGACCGTGATGCCAGCCTGGCCGTTCGCGCCGCCGATGCTGGCCGTGATCGTGGCCGCGCCTTGCGCCACCGCGGTCACGAGGCCCGTGGCGTTGACCGTCGCCGTCGCCGTATTGAGGCTGGTCCACGTCGTTTGACGTGCGCCTAACGCCGGGCCCGCAATGGTATTCCCGGCGGAATCGCGAGGCGTGGCGCTGAGCTGGGCCTGCTGTCCCGGCGTCAACGTGGCGGACCCGGGCAGCACACCGACCGTACTCACCGCGACCAGGTCGATGCTGACGTTCGCCACACCCACGATGCCCTCGGAGGTCGCACGAATCTGGGCCTGACCCTGGCTGACACCGGATACGACGCCGCTACCCTGGTCGACGGTCGCGACGGATTGGTTGCTCGACGTCCACACAACCGGGCGTCCTGGTAGTGGCTGCCCGGCCGAGTTGCGGGTAATGGCCGCAAACTGGCGGCTGTACCCGACGTGCACGACCGCGGGATTGGGAACGACCTCCACCGCCACGACGGGCTGGTTGCTGACAATGATCTGCGCCGTCGCCTGGATCGACCCCGCTTGCCCGGGTGTCGTTATCGTGGAGGTGATCGTTGCGTTGCCGACCGTGACGCCGGTGACCATGCCTGACGAGTTGACGGTCGCCACGGCCGGATTGCTGCTGTTCCAGTCGATCGTTCGGCCCTGCGGCGAAAGTGGGTCGCCACTGGTGTTGAACAGGTTGATCGTGAGTCCGAAGTCCTGACCGACCTGCAGACTCAACGTCGACGGTACGATCATGGCGTTGGCGACCTGCTCGATCAGGACGTTCACCAGCACCGAGGTACTCGGCGTGGTGCCGTTCGGGCCTTCACCCGGGGCCGAGACCGTGATCGTGACAGTGCCTGGCGAGATGGCCGTCAGGAGACCGGACGAGGACACGGTTGCCACGGCGTCGTTGCTCGACGTCCACAGCAGCGGACGCCCCGTCAGTGGCTGGCCACCGGCATCGCGCGCCGTGGCCGTGAGTGCCAGCGTAGCGCCGGCCTGCAGGCTTCCCCCGTCAGGCGTGACGGTGATGTTGGCCACCGGTGTGCGCAGTACCGTAACGATCGAGGTACCCGTCTTTCCCTCCCCGGTGGCCGAAATCGTGGCTTGTCCGATCGAGACGCCGGTAACCAGGCCAGTGCCGTTGACGGTAGCGATCTCCGGCGCACTCGTGGTCCATTCGAGCAATCGGTTTGGCAGGATCGCGCCGGTGCCATCAAGCGCTTCACCCTGCAAGGCCAGCGTCTGGCCCGCGACAACGCTTGCCGCAGGCGGATTGATGCGGACGAGGGCGATGGGTCGCGGCGCGACGGTCACGGCGATGGTGCGCGACTGGCCGCCGCTCGAAGCCGCGATTTGCGCCGTGCCCGCGCCCACCGCGCTGACGCCGCCGTTCTGGTCGATCGTGACCACCGTGAGGTCCTGGCTCGACCAGAACACCCTGGCCGTCGGCAGCAACACACCTCCGGCGCCGTACACGCGCGCGATGAGCGTTGCATTGCCGCCAACCGCGAGTGTCAGCACGGCGGGAGTGACGTCCAGCCTGGTGACTTCTTCGACGTCAGGAGCGAACGGGCTGTCGCATGACGCCAGCAGTGTCAGGTACGCGATCGCCAGAGTCCAACGGCGTCGCCGATCGATGGATCGGTTGTGGGAGAGTCGCAGCATCCGGGCCTAACGAGGCGGACCGACGACGCGGACCGGGGTCGGGGTCTGGTCACGATCGCCGCGGCCAATCTGCCCGTCGATGTTATGTCCCCAGCAGAACGTCTCGTTCGCCGCGGTCACTGCGCAGGCATGAGCCCCACCGGCACTCAGGGAGGCCAGCCTGCCGAGCCCCTTCACCTGCACCGGAACAGAATGGGACGACACCGTGCCGTCGCCCAGCTGCCCGTAGCTATTGACGCCCCAGCACCACGCGCCGGAGTCTCTCCCGCGTGCGCACGTGAACGCCGCCCCGGCGGTAATGGTGCTGAAGGGCGTCGCGCCACTGGAAGCCCGTGGCATCGAGGAATCCAGCGAACTGCCGTTGCCCAGCTGGCCAGAGTTGTTTCGCCCCCAGCACCAGGCCTCACCCGCGCCGGACGTTATAGCGCACGAGTGTGACGCGCCGGTAGCAATGCTGACAAATGGTATGTCGGCCTTCACTTTCGTCGGCACGCTGTGAGAGGCCGAAGAACCGTCTCCGAGTTGGCCATTATCGTTCCTGCCCCAGCAGTACGCCGCGCCGTCCATGGTTAACGCGCAGGTGTGGTACCATCCGAGCGAAAGTTCGGCGACCTGACCGGGCACGTCCACCAACACCGGCGATGTTCGCGAGTTTCGCGATCCGTTGCCGAGTTGCCCGTCACCGTTCGCGCCCCAACACAACACATTTCGCTGACTCGAAATGCCGCACGTGTGTTCGCGTCCGGCCCTGATCATCCGGAAACCAACCGAGCTCGTGACGCCAACCGGCGCACTGCGGGATTGGGTGGTACCGTCGCCAAGCTGCCCGCTGGTGTTCTGACCCCAGCAGACGACTCTATCGTTCGATGTGAGGCCGCACGTGTGGCCCATTCCGGACGAGATCTGTTCGAACGTGAAATCGCCCGCGACGGGTGCCGGCGTGGGACGTTCCGAGACTGTTGTCCCATCGCCAAGCTGACCGTTGTCGTTACTACCCCAGCAAATAGCGCGCCCGTCGTCATCGATGGCGCAGGAATGCCCCCGTCCCGCGGCAACGCGACCGCCGTCTTTCGGGAAAGTGAGCGCTGGAACGATTGGTGCAACCGGTAGCACCGGAGGCGATGTCGATACGGCAGGACGTGTCGTCGTGTCCGGTGCAGGCGCCGCTCGCGTGCCTGGCGGGGGCGGGGTAGCGGCAAGGCGCGCCGAGTCGGCTTTCGGGGAGACGCCTCTGAGTCTCGTGTTAGGCGGTGTTGTGACAGCGCTTGGTGGCGGCTGTTTCACGGTCGAGGAATCCGCGCCGGTGGCGACCACGCTGTCTGCGCCGCTTTTGGACGTCGTATCGGCGGCGGGCACGACCGGCACGGCCACGCCCCTGTCGTCAGCCTGGACGTCGGGGAACCCGATCAGCTTCACCTCTTCGGCACGCGCGGGCCCGAACTGGATCCAGAGCACGGCCGACAGGGTGGCCACCGCCACGGCGAAGACCCCGACGCGCATGAGCCGTGATCGGCCGCTGGCCGGGATGACTGTGACGCCCTCGGACAAGCGCACGTTCGCCAGGTGCGGCGGCCGCTGGACCGAGAAGCCGCCGGACGGCGAGGTGGGAGCAAGCCCACCGGCCGCGGTGCCGAGAGCGGCTGTTGCCTGACGAGTCAGCGGCGTACGGGAAGCGGATCGGAGTCCGAGCGTGGCTGCCGCGGCACCAGTCGGTTCGAAGAATCTTTCGCTATCCTCGGCCGGTGGAGCGCTTGGCGTCTGGCGAGCCGCGTCGAGTGGCGCGACCGGCGTCGGAGGCCGGGAAAACTTGACCGTTTCGAGCGCTGCCTCGATCACCGAGTCGCCACGTTGTCTCGCCTGCTGGAAGACCCGCGTGCGCCGGCGACGTCGCTGCGCCGACTCCCACTCCTTGAAGCCCGGCAGCGCCTGATCCGACGCCAGCAGCGTGAGGAATCGCGCCGCGCTGGCCCAGCGTCGGTCGGGATTCTTCGGCATCAACCCTTCGATCAGGTATTGCGTGCGCGACGGAATGTCTTCGCGGAAGCTGTCGATGGCGGGCAGCTGGTCGTGTTTCTGGCGGTAGATCACGCTGTAGAGGCTTTCTCCTGCCCAGGGTCGCTCCCCGGTCAGCATCTCCCAACCAACCATGCCAAGGCTGTACAAGTCGCTGCGCCCGTCGAGGTGAACCCCATCGATCTGTTCCGGCGCCATGTAGGTTGGCGTTCCGATCGTCGTGCCGGTGGCGGTGAGCTCGGTCGGCGCATCCATGACGCGCGCGACGCCGAAGTCGGACAACATCGCCCGACCGGACGTCGCGTCGAGGAAGATGTTTTCGGGTTTGACGTCGCGATGGACGACGCCGGCGCGGTGCGCATAAGCGAGCGCGCGGGCGATGTCACGCAGCACCTGTTCCGCCGTTGCGGCGTCGAACGGTCCGTCTTCGGTGACCGCCTGCTTGAGCGTCCGCCCGGGAATCAGCTGCATAACGAGTGCAACGGAGCGGTCGGCGAGGTGCCGGATGGAGTAGACGCCGACGATGTTCGGGTGCTCGAGTTGGGCGACGGTGCGCGCTTCCCGGGCGAGGCGCGCGACGGCCTCTTCGTCGGCGGCGAACCGGGGTCGCACGACCTTGACGGCCACCTCACGTCCCAGGTCGCGATCCCTGGCGCGGAACACCACGGCCATGCCGCCGCGTCCCAGTTCGCCTAACAAGGTGTAGTCGGCATCGAGCTCCGCCGGCCACCAGTGTGGCACGGCGTCGTCGGCGGGGCGCTCAGGCTCCGTCATCGGGAGTTCGACGTCGTCGTCAGTCATGCCATGATTCGGCGCGCCCGGCCTCAGCGCGCGTGGAAGACAAAAACCACCGCCCCCATCTCGAGGCGGTCGCCGTCCTGCAGCGTGATCCCGTCGCCGTGGTCCGGAAGCGACGATCCATTCAGCAGGACCGCATTGGTGGTGGACATGTTCGAGAGATGCCAGCGCTGTCCGCCGAAGGTCATGCGTGCGTGTTGGCGACTCACCGTCGGGTCGAGCAGTTGCACGTGGCGGAGCGGCGGACCTTCACTCCGCCCGAACGTGATGGTGACATCCTCGTCGCCAACCTGTCGCGCGAAATGGATTTCCTGCCCGATGTCCTCGCCGCCCACCACTTCGAGGCGACCCGGCAGGAATTCGAGTGTTCCCTCCTCAGCTCGGAAGAACCGGAGCTGCGTTCCCTCCACGAGGTGGGCCGACGGCGATCCCGGCTTTGCTTCGCCAGGGCGGAATGGTCCGGTGCTTACCGTTTCGTGATCATCGTCGGGCACCACGAAGACCTCCGGGTCCGTGTCGGTTGCAATCGCGGCCGTCGGCGTCACGCGGCTGACCGACGTTGGCGAGATCGACGTCACCCTCGGCGCCGACCGAGGAGAGATACGCTGTCCTTGTGGCCACTCTTCACGCGGCAGCGATGGGCGCGGCGCCACGGCCAGGTCCGGCGCGGTCAACGGCATAACGAGCACCGGCGCGCCATGACGACGAAGGGCCTGGTCCCGGCGCCATCTCGCCACACGAAGCGCGACCAGCGTGATCGCCAGAACAAGCGCGAGCATGCCGACGATGATGACGATGTAGACCAGACTGACTCGCATCCGTACTGGATTGGTGGCCAAAGCAAGCCCACCCCCCGGGCCCACGAGGAAATGCGCGGACGGGGGAATCGCGCCTTCAAAGACACTCAGGCGGCAAAAAGAGCCGCCCGAAGATCCCGAACACGCGGGTGCTGAACAGATAACTTAGAGGCCTCTCAGAAGCGCGCCAGTGCGTTGCAGCGTCGTCACTTGGCTCTGAACCGGAAGACAACCTCTCCCAACTCCACGCGGTCGCCATCACGAAGAACGACGGAGCCATTATCCGCCGGCAGCGGCTTCCCATTTACGCTCGCCGGGTTGGTGGCCGACAGGTTCGTGAGGCGCCAGTCCCTGTCCTCCAGGGTCATCTTGGCGTGAAGACGGCTCACGGTCGGCTCATGCAGCTGAACGTGACGGTATTGGACCCCATCCTGGCGACCAAAAGTGACGACCGTTTCCGCGCTTCCCGGCTGCCGGACAAACCGGATTTCCTGACCGATCTCTCGGCCTTCGACGACCTCGAAGCGACCCTGAAGGAACTGTAGCGTCCCGTCCATCGGTCGTGAGGAACGACGGGCCGGCTTGGTGTCCGCCACGGGAACGGGCCTTTCGACGGTGGTCTCGAGACGCAATCTGGGAGCGTCCTGACCCACAGCCGGCTCGGCCCACGCGCCGCCCCCCAGCGTTCCAGTGGCAGCCTCCCGCCGCGGTGGCGCATACGGTGACTCTGTCGGTTCGCTCGTCGGCGGAGCGACAGGCGGATTCGCGACAACATTGGTTGCGACGGGCCGCGTGGGACGCGGTGGCGCCACGATCGAGGCGTCCGAAAAAACGGCCAGCGTGATTCCAGTGTCACGCTGTCTCGCGCGTCGAAGGCGCGGCAACAACCAGCCGAAAAAAACGGCTGCCGTGACGACGGCAGTCGGAAGGCCGATTATCAGGACGAGATCAGAGACTCCCAAGTTGAGGCGCCGTAGTAGTGGTCAGGGCCGCACGAGCGCAGCCCGATGGAATGTACAGGAAAATGCTGAATGCTGTTTGCTGAGTGCTTGATCGCAGACTGCTGGAGTTCGTCGCGAGGAGCGTAAAACCTGAGGGAGCGAGTCTCCCAATTGAGATTGTCGTAAGGCGGGATTAGGTTCCGCCGTTCTGCAAGGGCCTGTAGCTCAGGTGGTTAGAGCGCACGCCTGATAAGCGTGAGGTCGGAGGTTCAACTCCTCCCAGGCCCATCCATGTGGTGGGTTCGATGAGACTGGTGCAGTAAGGACAATCCCGTCGCTGTTGCAAGTTGCGAGCCCCGCTTTGCCATCGCGCGAAGCGGGGCTTCATCGTTTTCCTGAAGCAAGCACGACTGGTGGCGACGGCCACGTTAGGCCTGTGGGCTCAGGCGTTGCTTTCACGCGACACTTTGCGGTTAGGTGTTCCCCTTCCTTGCGCGAACTGGTTGCTGCCCCAATGGTGAGCGCGGTGCGAACCGACGCCGTTTTTTTCCCCGGAGGTCCCGTGAAAACTCGCTACGCTCTTCTTGCCGCTCTTCCACTCTTAGCGGCATGCGCCGACTGGACCGATCAAGTCGCGGGACCGCCAGCGATGAACATTCCATCGCAGATTCAGTCGAGTCTCGGCCCGCAGGAACTCCTGGATCGTTACATCGTGGTCTTCCGCGACGATGTGCAGGATCCGTCAGCGGCTGCAGACCAGCTGGTTCAGGCTTTCGGCGGTGTTGTGCATTTCCGCTATCAGTACGCCATCAAGGGATTCGCCGCCACGCTTCCGGCGTCAGCACTGGACGGCATCCGGCGCAGCACCATAGTGAGCTACATCGAGCCAGACGGAATCGTCACGACGGTGGCGTCAGGTAGCGATAACAGCGCGACCTGGGGGCTGGACCGCATTGACCAACGGGATTTGCCGCTGAACGGTACATACGCGTGGAATCATGACGGCGCCGGCGTACGCGTCTACGTCCTCGATACCGGCATTCGACCGACGCATAACGAGTTCGGCGGTCGGGCCACGATCGGCGCCGACTTCATCGGCGACGGCCAGAACGGCAACGACTGCCATGGCCACGGCACGCACGTCGCCGGCACAGTTGGTGGCGGCGAATATGGCGTCGCGCGAGCGACCAACATTGTGGCGGTCCGGATACTGAATTGCGCGGGAAGCGGTGCATTCTCCCAGGTGATCGCGGGCGTGGACTGGGTCACTGCGAACCGCGTGCTGCCGGCCGCGGCGAACATGTCGATAGGCGGAGGTCTCTATCAGCCCCTGAACACGGCCATCACGAACTCGATCGCCTCGGGGGTCACCTACGTCGTCGCGGCGGGCAACAGCAATGCGAACGCCTGTAACTATTCGCCGTCGTCCACGCCGAACGCCCTGACCGTCGGCTCGACGACGAGCACTGACGCGCGATCGTCGTTTTCGAACATTGGCACGTGTGTTGATCTCTTTGCGCCTGGCTCCTCGATCACCTCGGCCTGGTTCACGAGCGACGTAGCCATCAACACAATCAGCGGCACATCGATGGCGAGTCCCCATGTCGCCGGTGTCGCGGCGATCTATCTGAGCGCAAATCCCTCGGCTTCCCCGGAAGCGGTCGGGGACGCGATCAAGGCCGGAGCAACGCCTAACAAGGTTACGAATCCCGGCACCGGTTCGCCGAACCTGCTCCTCTACAGCCTGATCACGAGTGGAGGCACGCCAAATCCCCCGCCGACGGCATCGTTCACCCATTCGTGCACGGACCTCGCCTGCAGCTTCGACGGGTCAGGCTCCAGCGACAACGGTTCAATCGCGGCGTACGCGTGGAACTTCGGTGACAACAGCACCGGTTCGGGAGTGACGGCAAATCACACGTACGCGGCCGGAGGCAACTACACCGTCGTGCTGACCGTGACGGACAACCTTGGCGCCACGGGATCGACGTCGAAGTTGATCAATGTGACCGCGCCGCCGAGTGGTGGAATCACCCTGAGCGCGACCGGTTACAAGGTGAAAGGGCTGCAGAAGGCCGACCTGTCGTGGTCTGGCGCGACGACGAACGTCGATATCTACCGCGACGGCGTGCCGATCATCACCAACACGGCGAACGATGGCGCACACACCGACAACATCAACAACCGCGGTGCCGGTTCGTACTCGTACCAGGTCTGCCTGACTGGTACCGCGACCTGCTCCAACACTGTCATCGTGTCGTTCTGATCGAATCCCTGTTGGAAAAACGAACGGACGCATCCTCGTGGAGGCGTCCGTTTCGTTTCTGTCCCGGCGATTGACAAGCGCGTCCCAAGTGGCGCGTTCAGTCAGCACCGATTCTTCGGCAGTCACCTCGATGATGGGTCCATCAAACACGATGCGCGCCTTCGCCGTATCAGGAGCCATCATCGGATGGTTCGCGCTCGGCCTCCAATACGTGCTGCTGGTGCGGGGGTTCGAAGCGGGGGCGCTATCGGCCACGATTCGCTTCTTCAGCTTCTTCACGATTCTCACCAACACGTTGGTCGCGGTGGCGTACACCGCCGTCATTCTGCCGGGGCGCGCCGCGTTCACACGGTTTTTCAGGCAGCCACGCATTCAATCCGGTATCGCGCTTTCCATCGCGCTGGTGGGAATCGCGTATTCGCTGCTGTTACGACGAATCTGGGATCCGCAGGGGTGGCAACTCGTCGCGGACCGGCTGCTTCACGACGTCGCGCCGCTGCTTTTCGTCGGGTTCTGGGTGGTGTGGGTTCCGAAGGGTGCGTTGCGCTATTCCGATGTCTGGCGTTGGGCCTTGTACCCGATCGCGTATTTCGCGTACGCGCTCGGTCAGGCTCGCCTGACGGCGTGGTATCCGTATCCGTTCGTCGACGTCGGCGTGCTGGGCTATGCGGTCGCGCTGCGCAACGCCGCCGTGATCCTGGCGCTGTTTGTGGCGACCGGCGTCGTGGTGGTTGCCGCAAGCCGGCGCGTCAGCCGACCTCCGGCCACGGATCCGGCAACCGCTGTTCGTTAGGCCTGACGGGCGGCCTTGAAGCCCACGAGCCGGCGCTGCTGGGGATCCCACAGCTTCAGCGACGTCGTGCGGAGGCTCTTCCAGAACGTGAGGACCGGGACTGACCGGAATTCCGGCACCGCTTCGTGGGCGGCGCGAAGCCGATAGTTGGGAATGCGCGGGTCTACGTGGTGCACGTGGTGCCGGCCGATGCTGCCGGTGAACCACTCGAGCACCCGCGGCAGCCGGTAGAACGAGCTGCCGTCCATTGCCGCGGTCACGTAATCCCAGTCTTCGTGGTGGTCCCAGTGCGCATGGTCATGCTGGTGCTGCACGTAGAAGAGCCAGATGCCGGCCAATGACGCCAGGTACACCACGGGGAAGTACACGAGCAACATCGCGCGCCAGCCCACGAGCCACGTGAGCGACGCCAGCAGGAGAACGATGACCAGGTTCGTGTAGTGAACACTCGATGCCTTCGCGGCGCGGGTCGTGTCCGACGGCGCCGGTCGCCGGTAATGGATCATTAGGTACAGCGGCCCGATAACGAGCATCACGAACGCGTTGCGATAAAACCGGTACTTGAATCGGCCCCAGCGGCTCAGCGCCCGGTATTCATCGACGGTGAGCGTATTGATGTCCCCGTGACCGCGCCGATCGAGATCGCCTGAGGACGCGTGATGCAGCGCATGGTCGCGTCGCCACTGCGAAAACGGCGTCATCGTAATCACACCGGTAATGAACCCGATGATCTCGTTGGCCCGCCTGGATCCCGTGAAGGAGCCATGGCCGCAGTCGTGCATGATGATGAACGTGCGAATGAAGAGCAGCGAGGTCACTGGCAGCAGGAGCACGGTGAGCCACCAGGCGTTCGACACGCCCCAGAACATGAGCGCGAATCCCGCGGCCAGCGGCACGAAGGTGTTCAGCATCTGCCAGGTAGCGCGCCCGGCATCGCTGGTCCGGAACGCGGCGGCGCGCTCCTGGATGGAACGCGAGCGGCCGGCAAGTGGCTGTGAGACATCAGGCATCCATGAAGCCTAGTCGGGAAGGCCGGAAAAGGCAAAACGCGTGTTGCACCTGAGACCGTACGTGATCAGGATCGCGTTGGTGTCACAGACATCGGCAGGATGACAACCACGACAGGGCAGGTCCGGTACTCGCCGGCCTAACGAGTCGCGGTCGCCGCCGGCGCACTGGCAAGATGCACCGTTTGAGTAGGATAGGCCAGCGATGTGCCCGCGCGCTCCACGACGCCCAGGAACTGTAACAGCACTTCCTGACGGATCGCCTGGAACTCGGCGTAGTCCTCGGTCACGAACCAGGCCGTGACCTCGACGTCGAACGATGACGAACCGAGCGCGCGGAGCAGCACCGTGACGCCCTCAGGAAACAGCTTAGGCTGTGCGCGGAGGACATTCCGGAATCCATCGAGGATTTCGCGGAGTTGCGCCTCGCTGGTGCCGTAGACCAGGCCAATGATCGTCGCGAGGCGCATCCGGTCCCGCGCCGTGTACGACTCGATCCGGCTGTCGGCGAGCTTGCCGTTGGGGATCGTTACGATGGTTCGGTCCATCGTACGGAATCGCGTCGACCGGAGGCCAATGCGCTCGACGGTGGCCAGGAAATCTTCGACCTTGACCGTGTCCCCAACCGTGAAGGGCTGGTCGACGCCAATGGAAAAAGCGCCAAAGAGGTTCTCCACCGTCTTCTGTGCCGCGAGGGCGAGCGCCAGGCCGCCGATCCCCAGCCCGGCGATGAGGCTCGCCACGGGGTAGCCGAGGTACGACAACACCGCGACGGCGGCAATCGCGAAGACACCGACCTTGGCGACCCGGGTGCCTAACGGGATGAGCGACCTGGAGTGGCCCGAGCGCGCCCACATCGACTCGCCGAGCAGGTGGAAGCCCACATCCACGAGCCGGAACAACGACCAGAAGAAGACCGCGAAGTAGCCGGCCCGAATGAAACGGATCGCCGTGGCATCGGCCGCCGTGAGGTCCGCGGCCTGGATGAGGGTGGCGACGAAAGCGAGGCCGAGCGCGGCGCTGAGCGGACCGCCCAGTCGCTCGAGCAGGACATCGTCCCAGGTGGAACGCGTACGCTTGACGAGTCGCCCAACGACGGCTCGCACCAGGCGTCCAGCGACCTTGCCGAACACGATGCCACCAACGGCGATGGCGGCGATCGCCAGCCACTGGAACCACGTCAGGCCGAAGGGGCCGTAGCGAAGAAGGAAGTCTGTAAGGTTCATCGAATGCAGAATGAAGAATTCAGAATGGTGCAGAATTCAGAATGCGGTCGCAGATGTGATTCTGAATTCTGAGTTCTGCATTGTCACCTGCATTCATTCACATTTTCGTCTTCGACCGATCTTCGTAGGGACGCAACCACCAGTCGAAGAACGTCCAGGTCCGGTTCCAGGAGTCGATCTGGTCGGGCGAATCGTCGCGCTCCCAGGTATCGGCGTTCACGCGGCGGTTGAACGTGTGGCCGACACTCGATGGGCCCGGCGCCGGATCGACGTAGACCTTCGTTTCGGCAAGGTCCGGCTTGAGCGCGCGAAGTTTCCACACCAGCTGCTGGTCCTCGACGTAGTCCACGTCGGTGTCGTTCGTCGCAACGTGCACGAGGATCGGTACCTTCAGTTTTTCGACCTGATAGAGCGGCGACCGCTCGATGTAGAGCGCCTTCTTCTCGTGAGGCAGTCCCTGCACGCCCGACTGCGTCGAGAACTGGCGCTGGTAGCTCGGTCCCTTGTATCCGAGCCGGAACACGAGGTTCGAGACAGGCACCATCGCCGCGCCCGCCTTGAACGGGTGCTGCTCGCGGAAGAGGAGCAAGGAGGTGATATAGCCGCCGTGGCTCCATCCCATGATCCCGATACGCTCCGGATCGACGTGCGGCAACGTCTTCAGGTATTCGACCGCCGACGCAACGTCGTCGAGCTCCTTGCCGCCGTAGTCAATGGCGTTGTAGTGCGCGGCGCCGAATCCCGTGCTGCCGCGATACTCCGGTGCGATGATGACGTAGCCGCGCTGGACTGCTTCTTTCACGAACGGAAAGAGCCGATAGCTCCACCAGCTCCCATGCACGCCGCCGTGCACCCAGACCATCGCGGCGTGTCCGCGCGCGCCACGCCGGGTGAGCGGCTGGTACAACGACGCGGGGATCTCCATCCCGTCGACGCTGCTCTTGTACTTCACATTCGTGTATTCGAGCAGTCCCTTGCTCTTTGCCACGGTCGTGCTCTCGGCAACGGCCCGCTGCTGGATCTGCTGCTCGAAGTTGGCTTGAGGATGGTCTTCGGGCCGGTTGCTCACATACAGCTCGCGGGCCCTCGCCGAGTCCATGACCACTGGCGTTGATGCGCGACCTCCACCTCGGCCGCCTCGACCCGTGCCTTGCGCCGCGGTTAACTCTGCCGGCACGAGCACGGCCGCGAGCGCGACGATTGCGCTGAACCGAAGTGTGGTGGCTTTGATCATGGCGGCTCCAGCTGTTGGACGTGATGCAGTGGGTGGAACCAAAAATTGGATGACGGCCCGGTCGAACGAAAGCGGTTGCGGGAAACCATGGCGCGGCGAGGCCGTAGGTGGAGCAACAACTTCCGCCCAATTCCATGTCTGGTCCCGCTTCCTTCCGATTCGCCTGGCGATCCCTGCGTCGCACGCCGGCGTTCACCATCAGTGCAGTGTTGACGCTGGTTATCGGCATCGGCGCATCCGTTGCCATCTTCGCCGTTGTGAACGGCGTCCTTCTCCGGCCGTTGCCATATGGAGAACCGGAGCGACTCGTTGGCGTCTGGCATGCACTCCCCGGCGTCTCCAT
>Ga0070698_100000369_pt1 | contig 46745 bp, 37 predicted proteins | sample KBSK1502metaG_FD_65477 | JGI IMG/M metagenome (GOLD analysis project Ga0070698, IMG submission 65477) | Corn, switchgrass and miscanthus rhizosphere microbial communities from Kellogg Biological Station, Michigan, USA - KBS K1-50-2 metaG | ecosystem: Host-associated > Plants > Roots >...
CGCGGAGTCAGCGTCGCCGCGAGTCTGATCAACCGCGGTCACATCGTCATCGCGGCTGGAGGGGGCGGGATTCCCGTGGTGGTTCCCGACGACGGGGAGGTCCGCGGAGTCGAGGCCGTGATCGACAAGGACTATGCTGCCTCGATGCTGGCTGGGCAGCTCTCGGCGGATCTCTTCGTGATCCTGACGGGCGTCGAGCGCGTGGCCCGCGATTTCGGCCGCCCGGGCGAAACGCCTCTCTCGGAGCTGGATCTGGATCTGGCCCGGCGGCTTCTGGGCGAAGGTCAGTTTCCGCCCGGAAGCATGGGCCCGAAAATCGACGCGGCGATTCGATACGTCGAGGCGGGCGGCCGCGAGGTTCTCATCACCCGCGCGGAGTCCCTCGAAGCCGCCCTGGAGGGGAAAACCGGCACCCTCATCCGGAATCCGAAGGCCCAGTAAGCGGTTCTCTTAGACCTTGGACCTTAGACCCTAGACCTGCCATGAAGCGCGACTACATCAACGAAAAAGACTGGAAGCCCGGCGAGATCGAAGGGATCCTCGACCTCGCGGCGGAGGTCAAGAAGCGTCCGGCCGACTACCGGCAGGCTCTTTCCGGCAGGACGCTCGCGATGATCTTCGAGAAGTCCTCCACGCGAACGCGCGTCTCCTTCGAGGCGGGGATGTTCCAGCTGGGGGGCCTCGCGATGTTCCTTTCGGCGCGCGATCTGCAGCTGGGGCGCGGAGAGCCCGTCTCCGACACGGCCCGCGTGCTTTCGCGCTACGCGGACGCGATCATGGCCCGAACCTACGCCCACGCGACGATAGAAGATCTCGGCCGATTCGCATCGGTGCCGGTCATCAACGGTCTCTCGGACCTCCTTCACCCCTGCCAGGCGCTTGCCGACTTCCAGACGATTCGCGAGCGTTTCGGGACGACGCGGGGCTTTCCGCTTTGCTACGTCGGCGACGGCAACAACGTCGCGCACAGTCTCCTGTTGACCGGCGCCAAGCTCGGCGCGCATGTGACCGTCGTCACGCCGACGGGCTTTGAGCCTCGACAGGAGGTTCTGGCCTGGGCCCGGGAGGCCGCCCGGCAGACCGGCGCGTCCCTGACCGTGACCCCGTCTCTCGAGAAGGGACTGGCGGGAGCGCGGGCGGTGTACACCGACGTCTGGGCCTCGATGGGGCAGGAGTCGGAAGCGGAGGCGCGCGCGGCGAAGTTCGAGCCCTATCGCGTCACGCCGAAAGTCTTCGCGATGGCCGAGAAGGACGCGATCTTCCTCCACTGCCTTCCCGCCCACCGTGGCCAAGAGGTCGAGGAGTCCGTCTTCGAGTCTCCGGCATCCGCCGTCTTCGACCAGGCGGAGAACCGGCTGCACGCCCAGAAGGCGCTTCTGATCCGGCTCCTGACCCCGTGAGCGCCGCCGAGCCGGAGGTTCGTTCCGAGCCCGGTCCCGGACGCGCCGTCGCCGTCGGAGCGGTCATCCTGCTTCTCGCGGCGGCGCTCGTGGTGCTGCTCATCGCCGTCCGGCCGAGACGCACGCGCTCGGCGCGCGCCGCTCCGAGAGATCTCACGGCGACAGTCACGACGGATTTGGCCGAGTTGCGGCGCGGGCCTTCGGCGGCGGCGCCACAGGTGGCGCGGCTGCGGCGAGGCTCTCGCCTGTCGGTCTTGACGGAGCGCGGCGAGTGGGTCGAGGTGAAAACCGACGGGAAAGAATCCGGCTTTCTGCGGGCCGGAAGCCTCGAGACCGACGCGGACAGGGACGCTCGCCGCAAGCGCGCGGAAAAACTCTTCAGCTTCCCGGCGATCTTCGGAGTGATCGCCGAGGACACCGACGTCCTGCTCGCGCCGTTCGCCCTGGGGCCTCGGGCGGGACGGTTGCGCAAGGGAGAAACGATCCGGATCCACGCCGTCGACCACGACTACTACGCGTTTCGGCAAGCCGACGGAGATCTCGGTTTCGTGCGTTCGAGCGACGTGGACCTGGTCCCTCCCGATCCCCGGCGCCCTCCGATCGTTCCGGAGACGGGTAAGGCTCCCAAGGACATGAAAGTCAGCAACCTGTCGCCGGCAGTCACCCCCCAGCCCTCGGAGGAGGCCTCCGAACCGGGAGCAGTCGAGTCCTCCGTGCGGGCTTCCGCTGAGGAGGAGCCCGCCGAGCTGGTTTCGAAAGTGGATCCGCCGTATCCCGAGGCGGCGCGTCGCTCCGGCGTGGAAGGCACCGTGGTGCTCGATGTCCGGATCGACGAGTCGGGCGCTGTCACCGATATTCAGGTTCAGCGCGGCCTCCCGCTGGGGGTCTCGGAAGCGGCGGTTGCGGCGGTTTCGCGGTGGAAGTACCGTCCCGCCCGCGGCAGGACCGGCCCGGTCCCGTCGCACAAGACCGTCCGAGTGATCTTCCGGCTGGGACCGTAGGGACGGTCAGTAGTCAGTAGTCGGCAGTCGATAGGGGGGATTTGGCGCACTACCGACTACCGACTATCGACTACCGACTATAATTTCTGCGCCCCATGCTACAGGTCCTCTTCGAAGCCGATGGCCGTCCGCAGGTCTTTAACCTGACCAAGGCGGAGGCCTCGATCGGCCGTTCCAACGAAAACGACATCGTTTTGAACGACTTTTCGGTTTCCCGGCGCCACGCCTACCTGAAGAAGGAGAACGGCACCTGGGTGATCTACGACAATCAGTCCACCAACGGGATCCGCGTCAACGACCGCCCCATTCCTCGCTCGCCGGTCGCGGACGGGGACCAGGCTTTGATCGGCACGTTCCTGCTGCGCTTTCGAGAAGAAGCGGAAGCCGCCGTGTCCCCTGCCGGGAAGCGGTTGATGGACTCGACCTCGACCTGCATCCGCCCGATCTCGGAGTTCAACCTCGACTTCGGCCTGGAGAAATCGGCGCAGATGATGCCGGAGACCACGGACACCAAGAAGCGCGCCGCCTTGGACGTCGCCTACAAGAACAAGGTCTTCGAAATTCTCGTTCAGGTCGCGAAGACCCTGATCTCCGCCGATGCGGTCGAAGCCGTTCTTCAGAAGGTCATGGATCTGGTCTTCGAGTACCTTCCGGTCGATCGGGCATTCCTCCTCCTCGAGGAAAAAGGGGACCTCCAGCTGCGAGTCAGCCGGTTGAAGTCCAAGCAGCGCACCACGAGCGACGGCTCGGCTCCGTACTCCCGCACGATCGTGGACATGGTAGTGCGACAGAAGGTCGCGGTTCTGACCTCCGACGCTCAGACAGACGAGCGGTTCGAAGCCGGCATGTCGATCCGCATTCAGCAGATCCGGTCGGCGATGTGTGCGCCTCTCTGGAACCGCGACTCGGTCATCGGTGTGATCCACGTCGACTCGCCGCTCCACGTCGGATCCTTCACCGAGAAAGACCTCGACCTCTTGACGGCGCTCGCCAACTTCGCGGCGGTCGCGATCGAGCGCGCGCGGCTCCATGAGCGCGTCGAAGAGGAGAAGCGCATCCGTGGCCGACTCGAACGCTACCACTCCCCGCAGGTCGTGGAGGAGATCATCGGCGGCGTCGAAAAGACAGGAACCTTCGACAAGGCACGGACCAAGACGGTCACGATCGCGTTTGCCGACCTGGTGGGGTTCACGACGTGGTCGGAAAAGATGGCTCCGGAGCCCCTCGCGGAGCTCCTCACACAGTTTTTCACGCTTGCGTCGGACGCGATCTTTTCACAGGACGGCACGATCGACAAGTTCATCGGCGACGCGGTGATGGCTTTTTTCGGCGCGCCGATCGACCAGCCCGACCACGCGGCGCGGGCTGTGACGGCCGCTCTGAAGATCCGGGAAGGGGTGGCGGAGTGGAACCGCGAGCGAGGCGAGCGATCGGAGCCGCCGATCGAGGTCCGGATCGCGTTGAATACCGGAGAGGCGATCGTCGGCGAGATCGGATCGGAGCGTCGGGTCGACTACACGGTCCTGGGCAACGCCGTCAACGTGGCAGCCCGGATGGAAGAGTTCGTCGCATCGGCCGGTGAGATCTGCATCGGGCCCGCGACTTACGAAGCGATCAAGGGCCGCTTCCGCGTCGCGCAGATGGGACAATTCTCACTGAAGGGCCTTTCCATGCAGGTCCCGATGTACAAGGTCATCGGAGCGGCCTCGCCGGACGAAACGCTCGACGCGGTGACGCCCGTCCCGGCCGCCGAAAGCCGCGCCAAGAGTCGCGGCCGTTAAACCGTCGCTTCCGCTTCCTCGGGACCTGCGCCTTCGGCGCACCGTCCCGCACGTCGCTTCCGCTTATTCGGGACCTGGCTGCGCCACCGGCTCGCGGCTCGCCCGAAGGGGCTCGACCGCGAGCCTGGTCCCTCGCGCGCTCACGCTCCCGCGGCGCGCGCCTCCTCCCCTCTGGGAGACTTCGCGCGCCGCGACCCGAACTGTTATCGGGTCGGCGAACTAAGCAGGCCCCGGCGGCCGCACGAGTCTGTCGCGGTGCGGCGTGGTTAGGGTTGTCCGAAACGGCGCTGGCGCTTGCCGGCGCCGGAAAAGCGCTCGCGCATCTGGGTAAGTCGGTTGAGCGCGTCAGTGTCGTTTGGGTTGAGTTGCAGATAGGCGACGAGAAACTCCATGGCGAGGCCGGGGCGATTGTTGTTCTGGGCTGTGTCGGCGTCGTCCTTGAGGCTCTTCGTGAGCATGGGCTGCAGCTGCCGGGCGTAAGGCTCGTTCGGGTGCGCCTGGATCCAGGACCTTGACATGTACGCGATGCGCACCGCTTCGTGAGCCCGCTTCTCGAGCGGTCGGGAGGTCCACTCGTCGATCCAACGCCGCAGCATGGTTTCCGTGACGACCTGGCCTCCCGGCATTCGCAGAGGCTCGGCTTTTGGCGGCGGCGCCAACGTCGGGAGAGGACTCGGCGCGGCGGTCGGAGCGGCCACCGGTGGCGCCGCGAGCGCCTGCGTCGGGACGCGGGTCAGCGGAGGGCGGCTCGGATTGACTAGGGGCGTGTCTTCCAGGATTCGCGGTGCGAGGACGACGTCGTCGGGCGCCGCCGTCGGCGAATTCCGCGGGACCGGCGTGGGGGCGGCCGTCGGCGCTGCGGAGAGTTTCCGGGCGGCGGTCCCCTCGCGGTTGACGATGTAGAGAGCGGCCGCGATCGCGGCGACGACGAACGCTCCGACGACCCAAACGTAGGGCGCCGCGCGCCGTGAAGGGATGACGGCGGTCGGCGCGTTGTCGATCGGCTCCGTTGCGGAGGGCCGCAGCCGCGCCAGGGCCGCGGCGAACTCGTCGGCGTCGCGGAAGCGTCGGTCCCGGTTTTTTTCGAGGGCGCGTTGGACGATCGTAGCCAGCCGTGGGCCGATCGAGACGGGAAGTCCGGCGGTGTCGAGCGGCGGAGGAGGCGAGTGCAGATGCTTTCCGAGGTAGCCCTCCGGCGTTTGCGACTCGAAGGGCGGCTTGCCGGAGAGCATTTCGTACAGGACGACGCCGAAGGAGTAGAGATCGCTGCGTCCGTCGACACTCTGCCCTGAGGGAAGCGCGCCCGCCTGTTCGGGAGAGCAGTACTTGAGCTTGCCCACGAACATGCCGGTGCCGGTCATCTTCTGAAGCGTCTCCGCCGCCACGCGTTTCGCGATGCCGAGATCGATGATCTTGGCGACCAGCCTCTTGTCTTTCGTCTCGCGCAGCATGATGTTGTCGGGGGAGAGATCGCGGTGCACGATCCCCTGAGCGTGGATCTGCGAGAGCCCGGCCAGCACCTGCTGCGCGACGTCCAAGGCCCGCGCCGCAGGAAGAGCCCCATAGCGGCGCAGCCACTCCTCCAGCGTGATTCCGTCGATGAACTCCCAGACCATGTAATAGGAGCCGTCGGGCAGACGCGAGAAGTCGTAGAGGGCCGCGACGTTGGGATGGCGCACGAGTGTCGCGATGCGCGCCTCTTCCTGGAAACGGCGCGGCTCCGGTCCCTCTCCCAGCGGATCGGGCTTGGTGACCTTGATGATTCGGATCTCGTCTAAGTGGATGTGGCGCGCCTTGTAGACCTCGCCCATCCCTCCCTCGCCGATTTTTTCGAGGATCTCGTACTTGCCGTCCAGCGTCTGGCCGGCCGTCAGGCGGGTGGTCGCGTAGCCGCAGGACGAGCAGAACTTCGCCTCCGCGGGAACGGCCGTGCCGCATCGCGGGCAGCTCGCTTGGCTTGTAGCCATTACGTTCATTGTAAGGTCGAGGGCTTTCCGCCCTTCGAGTTTTCAGTTGTCAGTTATCAGTAATCAGTTTCAACCGTGGGAGTGCCCAAACGGATAACTGAAAACTGTTAACTGATAACTTCTCCGACATGGTCCCTCGCCCCGTTCTCGTCACCAGTCGCGCCGAGAAGGCTGTGGAAGCGAAGCGGCTGGGCTTCGACCTCGTTTGCGTTCCCCTCGACCTGCCCGAGCCGCAGGCGCTCGACCCGGGTGAGATCGTCGAGATGAAGGCCCGGGCGGCGCACGCCGTCCTTCAGCGTCCCGTCATCGTCGAGGACTCGGGGCTCTCGATTGTCGCCTGGGAAGGATTTCCGGGGGCCTTGATCAAATGGCTGGAGAGGAGCGCCGGTGTCGCCGCATTGCCCCGAATGCTCGATGGTTTCAGTGACCGTAGCGCGACCGCGATCTGCGCGATTGCGTACTTTGACGGATCTCGGATCGTTGCGGCCCGCGGGGAGGCGGCCGGACGAATCGTCTCGGCTCCGCGAGGCAGCGGCGGCTTCGGTTGGGATGCGCTCTTCGTTCCGGAAGGAAGTGACCGCACCTTCGCCGAGATGACGGGGGAGGAGAAGGACGCGCTCTCGCACCGCAGGCGGGCCTGGGAGGCGCTGGCGAAACGAATGGGCGACGTCTAACGGGCGGCAGGACTTCAGGAAGGCCGATAAATGTACGAACATTTGACGTCGTGCCCTAATAAATGACGGTCTATATGGGTTTTCTCCGATTATCTCGCGAACGGAGCGCGAGAATGCCATGATGGGATCGGGTGTCCGTTGGGCACCTAGGAAACGGAGAGTCTATTGGGCTTGGAACTGGCGGAGGTGGTCGGGCATCTCGCCGCGATGAACCGGTTTCCGGTCGAGCCTCTGGGGGGAGAAAGTCCGGACGCGGCGTTGCTCCGCTCGGGAGGTCTGGTCGGGGACCGTGTCAACAGCCTTTACGACACGGAAGCCAACCGAACCGTGGCGGTCGACGCTGCTCCCCAGTTGCTTTCGTTTTCGGTTCGCTACGTCGAGGATCTCGTGGCGGATGAGTTCGAGCGCTGGTCGCGCGTAAAGACTCCGGCCGGAAAGGAATATCCGTTGACCGACCCCGAATGGCTCAAAGAAGCCGAAAGCGCGGCCGGCCGCCGCTTGCGACTCGTACCGCGAACGGGAGATGTGGGCTCCGCGATCCTTTTGATCTCGCGACCCACGCTGCGACTCGCCGAGAGGACCTATGGAGCTCCGCTGGAGCGGCAGCGGCTGCGAGCGAACCTGATCATCGAGATCCCGGAGGGCAAGGCGTTCGACGAACACGGTTGGATCGGCCGCAAGATCCGGATCGGAGACGCGCTGCTGGAGATTACGGGCGGCAGCAACGACTGTGTCGCGACCTACGCCTCCGGTCAGGGGGAAGGCGACGCTTCGCTTCTTGTGGGTTTGGCCACTGTGCGCGGAGGCCATCTCGGCGTCGTTGCCCGGGCAGTCGAGGGGCATCGCCTGCGCACGGGTGATCCTGTCGTACTCCTCGCCTGACGGTCGCCGCGACCCGGACTGCGGCCGGGGTCGACGAAACAAGAAGTGTCTCGCTTTCGCAACTGCCGAGGGCTCTCCTAGTTTCGCAACGCGGTGACATCAGCTCGCGGCGCGCGAAGTCTCCCAGAGGGGAGGAGGCGCACGCCGCGGGAGCGTAAGCGAGGGAGGGATCAGGTGCGCGGTCGAGGCTCTTTGGCCGAGCCGCGCGCCGGCGGCGAAGCCGGATCCCGAACGAGCGGAAGCGACGTGCGTCCTGCTAGACTGCCGCGAAATGCCGGATCGACCAATTCGGGTGTTGATCGCCAAGCCGGGGTTGGACGGCCACGATCGGGGCGCGAAGGTGATTGCGCGGGCTCTCCGAGACGCTGGCATGGAGGTCATCTACTCCGGGCTTCGGCAGACACCCGAGCAGATCGCGGCAGCCGCGATCCAGGAAGACGTGGACGTAGTCGGCCTCTCGATCCTCTCCGGAGCTCACAACACCCTCTTCCCTGAGATCCTGCGGCTCCTCAAAGGGCAGGGGGGCGAGGACATTCTCGTCGTCGCCGGAGGAATCATTCCGGACAAGGACATCGAGCCTCTGAAGAAGCTCGGCATCCGAGAGATCTTCCTGCCCGGCACGCCGACGCAGACGCTGGTGGACTTCATCCGCCGCGCCGCGGGGGAGCGGGTGCGAGGGTGAGCGGAACGGACGGGGGGACGGGGCGACGGGGGGACGGGGAGTCCATTGTGCGGAGCCTTCCCCCCGTCTCCCAGTCCCCCAGTCCCCCCGTCTGACTCCCGTTCGCCATGGACCGCCTCGAATCCCACATCGACACGTCCTCAACGGAGTTCCAGGAGCGCCGTCGCTCGATGGAGGCCCTCGTCGCTCGTCTGAAAGAGGAGATGTCGCGGGCGCGGGAGGGAGGGTCGGGGCGCTCCCGACACTCCGAGCAGAAAAAGATGTTCGTCCGCGACCGCGTCGCCGCCCTTCTCGATCCAGGATCTCCCTTTCTCGAGCTCTCGCCTCTGGCCGCGCATGGCATGTACGAGGGGGAGGCGCCGGGAGCGGGCCTCGTGACGGGAATCGGACGGGTCGCGGCGCGCGAGGTCATGGTCATTGCCAACGACGCGACGGTCAAGGGCGGAACGTACTTTCCGATCACGGTCAAGAAGCACCTGCGGGCCCAGGAGATCGCGGAGGAGAATCGCCTTCCCTGTATTTATCTGGTCGACTCGGGCGGCGCGTTTCTTCCGCTTCAGGCGGAGGTCTTTCCGGACCGCGATCACTTCGGCCGGATCTTCTACAACCAGGCGCGTATGTCCGCCAAACGGATTCCGCAGGTCGCGGTTGTCATGGGTATGTGCACGGCCGGAGGCGCGTACGTCCCCGCGATGTCGGACGAGGCGATCATCGTCCGGGGAACGGGAACGATCTTTCTCGCGGGCCCGCCGCTGGTGAAAGCCGCCACCGGAGAAGAGGTTTCGGCCGAAGAGCTCGGGGGCGCCGACGTTCACACCCGGATCTCGGGAGTCGCCGACTACCTGGCGGAAAATGACGGGCACGCGATCGAGATCGCTCGCACCGTGGCGGCGAACTTCAGCGGCGCCTCCAAGCAATTGCCGGCGGACCGCGCCGAGTCCGAAGAGCCGGCTTACGATCCGAAGGAGATCTACGGAGTGATCCCGGCCGACGTGCGGCAGCCCTACGACGTGCGGGAGGTCGTGGCTCGGCTCGTCGACGGCTCGCGCTTTTCGGAGTTCAAGGCGCGCTACGGGACGACGCTGCTCTGCGGCTTCGCCCGGCTCTCGGGTTTTTCTGTCGGTATCCTCGCCAACAGTGGAATTCTGTTTTCCGAATCGGCCCTGAAGGCCACGCACTTCATCGAGCTCTGCGCTCGCCGCCGCATCCCTCTGATCTTTCTGCAGAACATCACCGGATTCATGGTGGGCCGCCAATACGAGCAGGGAGGCATTGCCAAGGACGGGGCCAAGATGGTTCACGCTGTGGCCAACGCCGCGGTTCCGAAGTTCACCGTGATCATCGGAGGCTCCTTCGGAGCCGGCAATTACGGCATGTCCGGGCGCGCCTACGGCCCGCGTTTTCTCTGGATGTGGCCCAACGCGCGCATCTCGGTGATGGGAGGGCCGCAGGCCGCCGGGGTCCTCTCCACGGTCAAGCAGGATCAACTCGCCCGGGCAAAGGAGCCGCCGATGAGCCCGGCGCAGGTCGCGGAGTTCGAAAAGCCGACGCGCGAAAAGTACGAGCTCGAAGGCAGCCCCTACTACTCGACCGCTCGCCTCTGGGACGACGGCATCCTGGATCCGGCCGAGACCCGCACCGCGCTCGCGCTCGCGATCTCCGCCTCGTACAACGTACCGATTCCGGAGACGGAGTTCGGCGTGTTTCGGATGTGAGCTGTAACCCGGATGACTCATGGTCACCCGGCCGAAGCGCGATCCGAGTCTGACGCCGAAAAGGCGATCCAAGAACTAAGAATGCTCCGCCTCGATGATTGTTGTGCGCGACAGAGATTTTTCGTCGCGACAAGGAAGCGCGACGACGGCGATGCCGGAGCGCATCGGCTAGGAGCGATAACGCCGTCGCGGCGGAAAAGATCCGAGCGACGGCCGGTGTCGATCATGAGTCATGCGGGTTAAGATCGGGGCGTGGTTGGCGCGCTCGTCTGCCTGCGGTTCATGGCGGGAATCACTCTTGCCTGGACCGCGGGCGGCCCCTCCGCCGCTGCCGCCGAGACTTCGCCTTCGGTCGGCGTCGAGCTGACCTCGCTCGAGCTGACCGCGCTGTCGGAGAAGCGCAGCGAGGCGCGCGCGGTTCTGAAGATCTCCAACCCGCTCGCCTCGCCGGTGCGTTTAGCGGCGGGCCCCTTCGTCCTTCGAGTCAACGCTCACGAGGTCGGGCAGGGATCGTTGCACCCGCGGACTCTTGGCGCGCACAAAGTCAGGGGCGTTGAAGTCCCGATCCGAATCGATCGGAAGGGGTTTCTCGCCGCCCTGGGCGGACAGTTCGACGCCGGGATGCAGATCGACGCGGAGCTGTCGGGCGAGATTCGTCTGCGGCTTCCTTCGGGAGATGTGACGCTGCCGCTCTCCTTGCCGGGGCGCATGGGAACCGACGGAGCGCGATCGGGAGTGTTCGCGATTCCCCCGGGCGGCGGTTCGCTGTCTCCGCGATGATGGCGGGAGAGACTCGGCGCGCATGAGTCCCTCGGAAACGCCTTTGACCCGACTGGAGGTCCGCAAGGACGGGCCGGTGGTCCAGGTGACTCTCGCGCGTCCCGACGTACGCAACGCCTTCGACGACGTGTTGATCGCCGAGCTCACACGCGTGTTCCTGGATTTCGTCCCGGACACAGAAACGCGGGTCGTCCTGCTCGCCGGGAAGGGTCCGAGCTTTTGCGCGGGAGCCGACATCGCCTGGATGCGGCTGGCCGGCGGCTACTCGCGAGAGGAGAACGAGGCGGACGCCGAGAGGATGGCGCGGATGCTCCGGGCGATCGATACCTGCCCGAAGCCGGTGATCGCTCTCGCTCACGGCGCGGCGATCGGCGGAGGCGTCGGGCTGGTGGCCGCGGCGGATATCGCGATTGCCGCGGAGGGGACCGTCTTCTCGCTCGCCGAGGTCAAGCTCGGCATTCTGCCGTCGGTGATTTCTCCTTACGTCCTCCGCGCGATCGGGCAGAGGGTGGCCCGCGATCTTTTCTTGACCGGCGATCGATTCGACGCGAAGGAAGCGCATCGCATCGGCCTCGTTCATGCCGTCGTCCCTTCCGCGGACCTGGAGCTTGCCGGTCGCCGGCGAGTCGAGTCGCTTCTGAGCTCCGGCCCGGAGGCCGTCGAGGTCGCCAAGAGATTGATCGAACAGGTCGCCGGAAAACCGCCCGACGAGGTGATGCCGTTGACCGTGCGAACGATCGCCGAACGGCGAGCGTCCGCGGAGGCGAAAGAAGGTCTGTCGGCTTTCTTGGAGAAACGCCCGCCGTCGTGGGCGCCGAGAAAACCGTCTAAGATTTAAGGTCTAAGGTCTAAAGTCTAAAGTCTAAGGTTCGTGGGCTCTCTTCCGTCCTTAGACCTTGGACCTTAGACTTTTGACTCAAGGTCCTCCAGCGGCGGCTGTGGCGCGGCCGGCGCGGGTGTTGGAGCCGCGGGTGCCGTTGATGGTGCCACGGCGGGTGATGGAGCGGCAGGTGCTGGCGATGACGCCCCCGCCGGCGGGGAAGCCGCGGGTGCCGGCGATGATGCCGCGGGTGCCGGTGATGATGCCGCGGGTGCCGGTGATGATGCCGCGGCTGGTGATGGTGCCGCGGGTCCTGGCGGGGGAGGCGCTGGCGGGACTGCCGCCGGCGCGGGCTGCGGAGGTGGCGCAGGAGGCTGTCTGCGCGAAGCGTCATCCTCCTGCTCGTGTTTGCAGAAGTAGCATTTCACCTTGACGCCCGGCGCGGTGTCCGGACGCCACGCGAAGAAGATCTTGCCGCACTTCTCGCAGACGAAGCGCTTTTGGTCGCCCCGCATCCCGCCTTCGACCGACATTCCTGCTTCTCCCTTCGATGGAACCGACGTCATTATGATTGATTCATCGATCCATTGACTCATTGTTTGATTGGGGCGATCCGTGAGTCAATGAATCAATGATTCAATGAATCAATGATTCAATCTCTTCTGATCGCCAACCGCGGCGAGATCGCCGTGCGCGTCGCGCGAACCGCGCGGGAGATGGGCATCGAGCCCGTCGGCGTCTACGCCGAGGCGGAGGCAGACGCCGCGCACATCGGGCAGATGGATCGGGCGATGTCCCTGGGATCGGGCTCGCCGCTCGAGACCTATCTCTCGATCCCGAAGCTGCTGGCCGCGGCCCACGGAGCGGGCGCTCAGGCGGTGCATCCTGGCTATGGCTTTCTCTCCGAGAGCGCCGAGTTCGCGTGCGCCGTCAGCGAGGCCGGGCTTATCTGGATCGGGCCGCCGCCCGCCGCGATCGAGGAGATGGGTGACAAGGTCCGGGCCCGCCGCCGGATGCGGGAGGCAGGAGTCCCGGTCGTCCCCGGATCGAACGAATCGGCCCAGAGTGACGAGGCGCTGGCGGCGCAAGCGGTGGAGATCGGCTTTCCGGTCCTGGTCAAGGCGTCAGCCGGCGGCGGAGGCAAGGGGATGTCTCGCGTGGATTCCGCTCAGGATCTTCCGGCCGCTCTCTCGGAAGCCCGCCGCGTGGCGCGGGCAGCGTTCGGATCCGACCGCGTCTATCTCGAGCGATTCTTCGAGAGGCCCCGCCACGTGGAGTTTCAGATCTTCGGGGACCGCTCGGGCAATGTCGCGCACCTCTTCGAACGCGAGTGCAGCGTTCAGCGGCGGCACCAGAAGATCGTGGAAGAGACGCCCAGCCTCGCCCTCGATCCGGCTCTGCGCGGGAAGATGGGCCTGGCCGCGGTCGAGGCGGCGCGGGCGGTCGGATACGTGGGGGCGGGGACCGTCGAGTTTCTGCTGGACGAGCAGGGCCGTTTTTATTTTCTGGAGATGAACACGCGCCTCCAGGTCGAGCATCCCGTCACCGAAGAGACGCTCGGCCTCGATCTGGTCCGCGCTCAGATCGAGGTCGCGCAGGGCGTGCTTCTTCCCGAGGCGTGGCGCCGGGGAAGCCTCGCCCCGCGGGGTCACGCGATCGAGCTGAGGCTCTACGCAGAAGATCCGGTCTCCTTCCTGCCGCGCACGGGGCGACTGCTGGCGTGGGAGGAGCCTTCCGGCCCGGGCGTTCGGGTGGACGCGGGCGTCCAGGAGGGCTCCACAATTGGTCTCGACTACGATCCGCTCCTCGCCAAGCTCGTCGTGTCCGCGCCCGACCGCCCCGCCGCCATCGCTCGGGCTCGCCGGGCTCTGGCGGAATGGGTCGTCCTCGGCGTCGAAACAAACGCGCCCCTGCTCGATGTGGTTCTGGCCTCGGAGGAGTTTGCGTCCGGGCGCTACGCAACAGACCTGGTGTCGCGCCTGCCGCTGGCCGCAGCCGCTCCAATCCCGGATGCGGTCTGGATCGCCGCCGCGCTGGAGCTTTCTCACGGCTCTCCTCGCGGCGGCGAGGCGCCCCGATCTCTGGAACCCTGGGACGAAACCTCGGGGTGGCGGCCGGGCTCGTGAAGATCGCCTGCGGCACGGAGTCGCTCGATATCCGACTGGAAGAGGAGAAGGCGCTTCTGGGGGATCGGCGCGTTTCCTTTCGAGTGAGACGGCTAAACGGCCGACTCGTTGGGATCGAGATCGAGGGACGCATCTTCTCTCTCCGGAGCGCGCGCGTCGGGGACGCTCTCCGAATCTGGTGCCAGGGACGCGTTTTCGAGGCGCAAAAGGCGTCGAGCCTTGCCGCGCGCGCCCGTGAAACCGGCAATCTCGTTTCACCCATGCCCGGACGCGTGCGAAGAGTCGAGGTGGCTGCCGGCGACCGCGTCGAGCGAGGGCAGGTCGTCGTCATCGTCGAGGCGATGAAGATGGAGCACGCCATTCGGTCGCCCCGGGAAGGGATCGTCGGCTCGGTCCTCTTCCAGGAGGGAGATCTGGTCGACGCGGGGGTGGAGCTGGTGGAGATCGAATGAGTTGTCAGTTTTCAGTTATCAGTAGTCAGTTCTCAAACGCGAGGGTGAAAACCGAGAACTGATCACTGAGAACTGATAACTTCTCCACAGATGGACACCTGGGAAGAACACGCCATCCAGCGCCCGCACTTGCCGCAGCGCGTCACCGTTTACGAGGTCGGGCCCAGGGACGGGCTCCAGAACGAAGCGGAGTTGCTCTCGGTCGACGTGAAGGTCGGTTTCATCGACCGATTGACCGCGTCGGGGCTGCCGGCCATCGAGGGGGGCTCGTTCGTTTCGCCGCGGTCGATCCCGCAGCTGGCGGACACCGAAGAAGTCTTTCGCCGAATCCATCGAGCAAGCGGCGTGCGCTATCCGGCCCTGGTGCCGAACGTCCAGGGACTCGAGCGCGCTCTCTCGGCCGGCGTTCTCGAGATCGCCGTTTTCACGGCCGCCTCGGAGACGTTCAACCGTCACAACATCCACGCCGGAGTCGATGAGTCGATCGAGCGCTTCCGCCCCGTCGTCGCGCGCGCCAAGGAAGAGGGGATTCGCGTGCGCGCGTACGTTTCGACGGCCTTCGGTTGCCCGTATGAAGGCGTCATTTCTCCGGAAGCCGTTCGGGAAGTCGTGCACAAGCTGCTCGATCTTCCCGTCGACGAGATCTCGTTGGGCGACACGATCGGCGTGGCGACACCCTCCGGTGTCTATGATGTCGTCGAAACGCTCTACGAGTCGGGCGTGACCCGCGGCGTGCTCGCTCTCCACTTTCACGATACGCGGGGCACCGCTCTCGCCAACGTTTATGCCGGTCTTCAGTGCGGGATCACCACGTTCGATGCCTCCGCCGGCGGCCTCGGGGGATGTCCCTATGCTCCCGGGGCAGCGGGAAACCTGGCCACGGAAGACCTTCTCTACTTGCTCGAGGGCCTGGGCGTGGAAACCGGAGTCGCTCTGTCTAAAGTGGTCGAAGCATCGCGCTATCTCGCAGAAGCGATTGGGCATCGCCCGCCGGGACGGTATCTGGCCGCCGTGTGGGCCCCCGAGAGGACGTAGGTGGTAGGTGGGAGGTGATAGGTGGTCCGACGTTCCCTACCAGCCAACACCCACCACCTAACACCTTCTCGATTGACAGTCTCCTCGAGCACGTGTAACTTTTTGAGTCGCTTTACCTTAAAAGCCCATGCCAAAAAAGATTCTGCTGGCGGACGATAGCCTCACGATCCAGAAGGTCGTGGAGCTGACGTTCTCGGACAGCGGCTACGAGTTGGTCTGCGTCTCCAATGGGCAAAAGGCGCTCGAGCGCATCCAGCAGGATCGCCCGGACCTCGTTCTTGCCGACGTCGTGATGCCGGAGAAGAACGGCTACGAGGTCTGCGAGGCCATCAAGAGCAGTCCCGCCACCGCGCGGATCCCGGTGATTCTTCTGTCGGGCACTTTCGAGCCGTTCGACCGCGAGAGGGCCGAGCGCATCGGCGCCGACGCGATCGTCTCCAAGCCTTTCGATTCGCAGCAGCTGATCGCACAGGTGGAGTTGCTGCTGGACCGCGGGCCGGCCGGATACGAAAGCGTGCCCTCGGGAGCGACGGCCCCGATGCCCGTCGCGTCCGTGCCGCAGGCCCCGGCCGAGGCCGAAGAAGCCCCGTTCGATGTCGGTTTCTCCGCGGAGGACTTTACCGCCGCGGTTCGGATGCCCCCCCGAGGCCTCGATCCGTTCGAGGAAGAATACGGACGCGGGGGAGTGGACTCGGCGATCCAGGAATTCGAGAAGTCCCACCCCGAGCCCAGTCTTGCGGAGGAACCGCCAACCGCAGCCAAAGTGGAAACGCCCGTTTCCTCGGGGCAGGAGGAGAGCGGGCGGGAGGCGCCGCCCCCGTGGCTGCGCGAGGAGTCGGAAAAATCGGCGGAGCCCGAGTTCGCCACAGACGAGACGGAAGCTCCCCACGAGGCGGCGGCATTCGGGGAAGGGCGGGACGACAGCGAGTCCACGGTCGCGATTCCGATGCCCTCTCCCGCGCCGGCTCCGCCGTCATCCGAACCGCCGGCCCCGGAGGTTCCAACCGAGAAACCTGAGATGAAACTGCTCGCCGCACAAGAGGCGAGCGTCTCGCCGGCACCTCACACGCCGGAGGCGTCCGAGGAGTCGGAGGAGGAGGGGGAAGCTTTCGAGGTTCACCCGGAAGTCGAGGCCATGGAATTCGAGCATCCGCCCGAGCGAGGGCTGGAGATGTCCCGCGGCGGCGAGGTCTCCCGCGAGATCGAAGCGCTGGCGCAGAAATCCTCGATCCCCGAGCTGACTCAAATGCTGTCGAACGTCGCGAAGTCGGGCGGGAACGACTGGAGCGATGAGCAGATCGAAAAGCTCGCGCGCCGCGTCGTGGAAAAACTCTCGGACCGGGTCGTCCGCGAGATCGCGTGGGAGGTCATCCCGGACGTGGCCGAAATCGTGATCAAACGGAGGATCAAGGAACTGGAAGCCTCGACCGAGTAATCCGTTTACGGTTTCTGATATAGGAAAGGGCCGAGAGCCCTTTTTTTATGCCCGAAAATCCTCCCGGTTCGCCGGCAGACGACCCCGGGAAGCTGCCGAAGACGTTCGCCCCCGCTCTGTTCGAAGAGCGCTGGTACGCCATCTGGGAGTCGGAAGGCCGCTTTCAGCCTCAAGGCCCGGCCGGTTCGCCCCGCTTCGTGATGGTGATCCCGCCCCCCAACGTGACGGGCAAGCTCCACATCGGCCACGCCTACGGCCGCACGATCGAGGACATTCTCGCCCGCTGGAAGCGCATGAAGGCCTACCGGGTGCTGTGGGTCCCCGGCACCGATCACGCAGGAATCGCCACCCAGATGGTGATGGAACGGCAGCTCGCCAAGCAGGGGATCCAGCGGCGGGAACTGGGGCGCGAGAAGTTCGTGGAACGGGTCTGGGCCTGGAAGCGCGAGGCCAAGGACACGATCCAATCCCAGATGCGGCGCCTCGGCTGCTCGCTCGATTGGAGCCGGGAGCGTTTCACCCTGGACCCCGACCTCTCTCGCGCGGTCCGGCGAGCCTTCGTGCAGCTCTACGAAGAGGGCCTCATCTACCGCGGCCGCTACGTCGTCAACTGGTGTCCCCGCTGCGGCACCGCGGTGTCCGACCTCGAGGTGGTGCACAAGGAGGTCGAGGGAACTCTCTACAAGATCCGTTACGACGTTCCCGGCGTCTCCTCCGGCGCCGTTGTCGCGACCACGCGCCCCGAGACGATGCTCGGGGACACGGCCCTCGCGATCCATCCGGAGGATCCCCGCACGGCCAAGCTGCGCGGCAAGACCGCGATCCTGCCGTTGGTGGGGCGCGTTCTGCCCATCATCGAGGATCCCATCCTGGTCGACCGGGAGTTCGGCACCGGCATCGTCAAGGTCACTCCCGCGCACGACGCCAACGACTTCGCCAGCGGCCAGCGCCACGGCCTCTCGACGGTCGTCGTGATCGGGCCGGACGGGAAGATGACGCCGGAAGCCGGCGAGGCATTCGCGGGACTCGATCGCTTCGAGGCCCGCAAGGAAGTCGTGGCGCGCCTAAAGGCGGAGAAACGAATCGTGGCAGAGGAGCCTTACAAGATCAACCTCGGCACCTGTCAGCGCTGCGAGACGGTCATCGAGCCCTATCTTTCCGAGCAATGGTTCGTGAAGATCGCGCCCCTGGCCGCCCCCGCCATCGCCGTGGTCGAAGCAGGGCGAGTGCGTTTCGTTCCGCAAAACCCGTGGACGAAGGTCTACTTCGATTGGATGCGCAACATCCGGGACTGGTGCATCTCCCGCCAGCTCTGGTGGGGACATCGGATTCCCGCCTTCACCTGCGCCAACGGTCACCTGACGGTGTCGGAAGAAGATCCGACCTCGTGCCCCATGTGCGGGTCGACCGTCCTCGAACAGGATCCGGACGTTCTGGACACCTGGTTCTCCTCCCAGCTCTGGCCCTTCTCGGTTTTCGGCTGGCCGGAGGAAACGGCCGACTACAAGGAGTTCTACCCGACGGACGTGCTGGTGACCGGCTACGACATCCTCTTCTTCTGGGTTGCGCGGATGATCATGGCGGGCCTCCATTTCACGGGCCGTGAGCCCTTCTCCACCGTCCACCTCCACGGCCTCGTGCGTGTGGGCGGCGAGAAAATGTCCAAGACCAGGGGGAACGTGATCGATCCGCTGGAAGCGATCGCGGAGTACGGCGCCGACGCGGTGCGCTTCGCGCTGGCTTCGTCGGCGGCCGCGGGCGACAGTGTCGCCGTCGAGAAGGCGCGCATGACCGGCTCCCGCGCGTTCGTGACGAAGCTCTGGAACGCGTCGCGTTTCACGATCGCAAGCCTGGAGGGCAGGTCCGTGCCCGAGAGTCTTGCCGGGCGAAGTCTGACCCTGCCGGACAGGTGGATCCTCTCGCGGCTCGAGGCCGCCGCCCAGGGCGCCAACCGCCACCTCGCCGCGTTTCGGTTCGACGAGGCCGCGCAAACCCTTTACAGCTTCCTGTGGCACGAGCTGTGTGACGGCTACCTCGAAATGGTCAAGCCGCTGCTTTCGGGCAAGGAAGGGGACGAGCCCGCGCGAGAGGCGGCACGCGGCGTGCTGCGCCGGTGTCTGGCCGACTCGCTCGCCCTCCTGCACCCCTTCCTGCCATTCGTGACCGAAGAGATCTGGGAAAAGCTCTCCGGAAAACCCGGCACCCTGATCGTCACCCCTTACCCGGAAGGCATCGAGGGCAGCGCCGACGAGCGCGCCGAGAGGGTCGTCGAGGCCCTGCGGGCCGTGGTGACTCGTGTCCGCAACTTCCGGCGCGAGCGCGGGACTTCCCCGACCGAACGCATCGAGCTCTGGATCGATCCGGAGTCTCCGGATCCCGCGCTCGCCTCGGATGTCGCGCAGCTCTCATCTCTCGCCGTGCATCTGGCGCGCCTGTCGGGCTTCTCTTTCGCGGCTCTTCCCGCCGGGGCCGTCCGAGACGTCGTCTCCGGGATCGCCCTGGGGCTCGGGCTTGCCGAGAAAACGGCGAAGGCCGACGACGGGAAACGAGAGCGCACGCTGACCGTGCTGGACGGAGAGATCGAGGAGCTCGCGACCAAGCTGCGCAATCCCTCCTTCCTGGACAAGGCCCCGCCGGCCGTCGTCGACAAGACGCGGCGGCGCCTGGTCGAATTGGAGGAGCGGCGCGCGGCGCTCTCGGGCGGGCCTGCGTGATCGCCTTCGCGGACGGCAGTCTGGTCGCAGGCCGGTGGGCGAACTTCGAGAACCTCGCCTGCCTGGCCGTGGCCGGATCCTCGAACGATCTGGCGCGCGAGGTCATCGAGCTCTACTTCGATGAGGATCAGAACCTTCCCATGACCGTAATTCTGGCGGAGGCGCAGTCGTCGGCGCGAGGCCGGAAGGGCCAGTGGGCCGCGCCGGCCGGCCGAGGCCTCTACCTGACCTTCGTGCGCCCGGCGCGGCCCGAGGAACCGCTGACGCTGATCCCGCTCGCGGTGGCGAGATGGGTGCGGGATGCGATCGAGGATTCGACGGGAGTCGCGGCGCGGCTGAAGTGGCCAAACGATCTGTACGTGGAGAAACGCAAGCTCGCCGGGGTTCTCTCCGAATCGCGAACGCAGGGGGAGGACACGTACCTCGCGATCGGGATCGGATTGAACGTTCTCGGCCGGGCGCCGGAGCTGCCCTTCCCGGGAGCGACGACCCTCGAAGAGGAAGCGGACCGGCCGATCTCCCTGGCGGCGGTCGCGCAAAGTGTGTTGGACCGCCTCGACCGGGAGTTGTCCAACCCGAATTGGAAGGAAGAACCGTCGCTGTGGGAGAAGGTGGCGGTTCATCGCCCCGGGGACTCCATTACGGTGCGCCGCGGCGGAAACGAGATCACCGGCCAGTATCTCGGTGTGACTCCGGAAGGGTTCTTGAGGATTTCCACCAAGTCGGGGGAGGAAATCGTTACGAGCGGAGAGATGACACGATGGTGACCGGCCGAGAAAAACAGAATGCTCCGGCCCTGCTCGCGGTGGACGTGGGCAACACCAATACGGTCCTCGGCCTCTACGAGGGCGGAGCGCTCCTGCGCCACTGGCGCCTGACGACCCGGCGGGACGCGACCTCCGACGAGATTTCTCTTTCTGTCGCGGGGCTCGTGGGAGATCGCGCCGACCGTCCGCCGCTCGATGTCATCGTGGCCAGCGTCGTCCCTTCGCTCAACTTTCCGATGAAGCAGGCCTTCCGGCAGCTCTACGGTTCCGAGCCGCTCTTCGTCGAGCCCGGGGTCAAGACGGGCATGCCGATCCTCTACGAAGTTCCGCAGGAGGTCGGCGCGGACCGCATCGTCAACGCGGTCGCGGCGCATGCGAGGCTCGGCGGGCCGTGCGTCGTGGTCGACTTCGGAACCGCGACCACATTCGACGTGGTGACCGCCAAGGGAGAGTACGCGGGCGGCGTGATCGTGCCCGGCATCACGATCTCGGCCGAGGCTCTCTTCGAAAAAGCGGCCCGGCTTTGGCGGGTGGAGATCCGCCGCCCCGACCGGGTCGTCGGAAGGACCACGTCGGCGTCGATTCAATCCGGGCTCTACTTCGGCTACCTCTCGCTCGTGGACGGCGTCATCGAGCGGATCGAAAAGGAAATCGGCCACCGGCCGCGCGTGATCGCGACGGGAGGGCTCGCCGAGCTCTTCGGGGCGGGATCGGAGCGGATCGAAGAGGTGGACCCGTTGCTCACGCTGACCGGGCTCTCTTTGATCCATGAGCGAAACCGCGGCGGATAAGGACTTCTACGCCGCGGCGGAAGCGGCCTTCATCCGCCGTCGGGGCACGCCCTTTCTTCTGTCGCCGAAGGACTTCGCCCTCCTGAAAGAATGGCGCGCCTTGGGCGTCCCGATCGAAGCCATCGAGCAGGGAATCGACGAGGCTTTCTCTCGCCGGGAAGAGCGGGCGGCCACGGGGAGGATCAACTCGCTTGCATATTGCCGCGACGCGGTGCTGGCGGCCTGGGAACGCCGCGCGCAGGCACGCGTGGGCAGCGGGGAGGGCCGAGCGGAAACGGCGGAGGCGGGGCCCGCCCTCGAATCATTGGAATCCAGGCTCGCGGACCTGGCGGCTCGGCGCCCGGAGCTGTCAGTTCCTGTCGAGGCCGCGCGGCGCTCGATTACGCGGCTGGCCTCCTCGGGCAAGAGTCCGGCGGAGATCGAGGTTTCGCTGGCCCGGCTCGATCGGAGGCTCGCCGCTTCGCTTCTGGACGTGGTGCCAGATCTCGAGCGGACGGCAATTGCGAACGAGGCCGCCCACCGTGTCGCCGCCGCGAGCGGCAGGATGGACGAGGCTGCCGCACTGCGGACCGTGCATGCCCTGGAGCGGAGACTGCTGCGAGAGAGACTCGATCTTCCGCGACTGACCCTCCTGCCATGACTCGGCACTGAATTCCCATGCTCGTCACGATCGAAAAGCTCGCTCCGACCGGGGAAGGAATCACGCGTACCTCAGAGGGGGTGGGGTTCATCCCGGGCGTGCTTCCCCGCGAAGAGGTCGAAGCCGAGATTCGGGAGCTGAAGAAAAACTTCTGGCGAGGGGAGGCCCTGGAGATCCAGAAGAGATCACCGAAACGTCTCTCGGGGCCGCACGCCACCTGTGCTGGCTGCGACTGGGCTTACTTCGATCGAAACGCCGCTCTTGATGCCAAGCGGTCTCTCTTCCTGGAGACGATGGAACGCATCGGCGGCCTGCCGCCGGGGGTCTTCGGCCCGCTGCCGGCCGAGAGCTCTCCGGCGAGGTACCGCGTCCGCAGCCGACTCCATGTCTCCGGCATGGGCAGCCACACGGTTCTGGGATATTTCGCACCGCGGTCGCATTGGGTCGAGCCCCTGACCGACTGCGAGGCGCTCTCCAGGCAGACAGTCGAGCTCTTGCCGCGCATTCGGGACGCCATCGCCTCGAGCGGAGCCCGCGTCGCGGAGGTGTCGCTGCTCGAGACGCCGGACTCGCTACACCGGCTCGGCCGATTCCTTCTGGATGGCAACGCGGCCGCCGCCCCGCTTCTCGCCGCCGAGATGATTTCCCTGCTGGACGGAGTTCGTGTCGTGGAAGGGGAGCAGGTCCTCCGGCAGGAGGGAGAGCCAAGGTTGATGGTCGAGGTCTGCGGCCGGACGTTTCCCCTTTCGGTCGACACGTTCTTCCAGGCAAACAAATATCTTGTGGGACGCTTGTACGAGCACGTCCGGGATCTCGCGCGCGAGATTCCCGCGGGTCGAGCTCTCGACGCCTTCGGCGGGAACGGCCTCTTCGCGGGCGCGCTTCTGGACGCCGGACATCGAGTCACCACCGTCGAGGCGGGCCGTAGCGCCGTCCGCGACGCGCAGGCAGCGCGCTCTCTCTGGTCGGACGGGCAAAGTTGGGACATCGTGGCCTCGCCCGTTTCCTCCTTCGCCGTCCGAGACTCGACGGATTTCGATCTGGCCGTTGTCGATCCTCCACGAGCCGGGCTCGGCCGAGAGCTTGCCGCTCTCCTGGCGCAACGGATCCGTCGCTGCATCCTCTATGTTTCCTGCGAGCCCGCCACGTTGGCGCGTGACCTGACGACGATCCTCGACAGCAACTACCAGATCCTCTCGGCGCGCCTCTACGATCAATTCGAAGGCACGCACCGGGTGGAGGCGATCGTGGCCCTCGAGAAAAAGGGCTCCGCTTGATCGGGCCCGTCGCCCGGTCGGGAAGGATTCCTGCGGCCCGGGCAGCGATGTTTCTGGCGGCAGGCACTTTTCTTGGAGCCTGGTCGGTCTCGGGCGAAGGACTGGCCGTTTCCCTGGTGCTGCTTACAGCGGGAGTCCTGGCGCTCCGGTCGCAGAGCAGCCACTTGCGCCTTGCCCGGTTCGCGTTCTTTTCCTTCTGGATCGGGGCGGGCTTCCTCTCGGGTTTGGCTCGCGTGTCGCTTCCCGCCCGCCAGGCGCGGGAGACATTCGCGATGCTCCCCGAGGGCCGGGATCGCGCGGATCATCTGGAGGGAGTCCTGACGGACTTCTGGAGCGGAGCGCCGCCGCGGGCGCACGGCAAGATGCGCGCCGAGCGAGTTCAAACGGCCGGGCTCTGGCGCCCCTTCCCCGCTGAGGTTCTGTTGTTCGTTTCGGGAGAAGAGCCGATCGAGACTGTCGCGGGACGCGGCGATCGCATCCTTCTCGTCGGGCACCTGACGCGCGAGGGTCCCTCCGCTTCCGATCGGGACATCCAGGCTCCCTGGCCGGTCTACCGGCTCTCTGTCAAGAGCGCCGCGCGGGTGGAGCGCCGCAGCCGGACTCCGGGCTCGCTCCTGACGGCCGCCAACCGGTGGCTCTACGGCCGATTGCCTCCCGTCGGCTCACGCGGGGCCGAATTCGATCGGGACGTGCGAGGGCCGCTCGCGGCGCTGATGCTCGGCCGGACGGCGGACCTCGATCGCGGGATGGTCGCGCGCTACCGGCGCGGCGGCCTGTACCACATGCTCGTGGTCGCGGGTCTTCACGTGGCCCTGGCCGCGGGTCTTCTGTTGGCCCTGCTGCGCGCGGTGGGAGTGCGGGGCAAGAAACGGGACGCGCTGCTCCTCTTCGGTGTGGCCCTCTTCGTGCTCGTCGCCGGCGGAAACCCTCCGGCCGCTCGAGCCGGCCTCGTTTTCTTCGTGTATCTCGGCGCGCGCCTTCTCGAGCGTCCGGTTCGACCTCTCCAGGCGATCGGGCTTTCCGCCATTCTGATTCTCCTGGCTGCCCCGAAAGAGATCTGGTCGGTTGGGACCGTCTTGACGTTCGCGGCGGTTCTCGGGATCGCGCTCTTCCTCGAGCCGATCCGAGAGGTGCTTCCGCGTCGGCCACAGGGACTCTTCTCCGCGTTCGCCGCGGCGCTGTCCGCTCAGGCGGGCACGTCGCCCATCCTCCTCTGGCGGTTCAACACCGTTTCGGTGGGCGGCTGGTTGACGGCGCCTCTCTGCGTGCCGCTCGCCGCGGCGCTGATCGCGCTGGGCACCGTGTTTCTGCTCCTTTTGTCTGTGGGCCTGTTCGCGACGCCCATCGCGTGGCTCTTTGGAGCGGGCTCTCGAACACTCGAGTTTCTCGCCGAGCGCGCCTCCGGCGTGGCGTTGATGAGGCCGACTCCGCCGCTTCTGCTCGTGGCGCTCGTGACGGCCGCGTCTTTTTCCGCAGCCCTGCTGCCGAGAAGATTTCGCAAGGTCAGCGCAGCGGCTGCGGCGCTGACTTTCCTCTTCCTCGCGGTGCGCCCGGGTCCTTCGGGTCCCAGACGGGGGCTCTCGGTCGAGGCTCTCGACATCGGGCAGGGCGATGCCGTGTTGCTTCGGTGGAAGCGGCACGCCGTGTTGATCGACGGGGGAGGTCCCTTCGATCTGGACGCGCGCGACTTCGGCCGGACGCATTTGCTCCCCAAGCTTCTGGACCGCGGCGTGGCCCGGCTGGACGCGGCGATCCTGACGCATCCTCATCCCGACCACGCGCTAGGGCTCTTCGCGATCCTGGAAGAGCTGCCGGTCGGTCTGTTCGCTCGATCCGCCGGCGAGGATGAGGCGAATTTCTTCCGCGATCTCGAGGCGCTCGCTCGGCGCCGCGGCGTTCGGTCCTCCGTTCTGCCGGCCGGAGCTGCGCTCGTCTGGCCCGACGCGAGGCTGACGGCGATCCACTCCGGCGGACCCCGGCTGAAGTCCGACGCCATCAACAACCAGTCTCTCGTTCTGCTCTTCGAGAGGGAGGGCCGGCGCGCCCTTCTGACCGGGGACGCGGGAGCTCCGACCGAGGCCGCCTTGCTGCGCCGCGGCCGGGTTCCGCGCGCCGATCTTCTCAAGGTCGGGCATCACGGGAGCCGTACGGCGACGACTCCCGCCTTCCTCGCGGCTGTCGCGCCCCGGGCGGCTCTGCTCTCGTGCGGCCGCGACAATCGGTTCGGACACCCCGCGCCGGAAACTCTCGGAACGCTCGCCGCCGCCCGGATTCACCTTTTTCGGACGGATCTGCTGTCCGACGTCCGTCTCGAGATGTCCTCGGGAGCCACCGGAGTGACGTGGCGAGGGCTTCCTTGAAGCTCATCGCTCCGCCGCCCCTGCTGATCATTCTCGGGCCCACCGCCTCGGGCAAGAGCGGGATCGCACATCAGATCGCGCGCTCCCGCAACGGCGAGATTGTTTCCGCGGACGCATTCGCGGTTTATCGTGGGTTCGACATCGGAACTGCTAAACCCTCGGCCGATCAGCGCGCGGAGGTTCCCTATCACCTGGTCGACGTCGCCGATTGGCGCGAGCATTATTCGGCGGGGCGGTGGGCCCGGGATGCCCGGGCAGTCCTCGCCGAGATCTCACGCCGCGGGCGTCTTCCCGTCGTTTGCGGAGGCTCTGGCTTTTACCTCGAAGCGCTCCTGGAGGGTCTTCCTCCGGGCGAGGCGGCGGACTCGGATCTGCGCGCGCGCCTGGCGCAGTGGGCCAGGGATCGTCCGGCGGAGGCTCATCGATTCCTCCAGGTCAACGATCCGGCCGCGGCTCGCCGAATTCCTCCGGCGAACCTCCGCTACATCCTGCGGGCTCTCGAGATTCTCTTGACGACGGGAGTCCGCGCTTCCGAGCGCCCCCGACCCGGCGGAGGATGGCTCGCCCGGTGGCGAGTGATCAAGGTCGGTCTCAAGCCGTCGCCCGAGGATCTCTATGCTACGATCCGCCAACGGGTCGCCCGGATGATGAACGCCGGTTGGGCCGAAGAGGTCCGGCGCCTTCTCGAAGAGGGGGCGCCGCTTACCTCCAACGCCTTCCAGGCAATCGGCTATCGGGAGATCGCCGACTGGGTCGAGGGAAGGACGGACCGGGCGACAGCCGAAGAAAGAATCGTGGCGGCCACACGACAGCTCGCAAAAAAACAACGGACCTGGTTCGCGCGCGAGCGCGATGTTGAGTGGGTGAATCCCGCGCAAGCCCTCGGGGCCGCGCTCGCGCGGCTGGAGGGGGGAGAAGCGGAGAAGGAAGCGGATAGTCGATGAATAAGGCGCCGATCAACGTTCAGGACTCCTTTTTCTACAACCTGCGCAAGGACAACGTTGCGATCACGGTCCGGCTGACGTCCGGGGAGGAGCGTTTGGGACGCCTGCGCCGATTCGACAAATTCGCCCTGGTCCTCGAGGTCGATGGCCGCGAAGAGATGATCTACAAGCACGCGATCGCCTCCATCCGATCGGAGAATCTGCCCTCGGGGTCATGAACAGTCGACAGTCGACAGTCGACAGTCGACAGCTTGCTTCGGTCCGCTTCCACCTCTTTCTCGGACTCTTCCTGGCCGCACTCGTCGCTTCTTGCGCGACTGTCCCCATCACGGAACAAGAGGTTTTCCCTTTGGACCCGCGCGAAGGACTCGCCGGCCCTTTTCCATCCGCGGTAGCGAAAGGGTGGCAGGACCTTCTGGCAGGAAACGCAGGACGTGCGGAGGCGGAATTCGAGGCTGCGGCCCGAGAGGAACCGAGGCTCGCCGCGGACATCGGCCGCGTCGAGGCGATGGTTCTGTCCGGCCGGGCCGCGGACGCGCGCCCGATCTGCGAGAAGTTGCTTCCCGGCTCCGAGCCGACCGCTCCGTTGCTGGTTGCTTGCGCCGAATCGCAGGCTCGTCTGGGAGACCCGGTTTCGGCGTACCCGCTCTATCGGGAGGCGCTCGTCCGCGCGCCCGGCCGGCCGCGACTGGTCGCCCGGGCCGAGGAGGTGCGCTCCTCCGCTCGAGACCGCCTCGTGGAGGCGGCCCGCGAAGCGGCGGAGGCGCAAGACTGGAACGAGGCGCGGGCGGAGATCTCTCGAGCGCTCGAGCTCGCCCCGGAAAGCCCTGCCGTGCGGCGGAGCGCCGGCGATCTGGTGAACGCGGCCGGCGATAAAGAGAGGGCGCTGCGTCTCTACCGCGAGGCGATCGATCTCGGCGCGAACGATCCGGAGACGGCCGAGAAGGCAGGGGATCTGGCGTTGGAATTGGGAGATTACCCCGTTGCCGTCTCGATCTTCGACGCTCTCGCTGCCCAGGATTCCCGATTCGCGCCTCACGCCGAAAACGCGCGCCTCACTTTTCGCGTGGCGAATTGGCCCGCGCCCGAACGCGAAGCGGCTCAGTCCGCCAGGTTGACCCGCGCCGGCGCGGCGACGCTGCTTTGGTGGATGTATCCGGAGATTCGTGAGATGCGAGTTTCCAGCGGCGTGATCGCAAGCGACGCTCTCTCCCGGCGAGACAGCCGGGCCATCACGCGCGCCGTCGCGCTGGGACTGCTCGACGTGGACCGGGAAACACATCGAGTCAATCCCGGAGCACGCCTGGCTCCGGCGAGCGCGGCAAGGTTGCTCTTGAGGCTCCTGGTCCTGGTGAGTCCTCCCAACCAGGAGCTGACCTGCCTGGGCGAGTCGCGGCGGCCGCCCCGAGCAGCCTCCGAGGCGCTCGCCGTCGCGGAGGGTTGCGGCCTGCTGCCCGAGCTGGACACGGGAGGCGTCAGCGGTCCGGTTTTCACGAAGGCGCTGGACCGCGTGCGCGCGCTTGCGGCCGGCTCCGACGCGGGGGAGGAGTGAGATGAAGGGTCCCTGGACGCTGCCCAACTTCATCACGCTGCTTCGCCTCGCGATTCTGCCGTTCTTCCTCTACTCGATCTCGGTCGGGCGGTTCGATATCGCTCTGGCCCTCTTCATCGGCGCCGGAATCTCCGACGGGATCGACGGCTATCTCGCGCGCCGCCTCAACATGAAGTCGGCTCTCGGCGCGTATCTGGACCCGATCGCCGACAAGCTTCTTCTGATGAGCTCCTATCTCTTTCTGGCGATTCCTTCCTTTCCTGCGAGCGTCAAGGTGCCTCTGTGGCTCGCGTTCATGGTGGTCTCCCGCGACCTGCTGCTCATGACGGTCGGCCTTCTGATGATCCTGACGTCGAACAAGAGGCGTTTCCCGCCGACCTGGCTCGGCAAGGTGACGACCGTGACGCTCATCGCCACCGTTCTCTTCGTGCTCTGCGCCAACCTGTGGGACTGGCCTCGCCCGGTCGTGCTCATCGCTTTCGGCGCTGCGGCCACGACGACATTCCTCTCCGGATTCGACTATATTTATCGCGCGGCCAAGAGCGCGGAGCCGGAAACCCCCTGGAAGGAATGAAACGACCCGAGCCGATCCGGCTGCGCCTCTACAGCCGCCCCGGCTGCCATCTGTGCGATCAGATGCGTCGAGAGGTCGATGAGCTGCTGGCGGACCGCCCACGCGAATGGGAAGTCGTGGACGTCGACGGGGACCCCGAGCTCACCCGGCGCTACGGAGAGACGCTGCCTGTCCTTCTCGTCAACGGAAGGATCTTCGCGCGCGTCCGCTTGCCTCGATTGGCGCAGCGGCTGCGGCTCCTGCGTGCCGCGGATCGGAAAGCGGAGCCGTTGAGAACGGGTCTTGCATAAGGAGCAGCCGTGAGCGAACAGAGTTTGCAGGTCCGGTGCTCCAACTGCACGTTTTCCTTCGATCCGCTGGAGGCGTCCTGGTGCAGCTGTCTCGTGCCTACGCGCAGCCTCGTCTGCCCACACTGCCTGCGCTGTTTCTGCAAGGCCTCGCATCAATACAAGCAGAGCTTCTGGGCCGGCGCGCCGGAAACCCTGTGGGACCAGCGGATGGAGCTTCACGCCGGGGCCGCTCACTTGTCCGGCGAACCCTCGCCCGACCCGAAGAATCTGGCCCGGCCGCTCGTGCTCGTCGTCGAAGACGATCCTCAAATCCAGCGGATGACGGCCGAGGCTGTCGACGAGCTGGGATACGGCCACTTGGTCGCCCGCGACGGGATGGAAGGGCTCGAGCTGGCGAGGCGCTATGGCCCCGACATGATCCTGACGGACGCGCTCATGCCCAGGCTGGACGGCAGGGAGATGTGCCGTCTTCTCAAGGAGGATCCGGCGACTTCTGGAATCAAGTGCGTCGTCATGACGGGACTCTACACGCGCACCCACTACCGCAACGAAGCCGTCAGCCGCTTTCACGTGGACGACTATGTCCACAAGCCGGTGGACTTCAATCAGCTTCGCGCGTTGCTGCAGAAGCACGTGGGCTGAGAGTTCTCAGTTGTCAGTTTTCAGTTCTCAGTTTTGGGTTTGGTGATCTGAAAACTGATCACTGAAAACTGAAAACTCGTCTAGAACGCCGCCACGTCCGCGACGCTCGCGAGATGCCCCTGCGCGTTGGAGTAGACCTTCACGGCCCCCGTCTGCGTGTCGGTCACGGTCATCGTGTACTGCACGTCCGAAAGAGCGCCATAGAAGACCCAGAAGTGGTTGTTGACCGCGCGGCCGTCGAGTACTTTGACCACCAGCTCCACGTTGCCGGCGGAGAAGAACCAGAAGTAGCCGGTGTCAGCCGTCAGGGCGATGGCTGTCCCGGTGCCGCTCGTGCCTTGAGTCGGCACGGCCCACGACACGCGCACGGTGAACCGGGTCTGGTTCAGGCAGAGAGTCGTCGCGCTGCCCGAGCAGGCCCCTGCCGGAGGCGGGGACGTGGTCGGGCGTGCACCGAGCACGCGGGCGGCATCGTCGAGAAAGGACGCCCGGGCGAGAGCAACCGCCGGCGCGATCCCGTTCCCGTCTGCCGGCGCCGAGACGGAATCTCCTTGCGCCGACGAGGCGGAAAGAGCCGGTGAGAAAGCCGAAACGTCGGCGACGCTCGCCAGGTTCCCCTGCTGGTTGGAGTAAGAGCGGACGGCTCCCGTCAGCGTATCGGTCACCGTGATCGTGTACTGCACGTCGGAAAGCGCCCCGTAGAAGATCCAGAACTTGTTGTTGACGGGCCTGCCGTCCAGGGCCTTGATGACAAGCTCGACGTTGGAGGGCGAGAAGAACCAGAAGGTGCCGGTGTCGGAGGTGAGGGGCGCGGCCGTGCCGGTCCCGCTCGTTCCCTGGGATGGAACACTCCACGCTACGCGGACTCGAAAGCGCGCGTTGTTCAGGCAGAGAGTCTGAGAGTCGGGAACGCAGGCCGAGGAGCTCGTGACAGTAACCAGCTTCGTGATCGACGAGGAGCCGGAAGCGTTGCCCGCGGTGAGCGTCACGCTGTACGCGCCCGGGGCCGTGAAAATGTGTGTCGGATTCTGCAGCACGGAGCCCGCCGTCCCGTCGCCAAAGTTCCAATTCCAGCTCAGAGGACCGCCTGTCGACGTGTCGGAGAACGAGATGGCCGCGCCGACAGTCGTCGTCGCGACCGAGCTGAAATTCGCCACGGGCGTGGTCGCGCTGGCGACCCCGTAGTACCACTGGATTCCGAAGATGTCATCGGGCTGCGGTGTCGTCGCCCCCGTCAGCGTCGAACGCATGACCGCGCTGCAGGTGGCGAATGGGCATGGGGCGCTATGGACGCTCGCGTCCTGGTCTGGATGTCCGAGGCCGAGCGTGTGGCCCATTTCGTGGAGCACGCCGCTTTCGAAATTTGCGACGGGATAACAGCCCGTGCCGCCGGTCAGATGGCGCATCCAGACCATGCCCGACGGGATCGCATAGTAGGGGCCATCGCCTTTGAAGTTGCCCGCGGAAGGGCTCGACCCCGGTCCGCCGTAGCCGACGACGCCGCCGGTGCCGCAAGCGAGTGAAGTGGTCCAGGCCGTTCCCTGGTTGTCCACGTCCAGATTGACGACGATGTTGCCACCCGTCGCGATGTAACTGATCCGAACGTCGGAGGCGGCCACGCCGTGCCAGGAGTTGGCCGCGTTCTGCACGCGGGAGCTTCCATTGGAGCCGTCGCTCAGGTTCGATTGCGTTCCGCTGACGGAGACTGTTGCGTTGGGGGAGCGCCCGGTGTCCCAAAACCATCGGAAGAGCGCGCGGCTCCCGTTTTCCACGCCGCCGATGTTGACCCAGAGCGCCCGCGCGCGCCGAGGCGTGGAACGAAGCTCCCCGGCAGGAGAGGCGTACTCGATCCGCATCTCGCCGCCGGAGGAAGAAGACCGCAGAGAGGCAAGAAACGACTCCGCGTCCCTCCTGGCCCACGCCGTGCCGGGAAGGGCCGGCGCGGGCCTCGCGATTCGCTGCGCGAGGAAGTCGTCTTCCTCGGCCCCAAAGGCGGGACGGACCGCGAAGCGGTGGTGAGCAGGGTCCTCGACGACTTCGAAGTGAGAGAGTCCCAGTTCCGTCAGACTGTGGTCCGCGTCGTGCCACCGGGAGGGGGCGAGAAACAGGATGACCTCGCCGCTCGCGGCGAATTCCGGAGTTCCCGGGAACTCGGTCCGCATGCCTCCCATCTCTCCACCGGGAAGCTCGACTCGGACCGTGTCGGAAGAGAGGCGCCCCTTCAGAGTCTCGAGAACCCGGAAGGTTGTCAGGGTGCACACGAGCTCTTGATCGCCTTCCGACTCGAGGCGGGTTTCCTGCGAAAGAACCTCCGCCCGCACGATCAAAGGCGAGCGGCGGGCCAGGTCTCCGTCGGAGAGGGGCACGTACGTCGCCGCGCGAACGGCCGACGGAAGCATCGCCATCAAGCTGGACAGAGAAAGATAGAGCGACGCCCGATATAAGTTCGTCCGCATGAGGGCCCTCCCGAGGCCCGATCCGGTTTGCTTCGCGGCGAATGATGATACCCGGGGAAATCGAATTCTGTCCACAGGTTGCTCACTCCACGTCGCTTCCGCTTACTCGGGACCTGCGCCTGCCGGCGCACCGGTGCTCGGCCATGCAAAAGGCGAGACAGCTCTTTTTTTAGCGACGTGTGGAGCGGGCAACGGGGTTCGAACCCGCGACATCCAGCTTGGGAAGCTGACGCTCTACCAGCTGAGCTATGCCCGCTCGGGTCGTCCGGAATATAACCCAGCCAACGGCGCGAGTCCGCCTGCTCATTCGGGCCTAAACGACGCTGTCTCCATGCCGAAGCGGCCGTCGGAGGGGGCCGGGCAGCGCAAATGCGGGCTATAATTGGCTTTTAAGGGAACACACAAGCCAGTCGATACCGACCTCGAAGCATGGAAAACCAACAAAGCCTGCTTCGGGACCGCTGGTTACAGCTGTCCCTGGCCGTCACCACCCTGATCGCGGCGATCGATTTCGCGATCGAGGGGACCATTCTCATGAGCTTCCTGGTGGTGGGTCCCCTGCTCGCGTCGGTGCGCGACACTCCTCGCCGCAGCGGTCTGGTCGGAGCCTATGCTCTGCTGTTGGCCATCGTCCTCGGGATTCCCGACAAGATCTTCGGCTCGCTGGATCACGTGATCCGATGCTCGGCCGTCGCCGCCAGCGGAATCCTCGCGATGTGGGCCGCGCGTGTCCGCATGAAGATGGAGGGCCGCGCCCTCGAGAGCGAAGAACGGCTGCGGGCGCTCGTCGAGAACAGCGCCGATGGAATGCTCCTGCTGGATGGGGAAGGAGTCATCCGGTATACGAGCCAATCGACGACGCGCCTTCTCGGCTACGGGACGGCAGAGCTGCTCGCGGCACGACTCGTCGATCGGATGCACCCCGACGACCGGAAAAGGGTCCAGGAATTGATCGGTCGATGCCTGGCGACTCCCGGTCTGCCGGTGGAAGCGGAATTCCGATATCAGCACAAAGACGGCTCGTGGCGGCACGTCCAGGGAGTCGCGGTGAACCGCCTCGACGAGCCCTCCAACCCGGCAGTCGTGTTCAACTACCGGGACGTGACCGCCTCCAGGCAGGCCGAGGAGCGCCTCCGAGAATACGCGCGGCTCCTCCAGGAAGCGCAGCAGTTCAATGAGGAGGTCATCTCCGGAGCGGGCGAGGGAATCATCGTCTACAACCGGGCGCTCCGATATGCCGTCTGGAATCTCTTTATGGAGCAGATGACGGGCTTGAAGGCGCATAAGGTTCTCGGGCAGCATCCCCTGGAGTTGTTTCCCCATCTGCGCGCGCAGGGGGTCTATTCCCTGCTCGAGCGGGCGCTCGCCGGGGAGACAGTTCGCTCGCTGGACGTGCCTTACTCGGTGCCGTCGACGGGCAAGTCAGGCTGGGTCTCCGGCACCTACGCTCCCCACCGGAACGCCGCCGGAGAGATCGTCGGAGTCATCGGTCTGATTCGAGATGTCACCGAGCGCAAGAAAACCGAAGGGCAACTGAGGACCTCGGAGGACAAATACCGCAACATCCTTCACTTCGCGCCGATCGGAATCTATGAGGCGAAAGCGGAGGGGACGCTGGTCGCTGCCAACCGCGCGCTCCTCCGGATGCTCGGCTACTCCTCTGCGGAGGAGGTGATGGCGAGGGGCCTCGCGGAAATCTACGCCGATCCGGAGGACTTCGAAGCGATCGTCAAGCGATACCAGGAAGGCGGTCTCGTGCGCGGCATCGAGGTCTGCTGGAAGCGCAAGGATGGGACGCCGCTCTGGGTCGAGCTCCACTTCCACGCCAAGAAGGATGAGCAGGTCTGGAGCCCCAACATGGAAGGCTTCGTGCTGGACATCTCCGACCGCAAGCGCAACGGGGCGGAGACCTTGAGCGTGAAGGAACAGCTCGGCCGCACACAACGGGGATATCTGCAGGTCGAGTTCAGTGTGTAGGGGAAGTCAGTAGTCGGTTGTCGATAGTCGGTAGTAAGAAACGACAAGAATCCAGCCTACCGACTACTGACTACCGACTACCGACCCTCCTCCTCGCCCACCCCTGGATCTCCGGATACAATTCGGCTGATGACGCCGAAAGTGTCCGTCCGTGGCGCAACCATGCCGGCTTCCCCCATCCGCCGGCTCATGCCGCTGGCCGAGGAAGCCAAGCGGCGTGGCGTCCACGTCTACCACTTGAACATCGGACAGCCGGACCTGGAGACTCCGCCCGCGATGCGGGAGCGGCTCGCGCGCCTGACCGAGAGAGTCTACGCGTACACCCCGTCCGCGGGAACGCCTGAGTTCCTGGCCTCGCTCCAGAGCTACTACCGGCGGCTCAACGTCTCCCTCTCGACCGACGAGATCCTCGCGACGACAGGAGGCAGCGAGGCGATCCTTTTCGCGATGCTCGCGTGCGCCAACCAGGGGGACGAGGTTCTCGTCGTCGAGCCGTACTACACCAACTACAACGCCTTCGCGACTATGGCCGGCCTGCGCCTGGTGGCGCTGCCTTCGCGGGTCGAGGACGGGTTTCATCTGCCTCCGATCGAGGTCTGGGAGAAGGCGCGCACGGACCGGACTCGCCTCGTGCTCCTGTGCAATCCGAACAACCCGACCGGCACCGTCTACTCGCGCGAGGAGCTCGAACGAGTGGCCGGCTTCTGCCGGGAGCACGGGCTTTTTCTGGTCGCCGATGAGGTCTACCGAGAGTTCGTGTACGACGGGCGCGAATCCGTCTCGGCTCTCCAGCTGCCCGGGTTCGAAGAGCTCGTCGTCGTCGTCGACAGCCTTTCCAAGCGCTACAGCGCCTGCGGGATCCGCCTCGGGTGTTTCGCCACCCGCAACCGCGAGGTCTATTCCGCGGCCCTGAGAATGGCTCAGGGGCGGCTCTCGCCTCCCGGTCTGGCGCAGTTCGTGGCGGTGGGAGCGCAGGACTTGCCGCCCGACTACGCGCAGCAGGTGGTGGCCGAGTACAGGAAGAGACGCGACGTGCTTTACGAGGGACTGCGAAAAATCCCCGGCGTCTTCCTGACGCGCCCGGAGGGGGCCTTCTACTTTGTCGCGCGTCTCCCGGTCGCCGACGCCGACGACTTCGCCCGCTGGCTCCTCGCGGACTTCGAGCACCAGCGCTCGACGGTGATGGTTGCCCCGGCGAGCGGCTTCTACGCGACCCCGGGCTTGGGCGCGGACCAGGTTCGAATCGCGTACGTGTTGAACGAAACGGATCTGCGCGCGGCAGTGGGTGTTCTCGAGGAGGCGTTGAAGGTTTATGCGGGAAGAGTGGAAAGAGAGTCGGTAGTCGGTAGTCGATAGTCGATAGTCGGGGACGCGCACCGCTCCACTAACGACTACCGACTACTGACTACCGACTTTCCCCGATGTTCGCAAAAACGGAATCGACCAATGCGGCCGTCTCGGTAGAACCAGGCAAGACTGACAGCAGGACTGTCATCGGAGTGGGCGCTCGTTTCGTGGGAAACCTGTCGGCCGAAGAAGAGGTTGTCATCGCGGGCCGCCTGGAGGGGAAGGTGGAAGCCTCCCGACGGGTTGAGGTCGCCGCGCAAGGGGAAGTCGATGGGGACATCGAGGCGCTTTCGGTCTACATCGCCGGTCGGCTCCAGGGTCAGATCCGGGCCGGCGAGCGCGCGGAGCTCGCCGCGACGGCCGTGGTCGAAGGAGGCATCGAGTCTCCCAAGATCGTGATCGCCGAAGGGGCTCAGTTGACCGGAAGCGTCGGCATGAAATCCAAAACGGGAAAGGGCTGAAGGAAATGGCCACCGAGACCGCGATCGAGGAGCAGGCAAACTACATCGGCGGGCGTTGGATACCCGCGCGCTCGGGGCGAACGTTCGAGAATCGAAATCCCGCCGATCGCGACGACATCGTGGGCATCTTTCCGGAGAGCGACCGAAGCGACGTGGACGCGGCCGTCGCCGCCGCCAAGAAGGCCTTTCCCGGCTGGCGCGACACGCCGGCTCCGCGGCGCGCCGAGGTCCTGTATGCGGCGGGCGAAATCCTGAAGCGCGACAAGGAGAAGCTCGCCCGGCTGATGACGCGCGAGATGGGAAAGGTCCTGGCCGAGACTCGCGGAGACGTGCAGGAGGCGATCGACATGGCCTTTCTCGCCGCGGGCGAGGGGAGGCGTCTCTTCGGCTTCACCACTCCCTCGGAGCTGCCGAACAAGTTCGCCATGTGCGTGCGGCAGCCGGTCGGTGTCTGCGCCTTCGTCACACCCTGGAACTTTCCGATGGCGATCCCGGCCTGGAAGGGGATGGCAGCCCTGATCGCCGGCAACACCGTCGTGATCAAGCCCGCGACGGACACGCCGGCGTCCGTCGTCGCGCTCGCTCGTGTGTTCGAGGAGGCCGGCTTGCCGCCCGGCGCCTGGAACGTCGTGATGGGCTCGGGTGGCACGGTCGGGGATCCGCTCGTTCAGCATCCGGACGTCAAGGTCGTCTCCTTCACGGGCTCGACCGAGGTGGGAAGGCGGATCTCGGTCGCCTGCGCCCCGACCTTCAAGCGCCTGCACCTGGAGATGGGCGGCAAGAACGCGATCCTCGTCATGGAGGACGCCGACGTGGACCTCGCGGTCGACGGCGCCGTCTGGGGCGCGTTCGGGACCACCGGCCAGAGATGCACGGCTTCCTCGCGGCTGCTCGTGCACCGCAAGGTCTACGACGATTTCACCGCCAAGCTCGCCGCTCGGGCAAAAGCCCTGAAGGTCGGCAACGGCCTCGAACCAGGAGTCGAAGTGGGCCCGCTGGTCTCGGAGAAGCAGCGCGAAAACGTCGCCCGTTATGTCGAGATTGGTATAAAGGAAGGGGCCGTGCTCCTCGCCGGCGGACAGCGGCTCACAGAGGGCGCGTTCGGCAAGGGTTGGTTCTTCCAGCCGACGGTCTTTGGCTCGGCCAACGCGACGATGCGCGTCTCTTGCGAAGAGATCTTCGGCCCCGTCACCACGGTCATCCCGATCGATTCGCTGGATGAAGGAATCCGGGTCGCCAACTCGGTCCCGTACGGCCTGTCCGGCTCGATCTACACGCGCGATGTGAACCGGGCCTTTACCGCGATGCGCGAGTTCGAGACGGGGATTTTCTACGTCAACTCCTCGACCATCGGCGCCGAGGTGCATCTGCCGTTTGGCGGCGTCAAGGACACGGGCAACGGCCACCGGGAGGCGGGAATCGCGGGGCTGGACGTCTTCACCGAGTGGAAGTCGATCTATGTGGATTTCTCGGGGAGGCTTCAGAAGGCGCAGATCGACACGCATGGCGCGGACTGAGGTCGCCGGAGTCGACAGTCGACAGTCGACAGTCGACAGTTTGAGAGTCGAGAGCTCGAATCGAGCGGTTCTCGATCCCTGACCGCCGGGTTTCTCTTCTTCTATAGAATCTCGCCCGAAAACCAGGAGGATGCCTTGACGACTCTTCGCCGTCTGTCCGTTGCCCTGTGTCTCGCCGCCATCTCCGCCGCGGCTCTCGCGGCGGACAAGCCTGCCGAAAAGTCGGAAAAGAAGGATGAGAAGAAGGCCGCTTCCCCCGCGACTCTCTCGAAGGCCTACGAGGGGATGGAGTTCCGCAACATCGGGCCGTTCCGCGGGGGACGCGTCTGCGCCGTCGCGGGTGTGCGCGGAGCCCCGCTCATCTACTACTTCGGCGGCACAGGCGGCGGGATCTGGAAGACGGTCGACGGCGGCTCGAACTGGCGGCCCGTCTCCGACAAGTTCTTCAAGACCGGCTCGGTCGGCGCGATCGGCGTGGCCGAGTCGGATCCCAACGTCGTGTACGTCGGGATGGGCGAGTCGGCCATCCGGGGCAACGTCTCCAACGGCGACGGCGTCTACAAGACGACCGACGGCGGGAAAACCTGGACGCGGGTCGGCCTGGAGAACACGCATCAGATCTCCCGCGTGCGCGTGCACCCGAAGGACTCCGGCCTGGTGTACGTCGCAGCGCAGGGCCATGTCTGGGGGCCGAACACGGAGCGAGGCATCTACCGCTCGAAAGACGGCGGCAAGAGCTGGGATCGCGTCCTCTTCGTCTCGGACAAGACCGGCGCGACGGATCTGGTCATGGACCCGACCAACCCGCGGATTCTCTACGCGGCCTTCTGGCAGGTCTACCGCAAGCCCTGGACTCTCGAGTCCGGCGGCCCGGAAGGAGGCATCTGGCGCTCGGCGGACGGCGGCGATACCTGGAAGAAGCTCGCCGGCGGGCTGCCGGAGGGGATCGTCGGAAACATCGGCATCGCTGTTTCCCCCTCGCGCCCCGATCGCGTCTGGGCGATCGTCGAGTCGAAGGACAAGGGAGGCGTCTACCGCTCCGACGATGCGGGGGAAAAATGGACCCGCACGAACTCGGAGAACAAGCTGCGGCAGCGCGCCTGGTACTACACGCGCATCTACGCGGACCCGAAGAACGCCGAAACCGTCTACGTTCTCAATACGGGGTTCTTTCGTTCGGGCGACTCGGGCAAGACTTTTGCCGCGATCCGCGTGCCCCACGGCGACAACCACGACCTCTGGATCGATCCCGACGACCCGCAGCGCATGATCAACTCGAACGACGGCGGGGCGAACGTCTCCTTCAACGGCGGCGCGACCTGGTCTTCGATCATGAACCAGCCGACGGCCCAGTTCTACCGGGTCATCACCGATGATCGGTTTCCTTACTGGGTGTACGGCGCGCAACAGGACAACACGACGGTCGCGACCGCGAGCCGCGGGCGCGGACGGGGCATCGGGGAGAGCGACTGGCATCAGGTGGGAGGATGCGAGAGCGGATGGGTCGCGCCCAAGCCGAAGGACCCCGAGGTGGTCTTTGCGGGGTGCTATGGGGGCGCCATCTCGCGCTACGACAACCGCACCGGTCAGAGCCGGCAGGTCGTGGCCTGGCCGCAGCTGGCGATCGGCCAGGCGGGCAAGGACCTGAAGTACCGTTTCCAGTGGAACGCGCCGATCGTGATCTCGCCCCACGATCCCAACACGATCTACCACGCCGCCCAGGTTCTGCTGCGCAGCCGCGACGAGGGGCAAAGCTGGGAGGAGATCTCGCCCGACCTGACCCGCAACGACAAGACGAAGCAGGGCAAGTCGGGGGGCCCGATCACCAACGACGACACCGGCATCGAGATCTACGACACGATCTTCACGGTCATGGAGTCGCGTCACGAAGCCGGAGTCATCTGGGTGGGCACGGATGACGGGCTCGTCCAGCTGACCCGAGACGGCGGGAAGAACTGGCAGAACGTCACGCCGAGAGGGATTCCGGAATGGGTCCGGATCAACTCGCTCGACGTCTCGCCCCACGACAAGGCGACGTGTTACGTCGCGGCCACGATGTACCAGTTCGACGACTTCCACCCCTACTTGTACAAGACGAACGACTACGGGAAGACGTGGACCAGGATCGTCCGAGGTATTCCCGAGAATGCCTTTACGCGCGTGATCCGGGAGGACCCGACGCGGCGAGGACTTCTCTACGCGGGAACCGAGTACGGGCTCTACGTTTCCTTCGATGACGGAGCGGACTGGCAACCGTTCCAGCTGAACCTGCCGGTCGTCCCCATCACGGATCTGACCATCAAGGAAAAAGATCTCGTCGTCGCCACGCAGGGGCGAGCGTTCTGGATCCTGGACGATCTGACGCCGCTGTACGACTACAAGGATTCGATTCGCGGCGAGGCGCTGCACGTTTTCCCGCCCCGGCCCGGCTACCGCTTTGCGGGCGGGGGGTTCGGAGGCGACGACGAGGAGAGCGCGGCGGCTTCGATCGGAAAGAATCCGCCCAACGGCGTTCTTCTCTACTACTGGCTCAAAGACAAGCCGAAAGAGAAAGAGAAGCTGACGGTCGAAATCTTGGACGGCGACAAGGTTCTTCGAACCTACACGAACGAGAAGAAGGAGAAGGAAGGACCCGAGGCGGAAGCCGCCGGCGGCGGCGTTCCCGATCGTGAGGACAAACCGCTCGAGCCCAAGGAGGGCCTGAACCGGCTCGTCTGGGACATGCGGATCATCAAGCCCACCCTCCTGCCGCGCGCCGTCATCTGGGGCAACAGCCAGGGACCCAAGGTCGCGCCGGGGACCTACACCGTGCGGGTCAAGCTGCGCGACCAGACGGCGACTCAGACGTTCGACGTCCGCCCCAATCCCGGCGTCCCGGCGACGGCCGAGGACCTGAAGAAGCAGTTCCAGATGTTGCGTGAATCCGCCGACGGGCTGGCGGCCTGCCACGACGCGGTGCTCCAGATCCGAGAGGCGAAGGCCCAGATCAAGGAGATCACCGACCACGCGGAGAAGCTCGGGAAGGGCAAAGGGATCAAGGAAAAGGGGAAAGAGGTCTCCGACAAACTGACCGTGATCGAGAAGAAGCTCGTCAATCCCGACGTCAAGTCCAACCAGGACGTCCTGAATTTCACGCCGGCCCTGGACCATCAGTTCGCGGGACTCGCGGCAGCCGTCGGATCGGCGGACGCGAAACCGACGGACGCGTCCTATGTCTATGAGAAACAGATCCAGGCGCAGCTCTCGTCGGTTCAGGGGGAGTTGAAAGGGGTCCTCGAGAAAGACCTGGCCGAGTTCAACCAGTCCGTGCGCGCGGCCGACATTCCGCCGGTGGTGGTGGGGAAGAAAAAAGAAGGCAGTGACAAGTGACGAGTGACGAGTGACGAGTGACGAGTGTAAGAAAAGAATCCCCTCTCCCCTGAGGGGAGAGGGCAGGGTGAGGGGTTAGTAGCTAAAGGCGGTAGAGAGTTCGCGCTAAAAGGTCGCCCCTCACCCCGCCCCTCTCCCGGAGGGAGAGGGAGCAGACGGACCCCGCCGGTCAGCGCGCTGCTTCCACCGCCGCCAGGAGCTCCCGCAAGTCCTCCGGCACCGGAGCTACGATCTCGAGGAGCTCGTTGGTCGCCGGGTGCCGGAACGAGATGCGCTCCGCGTGCAGCGCCTGGCGTGGAAACTCCGTGAGCTTCTTCTTCAGGCCCGCGTCCTTGACCCGATCGAAGCGCGGCCGGCCGTAGACCGGATCCCCCACGACGGGCAGCCCGGAGGCCGACAGATGCACGCGGATCTGGTGGGTGCGGCCGGTGATCAAGCGGCAGCGAAGCAGGGTCAGACCGAGCGCGAAGAATTCTTGCTCGATCTCGTACAGAGTGCGCGCTTCTCTGGCGCCCGAAGGCAGCTCTCCCGGCGACCGGAAGGCCTTCATCTTTTTGCGGTCGCGCGGGTCGCGACCGATCGCAAAGGAGACCTCTCCCTTTCGAACTCGCGGAATTCCCGCGACGAGCGCCAGGTACTCTTTCTTCATCGAGCGCTTCTTCATCTGGCGCGAAAGGGAAGCATGCGCGAGATCCGTCTTGGCGACGACGAGCACGCCCGAGGTGGCCCGGTCGAGACGATGGATGATGCCCGGCCGCAGCTCTCCCCCGATGCCCTGGAAATCGCGGACGTGGTGGAGCAGGGCGTTGACGAGAGTTCCCGATCCGTGGCCAGGGGAGGGGTGCACGACGAGGCCCGCCGGCTTGTCGATCGCAAGCAAATGCTCGTCCTCGTAGAGAACCGCCAGGGGAATGGGCTCCGGCTCGATCGCGATCTTCCGCGGCTCCGGAACGTCGACGGACACCTCTTCACCGGCGCGTACGACGTGGGAGCGCTTCACGGTCTCCCCTCCTACGAGCACGGCGCCCTCGGAGATCAGCTTCTGAATGCGTGAGCGGGAGAGATCGCTGCAGGTGGACGCGAGGAACAGATCGAGCCTCATCCCCGATGAAGGCTGGCCGACCTGGAATCGTCGGAGCATGGGGCAGTTATCAGTTCTCAGTTTTCAGTTCTCAGTTCTGATTTCAACTGACAACTGATCACTGACAACTGACAACTCTTTTAAGCCTCGACCTCACGCGGCCGCCGGGAGAGATAGAACAGCATCCCCAGCGAGAACAGCGCGGCGAGGATTCCGATGAACTGCGAGGTCGAGAGCACGCCTGGAATCAGGAACCCGCGTACGGCGTCGCCCCGCCAGATCTCGAGGATCGAGCGCGTGATCGCGTAGAGAAGCACGTAGAGCCAGAAGACCTCGCCGTCGAAGTTCTTGCGCCGGTAGGCCCACTGGAGAGCGAGAAAGATCAGAAAGGCATTGATCGAAAGGTAGATCTGCGTGGGATGGAGAGGCTGGTTCAAAGGCGTCCCGACGTTCTCCGCCGTGAAGGGGTCCGTGAAGGTGACGGCCCAGGGCCCGTGCCACTCCTTGCCCCAGCAGCAGCCGGCCGCGAAACAGCCCCACCGCCCGATGGCCTCTCCCAGCGCGATGGCCGGCGCTCCCATGTCCGCGATCTTCCACGCGGGCAGGTGGTGGCGCCGCATATACCAGATTCCGACCGCCGTCGCGCAGACCAGTCCTCCGTAGAAAACTCCTCCCGACCGTAGAACGCCCATCAGCGTAATCGGTTGACCCGCGCGCAGGTCGACGATGACGAGGAGAAGCTTCGCTCCCAGAATCGCGGCGCCGAGGACGTAGATCGAGAGATCTAGGATCTTCTGCTCCGGCAGCCCTTCTCGCCGCGCCTTGCGGCGCAGCACGGCAATCGCCGTCAGGTAGGCGATGGCGAGCATGACCCCGTAGGTCGGCAGGTAAAACGACCCGATGTGGATCAGCCGGGGAAGCATTTCTAGGAAGCTGCCGGGGGAGGAGAGGGCGCAGGCGTCTTCGTCTCCTCGCTTCGCAGCATGTCGAGGAAGAGAAGACCGACGCCGATACAGATCGCCGAGTCGGCGACGTTGAACGCCGGCCAGTGGTGGCCGGAGACGAAGAAATCCAGAAAGTCCACGACGTAGCCGAAGCGGACCCGATCGAGCAGATTTCCGACCGCCCCCCCGAGGATGAGCGCGAATCCGATCTGGAGGCGGACGCTCTTATGTGGAGAGCGCAGCGCGTAGGCGGAGACGACCACAAAGACCAGGACGGCGATCGAGTTCAAGAGGATCGCCTTCAGAGAGGAATCGACGGAGGCGAAGAGGCCGAAGGCCGCGCCCGTGTTGCGGACGTAAGTGATGTCGAAGAGACCGTCGATCACGGAGCGCGACTGGTGCACCTCGAAACGCCGCGTCACGATCCCCTTGCTCCACTGATCGAGCACGAGCACGGTCAGGGACAGGACCAGATACGCCGCGCGATAGAGCGTGCTCTCGCGGATTCCCTTCCGGGGGGCTCGGGGGGACCACGCGGTCCCCCCGCTCAGGGAGCCCGTCACGCCGGGATCCCCTCGGCGGGCGGCGGCAGCTCGGAGAGCGCCTTCCGGCACCGGTCGCAGAGCCCGTCCGCCTCGGCTTCGGGCAGGACCTTCCAGCAGCGGTCGCAGCGCCGGCCCGGCGCCTTCCGGAACCGGATCTTCAGTTGCGGATAGGACGCCACCTCGCGCCAGCCGTTGCCGGCGCCCGCCGCCTCGAGCGTCGCCTGAGAGACGATGAGCAGATCCGCCAGCCCGGTCTGGCTGGTTCCCGTGGCTTCCCGGTCCCGGTCCAGCGCCGCGTCCGATGTCAGGTCGATCGCCCCCTCCAGGGAGGAGCCGATCTCCTTGCGCCGCCGGGCTTCCTCGAGCATCAACGCCACCTCTTCTCGCAATCGCGTCAGCCGGTCCCAGGCCTCCTGCGCGGGAAGGGTCGCCGGGACGTCGTTCAGGCTCTCGAAACGCGCGAGGTGGACCGATTCTTCCTTCTCCCCCGGAATGGCCTTCCAGATCTCCTCGGAAGTGAAGGGGAGGATGGGGCTGGCCAGCGTGGCGAGCGCCCGGGCGACGCGGAAAAAGGCCGTCTGCGCCGATCGCCGCTCTCGCCAGGCCGGGGCCGAGGCGTAGAGCCGGTCCTTGGCGATGTCGAGATAGAAGGAGGAAAGCGTCGTCGCGCAGAACTCGAGCAGCGTGTGGTACACGAGGTGGTACTCGTACTTCTCGTAGGCCTGCCGGATACGCTGGGCGACCGCGCGCGTCTGGACGAGCACCCAGCGGTCCAGCTCTTCCAGGTCCCCGATCGGAACCCGATCGCGGGCAGGGTCGAAGTCGTAGAGGTTGGAGATCAGGTACCGCGCCGTGTTGCGGATCTTCTTATAGGTGTCGGCGGTGCGCTCCAGGATCTCTTCGGAAATCGGCGTGTCGTCCCGGTAATCGAGCGACCCGACCCAGAGCCGCAGGATGTCGGCACCGTATCTGTCGATGATCTGGTGCGGCTCGGTCACGTTTCCCAGGGACTTGGACATCTTTCGGCCCGAGACGTCCTGGAAAAAACCGTGCGTGATGACCGCGCGATAGGGCGCGTCCCCGAAGAGCGCGACCGACGTCAACAGAGAGGACTGGAACCAGCCGCGGTGCTGATCGTGCCCCTCGAGGTAGACGTCCGCGGGAGGTCCGGCATCGTCGCGGACGAGCTGCGGCCATTGCCCCGAACGGAGGACGGCCAGATGCGAAACGCCGGAGTCGAACCAGACGTCGAGGATGTCGGACTCCTTTTCGAAGGTCGCGTAGCCGCGGCGGTCGGCATCCGGAGGGAGGAAGTCCTCGGCCGGGCGCGCGTACCAGGCGTCTCCGCCTTCGGCCCGAATGATCTCGACGACGCGGTCGAAGAACTTCTTCTGTTCGGCGGGGGAGTCTTTCCAGGGGTAGACCTCCCGGCGCTCTCCGTCGGCGACGGCGTAGAGGAGCGTGATCGGAGAGCCCCAGCGGCGCTGCCGCGAGATCACCCACTCTCGCCGGCTCTCGACCATTCCCGCGATGCGCTGCTCGCCCCATGCGGGGATCCACTGCACCCTGCGGACGGCCTCCAGCGCCCCCTGACGGATGTTGCATCGCTCGTCGTCCATCCGGATGAACCATTGGACGGTTGCCCGGAAGATCACCGGCTTCTTGCAGCGCCAGCAGTGGGGATAGTCGTGACGGAACTTGGGGTCCACGTGGAGCAGCGCCCCGAGAGCCCGCAGGTCCTCCACGATCTCCGGATTCGCCTCGAGGACTTTCTTGCCCGCGTATTTGGGAACAGCCGGCGTGAAACGTCCGGCTTCATCGACCGGCGAGAGAATCGGCAGGTTCTCCCGCTTGCCCGTCTGGAAGTCGTCCTCGCCGGCTCCCGGCGCGGTGTGGACCAGACCCGTGCCGGCGTCCATCGTGACGTAGTCGCCGGTGACGATTCGAAAGGAGCAGGCCTCTTCCTCCGGCGTCAGCTCGCCCCGCATCTCTCGCGGGAGAGGATGCCTGTAACGCAGCCCGGTGAGCTCGTAGCCCTTCGCCCTCCCGACCTGGACGGGGTCCCACTGCAGGGTCGACGCCACCGCGGCGGCCAGAGGAACCGCGACCAGATAGAACCGGCTGTCGCGCTCGAGAAGCGTGTAGTCGGTTTCGGGATGGACGGCGATCGCCAGGTTCGAGGGGATCGTCCACGGCGTCGTGGTCCAGATCATCGCGGAGACGGGGATGTTCCGCTTCGTCTCCGGAACGTCCTGGAAGCGATCGAGCACGGCTCTCGCGTCCTCGAAGGGGAAGGCGACATAGATAGCCGGATCCTCGCTCGGCTCGTACTCCAGCTCCGCCTCGGCGAGCGCCGTCCGGTCGGTGAAGCACCAGCGCACGGACTTCAGATCCTGAAAAACGAGCCCCTTCTTGTAAAACTCTCCGAAGGCGTAGGCGATGTCGGCCTCGTACGGGAAGCTCATCGTCGTGTAGGGATGGTCCCAGTCCCCCCCGACTCCCAGACGCTGGAACTCCTCGCGCTGGATATCGATGAAGGTCGCGGCGTACTCGCGGCAGGCCTTTCGGATCGCGACCGCGTCCATCTCGCGCTTTTTCGATCCGAGCTTCTTGTCCACCTTCTGCTCGATCGGGAGGCCGTGGCAGTCCCAGCCGGGAACGTAAGGCGAGTCCAGATCCATCATCGAGTGGCTGCGCACCACGAAGTCCTTCAAGATCTTGTTCATGGCGGTGCCCAGATGGATGTTCCCGTTCGCATAGGGCGGGCCGTCGTGCAGGATGAACTTCGGGCGTCCCTGCCGAGTCCGCCGGATCGCCGCCTCCAGATTCATCGCCTGCCAGGCGGCCAATTGCGCAGGCTCCCGCTTGGCCAGGTCCGCCCTCATCGGGAAGGAGGTCTTCGGGAGATTGAGCGTCGGCTTGTAGTCTTTTTCCGCCATCGAAGTCATTGTAAGCGGGGGAGCTTAGCCGAGTCGGTAGTCGGTAGTCGATAGTCGGTAGGAAGCCGCGCACGAGTCTCCGGTCTTCCACTACTGACTACTGACGACTGACTACCGACTGCTCTCAGTCCTCCGTCACCAAGGCCACGCAAGCCGCCGCGAGCGCATCGGTATGCGTGATCGTCACCTCGGCAGAAAGGACTCGAAGGCCTCGCGCGCGATCGAGAGCGCGTCCGTGGAATTCGAGCCGCGGCTTGCCGCGCGGGTCTCGACGGACCGAGATCTCGCGGAATGAGATTCCACGCCAGCCGGTCCCGAGCGCCTTCATCGCCGCCTCTTTGGCCGCGAATCGGCCGGCGACGTGCTCGGCGAAGGCCCGCGGGTGGCGCCGGGTGCGGTTGAGCTCTCCGGCCGAGAAGACACGCATCAGGAATCGCTCTCCCCATCGTTCGAGAATTTCAGCCACTCGCGGGACTGGCGTGAGATCGAGACCCAACAGCACCGCCATCGTTCAGACCCGCAGCTTCAGCCCGAAGAATCGGGCAATGCGGTTGGTCAGGGGCGCCACTTCCGCCCGCGCGTTCTCCTCGCGCGACAGGTCGACCTGCTCGGCGACCTTGCGCCGGCGTTCCGCAATGATCGCGTCGAACATTCCGCACAGATCGGGGTTTTCCTCGAGGACCGGGCCGAGGGTCTCCTTGTCGATCTCGATCGCCGTCACCTCGGTCAGCGCCCTTACGGTCGCCGTCCGGGGCTCACCCGTCAGGAGACTGATTTCGCCAAACGCCGCGCCCGGATCGAGGACCGC
>Ga0070698_100000370_pt1 | contig 46741 bp, 54 predicted proteins | sample KBSK1502metaG_FD_65477 | JGI IMG/M metagenome (GOLD analysis project Ga0070698, IMG submission 65477) | Corn, switchgrass and miscanthus rhizosphere microbial communities from Kellogg Biological Station, Michigan, USA - KBS K1-50-2 metaG | ecosystem: Host-associated > Plants > Roots >...
CACCTCATGGACGTCCAGGGCCGCGTCGAGCGCTTCAACAAGCGCTACGGCCAGAAGGCGGAGCAGCCGGCCGCTTCCGAGGCCGCTCCCACGCGTTAGCGCCCGCGTGACCTCGAGCCACCACCAACAGGGTGGGCTCGAGGTCGTCGTTGGGAGCATGTTCAGCGGAAAGAGCGAGGAGCTCATCCGCCGCGTGAAGCGCGCCGTCATCGCGCGCCGCACCGTCCAGGTCTTCAAGCCCGCGATCGACGATCGCTTCGGTGTGGAGCTCGTCCGCTCGCACGACGGCGACTCGTTCGTCGCACGACCGGTGCGCTCGAGCGCCGAGATCATCCCGCTGCTGTCGACCGATACCAGCGTCGTCGGGATCGACGAGGTCCAGTTCTTCGACCCGGGCATCGTCGGCGTCGTCCGCGACCTCGTCCTCGACGGACGGCGGGTCATCTGCGCCGGGCTCGACCTCGACTTCCGCGGCGAGCCGTTCGGTCCCGTGCCGACGCTCCTCGCGCTCGCCGAGCGCGTCGACAAGCTCGAAGCGATCTGCGTCGTGTGCGGCGAGTCAGCGACCCGCACGCAGCGCATCGTGAACGGCGTGCCCGCGGACTACGACGACCCGATCATCGTCATCGGCGCCCAGGAGGCGTACGAGGCGCGCTGCCGGACCTGCCACACCGTCCCGCGTCGCGGCGCTTCGGCATGAGCGTCGCGAAGCCGATCAACTACGGGGGGCAGGCGGTCATCGAGGGCGTCATGATCCGTGGCCGGCGGACGATCGGGCTCGCCTGCCGCAAGCCCGATGGCGGCATCTACCGCTACCGCGAGGCGCTTTCGTCGCCGCTCCTCACTTCGAAGGTCGCGCGCGCGCCGTTCGTGCGTGGCGTCTTCGTCCTGTGGGAGTCGCTCCGCTACGGGATGCGGATGCTCATGCGCTCGGCGGACGTCCAGCTCGCGGCGCAGGATGCGAAGCCGTCCGGCGCGGCGAGCTCCGCGTTCATGTTCGTCGGGCTCGCCTTCGCGCTCGTGCTGTTCATCGGCGTGCCGTACCTGGCGACCGGCTTCCTCCGGTCGGCGCTCCCTTCGACGCTCGCGCTGAACATCGCCGAAGGGGTCCTCCGGCTCGCGCTGCTGCTCGGCTACCTCGTCGCGATCTCCGCGCTGCCGGACATCCGCCGCGTCTTCGCGTATCACGGTGCGGAGCACATGACCATCCACGCCTTCGAGCACGGCGATCCGCTTGATGCGGCCCACGTCACGCCGTACCCGACCGCGCACCCGCGCTGCGGCACGGCGTTCCTGCTGTTCGTCGTGGTCATCGCGATCGCGGTCTTCGCGTTCGTGCCGCGCGTCAACCTCATCGTCGACCTCGTCGTGCGTCTCGTGCTCGTGATCCCCGTCGCGTCGATCTCGTACGAGGTCCTCCGCCTCGGCGCCGGTCACGAGCGCAACCCGCTCATGCGCCTCGCCGTCGCGCCCGGTCTGCTCCTCCAGGCGATCACGACGCGGCGGCCGGACGGTCCGATGATCGAGGTGGCGATCGCGTCGCTCGAGGAAGCGCTCGCCGGGGATGCGGCGGCATGACCGAGCTCTCTCCCAAGCTGCGGTCGCGTCTCGTACAGATCGAAGAGCGGCACGACGAGCTCGGGCGCGCGATGAGCGACCCGAACGTCATCGGCGATCGTGACCGCCTCCGCGCCGTCGGACAGGAGTACGCGCAGCTCGAGGCGATCGTCGACACGATCCGCCGGCTTCGTCACACCGAGAAGCGCGTCGCCGACGCGCGCGAGCTGCAGCAGGGCGACGACGCGGACCTCCGCGATCTCGCGCGCGAGGAGGAAGGGACCGCCTCGCTCGAGGTCGACCGCCTGACCGAGAAGCTGCGGGCCCAGCTCATCCCGCGCGATCCGCTCGACGACAAGAACGTCATCGTCGAGATCCGCGCCGGCGAGGGCGGGGAGGAGGCCGCGCTCTTCGGCGGTGAGCTCTACAAGATGTACCTCCGCTACGCCGAGCGGCATCGCTGGAAGACCGAGGAGATGTCCGCGAGCCGTTCCGAGAAGGGCGGCTACAAGGAGGTGATCTTCCGGATCGCGGGGCAGGGCGCGTATAGCCGCCTGAAGTTCGAATCCGGTGTGCATCGCGTGCAGCGCGTGCCCGCGACCGAGGCCCAAGGCCGCATCCACACCTCGACCGCGACCGTCGCCGTGCTCCCCGAGGCGGAGGAGGTCGACATCCAGATCGCCGACGACGACCTGAAGATCGACGTCTATCGCGCCGGCGGCAAGGGCGGGCAGGGCGTGAACACGACGGACTCCGCCGTGCGGATCACGCACCTGCCGACGGGCGAGGTCGTCATCCAGCAGGACGAGCGCTCGCAGCTGAAGAACAAGGCGAAGGCGATGACGGTCCTTCGGGCGCGCCTCCTCGCGCGCGCGCAGGAGGAGAAGGACGCGAAGGCCGGCGCGCTCCGCAACGCCCAGATCGGACGCGGCGAGCGCGCGGAGAAGATGCGCACGTACAACTTCCCGCAGGACCGGCTCACCGACAAGCGGCTCGGGCACAATCTCTCGAACCTGCCACGACGGATGGACGGCGAGCTCGACGATCTCATCGAGGCGCTCATGCAATCGGACGAAGCGGAACGCCTCGCGTCACTGGAGGAGGGCGAAGAGTGAGGACTGACGACCTGGTGTACGACGAGGACACCGCCTTCACGCTGGCCGACGATGCCGCGACGATCTCCGCGATCGTGCGGCGTACGCCGGACGAGCAGCTCCGCGCGGCGAAGATCGGCGAGTGGACGGCGAAGGAGGTCATCGGCCACCTCGCCGACACGGCCGAGGTCTTCGCCGAGCGTGTGCGTCGCAGCGTGGCCGAGGACCGGCCGGCGCTGCCGAGCGTCGATCAGGACAAGATCCACCTCGAGCGGCGCAACAACGACGCCGACGCGATGGCACTCTCGAAGCGCCTCCAGGCCGCGCACGCCGCGATCGTTCAGACGCTCCAGCGTCCCGGGACGCGCGACCGCATCGGCGTCCACGCCGAGCGCGGCCCGGTCACCGCCGGATGGATCGGGGCGTACCAGGCGCGCCACTCGCACGAGCATGTGACGGAGCTGCAGCCGCTGTTCCCGCCGCGCTAGCACCACCCGATCTACATTCGCGATCGCAATGCGGATCTGGTTGGTCCTCGCCGCGCTTGCCGCTCTTCTGACGCTCGCGCAGCTCAACGCGCTGATCGCTTCAGCCTCCGTGTTCCCGGGAATGAGTGTTCTCGGGATCCTCGAGGTCCTTCTGCCCGCCGAGGCCGCGGCGCTGTTCCTCTTGCGATGGAACGAGCTCAGGACAGGGGCGCGGCGCAGGTGGGGCTGGCTCGGATTGGCTGCGTTCGCCTCCTTCCTCACGCTCCTGATCCTTGGCTCTGCCACCTTGGCGTCCCATCCGGCAGGGCTCGATCCTTCAGGCCGCGCGTTCGCGCCCGGGGGCCCGGCCATCGCGCCTTCAGGCGTCGTGTTCATTCTTGGGGGCGCGGCTATCACGGCATTCGCGTGGTGGCGCTCGGGTCGGCGCTAGGTCCCGACGAGCTCCAGCACGAGGTCCAACCCGCGCGGCTGACCTGGATCGACGCGCGGAAGTAGCAGCACGACGCACCCCGCGGCCACCGCGCCGCCATCCACCGCGTGATCGCCGACCACAACGGTCTCGCCTGGCGCGGTCCCCATCGCCTTGCACGCGGCGAGGAAGATCCGCACGTCCGGTTTCTCGATGCGGTGCTCGTAGGAATGGGTGTAGCCGTCGACGAGATCGGCCCACCCGCGGGCTTCGAAGACCGGGCGGAGATCCTCCGCGACGTTGCTCACGACCCCGACGCGCAGGCCACGCTTGCGCAGCTCCCGTAGCACCGGCTCGGTGTCGGGGTACGGCAGCCACTTCCGGTGGTCCATGACCCGCTCGTAGAGGAGCGTCGAGAGCCCCGGTTTGTGGACGTCGGCCTGCGCGAACAGCCCGAGCCAACCGCTCCGGTGCGCCTCAGGCGAGAGGTCGCGCTGCGCCGCCAGCGCCTCGGGCGTCTTCGAGTCACGCCAGATCTTTTCCCAAAGCTCGCGCGCGACCTGCGGCGCGACCCCGGCTTCGGCGATCACCGCCGCGCCGTCGGGGCTGTGGAAGAGCGTGTCGCCGAAATCGAAACACACGCCGCGCAATTTCATTCGAGCTCCACGACCTCACGCCACGCCGGCAACTTCGTCTTGAAGCCGAGCGCCTGCACCTTCGGCTCGAACGCGGCCTGCGCCGCCGGATCGCCGTGCACGATGAACGTCAGCTTCGGCGCGACGCCGAAATTCTTCAGCCACGCGAGCAGCTCGGGCTCGTCGGCGTGCGCCGAGAAGCCGCTGATCGACTTCACCTGGCACGCGACGTCGAGGGCCTGGCCATCGATCCGGACCTGCTTCGTGCCCTGCTGGAGCATCGCTCCGAGGGTGCCCTCGCCCTGATACCCGACGAACAGCAACGTCATCGTCGGATCGCCGATCAGCGACTTCACGTGCTGCACGATCCGTCCGCCGGTGATCATCCCGTTCGACGCGACGATCATGAACGGCCGCGGGCCGTCGGTGTCGAGCGCGAGCGACGCCTTCGCGTCCTGCACCATGACCGTGTCCGGATAGTCGAGCGGCTCGCCCCTCGCGAGGAGCGCGCGGGTGTCGTCGTCGAAGTACTCGGGGTACTTGCGGTAGATGCCGGTCGCGCTGCCGGCCATCGGCGAGTCGAGGTACAGCGGGAGATGCGGGATCGTCCCGGCTGCGAGGAGACGGTCGAGCTCGTACACGATCTCCTGGGTCCGGCCGATCGCGAATGACGGTACGAGAAGCACGCCTTTCGCGCCGTTCGCCGCCGTCACCGCGTCGCCGAGCATCCGGATCGCTTCCTCCTGCGGCTCGTGGGTCCGGCCTCCGTACGTCGACTCGACGAGCAGGTAGTCGCCGTCGCGCACCGGGGTGGGGTCGCGGATGATCGGCGAGCTTGGCCGGCCGAGGTCGCCGCTGAAGACGATCGTGCTGTCGCCGCCGTCCTCCCGGACGCGGACGCGGATGATGGCCGAGCCGAGGATGTGCCCGGCATCGAGGTACGTGGCCGTGATGCCCGGCGCGATCTCGGTCTCGACGCCGTAGTCGAGGCCCTTGCACTGTCCGAGCGCCGCGGTCGCGTTCACGGTCGTGTAGAGCGGCTCCCGCAGGTACGTGAGCGCCTCGGGCGGCGCATTCCGCGTCGCCTGCTCGGCGTCCTCATCGGTGGCCGCCGCGAGCTCCGCCGCCGCCGCTTTGTCCTCGATCGCGGCGCGATCCGGATGTTTCTTCGCGAACCGCTGATGGCTCGCCGCGAACTCCTCCTGCAGCTTCGCCGAATCGAGGAGCACGAGCCGCGTGAGCTCGACGGTGCCGCGCGTGGCGTAGATCGGGCCGGTGAAGCCCGACGCGCTCACGTGCGGGATGAGGCCGCAGTGGTCGAGGTGCGCGTGCGTGAGGAGGAGCGCGTCGATCGCCTTCGGGTCGTACGCGAACGGGACGCGATTCCGAAGCACGTCGTGCGGGCTCCCCTGGAACATCCCGCAGTCGACGAGGACTCTCGCGCGGTCGGTCTCGAGCAGGTACTGCGAGCCGGTCACGGTGCGCGCGGCGCCGAGGAAATGGATGCGCATCAGCGAATCATGCCGCGCTAGCATCACGCGCGCAGATGTACGGTCCCGTGCTGGTGGGCACGAAGGTCACCCTTCGCCCGCCGGACGATTCTGATGCCGCGCGCTTCGTGGCCTGGTTCGCCGACCTCGAGGTGACGCGCTACCTCATTCGCCGGTTCACCTTTGCGCTGGAGCAGGAGGAAGGATTCCTCAAGACCATCGGCGAGTCGAAGACCGACGTGTTCTGGATGCTCGAAGCCGATGGCAAGGCGATCGGAGCGACGGGGATCCACGGCATCGACTGGCTTCATTCCCATGCGACGACCGGGACGCTGATCGGCGTGACATCCGAGTGGGGGAAGGGTCGCGGCTCCGAGGCGATGCGCCTGCGGACCGACTACGCGTTCCGGCAGCTCAACCTGCACAAGCTCATGTCGGGCGCGTACCTCGAGAACGAGCCGAGCAAGCGGGCGCTCATGAAGGCCGGGTACCGCGAGATCGGCATCGAGCGAGAGCACTTCTTCCGCGAGGGGACGTGGCACGACCACTGGGTGTGCGAGGTCCTGCGCGATGACTGGGAGCGAATGCAAGCGCGCTGACACCCGAATGCGACCGCTCCCCTGCTAGCCTCGTCGCCAGCACGGCAAGGGTGAGGGAAGCGTTGAAAAGGGTCGGGATCGTCGTTCTGGTGCTCGTGGTCGCGGTGGGCGCGTTCCTGTTCTTCCCGCGTGGCGGCAACCTCTCGATCGCGAATGCCGCGACGCTCACCGTGCTGCACGGCAACGTCGACGCGCAGAAGGGCAGCGCCGCGTTCGCGCCCGCGCTCGATGGCGATCTCCTCACCTCGGGTGACGTCGTGCGCGCGAACGAGGCGGGCAACGCGGTCGTCACCTTCTTCGACGGCAGCACCCTGACGGTGCAGTCGGGCGCGCAGGTGAAGGTGGCGAGCCTGACGCGTACCGGGAGCGGCGGGATCCAGGTCACCATCGAGCAGACGCTCGGGAAGACGTGGGCCTCGGTCCAAAAGCTCAGCGGCGACAGCAAGTTCGAGGTCAAGACGCCGAGCTCGACGGCGGCGGTGCGTGGCACCGCGTTCGAGACCGACGTCGAGATCGTGAACGGCGTGACCACCACGACCATCAAGACCGATGAAGGCACCGTTCTCGTCACGGCCGATGCCGGCGGGACGACGAGCGTGCCCGCGGGCTCGCAGGTCTCCGTGCCCCAGGGCGCGCAGGCGCCGGCGAACCCGGTGCCGCAGCCGCCCGGACCGCGCCTGCGGTTCCTTTCGTCCGCGAACTTCGGCTACACGGTCATCGATCCGCGCGGCATGCAGTGCGGATCGGTCGGCCGGCAGATCCCGGGCTGCGACGTGAACGGGGCTTCCGTGACGGTCGTCGATCCGATCCCGGGCACGTGGTCCCTCCTCTTGACCGCGGCCGCTCCCGTGCAGGGCGGGACGCTCAGCCTCGATGGTGCGCGCGGCTCGACGATCGACTTCACTTCGAAATTCACGACGAACCTCGCGGTTGGTGACCTCGTGCGGACGAGCCTCACCATCACCGTGCCGGCGGGCGGTCCGCTCGCGTCGACGGGTTTCACCGCCGCCGAGCTCGTGACGAGCGTGTGCGGCGCGGAGGCGAAGGGCAAGGTGTTCTCGTCCGGTCCGGTCGCCGACCGCAGCAACCTCCTCGCTGCGTACGCGAAGGCGAACCCGAAGCAGCCGGCGGCCGTCGTCCTTGCCGCCGCCGAGCTGACCCAGGCGGCGACCGACAACCTGAACAGCGCGAATCTTCCGGTGACCGTGAGCGGACTGATCATCACGATCGACCGTGACGGGATGAAGCTTTCGGCACAGGCCACGATCGGTCCGCTGAACGTCCCCGCGAGCGCGAACATCATCGCCGGGACGACGAACGGAAAGCTGATCATGAAGACCCGCGACCTCGATCTCGGCCCGGCACCGAGCCAGGTGAAGGATCAGGTCACGGCCTCGATCGACCAGTCGCTCACGAGCTTCGCCGGCCAGTTCCCGCTTGTCGTTGACCGGGTCGCGTTCCGCGGCGGGTGCCTGGCGGTCATCGGGACGACGCCCTAGCCCGACGACCGGCCGGGTCAACAAGCGTTGACCCCGGTGGGCCTTTCGTACTGACCCGCCCAGCAGCCGCGGGTCATCTATTCGCAGTAGGCGCGGCGGCGGACCATCGACGTCATGGGTGAACGGCCCGCGGTCCTGATCGTCGACGACGACCCGATCATCTGCGCCGCGCTCTGCGACCGTCTCGCCGAGGACGGTCTCACGAGCGAGTCCGTCCACGACGGCCTCAGCGCGGTGCAACGCGCCATCGCGGTTCGGCCGCAGCTCATCGTGCTCGACCTCGCGCTCCCCGAGCTATCCGGCGAGCAGGTGTTCGAGCGACTCCAGGCCGATCACCGGACGCGCTACACGCCGGTCGTCTTCCTCACCGCGTCGTCGCAACGCGATGACAAGCTGCGCCACCTGCGCGCCGGCGCGGACGATTATGTGACGAAGCCCTTCGACCTCGACGAGCTCGCCGCGCGCGTGCAGGCGGCACTCCGCCGGCTTCGGACGCTCGGTGGGTTGAATCCACTCTCCGGGCTGCCGGGCAACACCGCGATCTACGAGGAGATCACCGCGCGGCTCCGCGCCGGCGATCGATTCGCCTGCCTCTACCTCGACATCGACAACTTCAAGAGCTTCAACGACCGGTACGGGTTCACCCGCGGCGACACGCTCATCACGGAGCTCGCCGAGGCGATCTTCGGCGCCGTGGCCGAGTTCGGCGACGACGCCTTCCTCGGCCACATCGGCGGGGACGACTTCATCGTGCTCTGCGGCGTGAACGAGGCCGAGGCCCTCGCGAGCGAGATCGTGACGCGCTTCGGCGTCCGGTCGCGCCAGCTGCACGACGCCGGCGACATCGCGGCAGGCGGCTACGAAGCGCCGGACCGGCGCGGCCTTCGCGGGCGCTGGCCGCTCGCGACGGTATCTGTCGGCATCGCGCTCTCCGATCTTCGAGCGTTCCCGACCGCCGCGGCGCTCGCCCAGGCGGCTGCCGAGATGAAGACCGTGGCGAAGAAGGAGCGCGAAGGTCGCGTGGCCGTCGATCGCAGGCATGTGGGCACTCCGTCGCACGCGGAGGCGAAGTACCGCCGGTCCTAGACTCGCGGCGGTGGACACCCTCGAACGGCCCGCGACCGTCACGCAAACGCAGCGGACCGAGATCGAGGCCCAGCGCCAGGCGACCCACGAGACCCGCCGCGCGACCGTGCCGGCGATGGAAGCGCTCCTCTACCAACCCATCCCCGTGCTCGACCACGGCTTCGTCCGGGTCATCGACTACATGGGCGACGACGCTGCCGTCGTGCAGGCCGCGCGCGTGTCGTACGGCGCGGGCACGAAGAAGATCCGCGAGGACGCGGGCCTTATCAACTACCTCATGCGCCATCGCCACACGTCGCCGTTCGAGATGTGTGAGATCAAGCTCCACGCGAAGATGCCGATCTTCGTTGCGCGCGAGTGGGTCAGGCACCGCGTGGCGAATTTGAATGAAATTTCAGCGAGATTCTCCATCCTCGACAACGAGTTCTACCTACCCGCGCCCGAGCAGCTCGGCGCGCAATCCCGAAGCAACCGCCAGGGTCGCGGTGAGACCCTCACCGGTACGGAATCGGCTCGCGTGCTCGAGATCCTGCGCGAGGATGCCGAGCGCGGATACGCACACTACGAGGAGATGCTGAACGAGAACATCGCTGGTGAGACCCTCGACCCCGCAAAGTCGGGGCTCGCGCGCGAGCTCGCGCGCATGAACCTCTCGGTGAACTTCTACACGCAGTGGTATTGGAAGATCGATCTCCACAATCTGCTGCACTTCCTCGGCCTACGGACCGACCCGCGCGCGCAGTACGAGATCCGCGTCTATGCGGATGCGATCCTCGAGGTCGTGAAGCAATGGGTGCCACTGACGCACGCGGCGTTCATGGACTACCGAATGGGCGCGTACGAGCTCTCGGCGAAGGGCCTCGCCGTCGTGCGTCGCCTGCTGCGTGGCGAGCAGGTCGACCGTGAAGGGTCCGGCATGTCTCCGGGCGAGTGGCGCGAGCTCATGGAGACGCTCGAGCGCTGAAGACCGACCGCGCCGGGTTCGTCTGGGACCCACGCCTCGCGTCGCACGTGTACCGCGAGGATCACCCGCTGAAGCCGCGTCGGCTCATCGGCGTCCACGACACGCTCGATCGGCTCGGCGCGTTCGCGCGACCGAACAACGTGACCCTCGCGCCGCGCGAGGCGACGATCGCCGAGCTGCAGCGCATCCACTCGGCGGAATATGTGGGCGCGGTCCAGGAGGCCTCGGTCGATCCGGATCTCGACTACTCGCGCTGGGGACTCTCGGCGTACGGCGACACGCCGCCGTTCGCCGGGATGCACGAAGCGTCACTCCTCACAACAGGCGCGACCCTCGTCGGCCTCGAGGAAGTGATGGCCGGAAGGCTCCGTGTCTCGTTCAACGGCGCGGGCGGGCTCCATCACGCGATGCGGAGCCGCGCCTCGGGCTTCTGCATCTACAACGACCCGGCCATCGCCTGCGGTCTGCTCGCCGACCGCGGGTTGAAGGTCGCGTACGTCGACATCGACGCGCATCACGGCGACGGGGTCCAGGCCGCCTTCTACGACACCGACCAGGTGCTCACGATCTCGCTGCACGAGACCGGCAGCTCGTTGTTCCCCGGCACCGGCTTCGCGGACGAGCGCGGCACCGGTAAGGGCGCCGGGTACAGCATCAACGTCGCGCTGCCGCCGTACACCGACGACCATGCCTACGTGACCGCGTTCGATGCGGTCGTGCCGCCGCTCATCGCGCGATACAAGCCGGACGTGCTCGTGACGCAGCAAGGGATCGACTCGCACTTCAGCGATCCACTCACGCACCTCCAGGTGTCGACTCACGGCCGCGAGCACATGGTGCGGACGCTCCGGGGCTTGGATCTTCCGTGGATCGCGATGGGTGGCGGCGGCTACGACCTCGACGCCGTCGCGCGCGACTGGTCGATGGAGTACCTGATCATGCTCGGCGCGGACATCCCGACGGAGCTCCACGACAGCGATCCGCCGGCGTGGACCGGCGACGAGCGGGACGCGATCGACGTCGCGACGGATGTCGCGGTCCGCGATGCGCTCGCGGCGGCGTTCCGGTGAACGAGCTCCTCGCGCTCATCCGCTCGCCGCGCCGCGGCGTAGCGTTGGTGCTCGCGACCGGCCGGCTGCCCGTCGCGCTCGGGCTGGTCCTGCTCGCGACCGCCGTCGCGGCGGTGAGCGCGGCCCGGTTCGCGGGCGATGTGCCCGTGAGCAGCGTGCTGTACGGGCCGGATCGAAGTCCCGCGATCGCGACGCTGATCGACACGCTCGGGCGCGATCGCGCCGCGGTCATCGGCTACCTCATCGAGCAGGTGTGGACCGCGGTGATCGTCGTGACGGCGTTCTCACCGCTGCTCGTGTGGGTGCTCGGCGCGACGGCGGTCCAGGCGGCCGCGCGGCTCGACGGGATCCGCCGGCCGTTCGGACCGATGTTCGTGTTCTTCGGCTACGCGACCGCGCTCACGCGGATCCCGGCCGACGGCGCCGCGGCCATCCTCGGGAGCGGTAGGTCGGCGGGCGCGCCGCTCGCGCAGCTCGTTGGCGCGCTGTGTCTCGGCTGGCTCGCGTTCCTGCTGTGGCGCGCGATCGAGGCCCATTACGCCCTGGCGCCCATGCGCGCGGCGATCCTGCTGCTCATCGCGGTCGTCGTGTTCTACGTGGTGCCGCTCGCGCTCATCATCGCCGCGGCGATCGCGATCCTCGTCGCCGCGATCGTCCTGGATTACGTCCCCGGGCTCTAGCCCATTCGTGTCTGGCCGTTGACCAGACCTGCTCAAGGCTGGAGGGCTCGCTCCTCACGGGAAAAGCCGCTCGTCGCTCGGACTATTCGTCGGAGCTGACGGCCGCCACGAGGGCGAGGTCGCCGGCGCGCACGGACTTCGGCTCGAACTTGCGGACGTTGGCCGCCATCTTGCCGAGCGCCTCGGCCATGCTCATCGGCGGCGGTGCGCCGCGCTTCTGCGGGATCCAGCGCACCGGATTGCAGCGCGCGACGACGACGGCGCGCAGGTACGGGCTCTTGAAGCCCATCTCCTGCAACGTCTTCACGTGCGCGGCGACGCGGTCGTCGATGTCGAGGAGGCGCCGGCCCCACTGATCGCGCTGCCGGAGCGCCGCAGGTAGCGTCCCGTCGAGGAAGACGTCCACGCGGCGGAGCATCGACTGGTACGACGAGCCGGCGAACCGCCCGCGCTCCTCGTATGCGGTGCCGAGGGTGAGGAAGTACGCGGCCTCGAACGCCACGGCGTGGTCCTTCTCTTTCGATCGCGGCTGCTCTTTCGCGAGCGATCGGGCCATGCGGATGACCTCGATGCTCCGGTCGCGGAGGTTGTGCGCCTTCTCGGTGTTCAGCGGAAGGATGCGATACGCGATCTGCGGATCCGCGACGACGAGCGCGGTCACCGCGCGGAGCCCGAGCTTCTTCGCCGCGGCGAGCCGGTGCCGTCCGTTCGGCGAGGTGAAGCCGTCCTTCCCGGGCACCGCGACGACCGGGTCGAGGAACACGCCGACCGCGCCGATCGCATCGGAAAGCCGGTCGGCGTGGACCTTCGAGAGGTCGCGCTGGAACTCCGTGGCTTCGATCGAGCGCAGCGGCAGGCTCGCCAGCACGAGCGGCGTGCCGCCGTATGGATCCTGATACGCGGCGAGCGCGGCGCCGCCAGCCTTCGCGATCCGCTTCGCGGTTTCGGCGATCCGGTCGTCGCCGAGATCGATCGCGCTCTCACCCGGCTCGGGCCCGCGGGGCGCGGCAGGTCCGCGTTTGCGGGTGCCCTTCTTGACGGTCTTCTTCGCGGTCGCTTTCTTCGCAGGCATGCCCGAGACGATACGTCGCTAGAGTCGGAGCGTGCCCGCGGCGTGGTCTCCGACGCAGCGCTACCTCGATCGCAGCCGGCTGCGCCGCTTCGCGAACGCGAACGGGGTCACGAGCTACGACGCGCTCCTCGCCTGGGCGACCGACGATCTCGAGCGGTTCTGGCGCGCGGTCGATCGCGAGGTCGGTCTCGTCTGGACCGCGCCGTACTCCCGCGCGATGGACAGTTCGAAGGGGCTGCCCTGGACGACCTGGTGGACCGGTGGCCGGATGAACTACGTCGAGACGGCCCTCCGTGCGGACCGTGACCAGAGCCGCGTCGCGGTCATCGCCGAGCGTGAGGACGGGAGCGTCGAGCGACGCACGTACGGCGAGCTGCGGGCCGACGTCGCGCGCTTCGCGGCCGGGCTGCGAGCGATCGGGGTCAAGAAGGGCGATCGAGTCGCGGCCTTCCTTCCGATGGGGATCGAATGCGTCATCGCGGTGCTGGCGGTGGGCGCGCTCGGTGCGATCTACACGCCGATCTTCTCGGGCTACGGCGCCGAGGCGATCGCCGGGCGGCTGCGTGACTGCGAAGCCTCGGTCGTGATCTGTGCCGACGGATTCCACCGGCGCGGTGCGGTCGTGCCGATGAAAGAGACCGCCGATACCGCCGCCGATGGCGCGCCGAGCGTGAAGATCGTCGTCGTCGCCGAGCGGCTCGGCCGCGCGTATCCCAAGCGTGACCGCGATGTGACCTGGGCCGAGGTCGTGCGCCGCGGTACCTCGCCGCTCGTCGCCTGGGAGAGCACGAGCGCCGAGGACCCGTTCATGATCATCTACACCTCGGGCACGACCGGCCGACCGAAAGGCGCGGTCCACGTGCACGGCGGCTTCCCGGTGAAGGCCGCGCAGGACATGGCCCACTGCTTCGACGTGCAGGAGGACGATGTCGTGTTCTGGTTCACCGACATCGGCTGGATGATGGGGCCCTGGCTCATCGCCGGTGGGCTCATGCTCGGCGCGACGATCGTCCTCTACGACGGCACGCCGGACTTCCCGAACGAGTCGCGGATCTGGTCGATGGTCGAGCGGCACCGGGCGACGCACCTCGGCATCTCGCCGACCGCGATCCGCGGCCTCATGCGCGCCGGCGAGGAGCCGGTCCGGAAGCACGATCGTTCATCGCTCTTCGTGCTCGGCAGCACCGGCGAGCCATGGAATCCGGAGCCCTGGTGGTGGTACTTCCGCACCGTCGGCGATGCCCGCTGCCCGATCATCAACTACTCGGGCGGCACGGAGATCTCCGGCGGCATCGTCGGCTGCACGACGTGGACGGACCTCAAGCCCGGCTCGTTCCGCGGGCCGATCCCCGGCATGGCCGCGGACGTCGTCGACGAGCAGGGACAGGCGGTGCGCGGCGCGGTCGGCGAGCTCGTGCTGCGCGCGCCGTGGCCCGGCATGACGAGAGGGTTCTGGAAGGATCGCGAGCGATACATCGAGACGTACTGGTCGCGCTGGCCGGACATGTGGGTCCACGGTGACTGGGCGCGCGTCGACGACGACGGCTTCTGGTACATCGAAGGTCGCAGCGACGACACCCTCAAGATCGCGGGCAAGCGTGTCGGTCCGGCGGAGGTCGAGTCCGCGGCTGTCGCGAACGTGGCGGTGAGCGAGGCCGCGGCCATCGGCGTCCCCGACGAGCTGAAGGGAGAGGCGATCGTCGTGTTCGCCGTCGCGAAGCCCGGTGCGTCGATCGACGCGGCGCTCGAGCGCTCGGTCTCGGACACGATCGCGGAGCAGCTCGGCAAGCCGCTCCGGCCGAAGGCCGTGCGGTTCATCCGTCAGCTGCCGAAGACGCGCAACGGAAAGATCCTCCGCCGGCTCATCCGCGGCGCGTACCTCGGCAAGACCGATCTCGGCGATACGTCGTCGCTCGAGGACCCAGCCGCCCTCGATGAGGTCCGCGCCGCGGGTCGCTAGACGGCGGACCGGCTTCCCGCGATCGCCCGCACGATCCCGATGATGAGCGCGGTCACGAGGAACATGAAGACGATCGCGAGGAGCGCCGGTAGATCGAAGACGACCGGCGTGTTCGTCTGCGGCCAGATCCCCTGGAACGGCCGCGTCAGTGGCTCGGTCACGTTGTAGAGCGCCGTGACGAGCGGCTGCTGCGGGTTCGCGCCGAGCAGCTTCAGGGCGAAGCGGATCAGGAGCAGCACCTCAAGGATGGTGAACAGCAGCACGACGACCCGCGTCACCGTCCACACCGGCGCGTACGCGTCGGGCTTGACGTTGACCTGCGGCGCGGGCTCGGCCACGCGCTCGATGCGCTCGACGTGATGCTCGACGACCGGTCGGTCGATGATCTCGGTGTCGTGGACCTGGGGTTCATGTGTTGTGCTCATGCCGGACGACCGAGCAAAGGGCATGCCAAGCGGCTAGCCTCGGCCGCGTGCCGACGACGACGGGCAAATACCCATTTGCGCACCGCCAGCGCGTGCGATTCGGCGAGACCGACATGCAAGGGGTCGTCTACTACGCGAATTACCTGCTCTTCGCCGAGGTCGGGCGGGTCGCGTATCTCCGCGCGCTCGGTACCGACTACCGGCGCGACCTGATCGAGCGCGGCGCGGACTTCACGATCGGCGAGGCGACGGTCCGCTACCAGGCCCCGCTTCGGTTCGACGACGAGTACGACATCCGCGTGCGGGTGGGGGAGATCCGCAACTCCTCGTGGGTCTTCGAGTACGCGTTCGATCGCGCCGACGGCGTGCGCTGCGCGGTCGGCTCGACCGTGCAGGTGTTCCTCGACCCGAAGACCGGGAAGGCGGCGCGCATCCCGGCGCAGCTGCGCGAGGTCCTCGAGCGGGCGAAGGCCGGCTGATGGATCCGACCCTTCCCGCGGAGCTCCTGCTCCTGCAGCGGAGCGTCCGCCAGTTCGTGGACGAGAAGCTCGCCCCTCGCGCGGAGGAGATCGAGACGAGTGACCGCATTCCCCGTGATGTGATCGAGCAAATGGCCGCGATGGGCCTCTTCGGGATCGGATTTCGCGAGGAGGTCGGCGGTCAGGGCTTCGGCAAGCTCGGCTACTGCGTCGCGGTCGAGCAGCTCGCGCGCGCGGACGCGTCGTTGTGGAATGTGATCGGTGGATCCACCGGGCTCTGCGGCACCGCGATCGACATCGGCGGGCCCGACGAGCTGCGGTCACGCTACCTTCCCGATCTCTTGAGCGCGAAGCGCATCGGCGCGTACGGCCTCTCGGAGCCGGGCGCGGGGAGCGATGCCGGCGGGCTGAAGACGACCGCGCGGCGCGATGGCGACTCGTACGTCATCGACGGCGCGAAGACGTTCATCACGAACGCGCCGATCGCCGACGTGTTCACGGTCTTCGCCACGCTCGATCGCGCCGCGGGATCGAGAGGGATCACCGCGTTCGCGGTCGACCGCGGGACGCGGGGTCTCGAGATCGGGCCGAACGACGAGAAGATGGGGCTGCACGGATCGACGACCGCGCAGCTCTACTTCCACGAGATGCGTGTGCCGGCGACGCAGCGCATCGGCGCCGAGGGTGAGGGCTTCAAGATCGCGCTCCGGACGCTGGACCTAGGGCGGCTCGGCCTTTCCGCGCACGCGGTCGGCGCGGCGCAGCGGCTCCTCGAGGCGTCGATCGCGCACTCGAAGGCGCGGGTGCAGTTCGGCAAGCCGATCGCCGTCCATCAAGCGATCCAATGGATGCTCGCGGACGCCGCGATCGGCATCCACGCCGCGCGGCTCATGGTCTACGACACGGCGTCCCGGGCCGACCGTGGCGAGCGGGTCACGGATCGGGCGGCGATGACGAAGCTCTTGGCCACGGAGCACCTCGGCCGCGTGGCTGATACGGCCGTCCAAGTGCATGGAGGCATGGGTTACATGCGCGAGCTCTGGATCGAGCGGGCCTATCGGGATGCGCGCATCTACCGGATCTACGAGGGCACGAGCGAGATCCAACGGGTGGTGATCGCCTCCGGCCTGCTCGCGGACGCGTGACCGCTGGACGTATCGCGGACAACAGACCCGCGCCTGAGGTACTACCCGCTGTGGATAACCGCCCGTTTCCCGTGGATAAAGCCCCGTTTGGATGCCATTCGAGCGGTTTCCTGTGGAAAAGCCCGCCGTGCTGAAAGCGTCCACGCCCGGTGGGCATCCCATCATCCGCGCGGTCTGGCTGGGCGCCTGCGTCCTGTTCGGGTTCGCCGCGCTCCTGTTCGCGTTGCACGCGTTCTCGTACGTGATCCCGCTGTTCGTCGCCGCCCTTTGGCTCGTCGCGGGCCTCGTCGCGTACGGAGTGCGGCATGCGCGCTTCCTCGGCACGCTCGGGCGCGGCGAGCGGGCGCTCCGCGCTGGCGATCTGCCGGCGGCGCGGGCGGCCGTCGCGCCGCTCGTCGACCGGTTCCCGACCCTCCCGGCGGTGCAGCGGCTCGCCGGGCTCGTCCTCTATGCGAGCGGCGATCCGCTGTCGGCGGCGGCGATGCTCGAGGGCGCGGCGCGCGTCACGCCCGATTCCGAGGTGGCCGTCACCCTGGCCGCGTCGTACGCCGCCCTGAACAAGGCGGGCGATGCGCGCCGCGCCGCCGCGCTCCGACCCGACGATCCCGACGTGCGACTCGCGCTCGCATGGGCCGAGCTCGTCGCGCTCGGCGGCGACCGCGCCCGAGGCGCCGCGCTCGCGCAGGCGCTGCCGGCCGACACGCCGGCGCGCGCCGCGATGGCCGCGACGCTCCAGGCGATCGCGGCAGCGGAGCGGCACGACGCGGCCGCCGTGCGGTCGAAGCTCCGGGACGCGGAAGATCGATATGTGCTGCTGGCTGCCGACGAGCGGGCGTTCCTCGGCTACCTCGGTGGCGTCGCGCTCCGCGAGCTTGGCGCGGTCGACGACGCGCGCGCGACATTCACGCTCGCGATGGCGGCCGCGCCCGACACGATCGGCGAAGCGCTCGCGCGGCGCGAGCGGGCTCACATGCCGTCGGGCTCGGGCTCTCCTTCGGGCTCGGACCAGCCTTCGTCGGACTGAAGGTCGTCCGCGAACAGCTCGACGTCCACGCCGAGCTCGTCGATCACCGCGACAAGACCGTTCCGCTGCTCGGGCGGCGTCGTCCGTATCCAGCCGCGCACGACGTCCTCGACCGCGACCTCGTTCGCGGCGCGATCCGACGCGACGAGCTCGCTCTCGTCGCGGGCCGCGGCGGTCGCGAGCTCGCGCAGTGTCGCGGGCACCATGTCCGCGAGCGCCCGCAGCGTCCGCTCGGCCTGGCCGTCCCACCGCATGCTCATGAGATCGCGTCGATCCCGGTCGCGAAGCGGCTGATGATCAGCTTCTGGATCTGGGTCGTGCCTTCGTAGAGGCGGTTCACCCGCGCGTCGCGCCAGTACCGCTCCACCGGGAATTCGTCGGAGAAGCCGTAGCCGCCGTGGATCTGGATCGCGTTGTCGGCGGCGCGCTGCGCGGCTTCCGTCGCGTAGAGCTTCGCGATGCTCGTCTCGCGCGTGTTGGGCCGGCCCTTGTCCTTGAGATCGCCGGCGCGCCAGACGAGGAGTCGCGCCGCCTCGGTCTCGACGGTCATGTCGGCGATCATCTCGGCCACGAGCTGGTGGCCGGCGATCGGCTTGCCGAACGTCTTTCGCTGCGTGGCGTACGCGACCGACGCGTCGATGCAGGCCTGCGCGAGGCCGACCGCGCCGGCGGCGACGGAATAGCGGCCCGAATCGAGCGCGCTCATCGCGATCTTGAAGCCCTCGCCGACCTCGCCAACGCGGTTCGCGTCGGGAACGCGGACGTCGTCGAGGATGAGCTCGGAGGAATCGCTCGAGCGGAGGCCGAGCTTCCCGTGGAGGCCCTGGCTCCCGTAGTTCTGCTTGCTCCGCTCGAGGAGGAACGCGGCGATCCCCTTGTGGCCCTTGCTCGGATCGGTCTGGGCGAACACGAGCGCGAGGCCGCTCACGCTGCCGTTGCTGATCCAGATCTTCCGGCCGCGGAGGATCCAGTCGGTCCCGTCGCGCTTCGCGCTCGTGCGGAGCTTCGCGACGTCGCTGCCGACCTCGGGCTCGGTGAGCCCGAAGCACGCGATGAGCTCTCCGCGGCAGAGCCGCGGCAGAAAGTCCTTTTTCTGCGCCTCCGTGCCCCACTTGAGGATCGTGAGCTCGACGAGCGAGATCTGGACCGACAGCGTCGTCCGCACGGATGAATCCGCGCGGCCGATCTCCTCGGTGACGAGGGCGTGCGAGATGTAGTCGAGGCCGTGGCCGCCGTACGCCTCGGGCACCGGCCCGCCGAGGAGGCCGAGCGGCGCCAGCTTCGTGAGGATGTCGGCCGGGAACATCTCGGTCCGGTCGCGCTCGCGCGCGCCGGGTGCGATCTCCTTCTCGGCGAACTCGCGCGCGAGCTTACGGATCTCTTGTTGTTCCGGGGAGAGCTCGAAGTCCATCGGGCCGAGTCTAGGTTCGATACGGCCGCGCGATCCGCATGAATCGGCCGGCCTCGACGGACTTCCAGCCGAACTTCTCGTACAGCCCATGCGCGTCGCGCGTCGCCAGGACGAAGCCGCGCTGGACCTGCAGGTCCGGGTGCTCGACGACCGTGCCGACGAGCCACGTCGCGAGCCCGCGGCCGCGGTACGCGGGAAGGACGAAGACGTCGCAGAGCCACGCGAACGTCGCGCCGTCGGTGACGACGCGCGAGAAGCCGATCTGCTTGCCGCCGCGTCCGGGCTCGCCCTCGAACAAACCAAAGTTCAGCGATCGTTCGAGGGACCGGTCGAAGAGTTCGCGCGGGACCCCGTTCGCCCAGTACGACTCGTCGTGCAGGTACCGCCAGATGACGTCGCGATCGAGGTGCGCGGGATCCGTCGAGATCGTGAATCCATCGCGCCGCCACATGCGTCGCAGTTTACGGTCGCATGCGCGTCGCGGCCGATAGCATCATCGTGATGTCGACGCAGCGCGGCGCATCGCCGCTCGCGATCTGGTCCGCGATGGCGAGCGTCTACGTCATCTGGGGCTCGACGTACCTCGCGATCGCGATCGCGGTGCAGACGCTGCCGCCGCTCTTCTCGGCGGGCCTGCGGTTCTCCCTCGCCGGGCTCGTGCTCCTCGGGTTCATCGCCGCGCGCCGCGGGCTCCGGGTCGAGCGGACGCAGCTCGTTGGCGCGTCGATCGTCGGGTTGCTCCTGCTCGTCGGTGGCAACGGGTTCGTGGTCCTGGCCGAGCGCACCGTGCCATCCGGATTGACCGCGCTCATCATCGCGTCGGTCCCGCTCTGGATCGTCATCTTCCGCCGCATCGCCGGCGACCGGATCCACGTGTCGACGTTCATCGGCGTGGCGGTCGGCTTTGCCGGCGTCGCGTTCCTCGTCATCGGACGCGGCGCGACCGGCGCCGTCGATCCGATCGGCCTCGGCCTGCTCCTCGTCGCGACGGTCTCGTGGGCCCTCGGCACGTTCCTCGCGCCGCGGCTCCGGATGCCGCGTGACGCGCTCCTCTCGACCGGGATCCAGCAGCTCGCGGGCGGGATCGTGCTCGTCGGGCTCGGCGCCGCCGCCGGAGAGGTGACGCACCTCGAGCCATCGACCTGGTCGACGGGCTCGCTCCTCGCGATGGGCTACCTCGTCGTGTTCGGCTCGCTCGTCGCGTTCACCGCGTACAGCTGGCTCCTGCAGAATGCCTCGGTGTCCCTCGTGGCGACGTACGCGTATGTGAATCCGGTCATCGCGGTGCTCCTCGGGGCGCTCATCCTGGCGGAGCCGATCACGCCGTCGATCGTCCTCGGCGCGGCGATCATCGTCGCGGCCGTCGCGTTCATCGTGACGCGCGAAGGGGCCCGGCAGCGCGCCGCGCGGGCCGCAGCGCCTTCCGGCGCCGCGAGCGAGGCGGATTAGTGCCCGCGATGGATCCCGACAAGTTCGTCGCGGAGCTCTGGGGCTACGCCCACCAGCTCGAGATGCGCGAGCATCCGTGGTTCAAAGGTGTCGTCGACCATCGCTGGACGCGGGAGCAGATCGTGCTCGGCGAGATGCAGCACTACCTGCGAGTGAGCCAGAACCCGGTGTTCTTCGGGTACATCGTCACGAACGTCACGGCCGAGAAGAACTACGAGCTCATGCCCATCGTGATGGAGAACTTCATGGAGGAGCTCGGCGGGGAGAAGACGCACGTCGACGTGATGCTCCAGATGCTCGAAGAGGCCGGGATCGACAAGACCGCGGCCGACCGCGCCGAGCCCGCGCCCGGCACGATGGCCGCGATCGAGATGATCGTCGGCGGCTGCCAGCGGCGGAGCGCGCTCGAGGGGATCGCGCTCCTGAGCTTCGTCGAGGCGATGCACGGCGGTCCGAACGGCGCCGCGGCGGGGATGTTCGAGGCCCTCACGAAGCACTACGGCTTCTCGAAGAAGGCGGCCGCGACATACGAGCTGCACGCGGAGCAGGACACCGGGCACGGCGACCGTCAGATCGACGCGATCCGCCGGTTCGCGCTCGACGAGGAGACCCAGCGAAAGGTCCGCGCCGCGGTGAAGCTCGGGCTCAACGCGTTCAACTTCGAGTGGGACGGCCACGTCCAGGCGATGACCGGGAAGCGCGAGTACTGGAGCGGCAAGGCGTCACTCACGCTGGACGTCCCGCCGTTCAAGCTGCCGTGAAGGCGGCCTCCTCCATGTTGCGAAGGGGCGACGCGATCACCGCGATGGAGACGAGCGCGAGCGCGTAGACCCCGGCGATCACGAACGTACCGGGCGGACCCACGGGACCGATGAGCGCGGCCGCGATGAGCGGGGCGAGCGGATTGATCACGGAGTTGCCGAGGAGATCGACGCTCGTGACGCGCCCGAGCACGTGCGCCGGCACGAGTCGTTGCAGGAACGATTGCCAGATGACCGTCGATGAGGCGAGCGCGGCGCCCATGGCAGCCATCGCGGCGAGCAGGACCGGCAGTGTCGGCGCGATCCCGATGACGAGCACGGCAGCCGCCGCGATGAGCTCGAACCCGAACATGACCCGGCCGGGCCGGCGCATCGTCGCCTGAGCGACCCCGATCCCCGCGACGATCGTCCCCACGCCGTAGGCGGACTTGATGAAGCCCAGGATCCGCGCGTCGCCCAGGAGCGTGTCGCGGACGAGGAGCGGCGTCATGACGCCCGCCTGGCCGGCGTACGCGACGTTCACGAGCATGAAGTAGAGCGTCGTTGTCCAGAGCCAGCGGTAGCGGAAGACGTAGCCGAATCCCTCGCGGACGTCGGCCACGAGCGAGGTGGAGAGAGCGGCGGTCCTTTTGTCGGGGTGCGCGAGCAGGAGCGTCGCGAAGCTGAACAGGAACGTGAGGCCGTCGACCGCGAACGCCGCGGCCGGGCTCACGAATGCCACGATCAAGCCGCCCACCGTCGGACCAGCGACGCGCGCGACGCTCCGGCTGAGGAGCCGAGCGGCGTTCCCTGCGCGGAGGACCTCACCCGGTACGAGCTCCGCGACGATCGCGTTGTACGCGGGCGAGAGGAACGCCTGGGCCGCACCCAAGGCCGCGGCAGCGATATACAGGTGCTCGACTCGGAGCGTTCCAGACCAAGAGAGCAGTGCCACGACCGCGAGAACGAGGCCCGCGACGGCGTCGCTCGCGAGGATCAGCGTGCGCCGCTGCCAACGATCGGCGATCGCGCCACCGAGCAGGAGGAACGCGACGGCCGCGGCGGTCTCGATCGCGACGGTGACCCCAAGCTGCAACGGCGACGCGCCGATCGCGAGCAGCTGGAACGGGACGGCGATGTTCGAGATCGAGTTGCCGAGGCTCGAGACCGTCTGCCCGGTGAGGAGCAAGCGGAAGTCGCGATGCCGAAGCGGTGCGAGGACCGCGGGAAGTCTCAAGCCCGCGAGGCTATCGGCTCAGATCGGCCACTGTTTCGGCAGCGTCGCGCGGAGCTTCTTGTACTCGGGATCGTCCTTCGAGCGCGCGCGGATCCGCTCGAGCCGCTTGCGAAGATCAGCGAGCTCCATGTCCAACGCGCTCGAGACCATGCCCATGGTCTCCTCGAAGCCTCGGCTTCAGTTACGGCGTCAGCCGTTCATCCGCTCGAGGACGTAGCGGTCATCCTTGTCCATAGAACCCCACCTCCTGCGCGTCCATCCGCTCCGTGACCGGATGCGGTACGCCGTCGCGATCGATGCGCACGCGGATCCGGGCCAGTATCCGCCAGGTCTTGTCGCTTGCCTCCGCGGTGAGGATGAGGAACGCGTTCTCGATCTCCGTGGAGGCGGGCTCGGCGCATGCGATCTCGAGCTGCGGCTCGTACGTTCCGCCGCGGTCCAGCCGCACGTCGATCGCGTGGTCCGGCGACCGGAACTTGCCGTGCGGCGCCGCGATCGCCGTCAGATGCAACGGCTCGCCTTCGTTCGTGAGGCGCCAGCGGATCTTCCACTTCCCGGCCCCGGCCCGCGTCACGGCGAGCGGCTCGACCTCGACGCGCGGGGCCATCTAGACGATCGTCGCGCCGAGGGTCTTCTCGAGCTCGCGGAGCGCGTCGGCGTGGGCCTCGAGGTCGAACGACGTCACGCCGTCGCGTACGACCTCGACCGCGTAGCCGAGGTTGCGCGCGTCGGCGGCCGTGTAGAGGACGCAGATGTTCGTGCAGTCGCCGACGAGCCGGAGCGTGTCGACGCCGCGCTCGCGGAGCGTGATGTCGAGGTCCGTGCCGAAGAATCCGGAGAAGCGGCGCTTCGGGATGACGACGTCACCCGCGCGCGCGGCGAGCTCCGGGACGATCTTCGCGCCCGTCGACCCCTTGAGCGCATGAGGCGGGAACTGCGCGAACTCCGCATCGTCGGGGAGGTGCTCGTCGGTCAGGTAGACGACCGGCTCGCCGGCCGAGCGCGCGCGCTCGAGCTCACGCTGGATGACGGGGACGATCTTCGCCATCGACGGTCCGCAGTACAGCGCGCCACCCTCGTGGACGAAGTCCTCGATCATGTCGACCACGACGAGCGCGCGGCGCACGGGGCTAGATGCGCTCGAAGATCGCCGCGATCCCCTGGCCGCCGCCGATGCAGAGCGACGCGAGCCCGTACTTGCCCTTGCGCTTCCCGAGCTCGGTGACGAGCGTGAGCGCGAGCCGCGCGCCCGACGCGCCGAGCGGATGGCCGAGCGCGATCGCGCCGCCGTTCACGTTCGTCTTCTCGCGATCGAGGCCGAGCTCCTTCTCGACGGCAAGGTATTGCGTCGCGAAGGCTTCGTTGATCTCGACGAGGTCCATGTCCTCGATCTTGAGGCCCGCGCGCTTCAGGGCTTGGCGGCTCGACGGTGCCGGGCCGATCCCCATGATGTCGGGATCCACGCCGCACACGCCGCCGGACACGATGCGCGCGATCGGCGTCAGCCCGGCCTTCGCGGCGGCCTCCGCGGACGCCACAACGACCGCGGCGGCGCCATCGTTGATGCCGCTCGCGTTGCCCGCGGTGACGGTGCCGTCCATCTCGAATCGCGCGACGAGCTTGCCGAGCGCCTCGAGCGTCGTGTCGGGACGGATGTGCTCGTCCTTCTCGACGATCACGTTGCCCTTCTTCGTCTTCACCTCGACCGGCACGATCTCCTCGCTGAACCGGCACGACTCGCGGGCCTTCGCCGCGAGCATGTGGCTGCGGTACGCGAATTCGTCGGCGGCCTGGCGCGCGATGCCGTACTTGCGTCCGAGATTCTCCGCGGTGTTCGCCATTCCGAGACCGTTGTACGAGTCGACGAGCGCGACCCAGAGGTAGTCCTCGAGCTTCTGCTCGCCGAGCGGCAGGCCCCAGCGCGCGCCGCGGATCATGTGCGGGGCCATCGACATGTTCTCGGCGCCGCCGGCGAGCACGTAATCCGCTTGGCCGAGCTGGATCTCCTGCGCGGCGAGGAGGATCGCCTGGAGGCCCGAGCCGCAGAGCCGGTTGATCGTGAGCGCGGGCACCTCCTGCGGTGCCCCGGCCTTCAGGCCGATGTGCCGCGCGAAGTAGACGGCGTCGCCGCTCGTCTGCAGGACGTTCCCGAAGATGATCTGGTCGATCTGCTTGGGGTCGACCTTCGAGCGCTCGAGGGCGCCCTTCGCCGCGATGACGCCGAGGTCGGTGGCGGACGTGTCACGCAGCGCGCCGCCGTAGGTGCCGAAGGCGGTGCGCGCGCCGCCCAGGACGACGATGTCTTTCATGCCTTCATTGTCCCACTCGATGCGCGGACCGCGCGGACAATGGCCTTTTCGACCGCCTCCGCGGCGGCGCGTTGGATCGCGATCGTATCGGTGATGACAGTTCCCGCGGACATGCAGAACAGCGTGTCTCCGTCGCGGTCCGTGTGCGCCGGTCTGATCGCGCGCGCGAGGCCGTCGTGGCCGACCATCGCGACCCGCCGCGTCGCATCGCGGTCGAGCTTCGCGTCGGTGACGATGCAGCCGATCGTCGTATTCCCGCCGCTCACGGCGTTGGCGGGCGGTCCCGATCGCGCGACCCAGTCGTTGCGCTCCGCGTCCCAGACGTCGCCGAGCGCGTTCACGACCATCACCGCGCTTACGGTCGCCCCGCCGGCTCGTACGCTCGCGACGCCGAGCCCGCCCGGTGCGCGACCGGTGCCGAGCTTCGCGACGCTCGCGCCGGTCCCCCCACCGACGAGGCCCTCCGCGGGATCCGTCGTGGCCATGCGGCATGCGGCGTAGCCCGAGTCGCCGTTCGGCCTGGCCTTCGCGTCGCCGACGGCAAAGTCGAAGATGACCGCGCCCGCGACGTGCGGGACCCGCCAGTCGCGCACGACCAGGCCGATGCCCTTCTCCTCGAGGAACCGCATCACGCCGTCATAGGCGGCGAGCCCGAACGCGCTGCCGCCCGTGAGGAGCACCGCGTGGAGGATCGCCGTCGCTGCTGTCGGTCCGATGACGTCGGTCTGGATGCTGGCCGGCGCACCGCCGCCGACGTGGACCCCCGCGGTCGCGCCCGCTTCGCACAGGATCACCGTGCAGCCGGTCATGCCGATCGGGTCGGTCCAGTGTCCGACGGTGAATCCGGGCGGCAGCGTCACGGGCGCGCTGAGTCTGCCACCATCCTCCCGATGGCGACGCGCAGCGAATGGGACATCCAGAAGAGCGAGGCCGCGTCGAGCGGCGCGATGATCACGGCCGAGCATCCGCTCGCGGCCGAGGCCGGCGCGCGGATCCTGCGCGAGGGCGGCAATGCCGTCGACGCCGCGGTCGCCGCCGCATTCGCGATGGGTGTCGTCGAGCCGACGACGAGCGGCCTCGGCGGCGTCGCGTGGTGCGTCATCCGCCAGCCCGATGGCACGATCACGACCCTCGACGGGAGCGGGGCCGCGCCGATACGCGCGACGGCCGAGATGTACGAGCTGCAGTCCGGCGGTTCCGCCGGCATGTACGGCTGGCCGATGACGAAGGGCAACGCCCAGAACTACGGCTACCGGTCGGTCGGGCAGATGGGCGCGCTCGGCTGCCTCTGCCACGCCCTCGAGCGGTACGGATCGATGGATCGCGCGACCGTGATGCGCGACGCGATCGCGCTCGCCGCCGACGGATGGGAGACGGACTGGGTCCTCACCCTCGCGCTCGGGCTCTACTACGACCGCCTCGCGCCGATCGAGGCGTCGCGCGCGATCTTCTTCCGCGAGGGCCGCTACCCACTGCGAGCACCGACAGGCCTCGAGCCGGGCGACCGCCTCATCCAGCGCGATCTCGCCGAGAGCCTGCGGGCGATCGCGGCGGACGGGCCCGACGTGCTCTACCGCGGCGAGCTGGGGCGCGCGATTTTCCGCGACGTGCAGGCCCACGGCGGCATCCTCGGCCAGGACGACTTCGAGGGCTTCGAGGTGCGCGAGCGCGCGCCGCTCGGGATCGACTACCGCGGGCTGCAGCTGCGCACGTTGCCCGGCGCGTCGGGCGCGATCACGACGATCGAGATGCTGCGGATCCTCGAGGCCTTCGAGCTCTCGAAGATGGAGCCGCTGTCCCCGATGGCTCTGCACCTCATCGCCGAGGCGCAGCGCCGCGCGTTCGCCGACCGGTTCACGTACCTCGCGGACGAAGCCGTCGTCGGGTCGGCGATCTACGAGCGCCTTGCCTCCGCCGAGCATGCCGCAGCGGCGCGCGCGACGATCGATCCGGGCCGAGCGACGCCGAAGACCGCCGCGGTCCCGGTCCCGCCGTCCGCCGACTGCACGACGCACGTGAACGTCGTGGATCGCGAGGGCCGGATGTGCGCGCTCACGACGACGCTGGGCGGAGCGTTCGGCTCGGGCGTCGTCGCGGCCGGGACGGGGATCATGCTCGCGAATGTGATGACCTGGTTCGATCCGCGTCCTGGGCGGCCGAACTCGATCGGCAGCGGCAAGCGGATCCTCTCCGCGATCGTTCCGCTCATGCTGCTGAAGAACGGCGCGCCGTTCGCCTGCGTCGGCGCGCCCGGTGGCCGCCGGATCATGAGCGCGATGCTCCACGTCGTCACGAACCTCGTCGACTGGGATCAACCACCGCAGCGCGCCGTGAACACGCCGCGCTCGCACTGCGAGGGCGAGCCACTGCTGTTGGATACGCGCATCCCGCAGGCCGCGCGCGACGCGCTCGGCGCGATGGGGCATCAGGTCAGCCCGAAGATCGAGACCTTCGCCTCGTCCCACTTCGCGCGCCCGAGCGCGATCGTCGCGCGCGGCAAGGAGCTTCGGGCCGGCGTCGGGGCGATGAAGATCTCGACCGCGATCGGAGTGGATTAGCGCGAGCCCGCGAGCTCCGTCAGGGACAACGTATTGCCGTCCGGATCCTTGAACCACCAGATCTTCCCGGCGCCGCTGTCCCAGATGCCGCGCGCGTCCTGCCCGAGCCCCTCGACGCGCAGCGCGATCGCGCCGCGCCCGACGAGGTCGTCGACCGCACCCTCGATGTCCTCGACTTCCCAGCCGAGCGCCGTGAACGGCTGCGGCCGGAGGTCGCGTACCTTCTGGACCCGCAGCATCGTGTCGCCCGACATGAATACGAGCGCGTACTGCTCGTCGGAGACGAATCGCAGGCCGACGACGTCCCGGTAGAACGCCTTCGCGCGATCAGGCGCGGCCGTCGCGACGAACGTCATGACCTTCGCGGCGCCGAGCACGGCCGCAGTATCGCTCGCGCGTATCCTTGGGTCGACGCCGGGACCGGCAGCAGCCGGCCTGGACGGAGGTTCAGATGGACGCGCAGTACGGCGGCACCGCATCGCCGCAGGCGAAGGTGACCGTCCCCGACATCCTGAAGGCGAAGCGCGAGGGCCGGAAGATCACGATGATGACGGCCTACGACACGGCCTTCGCCAAGCTCGTCGACGCGTCGGGCATCGACATCATCCTGGTCGGCGACTCGCTCGGCATGGTCGTCCTCGGGTATCCGACGACGGTGCCGGTGACGATGGACGACATGGTCCGTCACGCCGCGGCGGTGTCGCGCGGCGCGCACCGGCCGCTCCTCGTCGGCGACATGCCGTTCGGCAGCTATCAGGCGAGCACGACGGATGCGCTCCATAACGCGGCTCGGTTCCTCAAGGAAGCGGGCATGGACGCGGTGAAGGTCGAGGGCGGCCACGAGGTCGTCGAGACCGTGCGCGCGCTCGTGGACAACGGGATCGCCGTGATGGCCCACGTCGGGCTCACGCCGCAGCGCGTCGCGCAGCTCGGTGGCTTCAAGGTGCAGGCGAAGACGAGTCGCGCCGCGCGCAAGCTCATCGACGATGCGCTCGCCCTCGAAGACGCGGGCGCGTTCTCGATCGTCCTCGAGTCGGTCCCTTCGGAGGTCGGCCAGCTCGCGAGCGAGCGCTTGGCGATCCCCACGATCGGCATCGGCGCTGGCGTCGACTGCGACGGTCAGGTGCTCGTGCTCCACGACGTCCTCGGGCTGTTCGGCGAATTCAAGCCAAAGTTCGCGAAGCGCTACGCGGAGCTCGGGCCTATCGTCGTCGATGCGCTCAAGCGCTTCGACGCCGATGTCCGGGCGGCTCGCTTCCCAGATGCGGAGCACAGCTTCCCGATGAAGGACAGCGAGCGTGCCGCGCTCGAGGAGTCGTTCAAGCCGAAAAAGGTGGGCTGATGCGCGTAGCGATCCTCGGTCTCGGCGCGATCGGCACGCTCGTCGCGCGCACGCTGGACGGGCGGGCGGCCGTCACGGGCGTCGACCGGACGAAGGCGCCGCTGAACGGCCACGGCGAGACGGTCGACATCGCGGTGGTCGCGACGAAGTCGCAGGGCACGGCCTGGGCGGCCGAGACCGCGAAACGCGTGCTCGCGAAGGACGGGACGGTGCTCACGATCCAGAACGGGCTCGGCCACCGGGAGCGTCTCGCCACGGTCCTCGGCGACGAGCGCGTCGCGGTCGGCGTCATCTACGTCGGCGCCGCGCTCGACGGCGAGAACCTCCGTACGACAGGTCCGGCGCGAGTGGAGCTCGGCCGCGCGCCGCACGTGGACGAGCTCGCGGCGGCCTTGACCGCCGGCGGGATGACCGCGACGGTCGTCGACGATCCGTGGCCGGCGGTGTGGCGGAAGCTCGTCGGCAACGCGGCGGTGAATCCGGTGAGCGCGCTCGTCGGGGTCACGAACGGCGAGCTCCTCGAACATCTCGCGTCGCGCATCGTGGATGCCGCCGCGCGTGAGGCGGCGCGCGTCGCGAGCGCGGAGGGCGTGCCGATCAGCGACGACGAGGCCGTGCGGATCTGGCGCTCGATGGCAGCGGTCACCGCGGCGAACCGGTCGTCGATGCTGCAGGACGTTCGGAACGGCCGTCCGACGGAGATCGACTGGATCAATGGCGAGGTGGTGCGCCGCGGCCGGCGGCATGGCGTACTGACGCCGGTGAACGAGGCCCTCCTCCAGCTGGTCGAGGTCTTGGAGGCGTATCCCTAGAAACCGTGTCGCTCGCTTGACTGCCCGGCGCATTGTGGGCGGGTGTCAGGACGGACCGCGATCCTTCTCGCCGTCGGCCTCGCGACATCCTGCGGCGGGGCCTCGCCCGCGGCGCTGACGGCCGCGCCCTCGAGCGTGGCGCCAACGGTCGCGCTCACAGCCGCGCCTTCGCCCACGCCCGAGGCCTCGATCACCGTTGCCCCGACCGTCCCGCCATCGTCGAGCCCGTCCGCGCCGGCCTCGCCGTCTCCGGTCGCGGCTGTTCCGTCGCCGACCCTCGCCCGCACTGCGGCTCCACCGCCGCCCACGATCGCTCCGACCGCCACGCCCGCTCCGCCGACCGTGGCACCGACGGCGATCCCGACCCCGAGCCCGACGTGTACGCGGGCCGCCTCGCCATCCATCGACGGCTGGCTCACCTGGGGCAAGCTCGCCGTCGCCGGTGCTCGGGTCGAGCTTCGCCCATCGACGCCCAGCGGCCCGGGTGCGCCACTGAGCGCGGCCACCACGCGTGCCGACGGGTATTTCATCTTGGCCGGGTACGATCCCGCGGCCCAGCTCGAGGTCGATCTCGCGCCGCAGCTCGGATACCTCGCGGCGAGCAGACCGACGTTCCTCGCGGCCCCCGACGCCTGCGGCATCGCGCACCTCGGCGATGCGCCGAACAGCTTCAACGCCCAGAGGCCGATCACCGGTCTGTCGCTGCCCGCCTGCGCGAGCTTCGACTGTCAGGGGAACAACGTCCACGCGTCGGCCCCGTACCCGGTGAGCTGGGATCCGCTGCCGACGGCGACCGCCTACTGCGTGAGCGTCCTGAACAACGACACCGGCGCCTGGGCGCTCGCCGGCGGCGACTGCCCACGGGATCCGTCGGGAGGCGACAAGACCGTCGGTACGACGACGCAGTTCACGATCCCCGCGCTCCCGCCGGCGCGATACCAGTTCAGCGTGTTCTCGAAGTCGGGCGACGTCCTGAACCCGACCGGGTGGGCGACCGCCTACTTCACGGTGCGGTAGTCGTCCTTCTACAGCTGGTCGAGGTCCTGGAGGCGTATCCCTAGCAGCGCGTTGTCGATCAATCGCGCCTTTCCGACGCGCGCCGCCAGCGAGAGCACGGCGCGATCGACGGGTCCCGAGAGCTCCTGCAGCGTGACCGGATCGGCGCACGAGATGTACTCCGCGGACAGGCCCCAGACCTCGAGCTCCGCGCTCACGAGCGAGCGCAGGTCGTCCGCATCGCGCCGGCCGGACTCGAACGCGCGCTCGGCCGCCATGAGCCCGCGCGACAGCGCCGTCGCGGTCGCGCGTTCCACGTCGGAGAGGTACGCGTTCCGCGAGGAGAGCGCGAGCCCATCCGGCCCGCGGACGATCGGGCAGCCGACGATCCGCGCCGCCAGGCGGAGATCGCGGGCAATCGTCTGGATGATCCGAAGCTGCTGGAAGTCCTTCTGGCCGAAGTACGCGCGATCCGGCGTCACGATCGCGAGCAGCTTCGCGACGACGGTCGCGACGCCGGTGAAGTGGCCGGGCCGCGCGGCGCCCTCGAGCGTCTCCGCGATCTTCCCCGGCATCACGCGCGTGTCGTCGCCCGGCGGGTAGATCTCCTCAGCCGACGGGACGAACGCCGCGGCCGCGTCATGCGTCTCGAGGAGCGCCAGGTCCGCATCTTCGCTGCGCGGGTAGGCCGCAAAGTCCTCGCCCGGACCGAACTGCGTCGGGTTGACGAAGATCGACGCGATCGCGGCGTCGTTCTCACCCCTCGCGCGCTCCACGAGCGCGGCGTGCCCATCGTGGAGCGCGCCCATCGTCGGGACCAGTCCGACCGTACCCGCGGATGTGCGCCACTGGCGCACCTCCGCGACCGTGCGCAGGACCTTCATCGCCGCGCGACGAGCTCCGCCACGACCTTCGCGTCCTCGAGCGTGCGACCCGCGCGCGCCTCGACGCCGTCGATCCGGTCGGTCCGGAAGGCCGTGAACAACGCCGCGTTGATCGCAGTCCGCGCGTCGGGGAGCCCGACGGTGTCGAGGAGGAGGGCGAGCGCGCCGATCGCGCCAACCGGGCTCGCGGCCCACTGGCCGGCGTACTTCGGCGCCGAGCCGTGGATCGGCTCGAACATCGACACGCGCCCGGGGTGGATGTTCCCGGACGCGCCGGTGCCGAGGCCGCCGCAGATCGCGGCGCCGAGATCGGTGAGGATGTCGCCGAAGAGATTCGTCGTCACGATGACGCTGAACTGCTCGGGCTTCTGGACGAGCCACATGCACGCGGCGTCAACGTACATCGCGTCGCGCTCGACGTCCGGGAACTCCGCCCCGACCGCATCGAACACTTCTCGCCACAGCGCCTGGATCGGGATCGCGTTCGCTTTGTCGACGAGCGTCACCTTCTTCCGGTCGAGCTCGCGGCTGCGCTCGAACGCGTAGCGGATGACGCGCTCGATGCCCCGCCGGGTGAACACCATGTCCACCGAGACGCGCTCGTCGGGCGTGCCTTTGCCCTCAACGCGTCCCTCGCGGCCGTAGACATCCTCGGTGTTCTCGCGGATCACGAAGATACGGATGTCCTGCTCGGTCTTGCCCTTGAGCGGGCAGAGCCGCGCGTCGTAGAGGACGAGCGGCCGCAGGTTCACGTACAGGTCGAGCCCGCGGCGGAAGCCGAAGATGATGTCCGCCTCGAGCATCCCGCGCGGCGCCTGAGGATGGCCGATCGCCCCCAGGAGCACCGCGTCCAGCTGTCGGATGGGCTCCAGCGCTGAGGCGTCGAAGCGCCGGCCATCGCGCAGGAACTGGGTGCCCGACCAGTCGAACGACGTCCGCGCGGTCTTGAAACCGAAGCGCGCCTCGCAGGCATCGAGCACGAGGAGCGCCGCCTCGATGACCTCGGGCCCGATCCCGTCGCCGCCGAGGATGCCGAGCTTCACGACGCGCGGCGAGGCCGTCACCGGATCGCGGCCCGCTTCTTCTCCGCGAGCGAGCGCGCGATGTCATCCGCGCCGATCCCGAGCTCCGTCGCGAGCACGAGCAGCGCGTAGACGACGTCGGTGAACTCCGAGAGCGCGCGTTCCGGCGACTCGGCCACGGTCGCGAGCGCGAGCTCCATCGCTTCCTCACCGACCTTCTGCGCGATCGCCCCGCGTCCCTTCCGGAAGAGCTCGGCGCTGTACGAGCGCTCCGGCAGATCGCGCTTCCGCTCGCGAAGGAGTGCCGCGAGCTCCGACAGCGTGCGCGCGAGCGGCGGTGCCGGGTCGTCGCCCCAGCACGTCGCGCTGCCGGTGTGGCAGACGGGACCCTTCGGGTGGGCGCGCACGAGGAGCGCGTCGCCGTCGCAGTCTGCGCGGACGTCGATCGCGTGGAGGGTGTTCCCGCTCGTCCCGCCCTTTCGCCACAGCGTGTCCCGCGAGCGGCTGTGGAAGTGGACCTCGCCGGTCCGCTCCGTCGCCTCGATCGCGTCGCGGTCCATCCACGCGAGCATGAGGACCGTGCCGGTACCGGCATCCTGCACGATCGCCGGTACGAGTCCGCGCTCGTCGAACCGCACGTCGGCGAGATTCATGCGAAGGCCCGCTCGCGCGGGCGCACCGGGATGCCCGCGGCCATCAGCGCATCCTTCACGCTTCCGACGGTGAGCTCCCCGTAGTGGAAGATGGAGGCCGCGAGACCCGCGTCGGCCTGCGTGCGGGCGAAGAGATCCACGAAGTCAGCGGCGGAGGCTGCGCCCCCCGACGCGATGACCGGGACGGCCACGGCGCGCGCGACCGCGTCCGTGAACGCCAGGTCGAAGCCCAGCTTCGTGCCGTCGCGATCGATGCTGTTCAAAAGGATCTCACCGGCACCTCGGGCGACCCCATCGGTGGCCCAGGCCACCGCGTCACGGCCGGTCGGCATGCGGCCGCCGTCGATGACGACCTCCCAGTGATCGGCGACATGCCGCGCGTCGATCGACAGCACCGTCGCCTGCGAGCCGTACCGTCTCGCGATCTCGCCGATGATCGCCGGGTCCCGCACCGCGGCGCTGTTGACCGCGACCTTGTCGGCACCGACCCGGAGGATCTCGCCGGCGAGGTCCGCGGAGCCGATGCCGCCTCCGACGGTGAACGGGATGAACAGGACGTCCGCGACGCGCGCGGCGAGCTCGACGACGGTGCGCCGTTTCTCGGCCGACGCGGTGATGTCGAGGAAGACGAGCTCGTCGGCGCCGTCGCGGTCGTAGCGCGTGGCGAGCTCGACCGGGTCGCCGGCGTCGCGAAGATCCGCGAATCTCGTGCCCTTCACGACCCGACCGTCCTTCACGTCGAGGCACGGGATGATCCGCTTGGTCAGCATCAGTGGCTCACGCTCGCGACGACGCCGGCATCGGCGGTGGCGAACGCACGAAGCAGCCGAAGGCCGTTCGCCCCGGATTTCTCCGGATGGAACTGGACGCCGAGCAGGCCGTCGCTCCCCACGATCGCGAGGCGCTCCCCGCCGTACTCCACCGTTCCCAGCGTGACGTCGTCCGAGGTCTCGGCGGCGTAGCTGTGCACGAAATAGAAGTGGTCACCGTCCCTGACATCGCGCAGCCACGGGTGCTCACCGGTCTTGTGGATCGCGTTCCACCCGATCTGGGGGACGCGCGGCGCGCCCGACAGCTTCACGACGGACCCGCGGTAGAACGCGAGCCCCGGCTCGCCGCGATCTTCCTCGCTGCCCTCGAAGAGCAGCTGCATGCCGACGCAGATCCCGAGGATCGGCACACCGCGCCCGCGCGCGCCACGCAGCTCCGGCGCGAAGCCCATCCGGTGGAACTCGCGCGAGCAATGGCCGAAGTTCCCGACGCCGGGCAACACGATGGCCGTCGCCGCGCGCAGAGCGGTTGGCTCGCGCACGAGCTCCGCGCGCGCGCCGACCGCTGCCAAGGCCTTGCGGACGCTCGCGAGGTTGCCGACGCCGTAGTCGACGATCGCGATCATCGCCTAGGCACCCACGCGCCCCTTGCTCGACGGCACTCGGCCTTTGCGTCGGGGATCCCGTCGGGATGCGGTGTCGATGACCCGGCCGAGCGCCTTCATCGTGGCCTCGAGCAGATGGTGTGGATTTCCACCACGGACCTGCGTGACGTGGAGCGTGAGCCGGCCGGTCTGCGCGAGCGACTCGAGGAAGTGCGGCATCAGCGTCGTGTCGAATTCCCCGACGATCCGCTCGGACGGCTGCAGGTCGTACGCGAACGCCGGCCGGCCGCCGAGATCGACCGCCACGTTCACGAGGCACTCATCCATCGGGAGCGTGATCGAGGCGAAGCGCGTGATGCCAACGCGATCGCCGAGTGCCTCGTCGAGCGCGCGGCCGAGCACGAGCCCGAGATCCTCGACCGTGTGGTGCTGATCGACCTCGAGGTCTCCGGTCGCCTTCACCGTCAGGTCGAGGAGCCCGTGGACGGCCATGAGCTCGAGCATGTGATCCATGAACGGAATGTGCGTCGAGACGTTCGCCTTGCCCTTCGCGTCGAGCGTCAGCGTGACGGTGACGTTCGTCTCCTTCGTCTTCCGCGATCGCGAGCCGGCACGGGCCGCGGTCACGCGTGCACCGCCGAGAAGACCGCGTCGATCGCGGCGATCACCCGATCGTTCTCTGCCGGCGTGCCGATCGAGACCCGCAGGCAGCCGGCGCACCCCGGCCACGAGGAGATGTCCCGCAGCAGGACGCTGTGCTCGAGGAACTTCGCATGGACGTCGGCAGGCGATCGGTCCGCGACCCGGAACAGGATGAAGTTCGTCACCGACGGGAAGGCCTCGACGCCCGCTGCACGTCTCAGCGCGGCGTAGACGCGCTCGCGCTCCGTGGTGCACTGCTCGATCCGGCGCCGCACGTCGTCCTCGCGCTTCGCGATGCGGCCGCCGATCACCGTCGTGAGGGGGCTCACGTTGTACGGGAGCTGCACCGCCCGGAAGATATCCGCCACCCGCGGATCAACGATGAGCACACCGAGACGCAGGCCCGCGGCCGCACGGACCTTCGAGAAGGTCTTTGTGACCACGATGTTCGGGTGTTCCGGCATGGCCGGCACGATCGTGTTGCCGGCGAAATCGCTGTACGCCTCGTCGACGAGGACGAGCGTCTCTGGGTATCGCGTCGCGGCGGCGAGGATCACGGCATCGTCGACCAAGTTGCCGGTCGGATTGTTCGGCGTCGTGAAACAGACGATCGCCGGCTTCACGCGATCGATCGCGGCGAGGGCCCGCTGCACCGTGAGGTCGTACGGGAGGCCGATCTGCTCGTCGGCGACGGTGCCGCCCGCGATCTGCGTCAGGCGGCCGTGCATCGAATAGGTCGGCTGGAAGAGCAGGGTGGTGCGGCCGTGCCCGCCGAACACGAGGAACGTGTTGAGCAGCACCTCGTTGCTGCCGTTCCCGAAGATCAGCTGCTCGGGTGTCACGCCGAGGCGGAGAGCGAGCGTCTCGCGCAGCTCCGCGCTGGCGAAGGCGGTCGGGTAGCGGTTCAAGAGGATGTCGTGGAGCTCCGCGGGGGTGATGTGGTCGTCGGCCGGGTTCGGCTCGGCCCATTCGTTGGCGTTCACCCGGACGTCCGCCGCCATCTGCTGGGTGCGGTACGCCTGGAACGACGCCAGATCGGCACGCGGGCGGGGAAGCCGGTCGCTCACCTTCATAGCGTGCCACACGCGGTCCGCTGATGGTCGCTAGCCGCGAAGCTCCATCGAGGCGGCGTGGAAGTCCATTCGCTCGTGCTTCGCGATGGCCGCGCCAGCGCGTGCGGCCGCGCTGACGTCGCGGCCCGCGGTCACCATCGTCGTCCAGTGGACGAAGTCCTCGACCCGCAGCGGCGACGCCCAACGCGCCGTGCCGCCGGTCGGCAGACAGTGGTTCGATCCGGCGACGTAGTCACCGAACGCCACGGCGGTCCGCGTACCGACGAAGACGGCGCCGGCGTTCCGCGTCCGCCGCGCGAGCCGAGCGGCTCGCGCGCCGGCAAGATGCAGGTGTTCGGGCGCCGCGAACGCCGCGGCCTCGACCGCGGCGGCGAGCGACGGCGCGCGATACAGCCCGATCGCGCGGCCAGTGCCGCCGAGCCCGGCGACGACGGCGCGCACCACCGCGAGGATCCCATCGTCGTCGCTGAGCAGCGCGGCGAACGGCCGGCCTCCGTGCTCGGCTTGCGCTTCCAGGTCGAGGACGATCGCCGCCGGATCGGCGTCCTTGGACGCGATGACGACGAGCTCGCTCGGCCCCTGGAGCGCGTCGATCCCGACGTCGGCAGACACGAGCCATTTCGCGGCCGTGGTGTGCGCGTTGCCGGGGCCGACGATCTTGTCGACCGCCTCGAGCGTTTTCGTACCGTACGCGAGCGCCGCGACCGCCGCCGCCCCACCGGCGCGGTACAGACCGCGCGCGCCGACCTTGCTCGCGGCGTATGCGAGCGCGGGATCGACGCTCCCGTCGCGCGGCATCGGCGATGCGAGGACGAGGTCCTCGACGCCGGCGACGCCCGCGGGGACGCCGATCATCAGTGCGGTCGAGGGATAGCCGACCGTGCCGCGCGGCACGCAGCCACCGACCCGCGCGAGCGGGCGCGGGACGAGCACCTCGCTGAATGCGCGTGCGCGATGTGCGATCTCTCTGGGGCGCTGCCTGCGATGGAACGCGAGGATCGCGCCGTACGAGCGGTCGAGCGCCGCGCGCAGCTCGGGCGGGCAGCGGCGAGCCGCCGCGCGGAGCTTGCGGCCATCGACCCACAGATCCGCGGCCCGGGCAGCTGGGCGGTCGAACCGCCGGACGTTCGCGAGCACCGCGGCATCGCCGCGCCGCCGCACGTCGGTGATCGTCCGCTGTGCCGCTCGCACCACAGCGTCGTCCAGCACGGCGCTCGCGCGACGGCGCAGCACATCTCTTCGGAACGACGCGAGGTCACCGATGCCCGTGCTCATCGCGCGGCCCACGCCTCGAGCTTCTCCGCGAGCGAAGCGATGCGTTCGCGATCCCGCGCGTAGCTGACCCGGTTGGCGATGAGCCGCGCGGTGCAGACGGCGATCTCCTCGATGACCGCGAGCTTGTTCTCCTTCAACGTTCGTCCGGTGCTCACGAGGTCGACGATCCAATCGGCGAGCCCGACCTGCGGCGCTAGCTCGACGGAGCCGCCGAGCTTGATGATCTCGATCTGGATCCCTCGCCCCTGGAAGTGGCGCTCGGTGACACGCGGGTACTTCGTCGCGACCTCGAGCGATCCGAGGTGGCGGTATTCGTCGAGCGAGCGGTCCACGGATCCGGCCGGTGCGGCGACCACGAATCGGCAACGGCCGTAGCGAAGGTCGACGAGCTCCAGCACGTCGGCGTCGCTCTCGAGCAACACGTCCTTTCCGACGATGCCCACGTCCGCGGCCCCGTGGGCGACGTGGGTCGGGACGTCGCTCGGGCGCGCGAGCACGAACTCAACGTCGCCGGTGGCGATCACGAGCCTGCGGCTGCCGTCGTCGAGGGCGTCCGTCGCGAACCCGGCTGCCGCGAGCGCGGCTCGCGTGTCCGCGAACAGTGCCCCTTGTGACAGCGCGATGCGCAGGGCCCTCACCGCGATCGGTCGCCGGTGAGAGCCGTGATGACCGCGTCGAGCGTACGCGCCGCACCCTCGTATTCCAGGTTGGCGTCGTCGATGACCCGCGCCCGGCGGACATCCTGCCCCGCGGTCTCCGCGATCTCGCCGATGACTACCGCGATGCCCGCCGCGCGCAACGCCGTCGCGACGCGGAGCGTCGTCGCGTCGTCGTCGTGCGCCGCGAGCACGAGGAGGGGCGATTCCGCTTGGGCCTGCCAGCCGCCGGCGACGAGGGCTTGGTGGAGATGCGGGATCGCGATGCCGAAGCCGGTCGCCGCGCGATCGGCACCGAACTTCGCGAGGAGCCCGTCGTACCGTCCGCCGGTCGCGATCGGGAACCCGAGGTCCGCGACCGTGACCTGGAACACGATGCCGGTGTAGTAGGGGAGCGCGGGGATGTAGCCGAGGTCGAACCCGAAGGCTCCACGAACGCCGGCCGCCTCGAGAAGTGGCCGGAGCGCATCGAGCGTGTCGAGCGCGCGGAGCGAGCTATCCGGTGCGCCGGCTCGTGGACCGGCGAGATCCGTCGAGCGATGGCGAAGGCCGCGCTCGAGCGCGGCGATCCGGGACGCGGACATCCCTCCGGCCCGCGCGAGCGCCACGGTCCCGACGAGGTCTCCGGCACGCGCGGCCGTGCGTGCCGCATCGCGTGCGCTGTCCGGCAGCTCGGCGACGAAGCCGTCGACGTAGCCGACATGCCCGATATCGATAGCCGTCCCGAGCAAACCGCACCGGGCGAGCGCGTCCGCGAGGAGCGCGATCACCTCCGCGTCCGCTCGCAGGCGCGGATCTCCGATGAGCTCGACCCCGGCCTGGTCGTACTCGCGCTCGGATCCGTGCATCGAGGCCTCTTCACGGAAGATCGGCGTGAAGTACGCGAGGCGCAGCGCCGCGTCGGCCTCGCGGTAGCGCTGTGCCACGACGCGCGCCACCGCGGTCGTGACGTCCGGGCGGAGCGCGAGCAGCCGGCCGTCGCGATCGAGGAACCGCAGCGTGCGTCGCTCATCGACCGTGACCGCGCCCTCCGCGAACTCCACCGTCGGCGGCTCGAGGGGCACGTAGCCGTGCTGCGCGAATGCGGTCATCAGCGTTCGTTCGATCGCGTGGAGCTCGCGTGCTTCCGTCGGGAGGATGTCGCGGAAGCCGCGGGGGAGCGCGCCCTTCACGCCGGCCGGGCGAAGGCGTCGACGCGCTCGAGGCCGATCAGGGAGTCGCCAAGCTCGCGGAGCGAGCCGATCCGCGAGTCCGCCGCGAGCGGTTCGGTCACGGCGGTGCCAGCGCGGTCGAGCCACACGCTCCGCAGCCCGGCGCGCCGGGCGCCCACGATGTCCCGCTCCAGGCTGTCGCCGACCATGACCGCCTCGCCGCTCGCGACCTCCAGCGCGTCCAACGCCGCGCGAAAGATGCGCGGATCGGGCTTGCCCACACCGATCTCCGCCGAGATGACGATCGCCGCGAAGTGCTTGGCGAGCGTCGTTCGGTCGAGCTTTTCACGTTGCACGTCGGGCGCGCCGTTCGTGACGAGCGCGAGCCGGTGATCGCGGCCGAGCTCCTCGAGCACAGACAGGGCGTCGGGGTCGATCGGCGTCAGGGCTCGGCGGAAGGTCGCGTACGCGGTCGCCAGCTCGTCGACCAGCGCGTCATCGCTCACGGCCGCGGCCGACAGCGCGCGGGTCCACACCTCGCGGCGGAAGCCCGGCACGAACGCGCGCAATGCGGCGAGGCCATGCGCGTCGCCGGCGAATCGACCCCAAAGGGCCTCGCCCCACCAGATCCCCATCCTGTCGGCGTACGCAAAGACCGGCGAGGCGCCGAACACCGCGGCTGCGGCTTCACGCGCTGCCGCAGCGACGGCTTCCGGATCGGCGCCCGCGCGGCGGCGGGCCAGGTCGCTCGTCTGCTCGAGCGCGCGCTCCGTAGCCTCGTCTTCGAGCAGCAAGGTGTTGTCGAGGTCGAAGAGGATCGCGCGGAAGGGCATCGCGCGAGTCTAAGGACGGGCGCGGTCCGTCCCGCTGTGCACGTTGCACTGGACTTGCGGCCGCGCGCGTCGAGGTGCTCTACTCGATCCGTGACCCAAGCACTCGGAATTCGCACGTTCCCCCGGATGCGAATGTCCGCCTGCGTCTGTCTCTAGGCGGCGAGGCCGGAGCCCCGGACCCTCGGCGCCAGGCCCATGGAGCCCCCGGCTCCGTGTCGACCAACGAATAGACAGAAATGAAGGTCAACAACGATGGCATCTTCTCAGTTTCGCGTTCTCTTCGTCGTTCTCGCGCTCATCTCCGCGGCGTGCGGTTCGGCGCCCTCATCGGGGACGGCCCCGTCCGCTAGCGGGCAGGCCGACCCGGCCCTCGCCGAGCTTCGCCTCGACTACGCGACCTACTCGCCGCCCTCGCTCGTCCTGAAGAATCAGGGTCTTGTCGAGGCGGCGTTCAAGGGGACCGCGATCAAGTGGGTCTACTCGGCCGGCTCGAGCAACGCGCTGAACTTCCTTCAGGGGAACGCCATCGACTTCGGGTCGACGGCCGGCTCGGCCGCCCTCCTCTCGCGTGCAAATGGCAATCCCATCAAGGTCGTCTACATCTACGAGCAGCCCGAATGGACCGCCCTGGTCGTCGCAAAGGATTCGACCGCCAGGAGCATCACCGATCTGAAAGGGAAGAAGATCGCGGCCCAGAAGGGGACCGACCCGTACTTCTTCCTCCTGCGGACCCTGAACCAGGCGGGGCTGTCGCAGGCCGACATCCAGTACGTGAACCTTCCCCACGCCGAGGGCCGCACGGCGCTCGAACGAGGGCAGGTCGACGCATGGTCCGGCCTGGATCCGCACATGGCCGCGAGCGAGCTTCAGGCCGGGAGCAAGCTCATCTACCGCAACAAGGACTTCAACACCTATGGATTCCTGAACGGCCGCGAGGACTTCGTCAGAAAGTATCCCGAGACCACGAAGACGCTCATCCGTCTCTACGAGCAGGCCAAGCAGTGGATCGTCGATCACTCGGACGACGCCGCGAAGATCCTCGCCGACGAAGCCCAGCTCGATGTGGCCGTCGCGAAGCACGAGCTGAACGAGCGGATGAACTTCAAGGTCAGCGGCGTGCCCGGCGACACCGTGGTCGCGGTCCTGAAGGCGGTCGTGCCGATCATCAAGGCCGAGCAGCTCGCGAACCCCGGCGCCAACGTCGATCAGGCGGTGATCGATCTGATCGACGGCAGCTACGCGAAGGCGGTCATCAGGTAACGGCGCCGCTCCTTTCCCTGACACGAGCCACCGCCGCCCGTTCCATCCGGCGGCGGTGGCCGTCGGCGCTGCCATGGATCCTTCCGCTCGCGATCCTCACGCTCTGGTGGGGATCCGTCTCGCTCGGCGTCTTCGCGGCGTACCAGCTCCCGCCCCCGCCGACCGTCCTTGACGCTGCGATAGCGCTGTGGCGGCGTGGCCTCCTGGTGCAGGACGCCGTCGCGACGATCGGCCGCGTCTTCATCGGCTTCGCGATCGGGTCGCTGCTGGCGATCGCGCTCGGCACCCTCACCGGGTCGTCGCGCCGCGTCGAACAGGCCGTCGAGCCGACCATGCAGGCCCTTCGCACGGTCCCGACGCTCGCCTGGGCGCCATTGCTCCTGTTGTGGCTCGGCATCGACGAGCCGCCGAAGCTCACGCTCGTGGCCATCGGAGCGTTCTTTCCGGTCTACGTGAATCTCGTCTCCGGGATCACCAACGTCGATCGCAAGCTCGTCGAGGTCGCGCGCGTCTACGGGCTGCGCGGCCGCGAGATCGCACGGCGGGTCGTCATCCCGGCGAGCCTGCCGAGCCTCCTCACCGGTCTCCGTCTTGGCTTGTCGCAGGCGTGGCTCTTCGTCGTCGTGGCGGAGTTCTTCGGCGCATCGGCGGGTCTGGGGTTCCGCCTCACGGACAGTCAGCAATCATCACGCGTGGATCTCATGTTCGTCGCGCTGGTGTGCCTCGCCCTTTTCGGCAAGCTGAGCGATTCGGCCCTTCGAGCGCTCGAGCATCGCGCGCTCCGCTGGCGCGACACGTTGGGGACGGAGCGTTCGGCATGAGCACCCCGTTGCGCCTCGCGAACATCCGCAAGCGCTACGACGGCTTCGCCGTCCTCGGCGGTGTGGACCTGGACGTCGACGCGGGCGAGATCGTCGCGGTCGTCGGACCATCCGGTTGCGGCAAGAGCACGCTGCTTCGTCTCATTTCCGGGCTCGACACCCGCTTCGATGGCCGGATCGCCGTCGGCGAGCGGGACGTGCGCGGTCCTGATCGCGCCGTCGGTGTCGTGTTCCAGGAGCCGCGGCTCTTTCCGTGGCTCTCGGTCGCCGGCAACGTGGCGTTCGGTCTCGCCGACCGCGACACGTCCCGCGCGCAGGTACTCGTCCGCGAGACCATCGATGTCGTCGGGCTCGCCCCGTTCGCGAACGCGCTGCCGAAGGAGCTCTCCGGCGGGATGGCCCAGCGGGCCGCGCTCGCTCGCGCGCTCGTGACGGAGCCGCAGGTGCTCCTCCTCGATGAGCCCTTCAACGCGCTCGATGCGTTCACCCGGATGCGGCTGCAGGACCACCTCCTCGCCGCGTGGTCGCGCTACCGACCCACACTTGTGCTCGTGACGCACGACCTGGATGAAGCGGTTTACCTCGCGGACCGTGTCGTTCTGCTCACCGATCGGCCCGCGCGCGTCACCGACGTCCTGCGCGTCGTCCCGGCGCGACCGCGCGACCGACGTGACCCGAACCTGCTGGGTCTACGCGTCGCGCTCCTCGAGGCGCTGCACCTCGAGCGGAGCGAGCTCGATGCCGCCGGGTGAGCGAGCCGGCGCCGGCGCGCCGACCTCGGTCGCGCTCGTCTGCGAGGGCGCGGACCGACCGGGCACCCTCCACGCCATCACGACCGTCATCCTTGCCCACAGCGGGAACATCACCGGCATCGAGATCCCCGAGCGCGGCGAACGAGCCCGGGTCCATGTCGAGATCGACCTCCCGGCCGGCGCGACCGTGGAAGGACTCGTCACGGATCTCCGGAAACTGGCTGTCCTCGCCGCCGTCGAGGTCGTGCCGACGATGGCGGAGATCTACGGCAAGCGGATCATCGTCATCGGCGGCGGTGCGCAGGTAGGCCAGGTCGCGCTCGGCGCGATCTCGGAAGCCGATCGGCACAACATCCGCGGCGAGAAGATCAGCATCGACACGATCCCCATCGTCGGTGAACAGACCCTCGCGGCGGCGGTCCGTGCGGTCGCGCGGCTGCCGCGGGCGGTGGCCCTCGTGCTCGCGGGCGCCCTCATGGGCGGCGAGATCACCGACGCGGTCGAAGACGTCCGCGCGCGCGGGATCCTCGTCGTGAGCCTGAACATGGCCGGGTCCGTCCCGAAGGCGGCTGATCTCGTCGTCAGCGACCCGGTCCAGGCCGGAGTCATGGCCGTCATGGCGGTGGCCAAGACCGCGCGCTTCGACATCGAGCGGCAGCGAGGCCGGAGGTACTAGGCGGAGCGGTACTTGGCCGCCCGAGCGGTCGGTGGTACCGTTCTGGGCGATGCGGTCGGCCGTCCTTCACATGATCGTCATTGAGCTCCTTATTGGGGGCTTGAACGACGCTGGGAGGGACACCGCGACCGCGTAGCGAAGACCGAAGCCGGAACCCACAGGAGACCTCCCAGGAACTGGGAGGTCTTTTCGTTTTCCGGAGGGAGCAGGCCATGGACGCGCGACGCGAGCTGGCGAAGCGACTGGCGAGACTCGGTATGCACTTCGAGGGCGAGCGGCTCGAGGCGGCCGAGCGGATCGTGCAGCAGCACGCCCTCCATCACGGATCGCTCAACGATCTCGTGCTCATGACCATCTGCGTCGAGGCCTACCGGAAGGCCGATGTCGAGCTGCCGGCGTGGGTCTGATCGGGTAGTCGTGGACGACCGGGCCGCGCGCGTGTACGCCATCGCGTTCCTCGGCGAGGAGCGTGGCGACGAGCGTGCGCCGAGGCGGACGACCGTGCTCCGCCTCGGTCCGGAGGACGACGTCCGGACCGTCGCCGAGGCGATGCGCCGCGCGGAGGCCGAGCGCCTCGACGATCCGAGCCTCTCCGCGGGCGTGGGTGGGCCTCGGGACGCGGAGCGTTCGACACGGCTGACGGCCCTGCATGCCGAGCAAGCGGTCCGCCTCGGTCGCGCGCTGAACGGCCCGGGCCACCTCACCGTGTTCGCGGATCTCGGTCCGTATTGCTTCGTCCTCGGCCGGCCGACGGAGGAGATCCGCAGCTTCTGCCGAACGATCCTTGGGCCGCTGGCCGAGAGCGCGCAGCAGGATGAGCTCCGCACCCTCGAGGAGTTCCTCCGTGCGCACGGGAGCGTGAACGCCGTCGCCCGCGCCCTCTTCCTCCATCGGAACACGGTCCGTCAGCGACTGAAGCGGATCGGCGCGCTCACCGGCGCCGACCTCGAGGACGCCGATCAGCGGATGCAGCTGTACCTCGCGGTCCTCGGCCAGAACGCGCTCGAGAAGCTCGCGTCGTGAGTCCCATGACTGTGCAACCTGCACCGACTTTCGCCCGGCCGTTGACGCGGACGGGACCGGCCGTCAGGGTGATCGCCTGATGCAGCGCCTCGTCGTCGTCGTCCTTATCGGCATCGTCCTCATTGAGGACGAGGGGAGACGGCTGGGAGGCTAAGGGCACACACCACGCATCCACTGCGAAGCGAAGGCCTCCCGGCAACGGGAGGCCTCTTTTGATTCCCGGAAGAAGGAGGCCCGCGACATGGCAACGCTGGTGCGTTCGGCATCCCCGCAGGCGGATGCGGTCGAGCGGCGCGGCGCGGACCTCGTCTGGCGCGCGCTCGAACATGCCGGCGCGTCCGTCGTGTTCGGGTACCCCGGTGGCGCGTGCCTGCCGCTGTACGACGCCCTGCCCGATCACGCTGGCGTCCATCACGTCCTCGTGCGTCACGAGCAGGGTGCGGCGCATATGGCCGATGGCTACGCGCGCGCGACCGGACGGGTCGGCGTCTGCGTCGCGACGTCCGGTCCGGGTGCGACGAACCTCGTCACCGGGCTGGCCTGCGCGTACATGGACAGCGTCCCGATCGTCGCGATCACCGGCCAGGTCTCGACGCCGATGATGGGGCGAGACGCCTTCCAGGAGACCGACGTGCTTGGGATGGTCGGGTCGATCACGAAGCACTCCTATCTTGTGGAGCGCGTCGAGGACGTCGAACCGACGATCCACCAGGCGTTCGAGGTGGCGCGCTCGGGCCGCCCGGGACCGGTCCTCGTGGATATCCCGAAGGACATCCAGCTCCGCACCGCGGCCGCGCGGCCGAAGCCCAGCGCACCGGCGGCGGCTCCGCGCGGCGCCGACGCGCGCGAGCTCGATCGTGCGGCGGCGCTCCTTGCCGGGGCGCAGCGGCCGGTGATCATCGCCGGGCACGGCGTGCGCCTCGCGCGCGCACACGGCGAGCTGCGGGTCCTGGCCGAGCGCATCGACGCGCCGGTCGTGACGACCCTGCTCGGCATCGGCGCGATCGCGGCGGACCATCGCCTCGCGGCGGGGATGCTCGGCATGCACGGCAGCGCGGAGGCGAACCGCATGGTGAACGACGCCGACGTGATCCTGGGCGTCGGCCTGCGCTTCGACGACCGTGTGACCGGGAAGATCAGCGCTTTCGCGCCTCGAGCCAGGATCATCCACGCGGACCTCGATCCGACGCAGATCGGGAAGAACGTCCCGACGGAGGTCGGGATCATCGCCGACGCGGGCGCCGTGCTCTTCGCGCTCGCCACGCGCCTCGACGCGACGTCCCGGCCGGAGTGGTCCGGGCGACTCGCGGCCGGTCGTGCGCGTCCGCGGCTCGCAGCGTACGAGGATCGCGTCGAGCTCCCGCCGCGCCTCGTCGTCCGCGCGATCCGCGAGACCGCGAGCGACGACGCGTACTTCGTCGCCGACGTCGGCCAGCACCAGATGTGGGCGGCGCAGCACCTCCGTCTCACCCAACCCGACCGGTTCCTCACGTCCGGTGGCCTCGGCGCGATGGGCTACGCGCTGCCGGCGGCCATCGGCGCGCAGCTGGGACGTCCGGCGTCCGAGGTCTGGGCGATCGCCGGTGACGGCGGAGCGCAGATGACGATCCACGAGCTCGGGACCGCGGTGCAGGAACAGACGCCGGTGAAGCTCGCGATCCTGAACAACGGCTATCTCGGCATGGTCCGGCAGTGGCAGCAGCTGTTCCACGGCGGCCGGATCTCGCAGACGCCGATCAGCAGCCCCGACTACGTGAAGCTCGCCGGCGCGTACGACGTGCTCGGCATCTGCGTCGAGCTCCGCCGCGAGCTCGGTCCGGCACTCGAGCGGGCGAAGGCGCACCGCGGGCCCGTCGTCCTCGATATCCGCATCGAGCGCGAGGCCAATGTGTGGCCGATCGTGCCGCCCGGTGGCGCGAACGCGGATCTGATCGAGGAGCCGCTCGCGTGAGCGTCGTGCAGCACACGTTCGAGCTGACCGTCGACGCCGTACCGGGCGCGATCGAGCGCGTGCTCTCGGTCGTTCGCCGGCGCCGGCTCGGGCTGCGGTCGTTCCGCGCCGAGGCCGCGAGCGAGGGGCGGTGGCGCGTGCTCATCCGTGCCGGCGCCGTGCCC